>Ga0055481_10000320_pt1 | contig 15236 bp, 4 predicted proteins | sample Muzzi_PWC_D2_FD_57936 | JGI IMG/M metagenome (GOLD analysis project Ga0055481, IMG submission 57936) | Wetland microbial communities from San Francisco Bay, California, USA, that impact long-term carbon sequestration - Muzzi_PWC_D2 | ecosystem: Environmental > Aquatic > Marine > Wetlands ... | reverse complement strand
CGCACGCGCCGCTACGCCACCGCCTCGGCATTCGCCGACGACATCCGCTGCCACCTGCACCACGAGCCCGTGAAGGCTTCTCCGCCCGGCGTGTTATACAGTCTCCGGAAATTCGTCCGGCGTAAGCGGGCCAAGGTCGTGATCACCTTCTTGATCGTGGCGGTCGTGATCGGGGGCGCGGCCTTCGCACACTACGTCCGAAAGAGAAATGCTGCGGAGAGTATTCGTCAACAGGTGGCACGAGTCGGAGATTATGTGCGTGAAGGAGTTATCGCTCAGAACGAGAATGACTACGAAAAAGCAGAACGCCTGTATCAGAGGGCCTTGCGAATTGTCTCGGACAACTTCCACGCCCTGGCCAACCTCGCACGGTTGAAACAGGACCGCTTTGTTGCGGTTCCGCCACATCAGGCCCCAACGTCCCTGCTGGAGGACTCGAAGGTGCTTTGTGAGCGCGCCCTCCAACAACGACCGGACAATGTCGACCTCTTGAACGTGGCGTGTGTGACAGAGTACATGCTTGGCAACCTTATGGAGGCCGAACAGACTTGTCGACGAGCCGTCGAGTTGGCCCCCGATGATTATCTTCCGCTGTCAAACTTGGCGATGCTCCTCGCACTTCAGCATCGGATGGACGATGCCCTCGTTGCTGCCCAGCAGGCAGTTGACACGGCAATGCGCATCCGTGAGGCAGACAGCCAATTGGCCGCCGGCCCCTGGCAAATGCTTGCCACCCTGCAACTGCACTTCGCGCAACCACAGGCCCTCCAATCCCTTGAGCGAGCCTTCGCCTGCTATCCCAACGATGAATGGGCATACACCCTGCGGGCAAAACTACGAATGACTCTACCCGGCTACGTGGACTTTCCGCAAGCCCTCTACGACGCCGATACGGCCAACAAAATCACCCAGGTCGCCGATGCGCGGATCAAACGTGTCCTCGCCACGGCATTGCTGCGTGCCGACCGATTCGCAGATGCTGCCCGGTACGCCGAAGAGGCACTGGGCCTCGGCGGGCAGGCGACGGCGAACCATCTCATCCTCGCACTGGCCAAGGCCGGCTTGAACGACGCGCCCGCAGCCCGGCAGCACCTCGACGCCGCCCGCGCCGCCTGGCCGGCGAGCCTTGACCGCGACGGGCTCCTTGTCTCCTCAGAACGCAACGCCCTCTGGATAGACACGGCCGAGGAAGCGCGGGCCTTGCTCACCGAGGCGGAGGACGTCGTCGACGGGCACGGCAATCAGCCCTAACAGCATTGAGTAGCGGCCGGGTTGGGTTTCAAGCGACACGGTTTTATTAAGTTTCTTACTTGGCGCAGGGCGGACGATTTTAGTATGATCGGGTATGTCCAGTCTGGCTGGAATGAGAAAGGCAGTTCTTGTGGGAGTACCTGAAGAAGTACTGCCGGCGCGCTTTCCCCCGCCGCGGCCCGGCGCGGAGTCGGTTTGTGGTGGTTTGAAGCGGCGAATCTGCGGCAGCCAACAAGGTGCCATGGGAGAAGATTGTGGCCTGTGCTGTGTGCACCTCCAGGGTTGGCAGGCCCGTTGTGTACAGAAGAATGGTCGACGCCGGTTCGATCCGAGCGCGAAAGGAGCAAGGTAATGAGGTTGGATTCCGAAACACCTGCGGCGTTGGCGACGGACGCACGAAGCGCGTGCAGCAGATCGGGCAACTTGCACCCGCATCGCAACCGCACGAGGATTCAAGCATCGCGTTGCGCCGGAGAGCCACGCTGCTCCGACCTCGCCGCCCGGACGATCGTTCTCGGCGCCGTCCTCGCATCGGCCTGCCTGTGGGCCACTGAGTTGTGCGCCGGCCACATCACGCAGATTATGGAGGGAGGGCTAGTGTGGCCTTATCGCATGGCTGTCGATGCCTCCGAAAACGTGTACGTAGTGTCTATGGGAACGGACAAGGTATTCAAGATCACCTCCGGCGGCGTCATCACCGAGATCATCGACGGCACTGGGGATGGGGGCGGAAACACGCTCACCAACCCGAACAGCATCGCCGTGGACGGGTCGGGTAACGTGTACGTGACGGGATCAATCAGCGACAACGCATTCAAAATCACGCCGGGCGGGGTCATCACCGAAATCATCGATACCACCGGGGACGGTGGGAACGCGCTGAATGGTCCGCAAGGAATCTCTGTGGACGCGTTGGAGAACGTGTACGTGGCCGGGCGAAGCAGCGACAACGCTTTCAAGATCACATCCGGCGGGATCATCACCGAAATCATCGACCCTACCGGGGACGGCGGCGGGAACTCGCTGAACAAGCCGGACGACATCGCCGTGGACGGCTCGGGCAACGTGTACGTGACGGGGCAATACAGCCACAACGCTTTCAAGATCACCCCGGGCGGAGTCATTACCGAAATCATCGACATCACCGGAGATGGGGGCGGGAACCAACTTTTTGTCCCGCACGACATCGCTGTGGACGGGTCGGGTAACGTGTACCTGACGGGGGAAAACAGCCACAACGCTTTCAAGATTACGCCTGGCGGGGTCATTACCGAGATCATCGACGCCACCGGCGACGGAGGCGGGAACACGCTCTCCTCCCCATACGGCATTGCCGTGGACGCGTCGGAAAACGCGTACGTGACGGGGGCATATAGCGACAACGCCTTCAAGATCACTCCGGGCGGGGTCATCACCGAGATCATCGACGCCACCGGAGACGGCGGCGGGAACACGCTGGACGACCCTCGCGGCATCACTGTGGACGGCTCGGGTAACGCGTACGTGACGGGGTCATATAGCGACAACGCTTTCAAGATCACGCCGGGCGGCGTCATCACCGAGATCATCGATGCCACTGGGGACGGCAGCGGGATCAACCTTGGAGGGCCGGCAGGCATCGCAGTGGACGGGTCGGGTAACCTGTACGTGGTGGGGAGAGACAGCGACAACGCTTTCAAGATCACCCCGGGCGGGGTCATTACCGAAATCATCGACATCACCGGCGATGGGGGCGGGAACCAACTTTTGGACCCGCACGACATCGCTGTGGACGGGTCGGGTAACGTGTACCTGACAGGGGAAAGCAGCCACAACGCTTTCAAGATTACGCCTGGCGGGGTCATCACCGAGATCATCGACGCCACCGGAGACGGCGGCGGGAACACGCTGGCCCGCCCATTCGGCATCGCTGTGGACGGATTCGGTAACGTGTACGTTCTGGGAGGATACAGCCATAATGTATTCAAGATTAGCCCGGGCGGGGGCATTACCGAAATCATCGATGCCACCGGGGACGGCGGCGGGAACACGCTGGAAAACCCGCGAAGAGTCGCTGCGGATGATCCGGGTAACGTGTACGTGGCGGGGCATACCAGCGACAACGCTTTCAAGATCACGCCCGGCGGAGTCATCACCGAGATCATTGACGACACAGGCGATGGTGGAGGGAACCCGCTAGACAACCCGTTCGGCATCGCCGTGGACGGGTCGGGTAACGTGTACGTGACGGGGCTAAACAGCGACAACGCTTTCAAGATCACGCCGGGCGGGGTCATCACCGAGATCATCGATGCCACCGGGGACGGCGGCGAAAACACGCTCACCTCCACGTCCGGCATCGCCGTGGACGGGCTGGGTAACGTGTACGTGACGGGTGAATACAGCAACAACGCTTTCGAGATCACGCCGGGCGGGGTCATCACCGAGATCATCGATGTCACTGGGGACGGCGGCGGGAACACGCTCTTTTCCCCATTCGACATCGCCGTGGATGCTCCGGGTAACGTGTACGTGGCGGGGTTAGACAGCCACAACGTATTCAAGATAGCGCTGGCCCCCCCACTGTTCGTTGACGCGGACGCGGCCGGAGCGAGCGACGGCTCGAGTTGGGACGATGCCTATACCGCGTTGCAGGACGCACTGACTGAGGCTTCCGGCACGCCGCGTGATATCTGGGTCGCGGCCGGCACCTACACGCCCGATGTCGGAGTGGGACACACTCCCGGTCTTCGGACCGAGACATTCCAACTCCTTAACGGCGTGGCCATCCACGGCGGCTTCGCGGGTGGCGAAACGAGCCTCGAACAGCGCAATATCACAGTCAACGAAACCATTCTCAGCGGTGATCTTCTGGACGATGACACGCTTGTTGGCTGTACGCAGGACTCGCCGGATTGCGACACCAATGGTGAACGTTGCATCGACGGCTACTGCATTATTGCGTCAGGCAATAGCGAGAACACCTTGCGTGTCGTGACCGGAAATGGAATTGACTCGTCAGCCGTTCTGGATGGATTCACCATCACCGGGGGGAATGCGGACGGATCATATCCAGATAATTTTGGCGCAGGGATGAGCAACAGGTTTGGCGGGAGTCCGACCGTAGCCAACTGCACGTTCAGCGGCAACTATGCTGGCCACGGCGCGGGGATGCACAACGATACAGGCTGCAGCCCGACGGTGGTCAACTGCGAATTCGTCGAGAATGCGGCGGGGTCCTTCGGTGGCGGGATGAAGTACGAAGGCTTGTCCAGCTCGACGGTGACCAACTGCACATTCAGCGACAACTCGGGCGGTTCTGTGGGGGGGGGAGGCGGCATGTGCACCGCTGCGAGCAGCAGCCCGACACTCACGAACTGCACGTTCAGCGGCAATTCGGGACGCAGCGGCGGCGGAATGTATAACACCGGCAGCCCAACAGTGACCAATTCCACGTTCAGTGGAAACACGGCAGGTTGGCTAGGCGGCGGGATGTCCAACTCAGGCACCAGCAACCCGATGGTGACGAATTGCACGTTCAGCGGGAACTCGGCGATCGATTACGGCGGTGGGATGCACAATGGAGACAGCAGCAACCCGACGCTCACGAACTGCACCTTCTTCCGTAACTCGGCCGGTCGGGATGGTGGTGGGATGGATAACTCACACAGCAGCACCCCGGCCGTAAGTAACTCAATTTTCTGGGGCAACATCGATGACGCCCAGGGTGACGGCGGCGGGCCGTACATGGACGAGTCCGCCCAAATCTACACCAGTAGCGGGACGCCGACGGTCAACTACAGCATCGTTCAGGGCGGCTGGACTGGTGCGGGGGGTACCGGCAACAGTGCGAGCGATCCGCTGTTCATCGACGCGGATGGTCTTGACAACATTCCTGGAACCGAGGACGACGACGTGCGGCTGCGGGTCGGGTCGGCGGCGATCGATGCGGGAGACAATGACGCTTTGCCCGCGGACACGGCTGATCTCGACGATGACTTGGATACGTCGGAGGAAATCCCCATCGATCTGGCCGGTAATGACCGCCGCATTGAAGACCCCAACGTCGTGGACACCGGCAACGCTGGTACGGTCGGCACACCGGTGGTGGACATGGGTGCTTTCGAGTTCGATCCACCGATTTTCGTAGACGACGATGCGGGCGGGGCGAACGACGGATCGAGCTGGACCGATGCTTACACTTCCCTGCAGGATGCGCTGGGCGATGCAGGGAGCGCACCGCGCAATATCTGGGTCGCCGAAGGAACCTACACGCCGGACGTGAAGAGTTGCACTGTAGACGGTGACTGCGACGGGCCGGGAGGAGGCACCTGCCCGGCCGGCGAATGTGTCTGGAACTCTCCGCGCGGGCAGACATTCCAGCTTATCAACGGCGTGGCCATCTACGGCGGTTTCGCCGGCACGGAAAGCTCCCTCGATCAGCGCGAAATCATAGCCAACGAAACCATCCTCAGCGGCGACCTCAGCGGTGATGACGCGCCCGTGAGCTGTGCTCAGGACTCGCCGGATTGCGACGACAACGGCGAGTTATGCGCGGAGGACGGCTTTTGCATCATCTTCAACGACAACGGGGAGAACAGCTACCACGTCACTACCGGCAGCGGTACAGGCGCTACGGCCCTTCTTGATGGCTTCACGATCATAGCAGGAAATGCGGATGGGACCTTTCCGGACAGCGCTGGCGCCGGCATGTACAATGACTCCAGCAGCAGCCCGACGGTGAGCAACTGCACGTTTAATGGGAACTCGGCGACCATCGGCGGCGGGATGTTAATCAGCGGCAGCCCGACCGTGACCAATTGCACGTTCATTGGTAACTCCACGGACCAAGGCGGCGGCGGGATGTTCAACACCGGCAGCCCGACAGTGGCCAACTGCACGTTCAAGGGGAATTCGGCGAGTGGCGGCGCTGGGATGTTCAACAGCACAGGCGGCGACCCGACGGTTGCCGATTGCACGTTCATTGGGAACTTGGCGAACACCGGCGGCGGGATGGCCAACGTCGACAACAGCAGCCCGACGGTGACAAACTGCACGTTCAGCGGGAATCGGGGCTATGTCGGCGGCGGCATTTTCAACAGCGGCAGCCCGGCAGTGACCAACTGCACCTTCATCGGGAACATGGCCGACCGTGGGGGGGGCCTCTACAACCAGGAGAATAGTGAACCAACGCTAACCAACTGCACGCTAAGTGGAAACTCCGCGAATAACGTCGGGGGCGGGATGTACAATAACGTCGGAGGCGGAGACAGCCCTGTCGTGACGAACTGCATTCTCTGGGGAAACGTTGACGACGCAGACGGAAACTCGGGAGGACCGTTCATGGACGAGTCCGCACAAATCCACACCAGTAGCGGCACACCGGTGGTCAATTACAGCGTCGTCATGGGTGGCTGGACGGGCGCGGGCGGGACCGGCAACAGCACTTTCGATCCGCTTTTCGTAAACCCCCTGGGTGCGGACGGTGTCGCAGGCACGTTAGATGACGACCTACGCCTGCTTCCCGAATCGCCGGCAATTGACGCGGGCGACAATACCGCCGTGCCGACGGACGACGCCGACATCGACGGTGATCTTGATACAACCGAGCGCGTTCCGCTCGACCTTGACGCCAACCTTCGCTTCTACGACGACACCGCGACAGGCGACACAGGCATCGCCGATCCGCCGGATTACCCGGCGGTCGTGGACATGGGGGCCTATGAGTTCTTCACCGATTGCAATGCCAACGGCCTCCCCGACGAGTGCGATCTGGACTGCGAGGGCCTGGGCGGTGCGTGTATTTCCACACCGGGTTGCGGACTGAGCGCAGACTGCAACACCAACGGCGTGCCCGACGAGTGTGACACCACCACGTGTGACATCGTCGGCGTATGCCAGTCGCTTGTGTGCGTCGGCGGGTTTAACAACGGCAACGCCTGCGCGGACGACAGTGACTGCATCGATGTGGCGTGCAACGATTGCAACCTCAACGGCGTGCCCGATGTCTGCGACGATCCCATCGACAGCATCCCCGACGAATGCGTGGAGTACATCGGGCCAGCATCGGGTTCCTGGAGCGATCCGGCCAATTGGAACCTCGGTGGAGACTATCCCGACAACGACGCGGAAGTCTACTCCGTGACGCTCAAGGGGTCCGACGATAACGTCATCATGGATATTCCCGTCACGATCGACTCGCTGCGAGTTCTTAACGGCGCCAACCTGGCGGTGACCGGTGGTGATCTCACAATTGTTACCGATGGCGGAATTGTGATCGACGGAGCCACGGCCCTGGGCGGCTCGGCGAGCACAACGGTGGCCGTGAGCGATACCAGATCAGTGAACGCTACCAACATCACGCTACGCGGCAATGAAAACGGCACCGGGGAGGTGACCGTCGACGGCAGTGCGATGATCAACGTCACTGGCGCATTCAACGTCATCGGCGGCGGCGAGTACTTGGCCGCGGGCGCGGGATCCACGGCGGTTCTAAGCGCCGGCAGCGTCTTGCTCGACGGCGGCAGCGCGCCGGACGTGCCCGGCGGCACCATGGCGCTTTCCGGTTCAATGCTCGTGCAGACCACCGGCGACTTCGTCATGGATGGCACCGGCGCCCCGCCATGCGAAGCGGGCGGGCTGCGCGTGCCGCCCAGGACGCGTCCGATTCTCCCGACGATCGACCAGGCGACCGTCGCAGTCGGTAGCAACCTGGTGCTCCTCGGTTCACCTGAGATTATGCTCGCGCCTGAATCAAGCATCACCATCGCAGGCACCTTCGACAACCAATCGATCTCACCGGACTGCTTGGACTTCAGCGACGGGCAAATCGTGGTCAACGGCGGTTCGGGCGGTCGAAGGGCTGTTCAGGAGTATGAAGTAGGCGGTAGTGATTGGGGCCCCGACACCGATGGCTTCGCCCCCCCCGGTACATCCCATAGCAACTTATCCGTCGGGACCCTGACGATCACCGCCGGCAGCGTCGTCCGTTTCATCGACCACGTCGACAACGACGGCATCAATCAGAGCCCTGGCACGGAAGCGCTATATGTACACACCCTCATTCTTGAAAGCGGTGCCGGCGTGACCGTGGCCGACTGCAAGGTCTTCTACGAGACGCTGGACGATAACGGGGTGCTAGTTGGTATCGAGGGTGCCGGCGTTTTTGCCCAGGTCATCGCCGCGTCGATCGTACCGCCACTCCTGGCGCCACCCCCGCACGATATCCTGAAGAACCGTTATATCTCGATCGATCCGCGCGGAGCAGGCGAGGCCAACGTTGGTTTCAACTTTGACATACGCGTGACACTCAGCAGCACGCTGGTAAATGGTGTGACGGCTGTCGGAAGTTCGTGGTGGGCGAATGCGCCGGACGCTGCATGTATCTCAGTCGTCGGACCGATGCGCCCGGCTCTGGCGCCCAACTGGGACGCCTGCCCGACGCTCCACCTGACCGGCTGTCCAATCATTCCTACATCTACATATGAGATCGCGGTCGCGGACGGCGCGCTGGAGTCCGATCCGCCGTTAGTCGCACAAACGCAGGCGCTTCCGGGAGGCAACAAGTGGTGGGGCGATACCGTCGGCCAATTCGATCCGGTTGCCGACAATTGGGGACCGCCGAACGGCTCCGTGGCCATTGACGATGCGGTGGCGGCGATCAAAACGTTTCAGAATCCCAGCTTGGTGGGTCCTGGCTGCGGGACACCTCCGTGCAACGCGACGCATGTCTCCGTGACGGATCTTCAGCCGCACGGTTTCCCAGGGACCCCTTTCGGTACGCCGAACCAGCAGGTGGACATCAACGACGTGTTCGGGATTATTTTGGGATTCCAGGGCGTTGAGTATCCAGGTCCGCAGATCGAGCTGTGCATGGACCCATGACCACAATTGCGCTACGTGGATTAACTTCTTCGCTGCCAGTCGGTTGACATCAATGGTCCGAATATAGTGGCTGTAAGTCGCCTTGGTAGCATGGATTACGACAAGGTCCGATTTCGGCAAGTCGTTACACGGCAGCGCGCTACGCAGGTGCTACGCCCGATCCCTTCCACACGATTTCCGCATCGCACTTTTCGAGGCCTTCTCAGGATTCACTGCACGTTACGGCCTGCCAACATACAAACGGCCGGAAGCCGCCTTTTGCCTACCAGGTTTCGACCACTTCGTTAGCGCCACAGCCGCGAGGATTGCTACCCCGCTGGGACGATCTTCGCCGGGAAGGGAGTCTCACCTGTTGGAAAAACAGACCTTTCACAGCACACCTGGGCTAGCGCACCACGGATGCTTCTTCCGCCTACGGTGCAAAGAGTATTGCATCCGCACTGTTGATGCTGATTTCCAGGCTGCCATCGACAGGAGTGTCTTCAACGAATTCCAACCGAATGGCATCCATGCCGTCGTTTGTTTCGTTGGTCAGATCGTAACGTGCGACACCGGACCTCGGCTTGAAGTCGCCAGCAGCGCTCGCGTCCACGACGACGTCTTCGAGTACGATCCCCATCGTGTCCATGGCCGCGGGGCCCAGTGTGATGGTCGCATCGCTGATCGTTGTGGTCCCCGTACTGGATTCTACCACGATAGTGGCACCGCCACTCACCGTGGTCCCGTCGGCCAGCGTGGTCGAGACGTTGACTGCGTAGGTCACTCGATCCGCGGCCGGCGCGAATCCGCCGGCGACTCGACCGCTCATCACGGTTTCGTTTACTGCCAGGTCTGTAAACAGAAACTCCACCGCATTGACGGCAAAGAAGTAATCACCGCCGACGGTCCCGGCAAACGACGCCTCGGGGTACATCGCGGTGCCGCAACCGCCGCCGTAATCAAGAGTCAGGAGTATGGTGTCACCGTCGAGTTCCGACACCAGCTGCGGACACGCCGGCAGTGCGGCGCCGCCGAACAGCACGTCCTGAACCTCGTTCACCGCGGCGATGGATGCCACGGCCTTGGCTACGACCGCCGCAGCTTCCGTCACCGGCGCAATCGACCGGGCCTGGAGGTCCGAAAGCGGTGATTCCCCGCCATTGTCGTTCGAGTTAACGTTGCCGCTGTTGGAATTGTCATTGGTATTGGGCACGATGACGGTGTTACACCCAATGAATGCCCACGTTGCGAGAATCATGCACGGAATGGGATGGCGCATTTTCATGGTATTGTCCTTGTCGAACGACCAGGGATTCGCACGATCCTCCCGTCGCGCGATTCACCCGGCACGACGAATGGCGATCGTAACGATCAGTCATCTCTGTCCAGGCGAACGAGCTGGCCACGGGCCCAGTAGTCCCACTGCCCGCCCTCGGAACAACTGAGCATCTTCTCCAGCGTGTCCTTCAGCTTGTTCTCGTTGCTTCCGGTCTTCACGTAGACACGGGCGGCCTGTCGCATTGCCGTCATGTTGTCGGGATCGATCTTCAGCGCGGCTTCATACTCCTCGATCGCCGGATCGAGGCGACCGAGTTTCTCATAGAGCATGCCCAGATTCGTGGTTGGTTCCGGGGAATGGGGCATCATCTTGGCCGCCGTCTGAAACTCCCAGGCTGCCTCATAGAAATCGCCGCTCCGGACAAGTGCGAGACCGAGGTTGTTGTGCGCCGGGGCATAGTAGAGATCCGCCTCGACGGCCTCGCGGAATTGCCGCTCCGCGCGATTGAAGTCACCCTTCTCCACCGAGGCCAGACCCGCCGCATTGAGCTTGCGCGCGGCGTGCACATCCTGCTGTCGACCTGCTTTTGCGCTCCACGGAGGATTCCTACGGGAACCGGCGGCACACCCACCTAATACAGGCAATCCTGCTGCGAGTACGAATATCGCGACAATGGCATTTCTCATTGGAAACTTCGCTGCGCGCATATTACCTTGTTCCGTTGAGACCTTGCTGCCGCCAGTCGCACGACAGAGAGGTCTCAGCGCTGTTTTTACTTAATTCACATCGTCTCATTTCCACGTGCTGTTGATTTCCGGACCACTGATTTGTCGGAGGTGTACGCTCTGGCAAGTCAAGGCAAGCAGACCTGTGGCATCGACAGCATGCAATATCGGACTCTCAACGTGGGGAGATTCGTGTCTTATTTGTTGCGCGCCCGCCTCCGATAAAGACACGGTACAGGGACCGCCGTGCGCGCTTTTGGTCCCGGCCAACGCGTTTCCCTGCAGAGGGGCGCGTGGGGTAGGCGTCTATCGCGAGGCGGCACACTGCTCCGGCAGTGCGGATTCAGGGAGAGCGCCCGGGCGTTGCATGGCCTGTAAGGATGTGACCCCTAAACGTGGCAGAGGACTGATGCATGTGTAGATCGATTCGACATGGCCGGGTCAAGGCAATGGGCCGTCGTGGGAGGTGCCTCATTCTCGTTGCCGTCATGGCCGGACTACTTGCCGCAGAGGTGGCGAATGCGCAAACCCGACGCCGCAGACCGCGGCGGTCGACCGATGCCAGTGATGCCCGAGGTAGGGCCGGGGCCAGCGTCGATCGGAACGGCATGATCACCATCAACTATCCGGACTCGGTGAATCTGGCCGCCTTTGTCGACTATGTCAGCCAGACGTTGGACATCAAGATCATCTACGAGAGCGAGGTCCGCAATCAGTCCATCGTATTCCGGCCGGGTGAAGTGCAGGTCCCCCAAGACCAGCTTCTGAACCTGCTGCGCAGCATGTTGCGCATGCACGATCTGGCGCTGGTCGATGCGGACGTGCCCGGCTGGCTGCGCATCGTGGCCGCCGGCGACATGCAGCGTCACATTCAGCACATTCAGGATGGGGGAACGGAAGCGGTTGACGCCGCCTCGAGCCAGGTGGTCAGTCAGGTAGTTCCTATACGATCCAACGATTATCAGGGCGTGCTCAAACACGTGCGGAATTTTCTGTCGTCGAGCAAGGCTTCCATCATCGAGGTGCCGGCCAAGAAGATCGTGATCATCACCGACTATGAGTCCGCAGTCGCCAAGGCGCTGGAGATCATCCGGTTGGTTGACGTGGCCCCCGTGACCGCAGTGGTCAAGACCGTTGCCGTCAAGCACCACGAGGCCGCGTCGATCGTGGAACGCGTCTCGCAGGTTCTCAACGAAAAGGCACGCCTGGAGGGTGCGGAGGCGCCGCCGGTCGCCATACAACCGGATCTAACCGGTGGCGGTATATTGTTGGTGGGGGAGCAAGAAGCCATCGACAAGGTGGAATCCATGATTCGCCGATTCGATGTGCCGCAAGACGACCTGCGACCCACCGTGGCCTATAAACCAAAGCACATCTCCGCAGATCGGCTGCAATTCCTCGTCGAAAATGTCGTGGCCGGCGGTGCGACCGAATCGAGCGCCCTGCGAGTCTTCCTGGACTCGGAGACCAACCGCCTGTACGTCACCGGGCCACCGCAGCTGCATGCAAAGATCGAGGCACTGCTGCGAGCCGAGGACGTGGAGGCATCCGAGGCCTCGCGTCCCATGCGCATCTACAAGCCGCGGAACCGCCTTGCGCGCGAGTTGATCTCGATTCTGTCTGAGGTCCTTCCGGTAGTCTCCGTGTCGACAATCTCAGAGGGGCTGGGCAGCGGTCGGCGGACGACTCCGTCGGTGCCCCCAGGGCCAAATCGCCCGCCCGAGCCGACCGCGACAGTAAGGAACCCACCCATGCCGCCGGCCCAGGAGCCGATTGATACGCCGGTCAAGTCGGTGGAGCAGGTTCGCCGTGTGGAAGGGAGCGACTTTACGCTGACCTACGACGAGCACACCAACTCGCTGATCGCCGTGGGTTCACGAGAGTTTCACGTCAAGCTCGAGGCATTGCTTCTCGAATTGGACAAACGGCAGCCGCAGGTGATGATCGAATTGAAGCTGGTGGCCGTCACATTCAACGACTCCTTGAGCCTGGCCTTCGAGCTGGCGAACGAGGAGCGCATTGACGATTTTCAGTCGCTGTTCTTCTCGTCATTCGGGCTGTCCGATGTCGACATCGCGACAGGTGTGCGGTCGTTTCGCCCGGGCGGTGGCATCAACGGCATCATCGTAGGCCCCAACGAAACACCGTTCCTGATGCGTGCCATCGCGGCGCACGGCAACAGCCGGGTCATGGCCACACCGCGCATGCTTCTCAACGACAGCTCGACGGCTACGCTCAGCAGTGTCGAGGAGGAGCCTTTTACGAGCATCAACGCCTCGGACACCGTAGCCACGACATCCTTTGCGGGGTTCGAGTCGGCCGGGACGACAATGACGGTTACGCCGCACATCACTGAGGGCGATCACCTCTCGCTCGATTATTCCTTCAGCTTCAGCAATTTCACGGGTAGTGGATCGGTGGGTGTTCCTCCGCCGCGCACGACAAACTCGTTCTCCGGTACGGTGACGATTCCCGACAACTACACGGTGATCGTCGGCGGTTTGGTCATCGAGAACGAGACCGACGCCGTCACGGAAGTGCCGTTACTTGGCCGTATTCCGGTCATTGGCGCGTTTTTTCAGAGTAGTGACCGGGCGCGCACCAAGTCCCGTGTATTCGCGTTCATTCGACCCACCATTCTGCGCGACGACAAGTTCGCGGACCTCAAGTTGATCACCGAGACCGAATTGGAACGGGCGAAGCTGGCGAACGATGATTTTCCGGAAAGCGAGGAGCAATGGATGCGTTGACCACGCAGACCGCCCCTGGTGATCACGCGCCATCTCTGGACAGGTCGGATTCCGCGACCGTTCTGATTGAGCTCCTGCAACGGGCCGGTGCGCCGTCCGACGAAATCGACTTGTGCCAGCGCCGGTTGCAGTCACTCGCCTGGACGCCGATAGCGGCCGCCACATGGGCGCATCTTCACAAGTTGCTCGACGAAGACGAATACCACCTGTTTCTTTCCAACACCTGTGGCTGGCGTGTTCTTTCAGAGATTTCACCCGGATCAGTAGATCCGGACTTCACACGGCTGATCCCCATCGGGTTTGCCCGGCGCCACGGTCTGATCGGTCTCGATATGGGAGACGGATTGGTGTCGGTCGCCACGAGTGATCTGAATGACGTCAACGTGATCGACTATGTGGGCGCGTGGTTGCGCAAGCCCGTTGTTTACATGCTGGCGCCGGCCGATGTCATCCAGCAGGCCATCAATGCGGCGTACACCGACTGTGAGTCTGACTTTGGTAGCGTGCTGGGCGAGACGGATACGGCTTCGGACGTTGTCGAGGCGCTTCAATCTCTAGACGTATCGGACCTGCTGGATTCGGCAACCCGGGCACCGGTGATCAAGCTGGTCAACATGGTGCTCTTCGAGGCGGTGAAGACCAGGGTGAGCGACGTACACATCCAGCCCCTGGCCGACAGGGTGCAGGTACGCTACCGCATCGACGGCGTGCTGTACGACAAACTGGACCTTCCGCGACCGCTGCTGGATGAAGTCGTCAGCCGCATCAAGGTCATCGGGCAAATGGACATTGCGGAGAAGCGGCTGTCACAGGACGGCCGCACGACGGTGGCCATCGGTGACAAGTCGATCGACTTGCGCATCAGCGTCATCCCCACCAGTCACGGCGAACGTGTCGTCATCCGGCTTCTGGATAAGTCGGCGCGTCTCTATGAACTTGGGGAACTGGGCATGTCGGCACGAGATCGATCGCGGTTCACCGACCTTCTCGACCGAACGCACGGCATTATCCTGGTGACGGGTCCGACCGGATCCGGCAAGTCGACGACCCTGTATGCCGCCCTGCAGCATCTCGATTGTACTGAGAAAAACATCCTGACGTTGGAAGATCCTATCGAGTATCAACTTCCCGGCATCAGCCAGACCCAGGTGGCCACCAGGAAGGGGATGACGTTTGCCACGGGGCTGCGCGCGGTGTTACGGCAGGATCCGGACATCATTATGGTGGGGGAGATTCGTGACGAGGAAACGGCACGCATGGCGGTGCAGAGCTCGATGACCGGTCACCTGGTCTTCAGCACCCTGCATACAAACGACGCGGCGGGCGCGGTGACGAGGCTGCTCGATCTGGGGATTGAGCCGTACCTGGTGGCCAGCAGCCTGCTGGCGG
>Ga0055481_10000319_pt1 | contig 15331 bp, 12 predicted proteins | sample Muzzi_PWC_D2_FD_57936 | JGI IMG/M metagenome (GOLD analysis project Ga0055481, IMG submission 57936) | Wetland microbial communities from San Francisco Bay, California, USA, that impact long-term carbon sequestration - Muzzi_PWC_D2 | ecosystem: Environmental > Aquatic > Marine > Wetlands ... | reverse complement strand
GCCCATGTTGTATCCGCAGAAGGGCAGCATGGCCATCGGGTCGCGGCGCAGCTCGCCGACGGTGCCCGCCGCGGCTGCCGTCTTCTCGCTGCTGATGATCGAGCCGAAGAAGGTCCCTTGCTGCCAATCGCGCGCCTCGTTCACCAACGGAACGACCGTGGCCCGCCTTCCGCCGAAGAGGATCGCGCTGATGGGAACGCCTTTGGGGTCCTCCCATTCGTCGGCGATCACGGGACACTGGCTCGCGGGGGCGGTGAAGCGCGCGTTGGGGTGGGCCGCCGGAGTACCGGTCTCGGGCGTCCACGCGTTTCCGCGCCAGTCGGTGAGCTTCGCCGGCGGCTCGCCGGTCATCTCCTCCCACCAGACGTCTCCGTCCGGCGTGAGGGCGCAGTTCGTGAAGAGTACGTTGGCCTCGAGGCTGAGCATGGCATTCGGATTCGACTTCATGCTCGTCCCGGGAGCGACCCCGAAGAACCCCGCCTCGGGGTTGATGGCGTAGAGACGTCCGTCGGCGCCGAACTTCATCCACGCGATGTCGTCACCGATGCATTCGACCTTCCAGCCCGGAATCGTCGGGGTCATCATCGCCAGATTGGTCTTGCCGCAGGCGCTCGGGAAGGCGGCGCAGATGAAGCGCGATTCGCCCTCCGGATTCGTGAGCTTCATGATCAGCATGTGCTCGGCCATCCAGCCTTCGTCTCGCGCCATGGCCGACGCGATGCGCAGTGCGAAGCACTTCTTTCCCAGCAGGGCATTGCCGCCGTAACCCGAGCCGTAGGACCAGATCTCCCGCGTCTCGGGGAAGTGAACGATGTACTTGTTTTCGGAGTTGCAGGGCCATGCGACGTCCTTCTCGCCGGGGGCGAGGGGCGCTCCCACGGAGTGGAGACACGGCACGAAATCGCCGTCGCCGAGCGTGTCGAGCACCTTCCGCCCCATGCGCGTCATGATGCGCATGTTCGCCACTACGTACGGCGAATCGCTGAGCTGCACCCCGATGTAGGCGATCGGGGATCCGACCGGTCCCATGCTGAAGGGGATCACGTACAGCGTGCGGCCGCGCATGCATCCGCTGAAGAGACCCGTGAGCGTCTTCTTCATCTCGGCGGGATCGGCCCAGTTATTGGTCGGGCCGGCCTCCTCTTCGGTCGCCGAGCAGATGAAGGTGCGATCCTCGACGCGAGCCACGTCGGCGGGATCCGAACGGACGAGGTAGCTGTTCGGCCGCTTCTCCCGATCGAGGGGCGTCGCCGTCCCGCTCGCGACCATTGCCGCGATCATCTCGTCGTACTCTTCCTGGGAACCGTCGCACCATCGAACCGCGTCCGGCTCGCACAGCGCCTCGACCTCCTTCACCCATGCGAGCAACTTCTGGTTCTTCGTCATCTGGGGTTCCTTCGTCACGTGATCAGCGTCTCTCTGGCTCGTCTCTCTCTTCGAGCGTCATCGAGGCGACCGGGGGATTGCGGCATCCCGGGCGCGCGACGGCTCCTCGAAAGCCGAAAAGTATAGGTGTTTCGAGACGAATGCGGGGCGGCGGAATCGAAATTCTGGCGCGCGCTGCGCGTGCCGCTCAGCCCTCGCCGGGACCGCCCGCGTGCTTCTCGAACCAGGCGAGCATACGACGCCAGCCCTCGGAGGCGGCCAGGGCGCGATAGCTCGCCCGATAATCTGCGTGAAATCCGTGCGGAGCCCCGGGAAACAGCACGATTTCCGAATCCTGGCCGGTGTCCGCCAGGCGACGCTTCATCTCCTCGATCGACGCAAGCGGGATTCCGGAGTCCTCGGTTCCGTACAGTCCGAGGATCGGCGGCAGGTCGCCCGACGCCACGTCGATCGGGTGCGTCGGTGTCTGCGGACGATCCGCACCTTCGAGGCGTCCGTACCACGCGACCCCCGCGCGAATTGCCGGCGCGTGCGCCCCGTAGAGCCACACGATCCGGCCGCCCCAGCAGAATCCGGTGATCACCGTCCGGTCGACGTCGGCCTTGCCCTGCTGCTTCACCCAGGCGACGGTCGCGTCCAGGTCGGCCATCACCTCCGCATCGGGAATGGCCATCACCACTTCCTGAATGATCTTCTGGACGTCGTCGATCTTCGAGACGTCGCCGTGGCGTTGATAGAGGTCGGGCGCGATCGCAAAATAGCCGGCCTTCGCGAGCCGGCGGCAGACATCGCGGATGTATTCGTGGACGCCGAAGATCTCGTGGACCACCAACGCCAGCGGCGCTCGGGACGTTCCCTCGGGCGCCGCGAAGTAGGCCGACATCTCCCCGCCGGCGACCGGTATCGAAACGGCGCCGGTCTGGAGCCCCGCATCGGGCGTCTGGATCGCGGCCGCCAGGAGGGGCTTCGCCGCGAGCGCGTACCCGGCGGCCGCCGCCCCGGAAGCCAGGAACCGACGCCGCGAAAGACTCACTTCAGACATATTCCGCGATCACTCCCACGAGCGCGCCCAGGATCAGCAGCGAATTCGACGCGATCGTGAGCAGGAAGCCCGGCCCGCGTTTCGCGGGATCGTCGACGTAGCCCCGGGCGTAGAGTGCGCGGCCGACGACGAATACGAGGCCGAGCGCTGCGGCGGCCATCTCGTTGGCGTACTGCGCACAGAGGAAGAGGGCGGGGAAGAAGATCACCAGCTGCTCGACGGTGTTCTGCTGCACGCGGAACGTGCGTTCGAAGGTCGGATCGCCGGTGATGGACGGAGCGGCGATTCCGTACTTGCCGCGCGCCTGTCCCGCCATGATGACGAATACCGAGTACTCCAGCAGGGCCAGGAGTGCGACGAGTGCAACCAGCGTCATGCGGTCCTCCACGTTTTCTTCGACGCGAAGATCGGGCGACCGTGCGATGCCTACCTATAGCGAAGGTTCCGCCGGAACGCGCCGCATCAGCCCCTCCTGCACCACCGAAACGACGAGCCTGCCGTCGCGGGTGAACAGCCGTCCGGTGCAGAACCCGCGACCGGCGCCGGCGACGGGGCTCTCCTGCACGTAGAGGAGCCACTCGTCCGCGCGGAAGTCTTCGTGGAACCACATGGCGTGATCGAGACTCGCGATCTGGTAGTTCGGGTCGATCCACGAGATCTGGTGGGGCATGGCGGCGGTGTCGAGTAGTGTCATGTCCGACGCATACGACACCATGCACTGGTGCAGCAGGCGATCGTCCGCCAGCAGGCCGTCCGCGCGAATCCAGACCAGGAGTCGCGGGGGGAGCTTCTGCGGCTCGATCGGGTTGAAGAAATCGACGTGCCGCGTGTCGATCGGCCGGCTCCGCAGCATCCATCGCGCAAGCTCCGCGGGCGCGTCCCGCACCAACGGCTCGAGGCGCTCGTGCCAGGTCGGAAGCGATTCCGGGTCCGGCGCATCCGGCATCTCGTCCTGGTGTCGGTGGCCGGGCTCGGGCTGGTGAAAGGAGGTCTCCATGTGGAAGATCGCACGTCCGTGCTGAATCGCGATGACGCGACGCGTAGTGAACGCCCGCCCGTCCTTCGTCCGGTCGACCTGATAGAGAATGGGGGTGCGGGGATCGCCCGGGCGGAGGAAGTAGGCGTGAAAGGAATGGGCGGAGCCCGATTCGACCGTCCGCCCGGCCGCGGTCAAGGCCTGGCCCAGGACCTGACCGCCAAACACGCGCTGTGAGTCGCCCTCGGGGCTGCGACCGCGAAAGAGATTCACCTCGAGCTCTTCGAGGTCGAGAAGCGAGATCAACGAACCGAGCGGTTCCTGCATCGATCGTTTCCGGTGGGGGGAGGGACCGCCTACGTAGCACGAAGAATTCGGGGCCGCGAATCCGCCACGCGTTGTTAACCTGTGTCGTCGCGCGCCGCGACTTCGTCCGAGGACGACATGCTGCAACGATTCCTCGAGGACCTGCGAGTCGTCCAACGGCACGATCCGGCGGCGACCAACGTCCTCGAGACGCTGCTCTGCCACTCGCCGCTGCACGCGATCCTGCTCCACCGCATCGCCCACTCGCTGCACGTGCGCTTTCGCATCCCGCTGCTTCCGCGGATGCTTTCGACGTTGGCGCGATTTCTGACAGGAGTGGAAATTCACCCCGGTGCGCGAATCGGGCGACGCTTCTTCATCGACCACGGCGCCGGCGTGGTCATCGGCGAAACCTCCGAGATCGGAGACGACTGCGTGCTCTTCCACAACGTCACGCTCGGCGGAACCGGCAAACACCGCGGCAAACGCCACCCCACGCTGGAGAACAACGTCTTCGTGGGCACCGGAGCGACCCTGTTGGGTCCGATCACGGTGGGATCGAACGCGAAGATCGGCGCCAACTCGTTCATTCGCATGCACGACGTTCCGGCAGACTGCACCGCAGCCGGATCGCCCGCGCGCGTGGTGAAGCGCAGCGGGGAGCGCGTCGACGAGCCGTTGGCGCCGACGCAGCTATCGGACCGGTCGATCCCGGTCTCGATTCCCGGCGATCCGCGCTGACCGGAGCCGATTCCCCCCGGATCTCTGATCAAGCAAAGTGCGTGTCATCCCGATGGAATTCGCGGGAAATCGCACACGAATGCACCCGTACGTCCTGATCTCGCTGTTCTCGTCGCTCGCCGCGGGGATGCTGGCCGGAGCCATCTGGGCCCGCGATGCCCACAACCGCGGAAACCAGCTGGCCGCTCTACTGCTGGTCGCGGGATCGATCTGGTCGCTCTGCGACGTGCTTTCGAGCACTGCGGCCGACGCCGCGACCGCGATCCTGTTCATCCGTCTCTCCTGCGTCGGGTCGATCCTCGTTCCACCGCTGGGCTTCCACATGCTGATCACCCTGGAGCCCGCACTGCGCCGGCGGTACGCGCGCTTTCTGCGGATCGCGTACGGCGCCAGCATCGCCTTCGCCGTCGTCGCGGTGACTACGGATGCGATGTGGGTCGACGCCCATCCCGTTTCATGGGGTTGGACGGGCGAGATCGGAATCGGCGTCGCGATCTCGTGGTCTGTCCTCGTTCCGTTCCCCGTCGCCGCGTTGATCGGCTGGTTCCGACTGCGCGATCGCGCGCACCCCCTCGATGCGCTGCTCGGGATCGCCGTCGGAATTCCGGCCCTGATCGCCACGATGACCGACTTCGTCCTGCCGGTGATGGAGGTTCCGTTTCCGCGCGTGGGGAGTGCGAGCCTCGTGACCTGGGGCGCGGTCGCGCTGTGGAAGGTCTACCGGTTTCGCGACCCGATCCTGGCCCCGCATCTGTTCGCGCGGGAGATCCTGGCCACGCTCCCCGACGGCATCCTGCTGCTGCGCCTCGATGGCACCATCCGCGCTGCCAACGAAAAGATGGCAGCGCTCTCCGGCCGGTCTGCGGCGGAGCTGACGGGGCTCTCCGTCTCGAGTCTGCTCGTCGAAGAAGCCGAGCGGTCCGACGGGGTGTACGAAGGTCGCGCCCACCGTCTCGTCCGGGTCTCCGGCGAACCGATCTCCGTGTACGTGCGCGAGACGCCGCTCGCGGACGACGACGGAAACCCCCTCGGATACGTGATCGTCGTTCGCGACCTGCGTGAGGTCGTTTCGCTGCGAAGCCGGCTCATCACCTCGGGACGGCTCGCCGCCGTCGGTCAGCTCGCCGCCGGGATCGCGCACGAGATCAACAACCCGATCGCCTACGTGCAATCCGATCTCAACATGCTTCGCGAGCACTGGCAGTCGCTGGCATCCGACCTCGGCAAGGAGGTCGACGATGCGAACGTCACGCGAATCCTCGAGGAGGGAGCCGAGCTGATCGAGGAATCCTACGAAGGACTCGATCGCGTCTCCGGCATCGTCCGTGACGTCGGAGGATTCTCGCCCAACGCCCGGATCCAGTGGGAAGAAGCCGACGTCAATCGACTTCTCGATGCGTCGGTTCGTGTCACCCATCCCCAGCTACGCGATCACGCCGCCGTCGAGCGACACTTCGAAGCGGGCCTGCGGGTCCGTTGCGTTCCGCAGGAGCTGATGCAGGTCTTTCTCAATCTCCTGCTCAATGCGGCGCAGGCGATGGAGTCCGCCGGGACCATCCGCTTGTACACCAAGCGAGACGGAGACTTCGTCGCGATTTCCGTGGTCGACGACGGCAGGGGGATGAGCGCACAGACAGCCGAGCAGGTCTTCCGGCCGTTCTTCACCACCAAGGCAGTCGGCGAGGGGACCGGCCTCGGACTCTCGATCTCCCGCCAGATCATCGAGAAACACGGCGGATCGATCGAGCTCGAGACGGCTTCCGGAAGCGGCACTGCCTTCCGGATCCGGCTCCCGATCAACGGCCCCGAACCGACCCCGTCCGCTGGGCGATCCGACCGATGAACCCGGTGATCGTCATGCTGGTGCTGGCGTGCCTCGCTGCGGCGGTGTTCGCCAGCGTCATCTTCGCGCGGGATCCGAGCCAGCGGGTCAACAAGCGGCTGGCGGCAATTCTCGGATGCTCCGCCTACTGGTCGTTGTGCGAGGTCCTGTGGAACTCGAGCGCGGATCCCGAGACGGTCATCTGGCTGATCCGGCTGTCGTCGATCGGCTGGGTTCCCCTCGGTCCCCTCGCACTCGACCTCTTCGTCGAAGTCACCGGCCGGAAGCGCTCGCGATATCGACGGGTTCTGCGATTCGCGTACGCGTCGGCTGCCATCGCCATCGCCCTCTACATCGGCACCCCCTGGTGTGTAACCAAAGCGATCCCCGTCGAGTGGGGCTGGAGCTTCGCCTTCGGCCCGCTGTTTCCCGTCGCCCTCGCGCCGACGATGGTCTACCTGAGCAGCGTCCTCGTGATGTGGCCCGGACTGATGGCGAAGGAGATCTCCCCGGGCGAGAAGCGCCAGGTCCACTGGATGTTCTTTGGGATCCTCGTTCCCACGGTGGTCGCGTGCATCACCGACGTCCTCTTGCCGACCTACGGAATACACTTCCCCCATCTGGGCAGCGCCAGCATTCTCGCCGTCGGCTGCATCGTCACCTGGAGCATCCGTCGCTACGGATACTTCATTCTCGCCCCGGGCGCGTTCACCGACGAGATCCTCGGAACGCTTCGCGATGGCGTTGCGCTCCTCCGCGTCGACGGCAGAATCCGATCCTGCAACGACGCCCTCGGCGAACTCGTGGGCACGGCGCCGCACGCGCTTCGCGATTGGCCGATCACCGAGTTCCTGCCGTCCATCGAGATCGATCCCGCGGCGGAGATGACCGACCGCGAGACGGATCTCGTGACCGCGCGGGAGGGCAGTGTTCCGGTTTCCGTGTCGTCCTCGCCGCTTCGCAACGACAAGCGCGAGGTCATCGGGAGCGTGATCGCGGTTCGGGATCTGCGCGAGGTGATGACGCTGCGCAGTCGACTGGTGACGTCGGGTCGATTGGCCGCAGTCGGAGAGCTCGCCGCCGGGATCGCCCACGAGATCAACAATCCCATCACGTTCGTGCGCGCCAACCTCGTCTCCCTTCAGACGGATTGGAAGACCCTGGCCGCAGTATCCGACGCGTCGGATTCGACCGGACAAACCGCGGACCGCAAGGCGATCCTCTGCGAAGGCGACGAAATCCTCGCCGAGTCCGTCGAGGGGGTCGATCGCATCGCATCGATCGTGCGCGACGTCGGCGCGATCTCCCATGCCGGTCGGGGAAGCTTCGAGTTCGTCGACCTGAATTCGCTGCTCGAGAACACCGTGAACGTGGCCGTGCTGAGTCGCTCGATCTCGATCGAGCGCTTCTATTCGGACATTCCGCAGGTGCGGTGCGCGCCGCAACAGCTGAAGCAGGTCTTCCTCAATCTGCTGATCAATGCCTTCCAGGCCACCCGCGACGACGGCTGCATCCGGTTGACGACGCATTCCGACGGCGAACGGGTGACGATCCACATCGACGACGACGGATGCGGAATTCCGGCGGAGAATCTCGAACGGATCTTCGATCCGTTCTTCACCACCCAGCCCGTCGGTGAAGGCACGGGTCTCGGACTCGCCCTCTGCTACCAGATCGTGCACAACCATTCGGGAGCCATTCAGGTCGAATCGAAGCTCGGAGCGGGGACCTCGTTCCGCGTCGTCCTGCCCGTGGACGCCGCCGAATCCGCCGCCTGCGCCTGACGACGCTACGTGGTACAAGAGTCCGCACACTGCGGAGCTCGGGCATCCATGCAAAGTCAGGCGTCGAAGCTGCGATCCACGATCGAAACTCCCGGGCTTCGCCTCATGCCCTGTTGCTTCGATGCGCTGTCGGCTCTGTTGATCGAACGGGCCGGATTCGCGCTCACGTTCATGAGCGGATTCGCGGTTTCCGCCGCGCGCATCGGTCAACCGGACACGGGCCTGATCTCCTACGGTGAGATGCTCGACCAGGGCCGCAACATCTGCGCCACGGTCGGGATTCCGGTCATCGGCGACGCGGACACCGGGTACGGAAATCCCCTCAACGTCAAGCGAACCGTCGCGGGCTACGCCGCTGCCGGATTCGCCGCCGTGATGATCGAAGACCAGGTCGCACCGAAGCGCTGCGGTCACACGGAGGGCAAGTCGGTGGTGGATCGCGGCGAGGCTTTCGATCGGATCCAGGCGGCGGTCGAAGCCCGCGCCGAAGGCGCCGACATCCTGATTCTCGCCCGTACGGACGCCCGTGCAACGCATGATCTCGACGAGGCGATCCTGCGCGCTCGGACCTTTTCCGACATCGGCGCCGACATCCTGTTCGTCGAAGCGCCGCGGACCGCCGACGAGATGCGCCGCGTCTGCGCGGAGGCTCCTGGAATCCACCTGGCGAACCTGGTCCACGGCGGCTCGACGCCGATCCTGCCCCCCGATGAGCTCGAAGCGATCGGATACCGGATTGCCGCCTACCCGGTCGCACTGCTGAGCGCCGCCACCCGGGCGATGAACGACGCGCTACGCGCGATCCGGGCGGGCGAAGCATTCGATCCCGGCGTCTCCTTCGAGGAGCTGCGCGCCATCGTGGGTTTCGACCGTTACGACGCGGAACTGTCCCGGTACGGTCGAGACCGGCAAGTCGACTGAGGGACCCATGGGAAATGCCATCTTCGTGCACGAAACCGGCGCATCGGATGTGATGCGCCTCGAGCCTTCGGATCCGGGCGCGCCTGGCCCGGGCGCCGTGCGCATCGCCGTCGCCGCTGCCGGCGTCAACTTCATCGACGTGTACTTCCGCACCGGGTTGTACCCGCGTCCACTGCCCTTCATCTGCGGGCTCGAAGGCGCGGGAACCATCGAAGCCGTGGGCCCCGGCGTCGAATCGCGTCGGGCGGGGGAGCGGGTCGCCTGGGCGGGCGTTCCCGGGTCCTACGCCAGCCACGTCCTGGCGCCCGCGGACCGCGTCGTGCCCGTGCCGGACGGTGTCTCGGATACGGACGCCGCTGCGGTGATGCTCCAGGGAATGACCGCGCACTACCTGGCCCACGGCTGTCGCGAGACGCGGCCGGGCGATGTCGCGCTCGTGCACGCCGCGGCGGGTGGCACGGGTATGCTGCTGGTCCAGACGCTCAAGGCCAGCGGTGCACGCGTCATCGGAACCTGCTCCTCGCAGGTCAAGGCCCAGGCCGCGCGCGCCGCCGGGGCCGACGAGATCATCGACTACACGCAGTCCGACGTGCCCGCAGCGGCGCGCGCGCTCACCGATGGACGCGGCGTCGACGTCGTCTACGACTCCGTGGGGCAATCGACCTTCGAGGGCAGCCTCGCCTCGCTGCGGCCTCGCGGTCTGCTGGCGCTCTTCGGACAGAGCAGCGGCGTGGTTCCGCCCTTCGATCTCGGACGCCTGAACTCGATGGGCTCGCTGTTCGTGACGCGGCCCTCCCTCGCGCACTACACACAGGATCCGGCGGAGCTCTCGCTGAGGGCGAACGCGGTCCTGAACGGTGTCGCGTCCGGATCGCTCACGGTTCGGATCGCGTCGGAATTTCCGCTCGGCGATGCAGCCGCGGCCCACGACGCCCTCGAGTCCCGCGCGACCAGCGGCAAGCTGCTGCTCCGGCCCGCCTGAGCGCGAGCCGTGGGAGATCGACGCCGTCTGCGGGAACGCGGCTTCAGCCGCGGCGTCGCGGGCGCCACTGATAACGTTCGAGATCGACCCGGCCGGCGGCGTCGAAGACGACTCCTTCGCTCTCGAGGAAGACGCGCTGCGCCACGTCGCCGCCCGGCTCCGTGCGCCGACTCACCTCGCCGCGGGAATTGATCACCCGGTGCCAAGGCACCGGGCGGTCGCTCGCGAGAGCGTGGAGCGCGTACCCGACCTGCCGGGCGTGCCCCGGAAGCCCCGCGAGCATTGCGATCTGACCGTAGGTGGCCACGCGCCCACGCGGAATCCGGCGCGTGACGGCGTAGATCCGCGCATAGCTTCCGTCGTCGCGTGCCGGCATGCCGGTGATTGTGACCAACCGCGCGCTCCGCGTCAGTCACGGATCGGGCGGAATCCGGTCGCGCCCGGGGCCACGGCTCCGTATCTTCGACCCTCCACACATCCCGAGGGTCCCATGACCGCACCGGTCCTCCTGATCGAGAAGCACGACGCGATCGCGACGCTGACGTTGAACCGCCCGGAGGCAATGAACGCGCTGTCCCGGGAGCTCCGCTCCGCGATCAGCGACGCCTTCGCTGGGTGCGAGGCGGATCCCGACACGGCCGCGATCGTCATCACCGGTGCGGGGCGCGCATTCTGTGCCGGTCTCGACCTCAAGGAACTGGCGGTGGAGAGCGCCGGTGGGATGAGTGGTGCCGACCTGATCGATTCGATTCGTTCGTTCCCCGGACCGGTGATCGGCGCGATCAACGGCCACGCCATCACGGGGGGCTTCGAGCTGGCCCTCGCCTGCGACGTCCTGGTCGCATCGCCGGACGCGAAGTTCGCGGATACCCACGCACGCGTCGGCATCCTCCCGGGATGGGGACTCAGCCAGCTGCTGCCCCGGCTGATCGGAATCTCCCGTGCGAAGGAGATCTCGCTCACGGGCAACTTCGTCTCCGCCGAGCAGGCCGAGAGGTGGGGCCTCGTCAACCGGATCGTCCCGGCCGCAGAGCTGGTTCCGGCCTGTGTGGGACTCGCGCGCGACATGTTGTCCTGCGATCGCGAATCGCTCGTCGGATACAAACGGCTGATCGACGCGGGCTACGGCATGCCACTGCACGAGGCGCTGACGATGGAGCGGCGGATTTCCGCGGAACACGCAAAACGGGTCCCCGCGGCGTCCATCGCCGAACGGCGCGAAGCGGTTCGAGACCGGGGACGCGCCCAATCGGCGGACCGTCGATCCTAGGGGCCTCTGTTTGAGACCGAACTTCGATCGCGACTCCGAATCCGCGTCCGCCGGCCGCGCGGTCATCCTCTACGGACCGCGCGAGATCCCGTTCACCGAGAAGGTGCGACGCGCGCTCCTCTACAAGCAGATCCCGTTCGAGCTCGTCGAGCCGTCGAGCCCCGAGGATTATCGCCGTTGGAATCCCGACACCGGCCTCCTCCCGGTGCTCGACCTCGGCGACGAGCGCATCCCCGATTCGACGGACATCCTCTTCAAGCTCGACGAACTCTTTCCGGAGCCGCCGTTGCTCTCGCGCGATGCCCGCGTGAGCGGACAGCAGAAGCAGCTCGAGGAATGGGCCGACGAGAACCTGCTCTGGTACTTCAACCAATGGAGGCGGTCCCAGAACGACGCTCCGGAAGACGAGGTGGAGACGCCTGCGCTGCTGCGCCGATTCACCGGGATCCGGCGCTTCCTGGCCTGGCTGCGCGCGGGTGGAACCTGGGAACGGCCGGAGGTCGCGATTTTGCGCGGCGTCGGCGCCCGTCTGGACGACCTGCTGGGATTCCTCGGAACGCGGCCCTTCTTCTACTCGGAAACCGTGAGCATGGCCGACCTCGGCGTCTACTCGATGCTGTATTCGCTCTGCCTCGGCGTGATCCCCGGGTCGAAGCGCCTCGTCACCGACCGCGCACCGCTGATGGAATTCATGCGGCGCGTGGAGTCGCAGACCGGCGGACCGACGGAGTCCCCGTGAAGCGGGAGGAGAAGGCGCAGCGAATTCGCGCCATCCTCGACGAGATCTATCCCGAGTTCGACATCCCCCTCGATCACGTCGATCCGTACACATTGCTCGTCGCGGTCGTGTTGTCTGCGCAATGCACCGACGTCCGCGTGAATCAGGTGACACCGACGCTCTTCGCGCGCGCATCGACGCCGCAGGCCATGATGCGCGTCCCCGTGGACGAGGTTCGCGAGATCATCCGACCGTGCGGCTTGTCGCCGCAAAAGAGCAAGGCGATCGTCACCCTGTCCCGCGACATCGTCGAGCGACACGGCGGCGCCGTTCCCGACACCTTCGAGGCACTCGAGGCCCTCCCCGGAGTCGGACACAAGACGGCCAGCGTGGTCATGTCTCAGGCCTTCGGTCGACCGGCCTTCCCGGTCGACACGCACATCCACCGGCTGGCAAAGCGGTGGGGACTGTCCCGCGGCAAGAACGTCGAGCAGACTGAACGCGACCTCAAACGCCTGTTTCCGCCGGAGAGCTGGAGCCGGCTGCACCTCCAGATCATCTACTTCGGGCGCGAGCATTGTCCGGCCCGCGGACACGACCTGCGCCGCTGCCGGATCTGCTCCTGGGCCGCTTCCAAGGCGCAGATCGAGCGCGAGACGACGCGCAAGCGCTAGCGGAACCCAACGGCGGGTTCCTCAGATCGTGCCGGGAGTCGAGGGCGCGCCGAGGCTCGCGATCGCCGTCGGCGAGGCGCTCGACACACACTCCGGGCACGTCAGCAGCCGATGCGCCGGACGCGGACCAGCGGGCCCTGCGGATCGCGCTCGCCCGTCAGATCCACTTCGCCTTCGATGGCCCACAGCGCGTCCCCGGCCGGATCGAGCAGTGTCTGCGAGACCCGCCAGCGTCGGGGCGACACGGCCTCGAGGCGCGTCCAATGGGACTGGCGCGCCTCCGGATCGAAGCGGACGCGTTCGTACTCGGCCAGGAAGGGCTCGAGCGCGGCGGCGAACCGTTCCGCCGTCCACGGCTCGTCGTCGTCCGCGCGAACGAAATCGGGGGCAGCGGCGAAATCGCCCTTCGACAGCGCGTGCACCAGTCCGTGCAGCTCGGAACGAACCCGTGCCGCCAGCAGGCGCGGATTCGTCGCCCAATCCAGCAGCGGCGCCGAGTCCTGCGCGGCCGCCGCGGGCGCTTCGCGAAACAAATCCTCCCACGCCTCCATCAGGCTGGTGTCGACCCGCGCGAGCAGGGTGCGCAGGAACGCAATCACGTCCACCACCGCGTCGGTGCGGGCCGCCGCCGGCACCGATTTCACGAGCGTGTTGTGGACCTGGCTCAGGTAGCGAAGCAACACACCCTCGCTCCGGGCGAGACCGTAGATCCGTGTGTAGTCCTGGAAGCTGTGGTGTCCCTCGTAGATCTCGCGGGCGATGGATTTCGGACGAACGTCCTCGCTCCGGACCCAGGGATGGGTTCGCGAGAAGATCGCGAAGGTCGCCTGGATGAACTCCGATTCCGGCTTGGGGTGGACGACCTCCTCGAGGCGCGTGATCCGTTCCTCGTAGGGCACGCCCTCGGCCTTGAGCTGCGCCAGCAGCTCCTTCCGAGCGACCTCCGTTTGCGCGCGCAGGATGACCTGCGGATTCTCGAGAATCGCCTCGACCAGGGAGAGGACCTCGAGTGGGTAGGTCGGCGTCTCCGGGTCGAGCGCGGTCACGGCTTCGACGAGATACAGGGAGAGCGGATCGTGCAGCGAGAAGTCGAGCTGGAGATCGGCGTGGACCCGAGCCGTGGCGCCGTGGCCGGCGTGACCGCGCTCCACTGCGATGATCTCCGCGGATCGCAGCGAACGGAAGACCGCGGCGCCCCGTCGCCGCAGGCGGGACTTCGCGACGTCGGTCTCGTGAGATCGATCGATCAGCTCCGCCACCCCGCGGTAGCCGCCGTGCGCCCCCGGGATCGACGTCGTCCGCTGCAACAGGTTCACGATCATTCCGTGCGTCACGTCGAACTTCGATTCGAGCATTTCCGGCGGGCGATCGATCAGGCGCTCGAAGGTCTCACGGTTCCACGGAACGAAGCCCCGGGTCGGCGGCTTGCGTTTGGCGATCTTCCGCCGCCGCCCCGGCGTGTCCGCCGCCGCCAGCAGCCGACGGTTCTCGACGACGTGCTCCGGCGCCTGACACACGACGCTGCCGCGGTCGTCGAATCCGCGCCGGCCGGCGCGCCCGGCGATCTGCTGGAATTCCCGAACGCTCAGGATCGCCACCTTCTCGCCGTCGAACTTGCACAGCCGCGTGAAGAGAACGGTCCGGATCGGAATGTTCACCCCGACCCCCAGCGTGTCGGTGCCGAACACCACCTTGAGCACCCCCTGTTGCGCCAGCCGTTCCACCAGCAGGCGGTACTTCGGCAGGAGACCGGCATGGTGGATGCCGATCCCGTGCGAAAGGAACCGCTTGAGATCGGTTCCGTAGGCAGTATCGAAGCGAAATCCGCCGATGGCCTCGGCGACCCTGCGGCGCTCCGCGCGCGTCGAGATGTTCGCGCTGGTCAGACCCTGCGCCCGCTCGGCGCATTCCCGCTGGGTGAACGCCACCACGTAGACCGGTGAGCGCCCCGATTCCAGCAGATGCGCGATGGTCTCGTGCAGCGGTGTCTCGCGGAACTCGAAGTCGAGCGGGACGGGACGCTCGCCGCCGGAGACGTGTACAACCTCGCGGCCGCTGACCTCGCGCAGCCGGGCTTCGATCACCGCCGTATTGCCGAGCGTCGCCGACATCAACAGGAACTGTGCGTCGGTGAGCGCGAGCAGCGGAATCTGCCAGGCCGCGCCGCGGTCGCGATCCGCGTAATAGTGGAACTCGTCGAGCACGACGTATCGCACCGGCAGCCCGGCGCCTTCGCGGAGCGCCATGTTCGCGAGCACTTCGGTGGTACAGCAGACGATGGGCGCGTCGCGATTGATGCTGGCATCGCCCGTGAGCATGCCGACCGAATCGGGTCCGAACTCGTCGCACAGCGCGAAGAACTTCTCGCTCGTGAGCGCCTTGATCGGGGCCGCATAGATGGATCGTTCGCCTTCGCATACCGCGCGGAAGTGCAGCGCCGTGGCAGCGAGGGTCTTGCCCGAGCCCGTGGGCGTCCCGAGCACCACGTGACGGTCGCTCATGAGCTCGAGGAAGGCCTGCTCCTGGGCCGGATACGGCTCGATCCCGCGGGCCGTCAGCCAATCGAGGAAGCGGTCGAGGATCTCGTCGGTGGGGAGCGTTCCGCGCTGCGGAACGCGCGATTCGAGAGTCGGGCGTGAGTCGGAATCCGTCATCGCGAGATCATCGGGGTCCACCGCTCCGGCGAAGACTAGCGCTCGCATCGGATCC
>Ga0055481_10000317_pt1 | contig 15351 bp, 27 predicted proteins | sample Muzzi_PWC_D2_FD_57936 | JGI IMG/M metagenome (GOLD analysis project Ga0055481, IMG submission 57936) | Wetland microbial communities from San Francisco Bay, California, USA, that impact long-term carbon sequestration - Muzzi_PWC_D2 | ecosystem: Environmental > Aquatic > Marine > Wetlands ... | reverse complement strand
GCTATCCGCGAGGGTGGCCGCACCGTCGGCGCCGGCGTCGTCTCGAAAATTATCGAGTAACGCGCTCCCCACAACGACAAAGTTTAATTGAGTAAGGAAATCAAGTGGCTACAAACCAGAATATACGCATCCGGCTGAAGGCGTTCGATCATCGCCTGATCGATAACTCGGCGCGCGAGATCGTGGATACCGCCAAGCGCACGGGCGCCACGGTGAAGGGGCCGATCCCGTTGCCGATGAAAAAAGAGCGGTTTACGGTCCTGATTTCTCCGCATGTCAACAAGGACGCCAGGGACCAGTATGAGATCCGGACGCACAAGCGCCTGATGGATATCATGGACCCGACGGACAAGACGGTCGACGCGCTCATGAAGCTGGAGCTGCCAGCCGGTGTCGACGTCCAGATCAAGTTGAACTAAAGGATCCGGCCCGCGAAAAATCACCCGAAAACCGCTTGATTATGGGGTCTTCGGGGGTATAATTGCGGGCTCGCTGGGGTTGGCCGGGCCGGGAGTCGGCCAGCACCAGAAAAGGCGTCGCAGAGCACTGATCGGTGGCGCTTGAGCACACTTGGTCGCCGGGAAATCGAAGGCGACACGGCAAATCCCGGAACGGCCGGGCCGAACGGTAGTTCGGGTCGGAACGCAGGGTCAGCCCCAGAGCATTGAGAACAAGAGGTTCTCGGCAATGGCTGGCCCTTTCGCGTGTCTGAATTAAGGGGACAGTGACCCTGCAGCAGGCGAAAACGCGAAGATCGAGGTTGCGTGGCCACGGAATTCACGGTCACCGTCCCGTTAAATCAGGCCAGGCCAATCGCAGTCGGGCCGGTGAAAGAGATATACGGATGTCAGGCGCTGGCCAATCGAAGTCGGTGCGAGGTTTTGAAGATGACGATGGGTATTGTTGGCCGCAAATGCGGCATGACACGTGTCTTCACGGAGGACGGCGATTCAATTCCTGTCACCGTGATCGAGGCACAACCAAACCGAATCACACAGGTGAAGACCGTTGAGAATGACGGCTATCGCGCACTGCAGGTAACTGCGGGCAGCAAGAAGCCTTCTCGCGTGTCGAAGCCTCGAGCCGGCCACTTCGCTGCGGCGAAGGTCGAAGCCGGCGACCTGCTCGCTGAAATCCGCCTCGGCGACGCCGATGAGGCGGACTATCAGGTTGGCGCGACGCTGGAAGTGGGCATCTTCGAAGAGGGCCAGATGGTCGATGTCGTCGGCACCTCTATCGGCAAGGGCTTTGCGGGTACCGTCAAGCGCCACAATTTCCGGACCCAGGATGCGACGCACGGCAACTCGCTGGCACATCGTGCGCCGGGTTCCATCGGACAAAACCAGACGCCGGGCCGGGTGTTCAAGGGCAAGAAGATGTCGGGCCATATGGGCAACGCTCGCCGCACCATGCAAAACCTCCAGGTCGTGCGCGTTGACGCGGAGCGCAATCTGCTTCTGATAAAGGGCGCGGTGCCGGGCCAGCAAGGTGGCAAAGTGATAGTACGTTCGGCCGTCAAGGCGAGACACGATGGGGCGGCGTCATGAAGCTGAAAATGCAGGGAAGTGGTTCCGTCGACGTACAGGATGCTGCGTTCGGTGCCGAGTTCAACGAGGCACTGGTGCACCAGGTGGTCTCCGCGTATCTCGCAGGCGGTCGCGCCGGAACCAAGGCACAGAAAAACCGCTCGGCGGCGCGCGGCGGCGGCGCCAAGCCGTGGCGGCAGAAAGGTACCGGCCGTGCCCGTGCTGGCACGATTCGCAGCCCCATCTGGGTTGGCGGTGGCCGCGCTTTCGCCGCAAAGCCGTGCAACCATGAACAAAAGGTCAACAAGAAGATGTATCGCGCAGCGCTGCGTTCGGTGTTGTCCGAACTCGTGCGCCAGGATCGTCTGGTGGTCGTCAAGGAGCTGACGCTCGATGCTCCCAAGACCAGGTTGCTTGCAGCGAAGCTCAAAGAGCTCGATCTGGGCAGCGTACTGATTTTGAACGAGGCCTTCGACGAAAACATTTTCCTGGCAGCGCGCAACCTGGCGAATGTCGGTATCTGCGATGCGGCGTCGATGGACCCGGTCGTACTGATCCGCTTCGACAAGGTATTGGTCACTTTGCCGGCGTTGAAACTCATCGAGGAGCGCCTGTCATGAGTACGACAGCACACCAGGAACGGCTGATGAACGTTATTCGCGGCCCGCACATGTCGGAGAAGAGCCATATGGCCGCCGAGATCAACCAGGTCGTCTTCAGGGTGAGCACCGATGCGACCAAGGCGGAGATTCGCCAGGCCGTCGAGCTGTTGTTCGAGGTCGAGGTCGAAAACGTCACCGTCGTCAACGTAAAGGGCAAGACCAAGCGCTTTGGACAGACACGCGGACGTCGCAACGCCTGGAAGAAAGCGTATGTTCGGCTCGCTGAAGGCAGCCAGATCGATACGTTGTTGGGCACGGAATAAGGTAAAGAGACATGTCACTGCACAAATCAAAACCGACTTCCGCAGGGCGTCGATTCGTCGTCGAGGTCAAGACGCCGGGGCTGCACAAGGGCAAGCCTCATGAGGCGCTGATCGACAAGAAATCGAAGAAGGGCGGCCGCAACAACAATGGCCGGATAACCGTTCGTCACAAGGGCGGCGGCCATAAACAGCGGTACCGCATAGTAGACTTCAAGCGCGATAAAGACGGGATTCCAGGCGTTGTCGAGCGTCTCGAATACGATCCGAACCGCAGCGCGCACCTGGCACTGGTGAAGTACGTTGACGGTGAGCGTCGCTACATCCTGGCGCCGAAAGGCGTTGTCGATGGCGCGCGGATCATCAGCGGTGAGGAAGCACCGATAAAGCCGGGAAATGCATTGCCTCTGCGCGCGATTCCGGTCGGCACGGTCATTCATAACGTCGAGATGAAGCCTGGAAAGGGTGGTCAGCTCGTCCGCTCGGCAGGCGGCTATGCGCAACTCGCGGCGCGTGAGGGTGCTTACGCGACGCTGCGGCTGCGCTCAGGTGAGACGCGCAGGATTCACGTCGATTGCCGGGCAACGATTGGCGAGGTCGGTCACTCTGAGCACAACCTGCGCAAGCTCGGCAAAGCTGGCGCAAGTCGCTGGAGAGGCGTTCGCCCGACGGTACGTGGTGTCGCCATGAACCCGGTCGATCATCCGCATGGGGGTGGCGAGGGTCGGTCATCCGGTGGACGGCACCCGGTCAGCCCGTGGGGAACCCCGACGAAAGGTTACAAAACGCGAACCAACAAGCGTACGGACAGCATGATAGTGCGCCGTCGCAGGCGCAAGTGAGAACGGCAGTAGCCGCAAAGGTAAACGAATATGCCACGCAGTGTGAAAAAGGGCCCCTTCGTCGACGCCCATCTGGCGAAGAAGGTTGCAGAAGCAGCGAGCAAGAACGACCGTCGCCCGATCAAGACATGGTCGCGTCGCTCCATGGTGCTTCCTGACATGGTTGGTTTGACGATCGCTGTGCATAACGGCCGTCAGCATGTGCCTGTTCTGATTTCTGAAAACATGGTTGGCCACAAGCTGGGCGAGTTTGCGGTAACCCGGACGTTTCGTGGTCACTCCGGTGACCGCAAGACGAAATAAAGGAGTCGGTCCATGCAAGTTGCAGCAACACTTCGTTACGCGCGTATCTCGCCACAGAAGTGCCGCCTTGTGGCCGACGCCATACGCGGCAAGTCGGTGGACGACGCATTACGGACTTTGACGTTCACGCCAAAAAAGAGTGCTCGCATTGTCAAGAAGGTGCTCGAGTCGGCCATTGCCAATGCGGAGCACAATCACGGTGCGGATATCGATGAACTGAAGATCGCGACGATCGAAGTGAACGAAGCGCCGACATTTCGTCGTTATCGCGCCCGCGCCAAGGGCCGCGGAGCACGCATTATCAAACGCAACAGTCATATCACAGTTCGGGTTGGGGACGAGTAATGGGTCAAAAAGTACATCCGACAGGTATTCGCCTCGGCATCGTCAAGGACTGGTCGTCCAAGTGGTATGCCGATTCGAAAGATTTTCCCGAGTATGTGCGGGAAGACAATAAGTTGCGTGTGTTTATCAAGACCAGGCTCAAGGACGCATCCGTCAGCAGGATTTCGATCGAACGCCCTGCAAAGAAGGTCAATATCACGATTCACACGGCACGCCCGGGCATCGTGATCGGCAAGAAGGGTGAGGACATCGAGAAGTTGCGCGCTGAGGTCTCGCGGATGACCGATATGCCGATACAGGATGTTCGCATCAACATCTCGGAAGTCCGCAAACCGGAGCTTGATGCCCAACTGGTTGCGGAAGGAATTGCGCAGCAGCTCGAGCGTCGCGTGATGTTTCGCCGTGCGATGAAGCGTGCGGTTACGAATACGATGCGTGTCGGCGCCGAGGGCATCAAGGTCAAGGTCGGAGGCCGCTTGAATGGCGCGGAGATCGCGCGTTCCGAGTGGTACCGCGAAGGCAGGGTACCGCTGCACACGCTGCGTGCCGATATCGACTACGGACTGGCGGAGGCGCGAACGACGTACGGCGTCATCGGCGTCAAGGTGTGGATCTTCAAGGGCGAGATCTTCGAGAAGCCCGAGCCAGCGGCAGATCCGGCGGATGCCGCAGCAGGCGCGCAATAACGGACGCGCGTTGTCGAGGATAAGAAATGTTACAGCCAAAACGAACCAAGTTTCGCAAACAGATGAAAGGCCGCAATCGGGGCCTGGCACAGCGCGGCAGCACAGTGTCGTTCGGGACCTATGGGCTCAAGGCGACGGGTCGCGGCCGTATGACGGCGCGGCAGATCGAAGCTGCTCGTCGGGCGATGACGCGCTACATCAAGCGCGGCGGAAAGATTTGGATTCGCGTATTTCCGGACAAGCCGATAACGAAAAAACCGCTTGAGGTTCGTCAGGGTAAGGGCAAAGGCAACGTAGAGTACTGGGTATGCCAGATCCAGCCGGGCCGGATCCTGTATGAAATGGAAGGAGTGACGGAAGAAATCGCGCGTGAGGCGTTTCGCCTTGCCGCGGCGAAGCTACCGTTCCAGACGGCATTTGTGTCGCGGCAGGTGATGTGATGGAAGCCAGTGATCTTCGAAACAAATCGGTTGATGAGCTCAATGCAGAGCTTCTCGAGTTGCGGCGCGAGCAATTTAACCTCCGTATGCAACAGGCGACGGGCGAGCTAACGCACAACCACGAACACGGCCGCGTGAGGAAAGACATCGCGCGCGTGAAGACAGTATTGAATGAATTGCAGCGTACAGCAGGTGACGAGGAATGAGTGAAGAGACCAAGAGAGGCCAACGCAAGATCACCGGCCGTGTCGTCAGCGACAAAATGGACAAGACCGTGTCGGTTGCTGTCGAACGCCTGATCAAGCACCCCATCTACGGAAAGTACATTCGCCGTACGACCAAGGTACTTGCGCATGACGCTGGCAACGAATGCAAAACAGGCGATCGAGTGACGATCACCGAGTGCAGGCCGGTTTCGAAGAACAAATCGTGGGCTGTCGTAAACGTTGTTGAGCGAGCGGCGGACCAGTAGAGACTAGGAAGCAGTCATGATTCAGATGCAGACAGTTCTTGATGCGGCCGACAACTCTGGTGCGCGCCGTGTGCAATGCATCAAGGTACTCGGCGGTTCCAAGCGTCGCTATGCCGGCGTTGGCGATGTCATCAAAGTCAGCGTCAAGGATGCTATCCCCCGCGGCAAGGTCAAGAAGGGCGAGATTTATAACGCCGTTGTTGTCCGGACACGCAAAGGTGTGCGCCGCAAAGACGGATCGTTGATTCGTTTCGACGGCAACGCGGCTGTGCTGCTGAACGCGCGCCTCGAGCCGATCGGCACCCGAATTTTTGGCCCGGTCACGCGCGAACTGCGCACGAACCGGTTTATGAAGATCATTTCGCTTGCGCCGGAGGTACTGTAGGAGCGATCGATAGGGCTCCTGCAGTCGAGAACAGAGTATGAACAAGATCAAAAAAGGCGATGAAGTCATCGTAAGGACCGGCAAGGACAAGGGTCGTCGTGGCACCGTCTTGCAGGTATTCGAGGACGATCGTGTGCTTGTCGAGGGAATCAACGTCGCCAGGAAGCACGTGAAGCCGAATCCGAATATCGGTGAGCCCGGCGGGATTCAGGACAAGGCGATGCCTCTCGATGTTTCAAACGTGATGGTCTTCAACCCGAAGACAAAGAAGGGCGAGCGGATCGGTTTTCGCGTCGAGGAAGATGGCAGCAAGGTGCGCGTTTTCAGGAGTGGTGATGTCGTTGACCTGTAGGAGCGGGCTATACCCGCGATCGCCCGCATGGCGGGCTCCGGCAGAAAGACGTTTCAATTGAGATAAGTTCATGTCAAGACTACAGGAACAATACAAGACAGAGCTTGCTGGCCAGATTCAGCAAAGACTCGGTCTGAAGAACACGCAGGAGGTGCCGCGCATCACCAAGATTACGCTGAACATGGGTGTAGGTGAGGCAGTTGCCGACAAAAAGATCCTCGAAAAGGCTCGTGATGATCTGGAGAAGATATCCGGCCAGCGACCGGTAATTCGTCTTGCGCGCAAGTCCGTCGCCGCGTTCAAAATTCGTGACGGTATGCCGATCGGCTGCAAGGTAACGCTGCGGCGCGAGCGCATGTACGAATTTCTCGACCGCCTCGTGAATATTGCTATCCCGCGTATCCGCGACTTTCGGGGCCTGAACCCCAGGTCGTTCGACAAGCAGGGGAATTACAGCATGGGTGTCTCCGAGCAGATTATTTTTCCGGAGATCAACTACGACGAAATTGATGCGCTTCGTGGTCTGGATATCACGATCACCACGACAGCGCGTAATGCCGAGGAAGGCAGGGTGCTTCTGGAGGCGTTCAACTTCCCCTTCAAAAAGAAATAGGAAGCATCGCAGGAGCTCGCTATGCGGGCGACAAACGAAGACAGGAATACTTATGGCAAAGAAGTCCATGATCCAGCGCGAACTCAAGCGCGCCAAGATGGTCGCGAAGTATGCTGAAAAGCGTGCCGCGCTAAAGGCGACGATTGGCAACGTCAACAGCTCTGACGAGGAGCGTGCTGCGGCGCAGGCCAGGCTAAATGCTTTGCCGCGCGACGCGAACCCGATCCGTCAACGCAAGCGTTGCGCGATTACCGGTCGTCCGCATGGTGTGTATCGCAAGTTTGGCCTCGGCCGGAATAAGCTTCGGGAAGCCGCGATGAATGGTGAGATTCCTGGCTTGACGAAGGCCAGTTGGTAGGCGGAGAGACAAGATGAGTATGACCGACCCGATCGCTGACATGCTGACACGCATTCGCAACGGCCAGAAGGCCCGCATGGTGAGTGTTTCGATGCCCGCTTCCAGCGCAAAGGAAGCAGTCGCGAAGGTATTGAAAGACGAAGGGTATATCACGGATTACTCGACTGGTGGAGAAGGCGCCACGAAGGCGCTGAATATCGAGCTCAAGTATTTCGAGGGTGTACCGGTGATAGAGCGCATCGAGCGTGCGAGCCGTCCGGGCCTGCGGGTGTATCGCGGCAAGGAAGAGCTGCCCAGGGTTCTCGGCGGTCTGGGCGTCGCGATAGTTTCGACCTCGGCGGGCGTCATGAGCGATCGCCAGGCGAGAGAAAAAGGTATTGGTGGTGAGGTTCTGTGCATCGTTTCCTGATGCCCTGAACGACACCTGGTAGAGACAAGACTATGTCCAGAATTGCAAAAGCACCGGTTGAACTGCCACAGGGCGTCGAGTTCAAACGGGACGGCAACGTTGTCACGATCAAGGGCGGCAAAGGGTCCTTGTCGCTCGAACTGAATTCCGAAGTGGAGCTGACACAGGAAGAGAATACGCTGACATTGGCGCCGCGGTCCGGCTCTCGATTCGCCACGGCGATCGCGGGCACGATGCGTTCGCTCTTGTCCAACATGGTTGTGGGCGTCACCGACGGTTATGAGCGGAAGCTCGAGCTGGTTGGCGTCGGCTACCGTGCGCAGGCCCAGGGAAACAAGTTGAACCTGACGTTGGGCTTCTCTCATCCGGTTATCTACGAAGTTCCGGAAGGTATCTCGGTCGAAACGCCCAGCCAGACAGAAGTGGTCGTGAAAGGATATGACAAGCAGCAGGTCGGTCAGGTTGCGGCCGAGATTCGCGGCTTTCGGCCGCCAGAGCCCTACAAAGGCAAAGGCGTTCGTTACGCCGATGAGCGCGTGCATCTCAAGGAAGCGAAGAAGAAATAGTTTAGCGAGAACATTATGAAGCTCGACAAGAAACAAAACCGCTTGCGCCGTGCCCGAAAGGTGCGCTCAAAGATTTCCGAACTCGAAATGAATCGCCTCAGCGTTCACCGGACTCCGCGGCATATTTACGCCCAGGTGATCGCACCCGATGGCGCCACGGTAGTCGCATCGGCGTCGACACTCGAGGCGGAAATCCGCAAAGGCATGAAATCGGGTGGCAACGTGGAAGCTGCGGCTATAGTAGGTGCACGCATTGCCGAAAAGGCTAAAGCGGCCGGTATCGACACGGTCGCGTTTGACCGCTCCGGATTTCGCTATCACGGGCGCGTCAAGGCGTTGGCTGACGCCGCGCGTGAGGCGGGATTGAAGTTCTAAGGACGAATAATGGCTAGAAACGAACAAACACAATCAGGCGACGACTTTATCGAGAAACTCGTAACGGTCAATCGTGTTGCCAAGGTTGTCAAAGGTGGTCGCCAATTCGGTTTCACCGCATTGACGGTTGTCGGTGACGGTCAGGGCCAGGTCGGCTTCGGATACGGCAAGGCTCGTGAGGTGCCGATCGCAATCCAGAAGGCGATGCAGAGTGCCCGCAAGAATATGATCAATATCAACCTCGATAACGACACGCTGCAATACGCAAAGAAGGGTCGCCACGGCGCCACGCGCGTCTACATGCAGCCTGCTTCGGATGGTACCGGCGTCATCGCCGGTGGCGCGATGCGTGCGGTGTTCGAATGCGCAGGTGTGCGCAACGTGCTGGCCAAGAGCTATGGCTCGCGTAACCCGATAAACGTCGTGCGAGCGACCATCAAAGCTTTGTCGGAGATTCATTCGCCGCAGGCGGTCGCAGCGAAGCGTGGCAAGAAAGTTAAGGAGATCCTGGCCTGATGGCTACGACAAAAGAGATAAAGGTGACGCTGATCAAGAGCAAGCACGGGCGGCTAAAGAGCCACAAGGCCTGTGTGGCTGGTCTTGGTCTGCGCAGGATGCACCAGACAGTCACGATTACCGATACGCCGGAGAACCGCGGCATGATCAATCGTGTCTCGTACCTTCTTTCGGTGGAGGAAGCCTGACATGCGCTTGAATGAACTGTCACCCCGCAAGGGTGCGAAGAAGACCGGCAAGCGCTTCGGGCGAGGCCATGCTGCGGGGCAGGGCAAGACCAGTGGCCGTGGCCAGAAGGGCCAGCGCTCGCGATCGGGTGGTTATCACAAAGTCGGCTTCGAGGGAGGCCAGATGCCTTTACAGCGCCGTTTGCCGAAAGTTGGTTTCAACTCACGCATGGCGCACCTTTCGGCGGAGCTCAGGCTGCATGAGTTGACGATTCCCGAGGCGGATGTCATCGACCTGGAGGTGCTCAAGGCCGCCGACCTTGTGTCAGCCGCCGTAACCAAGGTCAAGGTCATCAAGTCGGGCAAGATCGAAAAAGCAGTGAAGCTCAAGGGCATCGCGGTCACCAAAGGCGCACGCGAGGCTATCGAAAAGGCAGGCGGGAGCATCGAGGACTAAATCAAAGTGGCAAAGCGGCCCCAACAAAATCCAGCAGACATCGCGAAGGCAGCGGGCAAACTGAGCGAATTGAAAGCCCGGTTTCTGTTCCTTATTGGTGCGTTGATCGTATTCCGTACCGGTACCTATATCCCGGTCCCAGGCGTCGATCCTGTTGCGCTCGCGGAGTTCTTCGAGCAACAGGCGGGCGGTCTGTTGGGCATGGTGAACCTGTTCTCTGGTGGCGCTTTGAAACGGTTTGGCATTTTCGCGATGGGCATCATGCCGTACATTTCGTCATCGATCATCCTGCAAATGGCGAGCCACATCGTGCCGAGCCTGCAACAGCTGCGCAAAGAGGGCGAAGCGGGCCGGCGGCAAATAATCAAGTACACGCGCTACGGTACCGTGGCACTGGCGAGCTTCCAGTCGATCGCCGCGGCTTCCTGGCTGCAAGGACAGTCAGGGTTGGTCGTCAATCCGGGTCCATCATTCCTGATTACGGCGATGATAACGCTGGTTACGGGAACCATTTTCCTGATGTGGCTGGGTGAACAGATAACGGAGCGCGGCATCGGCAACGGAATATCGATGATTATCCTGGCAGGCATAGTCGCCGGACTGCCCGCGGGCGTAGCAGGCACGGCCGAATTGGTCCGTAACGGCGAAATGTCGCCGGCGACGGCAATCCTGATGCTGGTCGGCGCGATCGCGGCGATAGTCTTTGTCGTCTACATGGAACGGGCGCAACGACGAATTACCGTGAACTATGCGCGTCGGCAGCAGGGCCGCAAGATGTACCAGGCCCAGAGTACGCACCTGCCGTTCAAGATCAACATGTCAGGCGTCATACCGCCGATCTTCGCTTCGAGCATACTGATGTTTCCGGCGACGATTGCGCGATTTTTCGGTCAGGCAACGGAGCCAAATGCCGTGCAGCGCGCGTTGCAGACAATCGGTGCGAATCTCGGTCCCGGACAGCCGATATACGTACTGTTGTACGCAACCATGATCATATTCTTCTGTTTTTTCTATACGGCCCTGATGTTCAATTCGAAGGACACGGCGGACAATCTGAAGCGATCGGGTGCGTTTGTTCCGGGTATCCGGCCGGGGGCACACACGGCCGAGTACATCGACAAGGTACTGACCCGGCTGACGTTCTGGGGTGCGCTCTATATCGCAGGCGTTTGTCTGTTGCCGGCCGTGTTACGCATGTTCTACCCGAGCATGCCATTCAGCTTCGGCGGCACGTCATTACTTATTCTCGTCGTCGTCACGATGGACTTTATGTCGCAGATGCAGGCGCACGCGATGAGCCATCAATACGAAGGCATGATGCAGAAAGCCAACCTGCGAAATTACGGCAGGGGCGGGCAGGTACGCTGATTCCGGTCTGCGCCTGAGGAGTGATCTCATGAAAGTAAGAGCATCAGTAAAGAAAATCTGCAGGAACTGCAAGATCATTCGTCGCAATGGTGTTGTGCGGGTTATCTGCAAGGACGCCCGACACAAACAGCGCCAGGGCTGATTGGGCGATATTAATCGATAAGGCAATCGGAAAGAACACGAAGTTCTAACGAGGAATAGTAGTGGCACGTATAGCAGGCATAAACATACCGCTTAACAAGCACATCGTGATCGCGCTGACGTCGATCTACGGTATTGGCAATTCCCGCGCGAGACAGGTCTGTGAGGCGGCGGGAGTGGACCCGACGACTCCGGTCAAGGATCTCGCCGAGCCCGAGGTTGCGAAACTCAGGAGTGCGGTGGCGAACCTCGAGGTCGAAGGCGATCTGCGTCGTGCGATCTCGATGAATATCAAGCGCCTGATGGATCTTGGTTGTTACCGTGGCATTCGCCACAGACGCGGGCTGCCGTTGCGTGGTCAACGTACCAGGACGAATGCGCGCACGCGTAAGGGTCCCCGCCGCCCGATCAAGCGGTAAGGCATCGTAGGAGCCCGCCCCGCGGGCAACAGCGAAATCAGAGAGAACTTAATGGCTGAATTGAAGAAAAAGAAGGTCAAAAAGCATGTGGTCGATGCGATCGCCCACATTCATGCGTCCTTCAACAACACGATAATCACGATTACCGATCGTCAGGGAAATGCCCTGTCATGGGCGACGGCAGGTGGCTGCGGTTTCCGCGGCTCCCGGAAGTCGACGCCATTCGCAGCTCAGGTTGCGTCCGAGAAGGCAGGTCGCACCGCGCTCGACTTCGGCGTCAAGAATCTTGACGTGCGGGTCCGTGGGCCGGGGCCGGGCCGCGAGTCAGCGGTACGCGCCCTGAATGCTCTGGGTTTCCGTATTCAAAACATCGAGGACGTAACACCGATTCCTCACAACGGCTGTCGCCCGCCGAAAAAGCGTCGCGTGTAGAGGCTAAGCAATGGCAAGATATTTAGGACCAAAGTGCAAACTGTCCCGCCGGGAAGGCACGGATCTGTTTTTGAAGAGCGGCGTTCGGCCGCTCGAGTCGAAGTGCAAGCTGGACGTGCCGCCGGGCGGTGCGCCGCAACGGCGACCGCGCCTGTCGGACTACGGTTTGCAGCTTCGCGAGAAGCAGAAGCTCCGTCGCATGTATGGTGTGCTGGAACGCCAGTTCCGCAATTACTACAAGCGGGCTGCGCAGCTGAAGGGCTCGACCGGTGAGAACCTCTTGCGGCTTCTCGAGGGCCGTCTGGACAACGTCGTTTACCGCATGGGCTTCGCATCGACCCGCGCCGAAGCCCGCCAGCTCGTCAGCCACAAGAGCATCGAGGTGAACGGTAAGGTCATCAATATTCCGTCTGCGCAGATCAAAGCGGGCGATTCGATAGGTGTTCGTGAAAAAGCCCGCAAACAACTTCGTATCCAAAGTGCGATTGAGATTGCGGGCCAGGTCGGCCTGCCCGAATGGGTAGATGTCGATGCGAAGAAGATGACGGGAGTTTTCAAAACGTTGCCGGACCGGGAAGACATTCTCCCCGACATCAATGAAAACCTGGTCGTCGAGCTGTACTCCAAGTAGTCAGGAGGGATTTTCCCCATGCAGGATTCTGTACATGAGTTTCTGAAGCCGCGCGTCGTCAAGGTGACGCCGGTCAATGATCTGTTGGCCAAAGTGGTCATAGAGCCGTTTGAACGTGGTTTCGGCCACACGCTGGGCAACGCGCTGCGCCGTATTTTGTTGTCGTCGATGCCGGGAGCCGCGATCACCGAAGCCGAGATCGAAGGTGTGCTGCACGAGTACACCAGCATCGAAGGTGTGCAGGAGGACGTCGTCGAGATTCTGTTGAATCTAAAACAGGTCGCCGTTCGCATGCACACGCGTGACACTGCGGAGCTGCGCATATCGAAAAAAGGCCCCGGGCCTGTCACCGGTGCGGACATTCAACTCGATCACGATGTCGAGATCATGAATCCCGAGCTGCTTATCGCCAATCTGACGAAGGCCGGTGAGCTGAACATGATTCTCAAGGTGGAGCGGGGCCGTGGCTATCGTCCCGCAACGCAACGTCCGGTTTTCGAGGAACAGTCCGGTCCGATTGGCCGGTTGCAACTCGATGCTTCGTTCAGCCCGGTACATCGTGTCACGTACACCGTCGAAGCGGCTCGCGTCGAACAGCGAACTGACCTCGACAAGCTGCTGATCGAGATCGAGACGAACGGCACGATTGATCCGGAAGAAGCGATTCGTCGTGCAGGGAGTATCCTCAAGGATCAGCTGTCTGTCTTCGTTGACCTGCAAGGCCAGGAAGACGGGCTGGATGCACAGACCGAGAGCCAGGTCGACCCGATTCTGTTGCGACCGGTGGACGAGCTCGAACTCACGGTCCGGTCGGCGAACTGCCTGAAGGCCGAGAACATCATGTACATCGGCGACCTGGTTCAGCGTACGGAGGTTGAACTCCTGAGAACCCCGAATCTGGGCAAAAAGTCGCTGACGGAGATCAAGGAAGTCCTCGAAGGTCATGGTCTTGGCCTGGGCATGCGACTCGAGAACTGGCCGCCGGCAAGCCTGCGTCCGGAGCATGAGCTGGGCCTGCAATAAACCAAGTAAATCTTAGGAAACACAAATGCGTCATAGAAAATCCGGTCGTCGACTGGGTCGTAACAGTTCACATCGCAAGGCCATGTTTCGCAACATGGCGACCTCGATGCTCAAACACGAGACGATCAGGACGACATTGCCCAAAGCCAAGGAACTGCGCCGCGTCGTAGAGCCGTTGATCACTCTCGCCAAAGAGGACTCCGTTGCAAACCGCCGACTCGCGTTCAACAGGCTGCGCGACAAGGAAGTTGTCGGCAAGCTTTTCTCGGAACTCGGCCCCCGCTTCAGGGATCGACCGGGTGGTTACCTGCGCATCCTGAAGACAGGTCCGCGGCCCGGTGATGCCGCGCCGATGGCGATCGTCATGCTGACCGAAAAGGCAGGTGAATCCGAGGGCGTGGCCGAAGAATCGTAGCAGCGGCTCAGGCCGCGACGGAAAAAGCCGGGCTTCGCCCGGCTTTTTTATGTACCGGTCTCGCCCTGTGGGTTCGGAACGCCGACTTCGCTTCTTAACTTGTCGATAAGTCGCGCGACGTATTGTGGGGAGTGGGTGTTACGGGCCACGAGGGCGTACACGGTCGGTACCACGATCAACGTGAGTACCACGGAGAACGTGACGCCAAAGAACACGACGGCGCCGATGGATTGCCGCGACAATGCGCCCGCACCGCTAGTAAGCAGCAACGGTATCGAGCCGCCCGCCGTGCACATGCTCGTCATCAGGACGGGCCGTAGCCTTATCTTTGCCGCCTGAATGACTGCCTCGCGAAATTCGGCGCCGCGGTCCCTGAGCTGATTGGCGAACTCCACGATCAGGATCCCGTTCTTGGCGGCCAGGCCGATCAGCATGACGGCGCCGATCTGGCTGTAGACGTTGAGCGTCGAACCGAATATCACAAGGCCGAACAAGGCCCCGGTGATGGCCAGCGGCACCGTAGTCATGATGATGAGCGGATGCCGGAAACTCTCGAACTGGGCGGCGAGGACCAGGTAGGCGATGACAAGAGAAAGCAGAAATGTCATATAGATCGCGTTGCCGGTCCGCTTGAAATCGCGGGACTCACCGTCGTAGTTGAGGCGCACAGCCGGGGGCAGGTACTCCCTGACAATGTTTTCGAGATCCGCAATCGCGGCGCCGAGCGAGTAACCGTTGGTCAATGTTGCGGTGATGGTGATCGCACGCATGCGGTCAAAGCGCCGCAGATCCACCGGGCCCGCGATCTCCACCAACTCGACCAGGTTGGACAGTGGAATTAAGCGACCGGAACTTTCAGATCGTACGTAGATACTCTCGAGGTCACTCGGCGTCTGCCGTTGTTCATCCCTGCCCTGCAATATCACGTTGTACTCTTCACCGCCCTCTATGAAGGTCGTCACGACACGTGATCCGAGAATGGTCTCGAGCGTGCGCCCGATGTTCGATAGCGAAACGCCGAGATCCGCCGCCCGATCGCGATCGATATGCACATCAATCTTGGGTTTGCGCTCGCGGTAATTGGACTGGATGTTTATCAGTCCCGGGATTTTCTGTGCCTCCCGAATGACGATGTCGCGCCATTCGGCAAGCTCGTCGTAGTCGAAACCGCCGAGTACGATAGCAAGC
>Ga0055481_10000310_pt1 | contig 15519 bp, 13 predicted proteins | sample Muzzi_PWC_D2_FD_57936 | JGI IMG/M metagenome (GOLD analysis project Ga0055481, IMG submission 57936) | Wetland microbial communities from San Francisco Bay, California, USA, that impact long-term carbon sequestration - Muzzi_PWC_D2 | ecosystem: Environmental > Aquatic > Marine > Wetlands ... | reverse complement strand
GTAGAAAACCTTACCAATGAGATCAGGATGACAGTCAATAATATTATCGGCCCTATTGCCAAGCCGGATAAAATTCAGATCGTTCCCGGATTGCCCAAGACCCGATCGGGTAAAATTATGCGTAGAATATTGAGAAAAGTAGCAGAAGGAGATCCTACTAATTTGGGTGATATATCCACTCTTTTGGACCCTGACGTAGTGGAAAAAATAATTGATGGGGCAAAAGAATTAAAATAGGTTTAGTTGAATGAGACCTTCCGGATATGATTTCCGGAAGGCCCCCGGTTTATCACTTGTTTTACCGGGATTTGATAACAATTTTTTTCTCATCAGGCGATCAATAATTGATCTTTTCTGCTTTTCTCAAAAATCCAGGGCGATTTCCTTTCAAAAGAATGACTATTTAACCAATTGGATTAACATCTGATTGCACAGCTAGCTATTTTAATTAAGCCTGAGACTGGCTGCAGTATTTCAACCTCTAACTCCGCCAGTTAATACGTATAAAATGAATAGAAACCTGGCAAACTGTGGTACTGCTGGCCTACTGCCGCCTGCTTTACCAATCACCGATCAAAAACATGCCTTACCACATCGGGAATAGTTGGCCTTACGAACATTGGCGGCCAGGTGCAATGACCGACAAAAAGATCAGTTTGCTCTTGCGTGAGCTCGGCAGACAAAGAGAAAGAGCGGTTAGCTATATGAAAGCCTTTATTCATGAAGGGGAATATCTTTTGGCAGACACCACCAATATCTTAATCAGATTGTGATATTCGGGTGCTGGCATTCATCCCGTCTGCGACAGATAATGACAGCCAAAAGAAGCTGGAAAAAGATGTCGTATCATGACAGCAATCGGTCACCAAAAAGTTCTGATTTGGATAACCTTTTAAAAAATATAGATAAACAGTAAAGACTATTGGCAATGGGTCAAAGGCCTTTCCGATTGCTCTTCTTTTTTTAACATACTGACCATTCCTTTTTCATCCATCTGGGGACCGGTTCTTATCACAAAACCTTAAAAAATTTAAATACTACTTTGTTTTGAAGTGTTATTTATCATCGCTAAATTTCGGTAAATAGTCCTTTAATTTGCTCATTTTGTAAGTCAACGCTTACCAAATACCTTGATCGCTTAACTCGAACTATCGATATACGGAATATCAATAGTTACCCGATTTGAAATCCGAGGAGGTTTTCTTTGTTATTAGACCTATTAAAAATTTGAAAACTTCTCGTTAGTAAAGTTTTTACACAAAAAAGTACCACACAAAATCCCATTCCCATGCAATCCAAATCTAAACACTTGCACTTATTTATGATGCTTGCAGGAATAATCCTTTGCAGCATGTCATTCGCATTTGCACAACAGCCAGAACCCGTTTATTACAAGCTTAAGTCGGTATATCTACCCGACGAGGTCAGACCGGAAGTTGATTATTCCAAAGACCAGCTTCCGTTTAAAAATCTAGGTGGCAGTTTGCCCACTCACGAGGGGGAGAAATTCTATCTTAACCTGCCCGACCAGAGGATTAGTTCGGCCGATGATGCTTCCAGGATCATCAACAGTTTTTTATCCGCCCTTAACAGTCCACTTTCTGTGACTAAAGAATTGCGTCTGCAAAAAAATATATCGACGGAAAATTCCGACAATCAGTACATAGACAAACAAATAAGGATCGGAAATGACAGTACCAGAAAGAATCTTTCCAGTAGGTTTAAGGAACCCTCGAAAGCTTCTGAAGATATGGTAACCGAACTGTCAGATGGTATAAAAAACCAATCCCTTGTTTCATTAAATATATTTCGTTTTGATCAGTATTTTCAGGAAACTGTTATTGACAATACAGCCCTGACCCTGGTAAACCGAAAAGAAAATTCAATAGCTTCCCTTCAGGGAAAATTCTATGAAACTGTCAAACCGGGAAATTCAAAAAAACTACCTTATCGCGACGCGGTGAGAATGACCATCGCAGAAACCAAGAAAAGCAATGAATACCAGGGTGACATCAAAGGAGATGAAAATATTCAGGAGATGGTTTTAGTGCCCTACGGCGACACTTTCAAATATGCCTGGAAAACCCGACTGATCGCAGATGGCCCGTACAACGTTTGGATTGATGCTGAAAATGGCACCATACTTCAGCTGCTTCCGGATTTCTTCTTCGCTGATAATGCCAGTGGCCTGGTTTTCAATCCCGATCCGAATGCCGGAACAAAACTCATGTCTTTTGAAGTTGACCCCTCCTCGGGAGGAAATTTTACACTGCGATTATCCGGGGTCGTGACCCTTACTAATAACGGCGCTGATGGTACAACAGGGATTGTGACCATTCCTGATGGTGGCGGAAGTTTTGCCGATTTTAACGTCTCTCCGATTAACGGTACCGTAGTAGAAAGAACCAACCAAACGAACTACAATGGTCAATTCCAACAGGTAAATGTTTTCGCACATATTTTTAATGAACGCAGAACATATATGTTTCTTGGAAGCCAGAATTTTGGTCTTGTAAACGTTTCTTTTAACAACCCCGGAGGGAATGCGTTTTGCTGCCCGCCACGATTTCACATCGGCACAGCTACCTTAAACACTTCGACCAGTTGTAACGAGGTTTTTAATTCGGGAATTGACGCCACTGTTATTGCGCATGAGTTCGGTCACAGACTCAATGGCCTGCAATTTGGAGTAGGAGGAGGAACCATTCATGGAGCGTTAAATGAAGGAATGGCGGATTTTTGGGCATGCACCAATTTTAATACCGATACTTTTGGTGGATGGTGGGGGCACAACTGCCCGACACCCGTTCAGAGCGGATGGACGCCCAGACAGTCGGAACCACTTGATATCTTTCCCGACAGAAACTCACTTTCAGGCGCAAGTAATGAGATACATTCCGCCGGTCAGATCATATCGTGGGCTATGTGGAGTGCCCGGCAGGGTATGAATGATGCCACTTATCTGGGCACCTTAAGCATCGATCTCAATACCATAAAAGCTATGACCACGGCTGGCATCGGTGTGTCTGCCGCAACTACCGACAAGGGCACTCACGATGCTTTTCTGGACCTTCTCCGTCAACTGGCTCCTTTGTATAGCAGCTCAAGGCTGATCCATAAATTACTGGCAGGCTACGCCAGGGCGGGTATCTTTCTGAGTGAAAAAGACGCCATTATAGATATCAATGATTCCTATCTGGATCGCACCAGCGCTACCGGGCCGATATTCAGCGTCTGGACGGGTCGGGACTTTACCTTTTCGGGGTCTACTGTAAACACCTCCACCCAGCCATTTAATACCCAGTACATGATAGAAGTGGCAAATGACGAGACATTTACCACCAACCTCATTTCTACGGGTTGGTTATCAGGCGTAGTGGCCGGAGCAGGAGGAGCAGCTACCTGGAATATGCCTGGTAGCGACTGGAATACACTAAAATCCGGTGATTATATTTTTTATCGCGTAACCACTAAGGATGCTACCGGCGGCAACATCAGGCAGTCCTGGAATCCGGGAGGTGGCTTCCTTTCCGGGGTACCGGTTGGAAAGGCCGCCATTAATGGAACAGGTAACAAAGACTGTACGTGCTCCGCTTCCGGCGCTTCGTCTACGTCATCCATGGCGCTGATCGCTATCCTCCCGTTGGGGTTATTGATGTTCTATAGAATTCGATCGAGGAAAAAAGTCAGCACCTAATCAGCATGAGACCCAGAATTGTCGATTTTCTAAACGACCTTTTTAACACCCGCCTATTTGCATTCATAGTGCCAGACGCCGCAGTGGTTTACGCGCTGATGTTTACCATTTTCATTCTTGTTTATATGAAAAGATGCAAGACAGATGGGCTGGACCGCTATCATGCATCAGGCATTGCCATTTTTTGTGCAATCGGGGCCATTTTGGGAAGCCGATTATTTTTTATTATTCAAAATTTTGGCATGATGATGGAAAACCCCCAAATGCTTTGGGAAATCAATGGAGGGTTGGTTTCGTTTGGAGCTTATTTTGGTGGCATTGCAGGCATACTGCTTTATGGGAAACTATATTTCATAACCCTCTGGCCCTATGCCGATGTTATTGCCTCTGTTGCCGGCCTTGGACCGTTTATCGGACGTTGGTCGTGTTTTTTAAATGGCGATGATTATGGAAAATTATGTTCCATTCCCTGGGGAGTCAGATACCCGAATGAAAGCTTCCCTTTTCTAGATCAGGTTAATAAAGGCATGATAGATCCTTTTCAGGATCTATCATTACCTCTGCACCCCGTGCAGCTGTATGAGTCACTTGCAGGTTTATTTTTATTTATCCTTTTCACCTGGCTGTGGAAGAAAAAATATTTCAAACCCGGCGTGCTTTCCATTTTGTTTTGGGTAGGTTATGCCGCCTTGCGCTTTCTTGTGGAATTTTACAGGGGTGACCCGAACAGGGGATTTGTTGGTAATTATTCAACCGGACAATTCATGTCTTCACTGATACTAATACTATGCATCGCCGCATTCGCATTTCTATTCAGGTTTAATCTGGTTAAACTCAAAGTCAATAAATAGTGGCTGTTTTGCACATGTTTCTATTTAATTAACATTGACAGATCTAAGCGACAGATAGAACAGAAAAGGAGATGGTAATCTCAGAGATCACTAAATATTTCTAAGATCTTTACTGAAAAAGGAATCTCTATTTTCATGACAACCAGATAAACTTATATGACGTCCCTGATCAAAAGAATCAGAATTGCCTTTCTTCTTCTTATCCTTTTCCAGGGATTCCATTCGCTTGAAGAATACTTTGCCAAACTTTGGGAAGTACTTCCTCCCGCGGCTTTTATCAGCGGATTGGTATCAAGCGATCTCAGAACGGGTTTTATGATCATCAACCTGGGGATTTTCGTCTTTGGAGTCTTTAGTTTTTTTGCAGCAACTTCGCCGAAACACATCCGGTTACCCGGGTTGATCTGGGGGTGGGTGATCGTGGAAACGATCAATGGCATAGGTCACCCGCTATGGTCTCTGCTCACCCATCGCTATGTCCCCGGTACGGTGACCGCCCCACTTTTGGCGGTAACGGCCGTCTACCTGGCCACGCAACTTTCAAAATTGTTGCGTGGAAAATCAAACCACTTAAACACGGATGAGTCAACTCGATAAATCTTACTTGGCTGAGAAGAAAAAATAGATTTAATTCACCCTAACGGGAATTGTTTGTAACTTATTCTCATTAAATGATTTTCTGATGAAAAAACTTATACCATTTCTATTTCTCGGAGCCACCCTGTTGTGGTTTGGTTTCCGGCTTAATTTAACCTCACAAAATAAAACTATGAAGCCCAGATTAAAAGCGCTGATCATTGATGGAGAGAGCAATCATGGAGTCTGGCCTATGACTACCATGATGATGAAAGACTTCCTGGAACAAACCGGACTCTTCGAAGTTGATATATACCGTTCCGCCTACACCTGGCAGGGACCTCATTACGATAAAAGTATCGGTCTGGATGACATCAAAGAGCTTTTAACCATGTATCCGCTGAATAACGGAAAGAAGACTACGGCCGTTGATGAGCCAAAGCCGGATCTCAATTTCAACCCTGATTTTAATAAGTATGATGTAGTAGTTTCCAATTTCGGTTGGAAGGCATCGCCCTGGCCCAAAGAGACCAAAAAGAATTTTGAAACCTACATCGCAAATGGAGGCGGTTTGGTAGTTATTCATGCCGCTGATAACTCGTGGGGTGACTGGCCCGAATTTAACAAGATGATCGGCCTGGGAGGCTGGGGCGGCAGGAATACGGAAAGCGGCCCTTATGTGTACTACGATGACGAAGGGAATTTACAACGTGATCCTTCTGAAGGCGGATGCGGGTCGCATGGAACACAATTGGAATTTGTCGTCGAAACCCGGGCACCGGAGCACCCCATCATGAAAGGACTTCCTGCCAAATGGCTTCATACGAAAGACGAACTTTATGACCGTCTGCGGGGGCCGGCGGAAAACATGACCATATTAGCCACCGCCTATTCCGATCCGGAAAAAAATTCTCCTCCCTGGAATAAAGAAGTAAAAGGTACAGGCCATCATGAACCCCAACTGATGACCATCGATTACGGCAAGGGCCGGGTGTTTCACACAACCTTAGGCCATATGGATTACAGCATGGAATGTGTCGGTTACATCGTTACGTTTCAACGTGGCGCCGAGTGGGCGGCCACCGGCAAGGTAACTCAAAAGGTGCCTCATGATTTTCCTGATGCAGAGCACACAAGTATCAGGAAGTGGGGACACTGATGCGGCTCATTTTTTGAACTACTTTTTAAATACCAGTGTCAAGTCGAGGATTGGCATTCGGCTAAGTCTTGCTAAAGATCACTACTATTCCCATCTTGAGAGGGGGCGTAATGCTGTTAAGTTAAGCCGACGTTCACCCTTTAATTCCCTGAAGAGATCCCACCCTGATTGCCAAAGTGCGTCGGACCGCCCCCTTAGGGTATGGGGTGCGCCGGGAAATTCCCTAACTTAATAGCATTGGAGAGGAGTGAAGGAGAGTGTTTATTGATAAAATCGATTTTTAGAAAAACTGAAATGACACAACTCACTTGACACTAATCGCAAAAACATTGAGGCATGATTATTGCATTTTTTCACATTTTTTAACCGCCAAATCGACCGTCAGTAATTACAGATGAAAATCAAACAGATCGTTATCATCTTTTTCCTCCTGATAGCCAAAATAGTCTGTGCCCAAAATACCATTTTATGGGAAGTGAAAGATACTGTTCATAATAAAACATCCTGGTTGTTGGGTACCTATCACCAGCTGGGAAATCACTTTGTCGATTCACTGCCGGTGATAAAAGAAAAACTCCGGACATCAGATCTGGCCATTTTCGAGTCAGTAGATGGCGAGGCGACAAAAGATTACATATATGATCGCCAGGCAGATCTGTCATTTCAGAAAGAATTGAAAAAGGGATACGCTGAAAATTTGGTTTCTCTTTCCAAAGAATGGCTCTATCCACTTGAAAAATTGAAGCCGGCAGAAGTTTTGATCAAAATGCAACAGGAATACTACAAATCCCATTGCCAAAATGTGATGGAAACCGACACCTGGGACCACCTTGACAATTATTTACAATTTCTTGCAAATGGATACAATGTGCCCATCTTCGGGCTTGAGACGGATAGTTCGCAGGTGGCGATGGTCAATCAAAATACCGGCAATGCCGATTGGAAATCATTGAGAAAAGAAATCTACTTCTGGATTGACGCCAACCTCGACGTGAAGTCCGAGTCGGATCTATGTCACTTTGCCAGCCAATACAAGAAGTTTCAACTCGATTACAAATTTGATCAGGGATGTATGGACGATGTTCTGATCGAAGAAAGAAATGAAAACTGGATGAAAGCATTACCCCTAAAGCTGAGAGAGAATAATTGTTTTGTAGCGGTGGGGCTTTTTCATTTATTCCGAAGCTGCGGTTTGATAGAGCAGCTTAGGGAAAATGGATTTTTATGTTCCGGAGTAAAAATACAATAGACGCAGACATGCTTGGTTTTTCAGATTGTTTTAATTGACTCGAGTGGAATCGCGTAATAACGACAATCTTTACAACCCATTCTTCACTTTTTGAGTCCTGTTATAAACTATCTTTTTATGAAACTAACATCTATACTTCTTTTAATTAGCTTTTACCTTTTTTCGTGCAAAAATGATGAGACCCAAGCCAATCTCATTGCTTTTGGCAAATGCAGTGAAACCATATTGACTGATTCCCTTTCTATCACTCAACAACTTATCGGAACATGGAAATGGACCGACCAATTTTGTCCGTGTTGTCCGAATTCAAAACCCACCAAAGCCGATAAGGGCGTAACAGCGACCTTTGATTCGAATGGGAGCTACTCAGTTACTGAAGAATCGGCCACCATTGCTTTGGGAGAGTGGGAAGTGACCAAGACCACAAATGGTTTTTTTGTATCATTTAATGGTCAGAATGTCAGTGGATACCTGGAAGGCTACATTACCATTTGCGGAGATCAATTGGCGGCTGACCAAACTCCGGTTGACGGTTGTAAAAATTTATTTGTCAAGATTGACTAATAGGGTATCATGCAAAAAATACCAGTCTTGCGGAAAACTTACTAAGCTTATTTGGTTTCAAATTATGGCGAGGTCATTTTTTTATGATAAATTTTAGCCTGAATCAACCAATACACCGTGGGTACATTTCCTGTAATAGACTCTACTCTCTCCGCTGAACACTTGTCATCGTGGATCATCGAAAGATACCACCTAAGCGATATCGTCCATTGCCGGCTTTTCCGGACAAATATGAACCATACCTATTTTGTAACAACGCCGGACAAAAAATATGTGCTGAGGGTTTATAGCCATGACAAGCGAACAGAAACAGAAATAACTGAGGAGATCGGATTGCTGAACCTATTAAAAGAAAAAGATATTCTGGTTAGCTATCCCATTTCGGATAGAGAAAATAAATACGTGCAAAAAATAGATGCGCCGGAAGGAATGAGATATGCTGTTCTTTTTTCTTTTGGAGAAGGAAATAAAATGCGGTTTCTTACCGAAGAGCTTTGCCGTGAGATCGGTAAGATTGTGGCGAAAATGCATCAAACTACCCAAAATAAAAGTATTGACAGAATTCGGTATGATATTAGGATTCTCGCTGAGCAACCTTACCGGCAAACCCAGACTTATTTTCCGGAATCGCTCGAGGCTATGAAATTCATAAAAGGATCAACCAAATTGCTCAATACTGTTTTTAATGGTAACCAGATTGAACTACTAAGGTCAGGCATTGTCCACTTGGACGTCTGGTACGATAACATGAGCATTGATGATGAAGGAAGGATCACCTTGTTTGATTTTGACAATTGCGGAAATGGCTGGCTTATTCTCGATGTCGGTTATTTCTGCATGCAGTTATTTTATGTAGAACATGACAGATCCGAATATGAAAAAAAGAGAGCCGCATTTCTGGATGGCTACGGCAAGATCTTTCCTTTTCAGGATGAGGAATTGGCCTTGATCCCCTATGCCGGACTTTCTATCTGGATCTATTATCTTGGACTTCAGGCGGAGCGGTTTGATAACTTCGCTAATATTTTCTTTACGGAGAATTATCTGAAAATGTACATTGGAAGAGTTAAGGAGTGGCTGTGTTATCATGATATTGAGGTGAAAATGGGCTGAATCGCACATCCGACGCCAATGAATTAGTATCGGCAGACAAGAGCATCGCTCAATTTGACATTCAGTTGATCTTCCGCAAATTTGCTGTTGCGATGGACAGCATTTTACAACCGGAACATATCGGACTCGCTCTGGAGACCAACCTGATCCGTGACGCCGCACCTGACTCCATTTATCAGGGTGTCAAACAAGCTGCCAGTGGGGCGGCTCAGGATTTGAAAGCCAGAGGTAGCGACGCCAGGCTTAGTGTAAGTGTGCATGTAGAAAATGCCTGGGGCAAACTCACTAATACCGCCTATAAAGGCATCGATCAGGATCTTACCGACTTTCCCTTTGTAGAGGAGCTTGGGATTTCTTCCTACCCGTATTTGGGGTTCGAAAAACCAGAGGACATACCACTTGATTATTATGCAAAATTAACCGAGGGTAAATCGCTGGACGTTTTTGTCGCCGAAGGAGGCTGGTGCTCCGAATCGGTTGATACATCCAGCTTATCATTCTCGAGCTCTCCAGAAATTAAAAAGGCTTATATTACCCGCCATGCCGAATTGCTGGATCAGGTAAATGCCATAGCCTATTTTCAGCTTTCCTTCACGGATTTTGACGAGAAGACATTACCTCAGGATATTTCACCGACCCTCAATTATTTTCTTTCCTTAGGCCTGGTAGATGTTGAACTGAAAACCAAGCCAGCTTTATCGGCCTGGGACGAAATTTTTGCCAGGACGTTTATTGGATCGAATTAGATTTTATGAAAAAAAACAGTTGAAGCAACTTGGGAACATCGTAGTCAATCAAACTGTCTCGGGCGATAGCATTCACATTATCCGAAAATACATTCGGGGTAACTACAGCGAAAACTTATCATTACTTTAATACGAATTTCCTTAATGGCAATTCTGTATCCCTAACAGCTTTTGCGAGAGCCCCGGCCATCACCGTCGCCCCAAAATCATTGAAATGGGTATCGTCGATAATTCCTTCGGGGTAGTTCGAGCATTCGCCTTCATCACAGTGCAAAAAGAGTTTATTGGATTCCGTTTTTCCATATTGCACCAGGATTGCCATGCTGATTGTATGCATATCAATGAATGTTACGCCGGTCTCTTTTGCGACTTGCCTGACAAGGGAAGCATATTCTCCATGTGTATCAAAAAAATTACCCTCATCATCAAAGCGTCTCCGGCAAACAGGAGTCAGTAAAACAGGTGTAGCGTCCCTGGCACGTGTCTCCGCTATGAAACGCTTTAAATTGGCTTTGAAATCCTCCGGGGTTGTATAGCTCTTTTTTGTCGGCACCTCGTCATTATGGCCAAACTGAATGAATACGTAGTTGCCGGCCTGTAAGGCAGCAGTTACGGAATCCCAACGATGCTCTTCTATAAAAGTGCGTGTACTGCGACCGTTTCGGGCATAGTTTCGCACCTCAATGTTTTTATCGAAGAACTGTTCAAACTTCTCCCCCCAACCTGTTTCGGGACGCCTGTTTTCTTCTTTGTGCGCACAGGTGCTATCTCCAATCAAACGCAATGTTATTTTATCCTGATGCTGACAGCCAGCAAATAAGATCGACAACAAGAGTAATAGTTTAAGTTTATTCATTGTTATTATTTATAGAGACAATAATTTATGGTTTCAATGTTGTGCTTCAGAAGTAACTCAAATTCACATGTTTCATAATTGATTTATTTCTGTGGTGAATTCGATTGGTTTCAAGAAGGCCGTGAAATAAACAAAGCCCGTCTTCAGGCAACTTAAGTTTAGTTATATTTTTCAATTCCTCAAAATTTAGTCACTCCCTTATATAATCTCTTGCCCTGATGTACACGGTTACCTTTTCAAAATCAAACATCTTAAAAAGTGTAAGTTGGAGTTTGTTCCGATAGCGATGGAATAGAGAAAAACAGTTTGGAATGAGCTTTTACTCTTGCTAACTACTCACACGCCAAACTGTTTTTGTAGCCCCGGCAGGAATCGAACCTGCATCTTAGGTTCCGGAAACCTACATACTATCCATTGTACTACGAGGCCTTATTCAAAATCCTGCTAAATTTAAAACAAATTAAATTCAATTTCTCAATGTTATTGAAATCTCTGGCAATCAAAATGATTAAATTCCGTCTTTTAGTAGTCTAATGTAAAAAGCAGTTAAAGCCATCCAAAAAAACAATTACAATGAAATTACTTTTTTTAATTACCCTGATTAGTTTTTCTGTTCATCAACTGTCAGCTCAGCAGATAGGGATCCATGGATCTTTCGGTGTTAGCAGCATTAATAAATTTCAAACAAATGTGGGCTATGGAGCCGGGTATGACCAATTCATTGCATCCAATAAAAAGATCGGTTTATCATTTTCACATAGTTTCAATCACACAGGTTATTCCCAACTATTTTATTCGGATGCCGACGGAAGGGAATACATCCAGGATATCAAACCCAAAAACCAATGCCTGGCTTTCAAGATCAGTTACAGCTTTGACGTATTGAAAAAGCAGCGATCCGACCTTTTTATCGGGCCCGAAATTGGCGTTAATTTTTTCAAGATAGATGAAAAGATTATCGAAAATATAGCTGACAATGAAGAATTTAAATATACTTATCAAAATACATATTGGGAGAAAGGCAAATTCGGGATCGGTCTTTTGGTGGAATACACTAAAACAATTTCAGATAGAATTTCCGTTGACCTTTCTGCATTACCGGAGATCATCTCCTATGCAAAAGTCAATGAAGTTGGAACAAGTGAATCACCTCTTGTTACTTGGGTGGATTTTCACATAGGCATTGAATATAGCTTGTCAAAAAGCCGGATGAATTACTAAAAAAGCTCAAATCCTTTTACCCTTAAACATATCTTCGTATTGTTGGTGAAAAAACTGTTTAACCATAAATTTTTATACCAATCCAATTATGGAAAACAACCTTAGAGATGTTAAATCAATTCCCTTGGCTCAACGACTTCATATTATACTCCTCGGCGTGAACGACGTACAAAGATCTGCCAATTTCTATGATTCGCTTGGTTGGCAACGGGCAAATGACAGCCATGCAGGATTTGTGAAGTACGACCTGGGGGGCATTGCATTGGCATTAATATCAAAAGATGATCTGGCTAAAGATGCATTGTATGCGTCAGCTGATCACTTCGGATTCGCCGGAGTAGCTCTTATCTACCTGGCTAAATCGAAAGAAGATGTGAAGAGAATACTCCAAAAAGCAGTCGAATCAGGAGGTGAGCTGGTTAAGCCTGCAACGGTTACGCCTTATGGGGTTGCCGGTTATTTTAGAGATCCGGATGGCCATCTTTTCGAAGTCGATTATGAGGAAAAATTTGTGTTTACAAGTGATTATAAATTGATCAGGGAATAAAGTCGTCGTATAATGATGAATTCTTTCCCAAGGTTAGTGTTATTTTCCATCCATATAATTTAAATTATATTAGGATCAATACATTTGACAAGCCTTCATCCGGAAAAAACCCGTCATGAATAGAAACTTCTACATCTTCACAATCCTGCTTTTAGGCCTTACCACTATTTCGGGTTTATGGGAAACAATGATCCGTTTTCAAATCGGGTCGCAGATCTTTGCAAAACCATCTTTCGTTGCCTGGTTTACCGGGACAAACATCGTTTCTCTGGCCGGATCGATATTTCTGTTAAAATACTATCACTATAAGAAATATTGGTTCACATTTTCCGCCGGAGCACTGGCGACATTAGCCAATGTATTTTTAGCGGTTGTCATCATCGTCGTCCTATCCACCCAAAAATCACAAAGCCTTTATCTGCCGGTTTTGTTTGTTGTTCTGGGAGCAGGGTTGCTGTATTCCGTCAGCCTCATATTTTCAGGATCAGGTAAAATGTTCTGGCTGAGAACGGCGGGAATTATCACATTCATTCTCAGCCTGCTTTTATTGTCAACCGTTATCTGGACCCTGACATCTCAAAATATTCAAAATGGCGTTTTGGAAAAAATTAATCAATGGTCCACATTGGTTAGCAGCCTCATCCCGGTCGTGTTCATTATGAATTTTGTCAATGAGATCAGTGCGCTGAAAGAGAAAAACACCCATGCGCCTGTAAAGAAATCCACCACAAATCTACTCAATGCATTTGTATTGGTGCCTTTCACTTTTATTATGTTTACGGGAGTCACACTCTCTTTTGAAAACAATGCGTCCAACATTCGCACCTGCGATTTTACGTCGGCGATCGAGCGGCTGCATGTTGATAGAAATTACGATTCGCTCCTGGCCTTGAAAAACATTCCGAATATCGAACGACTGTTAAGTACGCCCAATCCATCCAAAGAAGCCAAAGCCCTCTACCGGTATTTACTCAACATTTATGGTAAAAGGACATTGTCGGGCCAGGCATGGGCGTCATGGGGCTATGGTGAATTAGACTATATCAAGAAAAAGACTGGAAAGCTGCCCGCGATCAGAAACATGGATTTCATTCACCGAAGCGAAAATGCAGCTGAGGTAAAACATGCCATTGACTGGTGGAACAGTGGCGGCATCCCCACCATCATGTGGCACTGGGGAGGACCGGGCAAGGGTGAGGGGTATCAGAACAGCAAAAAGTTTGTTGATATTGACAAATGTTTTGAAGAAGGCACTGAAGAATATGAGAACTTTTGGTCCGAACTGAAAAATAAAGCTAATCTTTTGGAGGAAATCCGGGACGCTAATGTGCCCGTGCTGTGGCGACCCTATCATGAATTGAACGGCCACTGGTTTTGGTGGGGCAAACAGGGACCAGAAAAATTCAAAAAGCTTTGGATCACCATGTATGACTATTTTGTTCACGAAAGGGGACTGAACAATCTCATTTGGGTGCTTTGTTATACAGGCAGTCCGGAAGAAAGCTGGTTTCCCGGAGATGAATATGTCGATATCGTCGGCGCGGATAGCTACGACGGATGCGAAGAACCGCACACGGGCATGTATACCAGGGTAAAGGAAATTGTTCAGTACCATCCCATGCCCTTGGCTTATCACGAATGCGGGGTTCCCCCCGATCCCAATTTATGCCTGGATAAGGGTGCCATGTGGCTCTGGTGGATGGAGTGGCATACGGATCATTTGAAAAAAATTGACGTCGAATATTTAAACCTGTTGTACCACCACGAGCTGATCATTACAAAAGATGAAGTGCCTGATATCATGGCCGTCTATGGTGAATAAAAAGTAGTGACTATCTTAGTCTAATCCATTTATATATTTGAATTTTTTTCTATGCATACCTTAGTTATCACGAAGCATGACGTTACAAAACTAATAGACATTGAAGCCTTAAAAACCGAGCTTACAGAAGGTTTTAAAAAATATTCCGGCGGAGCCGATGGGAGAATTGGGCAGAGGATCATACTTGATCTCGGTTCCGGTAATAAGACCACTGTACTGGGTCCGGGAGTCAGTGAGGGAATTCCGGCTTATACCGTTAAGACAAACTCTAAGTTCCCGGGCGCCCAACCAGCTATCAAAGGTGTGATAGCCCTGTTTGATATAAATGACGGCCAGCTGCTTGCCCTTTTGGATTCATCGTCTGTTACCGCGATACGAACAGGCTTATGCGCGGCCCTGGCGACTGATTTTTTGTCGCCTGAAAACGCCAAAAATGTTGGAATTATCGGCGCCGGCAAACAAAACGAACTCCAGCTCGCTTATCTCCTGGGCTTAAGGGATTTGACAAAAACATTTATTTATGATGTGAAAAGATCAAATGCCGAGAAATTTGCTGATCAGTTCAGAAATAAAATTGAATGTGAAATAGTTGGCTCTGTAGCTGAATGTGTGGCCAATACCGGGATTGTATTAACCGCCACCTGGACCCGCACACCCATATTGAATAAATCACATATTGCGTCACCTTGCCACATAACAAGCCTGGGTGCCGATGAAAAAGGCAAGGTGGAATTATCGGAAGATCTGGTGCGCAATTCAAAGTTTTATTGTGATGATATAGATCTGAATATGACGATGGGCACACCGGGTAATCTAAACCTGACACAAGACGTTATTCATGCGGAACTGGGAGCAGCCCTGGTAAACCCGGAGCTGGGAAGAAAAGATGATGGGGAAAACACCATTTACAGCAATGTTGGCCTACCCTTTCAGGATCTGATCACAGCATGGCATGTATATAAAAAGGCACTAGACGATAAAAATATTCTGAGAACGAGGATGATTTAACGTTAGATAAAAAAGTAAAAGTCAAAAGCTCATCACTTCTTTAAATCGCTGGGTTTGCCGGCGCGAAATATCATTTTCTTCTCCTCCTATCAGTGTGATCTTTAAGCTTC
>Ga0055481_10000309_pt1 | contig 15521 bp, 10 predicted proteins | sample Muzzi_PWC_D2_FD_57936 | JGI IMG/M metagenome (GOLD analysis project Ga0055481, IMG submission 57936) | Wetland microbial communities from San Francisco Bay, California, USA, that impact long-term carbon sequestration - Muzzi_PWC_D2 | ecosystem: Environmental > Aquatic > Marine > Wetlands ... | reverse complement strand
CCTGGGAAGCGGTCGCCGACGAGGCAGTCACCTCCGTCACCCGGGAAATCCTGCAGGCCGTGAAGACCGATGGCGACCGCGCATTGCTCGAATACAGTCGTCGCTTCGATGCGATCGAAGCCGATGCGGTGGCCGATCTTGAATTGTTTCCGGCCCGGCTAGAGCAGGCATTCCACGCCATCGATGCCGAAGATCGCAAGGCGCTGCAACAGGCCGCGGCGCGGATTCGTGCCTATGCCGAGCGCCAGAAACTCGAATCCTGGGAATATACCGAGAGCGACGGCACGCTGCTGGGTCAGCAGATCACGCCGCTCGACCGCGCCGGACTCTACGTGCCCGGCGGCAAGGCCGCCTATCCTTCGTCGGTACTGATGAACGCCATTCCGGCAAAGGTCGCCGGAGTCGGCGAGTTGATCATGGTGGTACCCACCCCGCGCGGCGAGGTCAACGACCTGGTGCTCGCTGCCGCCCACCTGGCCGGAGTCGATCGTGCGTTCGGTATCGGCGGTGCGCAGGCCGTGGCGGCGCTCGCCTACGGTACCGAGACGGTGCCCGCGGTGGACAAGATCGTCGGCCCGGGCAATGTCTACGTGGCCGCCGCCAAGCGCATGGTATTCGGCCAGGTGGGTATCGATATGCTCGCCGGTCCATCGGAGATACTCGTCGTCTGCGACGGCGGCACGGATCCCGACTGGGTCGCGATGGACCTGTTTTCGCAAGCCGAGCACGACGAAGACGCACAGGCCATGCTGGTGTCGCCGGACGGCGACTTCCTGGACCGCGTGCAACAGAGTATCGAGCGCCTGATCGAAACGATGCCGCGCCGCCGGATCATCGACCGCTCGCTGACCTCGCGCGGCGCGCTGATCCAGGTCACCGACCTCGAACAAGCCATCGAGGTCGCCAATTACATCGCACCCGAACACCTCGAGCTGTCGGTCGACAACGCGGCCGAACTGGCGCGCTCGGTTCGCCATGCCGGCGCGATTTTCCTGGGCCGTTACACGGCCGAGGCGCTCGGCGACTATTGCGCGGGCCCGAACCACGTCTTGCCGACCTCGCGCAGCGCGCGCTTTTCGTCGCCGCTCGGCGTCTATGACTTCCAGAAGCGCTCGAGCCTGATCGGCTGTTCCGCCGACGGGGCGTCGGCGCTCGGCAAGGTCGCCTCGAGGCTCGCCCGCGGCGAGGGCCTGGTCGCCCACGCCTGCTCGGCCGAATACCGCATCAGGAACACCGGCCGATGAGCCGTTAGCAGGCCGCGGGCGGGTGGTCCGTAATCCTGTGCCGGTACCGGAACCCGGGCCGGGTCAAAAAATGTAATAGTACCCGATGTAAGTAGAGTAGATGTAGTTCTCGCCGAGTTCCGGCAAATCCGTCTTCGAGTATTCGACGCTGAACGTGCCCTCTAAATTGAGCTTTTTGGTGACCCGATACCTGAGCTTGAGCGACGGCTTGAAGATGAGTTGTTCGACACCGGTATTCTTGTCCTTCCTCTGGTCCAGCTGCAACCTCGGGTCGTAGCTTATCTGGCCGTAGCCGCTGAACCGGGTGCGCATTCTCAACGAGGTGGTCTCGCTGTTGGTCGAGTCGGTCAACCTGACGCCAATGCTGGCATAGTCGTCGTCGAAGAACAGGCCCTGAAACGAATATTCGACCGAGAGATCCTTGTCTTCGCTGGCGGGCGCGCCCTCGACGCCTCCCGAAGTAACCGTCGCATCGAGATTGAGAATGGAAAGATCGATATAGAGCTGGCGGTTGGCATCGAAACGGTAGCTGGTTCCGAGATAGGCATACTGGCTCTTGCTGGTGCGATCCTCGGCGAGCTGGTAAATCTCGTCTTCGCCGAACAGGTTGTTCAGCTCCTCGATGTTTTCCACCGACTGTCCCTGCAGCGCATTTACCGTCGACAGGATGGGCGAATAACCCTGCGCCAGGTTTAAATTCAGTGCCCATTTCTCACCGAACCGGTAGTTCGAATACAGTGACAGGTTGTTGAACTTTTCATAGAAAATATCGTAATCGATCGTCCCGTAGACGAAGCTATTATCGTTCTGGAACCTGATCTCGGTACCGACGGCCTGGCGGTCGGTCAGGCCGTATATTTCCTGGTTGAGCAGGTACAGGTCTACATCCAGCGAGACGGTGGGGGTGAAATTCAGGTTGACGGCGACGAAGGGCCGGTCACTCTGCGTGCTGTCGAAAGAGGACTCCACCACGTACCCGTAAGCGTAGCTCATGCGATAGTCCAGATGGGAGAGATCCTTGAAGACGATTCCGTCGAATCGGTTATAAACGCCCGTCAAGGTGCGGGTCTGACGGCCTCCGATGATGCTGAAGTCGTCGCGTGCATACTCGATGTTAGCTTCCGAGACCCGGGTTTCACTAGTGTCTTCGAGGTAGTCGTTGACCAGCCCGGCATCGAGCTGGAAAACGAGGCTGTCGCTGTCGGTTTGCCGCTGCAGATACAGGTCGACGTCGCTGATCAGCGCCTGGTTGATGTCGCTCGATTCCTGGCCGGGGACTTCGAGCCGGTCGTTCTGATAAAACTGTTGCACGAGTCCGCGGAAATCCCACCGGGTTTCGGGTTTGTTCTTGCTCTCCTGGAGGCGTTCTTTCGGCGCCTGGTTCATGGTGAGGATGCCGTCGAGTCGGGCCTGAATGCGAGTCTCGAGCTCCGGGGGTGGACGGGTATCCAGCAGCGCCTTGTACAAAACCACGGCCTGTGCAAACTTGCCCTGGCGTTCGCGGGTGATTCCCGCCAGTTCCAGCGATTCGCGAACCTGGTCCAGATCGCCGGTGGTGGTGACCCTGTCGGTTATCGCGATTACCCGGTCGTAGCGGCCGTCGATGAATTCCTGGCGCGCCTGCTCCAGTAGGCTGGTCGCTTCGTCGGAGGCTGTGCTAGTCGAAGCTGCGGTGCCGGGAGCCGGGGCGGTGGATGTCGCGGCGCCCGGGGCTGCGGCGGCGAGGGGCAGATCGGAGGACGCGCCGCCCGCAGCCGGGGCCGATTGCTGGATCGAGCGCGCCAGCTGTTTCATTTCGGCGCTGTCTCGTTTGTATATCCATGCATCGGGGTAGAATTCCCTGAGGCGCTGCAGGGCGATACGAGCCGTATTCGCATTGGTGTAATTTCCCACCACCAGCCGATAAAAGATCTGCTCCTGAACCTTGACCTTGGTCTGGTAGACGAAGTACTGCTGCAGCTCCCTGATATTCTCGGCCGGCAGCAGATTGAAGCGTCGGCGGCTCGAGGTGATGACGATGGCGTAGGGATTGATATTCCGGGCCGGCGGCGCGGTGGTGAATATGGATTCCACGGCGATCGCCTCGAAACCGGCCGCCGCCGCCGGCAGAGCCGCCGTCAACAGCAACAGGCCGCAGACCAGCAAACAGGGTCCGTAGAGGGGCCACCGGGGGGGCTCGGGCCTGATCCCCGCAGATAATAACCGGGCGATACACATTACGATATCGTCGGAGGCAGCATGTTCAGAACTCGCTGGCCGACACGCGGTGTCTGCTATTACGAGTCTTATTGATCGTCGTCATCGAGCTATCCGTATAGATATGACATGAGCCGCTGCAGTCGCGCAGGTCGGAAACCGTGTAGAACGTCTCCGGGCTCTCGGTTTTCTTGTGGGCATCCCGCTTGTAGTCACCTGCATGGCAGCCGGCGCAGGCGGGCTGATAGGCAGCAGAAGGCCAGGCCACCGCCGAACTGTTGGCTACGTGACAGTCGATGCAATCGAGGTTCCGCCGGTGATCGCCAGGGTAGTTGGCCGACTGGTGAATAAAGGTTGCCGGCAGCCACGCGTAAGTGGCGTGACACAGCTCGCAATCGTTGGTGGTGGAAATATGCGACGGGTTCTTGCCTTCGGCCTTGACGCCGTTATGGCAACTGTAGCAATTGCCCAGCACCGAGGCGTGGTCGACCCGCAGCACGGGAGACCAGCCAAAGGTAGTGTGGCAGTCTTCGCAACTGTTCGCGGAAAGTATGTGGGTCGGATTCTTGCCCTCGGCGACGATGCCGTTGTGGCAGCTGATGCAGTTGCCGCTGACGTTTGCATGATCGAAAACCGCGCCCGCCCAGGTGAATGTACGGTGGCAGTCGTCGCAATTGTTGCCGCTGCGGATATGTCCCGCGGGCTTGCCCATGGCGGTGTTGTTGTTGTGGCATCCCTGGCATGGCCCGGCGACAGCAATATGGTCCACCTTGACCACCGAGTTCCAGGAATTCGGCTGATGGCAGTACTCGCAATCACCGGTTACCCGGATATGCTGGCTGGACATCGAACTGGCCTGGATGCGGCCGGTATTCGAATGGCACTGGGCGCACTGCCGGGGCGTGCCGGCGAAGACAGCCTGCTTGTGACAGGCTTCGCACTCGACCGTGGCATGCCGGAAGTCGAGCGGAAAGCCGGTTTTGTTGTGATCGAAATCGGGGCCGAAGTCGACCGCCGCAACATTCGCCGAAACCAGCCAGGCGAGCAGTGAGATCAACAACAGGAACGGCCGGCGCATGGTCGCGTACCGGGGTTTCGATTGCTTTCGGAATAGGGTAGTCATGGTGTAATCCTGCTTAAGCCGGCTGTCCGCCAGATGTAGGTTCTGAGCGACTGAATTTCCGGGTCTTCGAAACTTCTCTCGTTGTGACACTTGTTGCAACGGCCGCCGAAATTACCGTGGTGAACGTCGTCGCGACGATGACAATCGATACATTGCCGCACCTTGTCGGCGATTTCGGCCAGCGGCCGGTCGTGGCAACGCTGGCAGTGGATCTCGCTGTGCGAGTACCTGAGCGGGAAATCGGTCCTGTCGTGGTCGAAACGCCAGATCAGCCAGGCGTTGGGATTGTGGCAGTTCCCGCAGTCGTGGCCGAATGACTGCCGGTGCACGTCATCGGCCTTGTGGCAATCGATGCATTGATCCCCGGTATCGGTGAATACGGAACTGAGATGGCAGGATTCGCAGCCGAGCGCGGCGTGCTGCCCGATGAGCGGAAAGTTGCTTAAATCGTGGTCGAAGCGTACCCGGTTTTGCCAGGCGATATCGTTGTGGCACTGATCGCAGGCGGTGCCCATTTCTTTCTGGTGCGCGTCGTCCGCCCGGTGACAGCTGTAACAGGCCATATCGATCTTGTTCGAACTGGCGCCGGGTTCGTGGCAGGCCGCGCAGGCGAGGTTTTTGTGACTGCCGGTCAGCGCAAACCGGGTCCTGGAGTTATGGTCGAAACTCGAATTCTGCCAGCCGGTTTCACGATGGCAATCCTGGCATTTATTGCCGTTCGACCCGGCATGGACGTCGTCCTGGCGATGGCAGGCGTAGCAGCTGCGGGTCGCGTCGTTTTTTCTCGATGCCTTGTAATCCTTACCGTGGCAGTCATTACAGGTGGGCTCGCGATGTTTCCCCTTTAACGGATAGTGCGCATCGCGGCCGTGATCGAATACCGTCAATTTCCATTGCTTTTCTCGGTGGCACTCGCGGCAATTGGGGCCGAAGCGGTTGGCGTGTACATCCCTGATCTTATGACAACTCACGCAGCGGGTCGGCGTATTCTGGTACTTGCCATTGATATGGCAACCCTCGCAGCTCACTTTCCGGTGCGAATCCCTTAACTTGAAGTTGGTTCGGTCGTGATCGAACTCGGATTTTCGCCAACCGGTTTCGACATGGCACTGTCCGCAATTCTTCCCCAGTTCCCCTTTGTGAGCATCGTCTTGTGCATGACAATCGTAACAGCCCGATTTCGTATCACGATACTTCTTGCCCACCTGGTGACAGGCACTGCACGAGGTCAGAGCATGTTTTCCGGCGAGGGGGTAATCGGTTAACCGGTGGTCGAACTTGTCCTTGTCCAGCCATACGATTTTGGCATTTCGTCCCTTGTGATCGGCGTGACAGGTTTTGCATTCGAGCTGGCGTACGTTTTTATCCTTGCCGTGGTAGCCGCGCTTTTGCCGCATGTCCTCGTCGACCTTCTTGTGGCAGTCGCGGCACAGAACTGGCTGCGTGGTATCGCGCATGCGGACATGGCACAAGGTGCACTCGGCTTCGTATTTCTGGTGCCCAGAAATCAGTTCGCCGGGCATGAATATCTTTTCGAGCTCCAGTGCCGACAGGCTTTCACTAAAGGCGAAACAGAGCATCAGAATTGCGACCCTGGCGATCGTCATCAATACAGGTGAACAACCGCGACGTGAATGAACCCGGTCAGGATCAGCATCACGAAAAGCGGCAAATGAAGGACATGCCAGTAGGAAAAAAGGATTTCGTTGATTCCGAGGACACAGATCGAGTGCAGGCCTTTCAGGGCTCGCTGAATTTGCCGTTTCTCGGCGGTACCCAGGTCCGAGCGTTTCAATTTCTTCTGCAGCCTGCCGATGCGGGATTTCTCGCGACGGTAAAACCTCAGCGAGCGATTTTCGCCCGTGTGCGACCCGGTCAACGCTTCCTGAACCTGCTCGAATTCGTCGACGATTTCGAAATCGATCGCCTCCGTTCCGCCCATCATCATGCGGTGCAGCTCGCCGGAAGAGTAAAGGTCGTCGAAGCGGATCTTGCGTCCGTAGAGGCCGTGATGAATGCTGCGATACAACGAGCGGCCGATCAGCCCACTGCTGGCTACGATTACCATACAGATAAAGGCAATGCTGCTGTTGAACGAGCCGAGCTTGAAGCCCGAATGAAAAACAATCGCCACCGGGCCGGCGAGGCCGAGAATCATGTGAATGCGAAACCAGGATTTGACCGATCCGATCGCGGACCAGCGGATGAAACGTTTTCTCAGGGGATAAATCAGCAATAACAGCATCATCGACCCGCCGATGATTCCCAGCCAGTAACCGATCCCCGTTTCGGCAATCAGGTACTTTTCACCGCGGACCGACCAGCCGGCAGCCAGCGCCATCAGCACGCTGATATACCAGATAGCCGAGGTCAGCCTGATTAATCCGCCCGTCTTGTTGTTCATCGGTTGTCCGTCCGATCCCCTGGATAACCGGCCGGCAGGCGGGATTCGTCAAAAAAATTCCCCTGCGGCCGCAATTACAACTATGATATGAAATCAAATATGGATTTGGGAATTAATTCCCTATTTTGAGAATTAATTCCTTTTATGCGCGTTGGTTAACTGTTTTTATTCAATTGTCGTGCAGGGAAACGCTTTACTCGAATGTCTCAGTACCATTTTTATTTCATGCTCCCGGTTGTCGCGATCCTCGCGATCTATGTTCTTTGGGCTCGACGCGACCAGCAGATCAACGCGCGTACGCGGATTGCCGCCGTCGAGGCGGGACTTTCCGAGCCGGCATCGCTACATCCGCTGATCGACCGCAACAAGTGCATCGGCTGCAAGTCCTGTGTTTATGCCTGCCCGCAGCAGCTCGGGCACCGCGTACTGGGGATTTATCATGGCAAGGCCGAACTGCTGGAGCCCGCGAACTGTATCGGCCACGGCGCCTGTAGAAAAGTCTGCCCCGCGGACGCGATTACTCTCGTGTTCGGCACCGAAAAAAGGGGCGTCGACATCCCGCAAGTCGACGACAATTTCGAAACCAACCTGCCCGGTATCTATATCGCCGGCGAACTCGGCGGCATGGGGCTGATACGAAACGCCGTGGAACAGGGAAAAAGCGCGATGCGCGCGCTCGCCCGGAGATTACCGAAAGTCAATAGACACGATTACCAGGTCGTTGTCGTGGGCGCCGGTCCGGCGGGCATCGCGGCAACCCTGCAGGCCCAGGCAATGGGTCTGAAATATCTGACCCTGGAACAGGATTCGCTCGGCGGCACGGTATTCAAGTATCCGCGCGGCAAGATCGTCATGACACAGCCGGTCGAGTTGCCGGTAGCTGGAAAAATGCACTTCAAGGAAACCAGCAAGGAGCAGCTGCTGGAATTCTGGCAAGCCATCGAGAGCCGAACCGGGATAAAAATTCAATACCGGGAACTGGTCGCCGATATCTCGCCGCTCGCCGAGGGCTTCGAGATCAAGACCAGTCGCGGAACCTACAGCGCTGCCGCCGTGCTGCTCGCTATCGGCCGGCGAGGGACGCCGCGCAAGCTGGACGTGCCGGGAGAAGACCATCCGAAGGTCGTTTACTCGCTGATCGATCCGGAGCAATACGCGGGTCGGAAGGTTCTGATCGTCGGCGGCGGAGACAGTGCGCTGGAGGCCGCCCTGTCGATCGCGGACACGGCCGGAACCGAGGTTTCGATCTCCTACCGGGGAGATAATTTTTCCCGCGCCAAGGCAAAGAACAGGACGCTGATCGACGAATACGCGGCGGCGTCGAAACTCACGCTCTACCTCTCATCCACGCTGCGCTCCATTTCGCCCGGGGCGGTGGAGGTCGAGCAGCAGGGAAAGGTGCTGCATCTCGATAACGATGCGGTTATCGTCAACGCCGGGGGTATATTACCGACCGGTTTCCTGAAGCAGGTCGGCATCGCCGTCGATACCAAGTACGGCAGCAGCTAGCGGTCCGATGGAGGGCGCGCGACAATATTTATCCGCCGTATTGATCTTGCTGCTGCTGGCGCAGCCCGTCTGGAGCAATAGCGAACAGTCGCTGGCCGAAATCGAAACGCTGATCCGCATGCGCGACTACGAGGGTGCAGTTCGACGCCTCGAGTCGCTGGCGGCTAAAGGAAATCCCGAGGCCCGGTACCGGTTGGCGGGACTGTACCGGGTCGGCAGGGGGGTCCGGAAAAACCTCGACAGGGCCAAAAGTCTGTACCTGGAAGCGGCGTTGTCAGGCCATGCGGACGCCCAGTTCTCGCTTGCGCTGCTGCTCGAAAAATCTCCCGGCAATTCGTCCCTCGCCAAGGCCCGCGAGTGGTACAGGAAAGCCGCCGAGCAAGGCCACCTTCGTGCCCGCGAAAGGCTCGCGCAATTGCACGAACCGGAAGACTCCGGCATGCGGAAAATCGGCCGCCGCGAGATTTTCGACGCCATACGGCACAACGACGCCGCGTTGGTCGAGTCACTGATCGATAGCGGGGTCGACCTGAACCTGGCCGACGGGCAGGGTAATTCGACCGTGATGGAGGCATTGACAGCGGGCTGGCCGGGACTGGCCGTGACACTGATCAGGAAAACCGCGTGGCAACAACGCGCCAATGCCCTCGGCGACAGCCCGCTGCATATCGCCGTTACCCGGGATTATCGCGACGTGGTCGAGGCCTTGATCGCGGCCCCCGTGGATATCAATCGCGGCGACGCGCGAGGCAATACCGCGCTGCTGCTCGCGGTCAAGAGCCGGAACCTCGATTTGATCAAGTTATTACTCAAAAACGGCGCCGATCCCAACCTGCGCAACAGCAAGCAGCAGTCCGCGGCAGACCTGGCCTTCAAAGCCGATAATCCCGAAATAAGTGCCGTGTTTGCGAGCCGCGGGATCGAGTCCCTTACCGCCCAGCCTGCCGAACGCGACGATAAATTCCAGCGCCTGTCCCAGTCGGTGCAGCAAAAGAACAGCCGCTATTACGGCTGGCCTTTGCTCAACCTGGCCATCGAGCTTGGCGAAAGCGAGATATCGAATCGGCTGATTACCGAGCGGCGGGAACTGGAGGCCGCCGGGCCCGGCGGTAACAGAGCCTTGCATATCGCCGCCCGCCGGGGCGATCGGGAGAGCCTGAAACGGTTGTTGGCGCAGCGTGCCGACGTCAATGCGCGCAATCGCAAAAATGAGACCTCGCTCTACCTGGCTGCCGAAGCGAAATGCCTGAAATGCATCGAGTTGCTGCTCGATAAAGGCGCGGACCCGTCGATCGCGACAGCCGCCGGGGTTACGCCACTCGAGATCGCGGTGCAAAATGACGCTTCCAAAATCGCCGCGGCCCTGCTGGCAACCAATACTTCCTATGCCGGCATCCACCGCGTCCTGATGCTGGCCCTGGAGAACAGGATGGAGGGCCTGGCGAGGCAACTGATACCGCGCGATACCGAACTTGCCAGGCTCGACGACAAACGGCGTTCGCTGTTGTGGTACGCCGCCGAAACGGGATTGCAGGATAGCGTGCCCCGACTGCTGGCGACGCGCAAAATCGATATCGATCAGCGCGATACCAACGGTCACGACGCGCTGGCTCGTGCGGTCATCGGCGGACAGCTGAAGATTGCCGGAATGCTGTTGGAGGCGGGCGCGAAGCCTACCTCCCGTACCGAAGAGGGCAATACCCTGCTGATGCTGGCCGTGTCGTCGCAAAAGCCCGCGATGGTTGCATACCTGCTGCACCGCGGAATCGACGTCGACGCCCGTAACAACAGCGGCGATACCGCCCTTACCCTGGCCGCGGCCAACGGACCGATCCGGGTCGTCGAGATGCTGATGGATGCGGGAGCCGACCCGAAAATACGCAACAACGACGAGGTTAACGCGTTTCAGATAGCCAACGACTCGGGACATCCCCGGATCGCGAAACTCATCCACGATCGCAGCAGTCTGGTTTTCAAGTTATTCAACTGACTGTCTAAAATTCGGGTTTTTGGCTACCGGAACGAAGGGTTGAGAAAAAATCATTGCAATAATACTAATTTGGGAATATATTCCCAAATATAGCAATAAACCTAGGAATCGATCCCGGCTTTATTCGTGACACCGACAAATTGTGGGAATAAATCCCGAGGGGTATCAAATGAAAATTCTACTAAACCGGCATACGTTTATCTGGGCTGCACTTGTCGCCACGATTCCGTTGATTCCGGGATGCGGCGGTTCTTCATCTTCCGGCGGCGGCAGCCTCAACGAAGGTGACACGATCGTCAGTCGCGGCGTGATTACCGGATTTGGCAGCATTTTCGTCAATGGACACGAGTTCGAAACCGACGATGCCAGCTTCGAGGTCGACGACGATTCGGGCGAACAGGACGATTTGCGTGTCGGCATGATCGTAACCGTCGTCGGTAGCCATCGTAATGGTCGCGATTACGCCGATATGGTGACTTACGACAATGAGCTGAAAGGTCCGGTCAGCGATATTCAGATCGTCGACGGCAATAGCAAAATACTTGTTATTCTAGGGCAGTCCGTGCTGGTGACGCGGGTTACCACGATAGACGACGATGGCTCCCTGACCTACGACACGATTGCGCTCGGCGATGTGCTCGAGGTCAGCGCCTATGTCGGCGATACCCAGTTGATTGCCACCCATATCGAATTGCAGGACAACGCCGACGAGATAGAAATCAAGGGCGTGATCGAGAATTTTGTTACCGGCAGTTTCGAAATCCGCGGTTTCCCGGTAAGTTACGACGGCAGCACCGAAATAGACAGTGATATCGATACGCTCACCGACGGTCTCTACGTCGAGGTCCATGGCATGCTAGACGCTGGCGGAACCCTGTTGAATGCCAGGGAAATCGAAGCCGAGGACGAGGGCATCGACGATCACGAAGACGAGACCGAAATCAAGGGCATAATATCCGATTACCAGAGTGAAAACGCCACATTCATGCTCCAGGGACAGGTGGTCGATGCGAGCGGCGCGAAATTCGAACCGGCTTCGCTGGTTCTCGCCAACGATCTGCTAGTCGAAGTCGAGGGACATTTCGTCGACGGTTTGCTGATCGCCGACCAGGTCCAGCTCGAAGATCACGTTGGCGACGACTGAGTGAGGCCAGATAAAGGTGCCGCGGAGCCCATGATACCCTATAGCGTCTTCATCGGCTCCGCGGCTTGATCGATATGCAATCAACCTTACGTCGTACCCTAGAGAAAATATTGACGGCCATCACCAGGACCCTGCTACGCAACGGCATGTCCTATGGCGAATTCGACCGGGTGGCGCGTAAGTGTTTCGTCGACGTGGCCTTCGATGATTTTCCGCCGGCCGATAAAAAGCAGACCGTCTCCAATGTCGCGATCCTGACCGGCCTGAATCGCAAGGAAGTCAAGAAGCTGCACGAGCTTGACGACGATCAAGAGGAGACTGGCGGACGTCAATACAATCGAATAGTAAGAGTCCTGGGCGGCTGGCTTAACGACCCGCGCTTTTTGCGCCCCGACGGCAACCCGCGCGATCTGGAGTACGAAGGCGACGAGTCCTTCAGTGAACTGGTCAAACGATACAGCGGCGATATGCCGGTTGCGGCGATGCAAAAGGTACTGACCAATTCGGGCAATATCGGCTTTACGGATGACAACCGTCTGCGCCTGCTCAGCCATGCGTATTTGCCGGCGGACGACCCGGTCGAAAAGCTCGCCATCCTCGGTGTCGATACCGGCCAGCTGATCGAAACCATCGAATACAACCTGACCGCCCCGGAACAGGATCTCAGGTTTCAGCGCAAGGCCTCCAATCCGCAGGTGGCGGTCGAGGCGATCCCGAAGATCAGGCAATTTCTGAGCCGCAGGGGGCAGGCCTTTCTCGAGGAAGTCGATCTTTTATTAACCCAGCACGAGGCAGGTGAAAACGAAAACGGCGTTGAAATCAGCGTCGCGATTTTCTACCACGAGACCGAAGTGAAATCGCAGGAAGATTCAACCAATGAAAGACCAGATTAAATTTAATATTCACTCGGCGGGGTTATACGGACTGCTCGTAGTCTGCCTCGCGCTCACCGCTTGCGGTGGCACCACCAGCGACGGCGGCGGTCAAAGCGCCGGCATCGGCGGTACCGGTATCGTTTACGGCAAGGTTACCGGGTTCGGCAGCATTTTCGTCAATGGTGGCGAATACAATACCGACGACAGCAAATTCACCGTCGACGGTAATACCGCCGCGACCCAGGACGACATCTCGCTCGGTATGGTAGTCAGGCTCAAGGTCGCGACCAAAAACGGAAAACTTGGCAGCAGGGCTATCGAGGTCGATTACGACGACGAGGTGCAGGGCCCGATCAGTGGAATCTCGCCGCTGGATCCAGCTGTTACGCAGCGCACTTTCAAGGTGTTCGGCCAGACCGTTACCGTCGGCGAAGTCGGCACGCTGTTCAAGGACACCAGTTTCGATACCCTTGCCGACAACGACCTGGTCGAAATCAGCGGTTTCCGCACTTCGCCCGCTGAAATCACTGCAACCTATGTCGAGCACAAGGGAAGCCTGGCCCCCGGTAGCGAGGTCGAGTTGCGCGGTTCGGTAAGCGGATACACACCCCTAACCATGGAGTTCGTGCTCGATGGGGTGCTGATTACTTTCGACGGCACTACCGAACTCGATTTGCCCAACGGAACCCTGAAGAACGGCAGCTTCGTCGAGGTCAAGGGCAGCTATCAAACCATGCCGGTCAGGGTGCATGCCGAAAAGATCGAACGTGAGGACGATAGTTTCGGCAACAACGTCGACGATATCAGCCTGCAGGGAATCATTTCGAACTTCAACGATATCGGCGACTTCGAAATCAACGGTCAGAAGATCGACGCCAGCGGCGCCGAGCTGGAGCCGGCAAATGCTGCCGGCCTGCTCGACGACGGTGTCGAAGTCGAAGTCGAGGGCAACATCTCCGGCGGGGTGCTGGTCGCCGACAAACTCGAGTTGCGCCAGAGCGAATCGGAGCTTCGGGCCGTAATCTCCGGCGTGGACCTCGGTGATGGCAGCTTCACGGTCAGCTACCCCGTGATGACGGGGCCGCCGACCGAAGTTGTCGTGCGTATCGACAGTCAGACAGTATTCGAGGACGACAGCGGCGCAGCGGTAACGCCGCCGTTCTCGCTCGACGATCTGGTCGTCGGAAACTTCGTCCGTGTCGAGGGTCAGGAAGTCAATGACGAAGTCGTCGCCAGCGTCGTCAAGCGAAGGGATAGTGTGGACGATTCCCTGAAGCTGGAAGGCCTCGTCGATGCCTACGACCCTGGTAATTACATAACTGTACTAGGGATACAGTACGACCTCGGCGCCGGGACAAGTTATTCTCCCGATCCACCCGATATCGCGGTCGGCGACCGGGTCGAAATCGAGGACGATAATGATCCGTTACCGGCGGACGGAGTCGCCGACGGCGTGCAGGTAGACGATTAACGAAGCGGCGAGGCCGGTCACTATTCGGGAGCGGGTCGCGCCTGCTACTGCGGGCGCTGGGAGACGCGCATCTCGAGCTGCAGATTTTTTGTACCGCGGTAGAGTTCGACGGTGACTTTCTCTCCGGGCTTATGACGCGTGGTCTGATCGAGCAGGTCGCGGATGCCATGCACCGGCTTGTCATCTACCGCGACCACGATATCGCCGGCGCGGATGCCGGCCTTGTCCGCCGGGCTGTCGATGAACACGCCGACGATCAATGCGCCGCGGATGCCGGGGTTGCCGGTGGCACTGGCGGCACGAGCGTTGATCTCGGTACCCTCGACTCCCAGCCAGCCTCGCGTCACCTTGCCGAATTCGATGATTTGATCCATGATGCCGAGCGCCAGCGAAATCGGGATCGCGAAGCCGATCCCCTGCGCGCCCACGGCCTGGCTGAAGATCGCGGTATTGATGCCGATCAATTCGCCACGCGCGTTGACCAGTGCGCCGCCGGAATTTCCGGGGTTGATCGCGGCGTCGGTCTGGATGAAGTTTTCGAAGGTGTTGAGGCCGATGCGGTTGCGCCCGGTCGCACTGACGATGCCCATGGTCACGGTCTGACCGACGTTGAGCGGATTGCCGATCGCCAGCACCACGTCGCCGACGCGCAGCGTTCCGGAATCGGCGATGTTGATGCCGCTGAGGCCCCCCAACGGTACCCGCAGAATGGCGATATCGGTTTCCCGATCCTCGCCGACCAGTACCGCCTGCGTGCCGCGCCCGTCGGCCAGCGAAATCAGGATTTCGTCGGCGCCGTCGATAACGTGCTGGTTGGTCAGGATATAACCCTCGGTGCCGATGATGACCCCGGAGCCGAGGTTGGTTTCGCTGTGGCTGCGCTGGCGGCGCTCGAGCTGGTCGCCGAAAAACTGGCTGAAGACCGGGTCGTCGAGCAGCGGATGCTTTTTTTCCTCGACGGTCTTCGAAGTGTAGATACTCACCACCGAGGCGGTAGACGAGGCCACGGCGTCGGCATAGGAATAGACCGCGGGTGCCTCGGTGACGGATTGCGAAACAGGGGGTTTACCGGAATGAAGAAAAGACAGAAATTCGTCGTGGCTGCGATCGTTCGACAGGTACAGATAGATAACTGCAAGCGCCAGTCCGATCAGTCCGAACTGCAACAGAAAACCGGCAGTTTTGATAAGCTTCATGCGTCGATAGTATCATAGCCGCTGACCCACAGGATCAAGTCGAATGCAATTACAAGAGCTGCGCGAATTCTGCGACCAATACCTGAAAGCCGACGAATTCACGGACTACTGCCCGAACGGTTTGCAGGTCGAGGCCAACCCGGTGGTCGAGCGTCTGGTCTGTGGCGTGACCGCGAGCCAGGCGCTGATCGAGGCCGCGATCGAGCAGCATGCCGATGCAATTCTGGTGCACCACGGGTATTTCTGGAAGGGCGAGGAACCGACGATTACCGGGATCAAGGGTCGCCGGATCGGCAGCCTGATTCGCAACAATATCAACCTGCTCGCCTATCACCTGCCGCTGGATGCGCATCCCGAGGTCGGCAACAA
>Ga0055481_10000299_pt1 | contig 15722 bp, 15 predicted proteins | sample Muzzi_PWC_D2_FD_57936 | JGI IMG/M metagenome (GOLD analysis project Ga0055481, IMG submission 57936) | Wetland microbial communities from San Francisco Bay, California, USA, that impact long-term carbon sequestration - Muzzi_PWC_D2 | ecosystem: Environmental > Aquatic > Marine > Wetlands ... | reverse complement strand
CGACGAATAGGAGGTCGCGAGTGGAGCAGAGCGACAGGCGTACCTGTCGGTCTGCGACCGGACGCGCGTTCGAATCGCGTTCGGGTCACCATTTCTTTCAGGCGGCTGCGCCGATTCCCTCATCGTCCGCTGGAAGGCTGCTGCCGTCCTGGTGCCGCGCAGTGACGGCACCAGATCCGGGGAGGGTAGAGAGATCGTCTGCTTCGTCGGGTGGGGCGTGCGCGTAGACGTTCCAACTCATCGCCGCATCCCTGTGACGGAGCTGTGCGGAAAGCCACTTTACGGATCTGCCGGATTCCAGGCTGAGCGTTGCGAACGTATGCCTCAGCGGGTGCAGCGTTCGCGGTCGCAGGTCGTGTTTCGCACGCTGTCGCTCGATCCGAGCCCGGGCCCTCGTCACCGTCGGCTCCGCGCATCCCGAGGGTGAGGGACTCGACCCGCGTCCGGTCGAGGTGCACCACGAGACGCTCGCAGCCTGGTGGCAGCGCGAAGCTCGAGGGTCAGCGGGCTAAACCGGGGGGGCGGGTCACTCCGGGGAAGCGGACCCCGCCATCTCGTCGAGCGCGCGGATTCGCACGAGCTCGGGACCCGCGAAGTGGTCGGCGCGCAGCTCTTCCACCTCGGCGTCGCGCGCGGCGGTGTCGGGGAACGGCTCGGCTTCGAGGCGGGCGCGCTCCTCCCGGTAGGCGGCCACCCGCGCGTCCCACTCCGCTCGCGAGCGGTCGAGTGCGGCCAGCCGGGCGGCGGCTTCCGCGCCGAACTCCCGCTCGTGGAGCGCCTGGATCTCAGCGTCGGATGCACCCTCCGCGCGCAGCGCTGCCTCGTCTTCCAGCACCCGCTGCGCGATGGTCGCCCGGGCCCAGCGCTCCTGCACGGACGCGGGCAATTCGGCCTCGAGGGCCGCGAGGCGTTCAGCGCGCTCGTCGGGAGCGAGCGAAGGGTCGGTCGCGATGCGACGCCACGCGAGGGCTTCCCGGACGCGGTCCTCCTCCTCCCCGAACAGCCGCGCGGCCAGCTCGGACCCGAAGGCGCCGCGTCGGATCTCGCGCAGCAGCTGAGCCCGCCGCTCGAGGGGAAGTGCGTCGAGCCCCTCCGTCGCCACGAGCCGGCGCACTTCCTCCCGGTAGGCGAGATAGCGATCCAGCAGGTCGAGCGCCGCATCGGGCGGATCGAGCTGTGTGCGGATGGCGCGCTCGATGCGCCCGACGATCGTCTCGAGCGGCTCTTCGCCGATCGCGGCGAGGTAGTAGTCGAACAGGTCGAGTGCATCGCGCGTTGGCACGAACGCGCCGGACGCGTCGGTCACGAGTCCGCCGTCCGGCTCCGTCCCGACGAGGGATGCGGGCAGCGGCGGATCTCCGGGCTCCGCATCGCGCGACACGACCCCCTGACCGGTCGCCGTGAGGGGACCGCCGGCGACCCCGGACGACGCCGGGCCGTCCGGAGTCGCCGATACCGGGCTTTCGCGCCCGCTTCGCTCCGCGAGGACGATGAGCCCGAGGGCCGTGGTCACCGCCAGCAGCAGGAGCGTCCACCCGCGGCGCAAGGGCTAGAGCCCCGCGTTCTTCAGCCGGTTCGCGTGGTTCTTGAATAGCGTCTTCGGGTTGGACGTGAAGATCGAGACCAGCCCGAGGACCTGGTTCACCTCGTCGAGGTGGTTCTGGTAGTAGTTGTCGCGAATCACGTCGCCGAGGTGCGAGCTACAGCGGCCGACCAGGCCGTCGTTGGCCTCCGAGTAGAAGAGCGACGTGAGGCCCAGCGCCACGTCCGAGACGTCCAGGGCGTTGGTGAGGACACCGGTTCCCCCCCAGCTGTAGTACCGGATGCCGTTCACCGAGAAGGCTCCCTCGCCGCACGCGCTCGCGGGAACGCCCTGCGGATAGCTCGCGTTGAATGCGGCCGTTCCGCTGCTGGTCAGCTGGTCGAGCGCCGCGATGGCGTCCTGGGGCTCGACCGATCCCGAGAGCAGTCCGAGCACCACCCCGAGGCTCTCTGCGAAGTAGGACAGCACGGACTGGGTGAAGGATCCGTCCTCGATGTTGCTCGCCAGGTAGTCGGCGAGGTCCGCTCCCTTGTGGGGGCTGCCCACGGACGTCGCAGAGGCGACGAGATCGGGGCGCGTGGCGGCGACGTAGCGGACGTCGAGTCCGCCGTGGCTGTGCCCGATCAGATTGACCTTGGGCTTGCCCGTGATCGCGGTGATCGTCTCGATCTGGGCGATCAGCTGCTCGCCACGCTCCTGGCTCGTGTTGAACTGGCTCACGGACGTGACGAACACCGTGGCGCCCTTGTCCTCGAGTGCGTCGGGGATGCCGAACCAGTATTCGTAGACCCCGAACAGCTCGTCGAAGCCCGCCATGCCGTGGGCGAGCACGATGGGGTACTGGGTCTTGGCGGTATTGCAGTTCCACCAGCACCATGCCGAGGCGGTCGACGCCTGCAGCGACAGGGCGATCGCGATTGCGAGTCCGATCCATTTTGCGCGCATGAAGTCTCCTCCTATGGGGTCGGGTCCGACGGATCAGGACAATTGGACACGCCGACACGGCCTCCCGTCAAGGGGAAACCTGGGGGGCGGGCGTTCGAATCGCGCCCGGGTCACCACTTCTTGGTTTACGCGATCTTCGCCGCCTTGCGGATCCCGCGCGCCCGCCTCCGCCCGGCGGCTGCGAGCCAGCACGGCCCGAGGCAGAGGAGGGCGGCCGATCCGGGCTCCGGGACTGGCGTTCCCGGAATCACGTCGAAGAACTGCTGGAGGGTGAGGGTGAAGGAGGTGTCGGCCAGCAGGACGTAGTCTTGCAACGTCCAAACGGCCTGGTCGTTGTAGTCGGAGAAGAGCCAGGTGTCGCTCCCGTTGATGGGGTCGTAGAGACGGGTCGAATAGCCGCCCGCGTCCTGGGTGGTGGGCGCGGTCGCGTCGCCCAACACTCCTCCGAGGTTGAAGTTCCACGGCGCTCCCATCGTCTGGGTTCGTCGAGAGGGTTTGGGATCGGGCTCGCCTGCGCTGCGGAGCGACGAGCTACTTGGCGTCGCCGAGCTCCGCGCCTGGTGTCGGGTTCGCGAGCCAGACGGCGATGTCTTTTCCGATGCTGCGCCCGCATTTTGCGAGGATGCCGCAGGTGCCACCGGAGAAGACGTCCATCGCCGAGTAGCGCTTGGCGCGAAAGTGAAGCGTCTTGCCACCCCGGCGCAGCGTGCCTTTGACCTCGACCCACTTGGGGCCCGAGAAGGCACCGCCGCCGGGGCCGTGTGCATCGGTGATCTCGAGCTCGAGATTCCCCCGTCCGTCCACGAGCTCGGCGTCCACGAAGTTCTCCGCGATGGCCAGCGGAATCACCGTCTGGAGCCCGCATTCGTTCTGAACCTGCGCGCGCACGCTGGCGCCCTTCGCATAGGCGATCTCCCTGGAGACCGTGACGCCACCGGCGTTCGCCACAGCAGGCGCGAGTGTGCCGACGAGAAGGCACCCGAGGGCGCCCCTGAGAAGCATGTTGACGCTGCGAAGCATCGGACCTCCTCCCTGGATTGGACTCAGCATACCGGATTGCCACCGCGCCGGGGATCGACGGTTGCGGCCGCGCTGCGGAACGCGGGACGGTCTCGATTCATCGGGAGTCGGACGAATCGCGTCGGAGTGCGTCGAGTGCCGAGCGCACGGCTTCGCTGGAATCGTAGTGGGTGACATCGATGATCTCCAGCTTCCGGAGCTGGATCAGCGTCGCCATGCCGTCGGCTCCGGGAAGGGGTTGAGTGAGTCGGCTGTCCGTGTCGAGCAGCATCGGATAGTCCCGGCGCCGGAGCTTGGGCAGCGCGAACAGGCGGAGGACGAGTGCGGGCATCCCGCTGACGTTCGCGATGTAGACGGCGTCGGCGTCGGCCAGCCGCTCGGCACCCGCTTCCGCCAGCGCCCCTTTCAGGATGCCGCCGCCCTTCATGTCCCGGGCGAAGAGAATGGCGCGGACCCGGGCGTCCAGCGTGTGCGGGTTGCCCCGCTGATCGTCGATCGCGAAGGGCTCGAGACGATCGCCGGGCTTCAGGGGCTCCGCGCCCGCGGAGGACCATGCGGCGAGGATCACGGCGATGGGTAGGATCATGCGCATCGTCGCCTTCCTCCTGCTACGGCGTGCCCGCGCTCGCCAAAGAGTCCAGGTGCTACCCCGGTCGCCGCACGGCCGAGGCGGCTGAGCGATGGCTCGGCTCGCCGGCTGCATCGATTGCGGGCCTGCTGGCGGGTCGGTCGGGTGAAGTGTCGTCGGCTCGGGCCCAAGGAGCGGGCGGACGGGCGTTGGCGCGCCAGGCCGCTTCGCTCGTGAGTCGCAGGAGAGCGATCTCGCGCGGGCAGTTGAGGCGCAGGGGAAGCCCAGCCATTCCAAGACCCCGGCTGACGTAGAGCGTCGATCCCCTCGCGCGAAAGATCCCGCGGGTCTGGTGGGCGATCAGCCGCGACGGGTTGTAGTGATGAGCGATCGGGAGCGCGACCTGGCCGCCGTGGGTATGGCCGGAGAGAACCACCGAGAAGCCGAGCCGCGCGGCGTGAGCAAAGAAGCTCGGGCGGTGGGCCAACAGGAGGCTCGGCAGATCCTCCGGTATCTCGCTCGCCAGACGTTCCAGCGCGGCGCTCTCGGATTCGCGTTCCGTCCAGCCGTCTCCGGAGTCTTCGATGCCGGCGATCACCAGGGGCGCTCCGGCGATGTCGATGCATTCCCACTCGTCCCGCAGCAGGCGGATCGATGTGCGCCGTTCGATTCCGTCAGCCACCGCGTCGGCGCCCGTGTAGACGTCGTGATTGCCGAGCACCGCGTAGACTCCGTGGGGCGCCTGCAGCCGGCCGAGCTCGCGGCAGCCCGCTTCGACAAACTCAGGGTCGAAGTCGAAGAGGTCGCCGGTGATGACGACGAGGCCCGCCTCGAGGCGGTTGATGCGATCGACGAACTCCCGCAGCCGAGGGGGGCGAAGCAGCGGCCCGATGTGCAGGTCGGTCACGTGGGCAATGCGAAGCGCACCGTGTCGCGGCGAGATGCTTCGGGCAGGGAGATCGACCCGGTCGACCCGGACGCGATAGCTTCCGACCGACGCACCCCACAGCACGGATCCAAAGCCGAGGGCGAGGGTCACCCCCCCGGACCATCCGAGCGCGAGGCGACCGCTGCTCCCGAGGTCGGCGATGGAAGCGCCCCCTCCGACGACGACGAATACCGCCGCCAGCAGCAGGCCGGTGAGCAGGGCGGCGACGCTGCCGAGCAGCCAGGTGCGGCTCAGCACCATCGTCACCCCGGTCGCGCGAATGCGACTGCGAACCCAGGGAAGAACGGAGAAATTGAAGGTCGCGAGGAGCGTGATCCCCAGGAAAGCCTGGGCGAGGGAAAGACCCCCGCTGCCGAAGGTCAACGCCGCCCAGTGAAGCACCAGGACTTCACCGGCAGAAACCAGCAGCACCGTCACGCGGAGAACGCGAATCATGCGGGCGCTCATGGGCGCATATCTTCACAGATTGCGCCCGGATGCGGTAGCGGCACGGCCGGGATCCGGGGCGCCGACGCCGCGAGCCGGCCCATCGGCGGTTCAGCTTCCGTCTTGCCCGGCCGGGCTGGCTGCATCAGCGGCTGGCGGCACCGCGAATTCCGAGCGTGACGATCCGTTGCAGCAGCTGCTCGTAGGAGATCCCCGCAGCCCCGGCCGCCTCGGCCATCTCCTCGCCCCGAGCGATCTCGGGGTTTGGGTTCGCCTCGAGGCAGTAGAAGTTGTCGCCCTCGTCGACGCGGAAGTCGATCCGCGCGTAGCCACCGAGCTGAAGGGTCCTGAAGATCCGCTTCGAGGTCCGTTCGATCCGCTTCGCCAGGGCTTCCGAAAGCCGCGCGCGCTTGATCACGACGCCCCGCTCCTGTTGATAGCGAAGGTCGTGTTTGACCTTCTCCGTGGCGATCAGCGGCTCACCCGCCTCGCTCTTCTCGATCAGAAGCTCCTGGGGCGGCAGCACCTGGAGACGCTGATTGCCCAGCACGCCGACGTAGATCTCACGACCTTCGATGAACTCTTCGACGATCGCATCGGTCTCCAGGCGCTCGTGGACGAAGGCGACCCGCTCCGTGAGCGCCTCGTCGTTGCGCACCAGCGAGGCCTTGGCGATGCCCGCCGAGGCTTCTTCGAGGAGAGACTTCACGATGAGGGGGAATCTCACCCAGGAGCGCCGGCGAACGGCTCGACCTCGGCGAACCACGAAGAAACGCGGAACCCGGATACGGTGATAGGTGAGCAGCTTCTTGGAGAGTGCTTTGTCTCTCGCGAGCACGAGGGCTCGTGGATTGCACCCGGTGTAGGGAACACGGAGCAGCTCCAGGTAGGAGACGATGTTCTGGTCGAAGACGGCTTCGTCCTGGAACTCCTCCAGCAGGTTGAAGACGATGTGCGGTCGTCGACGCTGCACGGCTGCTCGAATCGGCCGCAGGTCCTCACTGACTCCGAGCTGGTGAACGTCGTGACCCATCGCGGTGAGCGTCGACACCACGTCGTATTCGGTCTTGATTCGGGCGAACTCCTTGGGTGAGAGGTCCTCGGCGCCCGCGGGCACGAGGAAATCTTCGTGGAGGAGCACCAGGATGCGAAGCTTCCTCATAGAGCATGCCACTCCCGGCCGCCGTAGACGTATTCCACGCTGCGGGCCGCCAACAGGATCGCAAAATCCGTCAGCAGGGCCTCCTCGTCGCCGCCAGCTCGAAGCCCGAGCTCGCGACAACGCACGATCATTTCGCCGAGCACGACGTCGAGCGCGTACTCGCGCTTGCCCGTTCCGCGTGACACCATGCGACGGATGCGTGCGCGGTTCTTGCGCAAGAAGCTGGCTGCCGAATGGCCCCGGCCGCGCTCGGGCTCGCGCGTGAACAACCGCTCGAGGTCGGCGTCATAGATGTTGTTCGAGACACCCGAGAAACGGGAGTGCTTGGCGGCGTAGTACTCTCGCAGGGTCTGGCGGTTCTCGCTCGCCGGCTCCACGCGGGCCCGTGTTCTCACACGGGGAACCCTGCCAGCCAGCTCGGACATCAGCTCGTCGACGTACTCGAGCTTGCGGAGGGCGGGCCAGCCCGCGTAATACCTACGCCAGCGCGCGCCGGGTGTGAGCCAGACGGCGAAGGTTTCGGCGAAGTCCTCGTCGGGGTGGGCTTGCGCGTACCAATGGCCCAGGTGGAGCACCGAGCGCCGGCTCGCGGGATTGGGTCGGTAGTGTTCGGGGTAGGGTCGCGACGATCGGCCGAAGTGGGCGCGCCAGCGGGGTCGCCGGTGCAGCTCGAATGCGTGCTGTACCGCGTGACCCAGCTCGTGGCGGAGCAGCTTCTTGCATTCGCGAAGGGTGCCGCCTTCGACTTCGAGCATCTGGCGCCGTTCGAGTCGCATCAACCTGCGGTGGGCGAGAAAGAAGGGGATCGCGACTCCGACGACGCCCTCTGGCGAGAACCACTCGTCGGATAGCCAGAAGCTCGGACGTACACGCAGACGTCGCGACGCGAGCTCATGCTCGACGCTGCGGATGGGTGCCTCGAGCCAGCTTCCCGCGAGGCGGACGCCGAGATCACAGATTCGCATCTCGAGAAGCTCGCGGTCCGACGCCTTCTCCCACGGCACGCGACCGGAGCTCCTCTGGCTGGTCACGGGATCCGAATGTCTCAGAGCACTCCCTCCGGCAGCGAAAGCCGTCGCCCGGGTACGCCGGGCGTCGCCTCGCCACGATAGCCTCTCTCTTGACGCGGGGGAGCGCGCTCTGTCAGATTGAGCCGTCGGGTGTGCACACCCGTGGCGAGGGAGGAAACACCGTGACGACGGATCTCTGGATGCTGGTGTGGTCGGCTCTACTCTGCGTCGCGATACCGTTCGTGTATGTCGGCGGTATTGCGGCGGTGCCCGGTGGCCTGGTGTGGGGGCTCGGAAACCGTGATACACCGCTCGAGCTTCCCGTCTGGGTCGCGCGAGCCCGGCGGGCCCACGCCAACATGGTCGAGAATCTGGCTCCATTCGCAGTGCTCGTGCTCACCGCACACGTCGTCGGCGCAGCGAACGCAACGACGGCGCTCGGCGCCACGCTCTTCTTCTGGGGGCGGGTCGGGCACGCCGTCGTCTACTGTCTCGGGATCCCGTATCTGCGCACCCTCATGTTCGCGGTCGCGGTGATCGGCGAGGTGATGATTCTGACTCAGCTCTTCGCGTGACCGAGCCCGCGATCCACCGCGCGGTCTTCCAGACCTCCTGTCAAGGCGACGCGCGATCGAACCGATAGATCCCTGGTGGCGAAGGCGCTCGGGTTCGGGGTAATCGTACAGCTGGTGGTGGCCGCGGCGGTCGGTGTCCGTCTGCTCGCGCTGGCGCGCCGCACGCGCGAGATTCCCGAGCTCGCCCTCGGCATCTCCTTCGTGCTGCTCGGCCTGCTCGGCTACCCGCTCTCCATCATCGCGCGGGCCGGCCTGACGACCGACCTCGTCGCACCGCGAGTGCTGCTGGGAGCCGCGCTCACCATCCAGGACGGCTCTGCAGTCGCCATGGGAATCGCCACCTGGCAGACGTTTCGGCGCGAAGCCGCCTGGCCGGCTCTGTTGATCGGTGCCTCCGGGGTGCTGCTCGTCGCGAGCCTGGCCGGCCACGCGGCTGCCACCCGCTTCGAGCCCGCGAGCGTCGGCGGGCCCTGGTACTACGTCGGATTGGCGGTGCGCGCCGGAGCCTTCGCCTGGGCCGCCAGCGAGTCGCTGCGTCACTTCCTGCTGTTGCGTCGCCGCAGCCGCATCGGCCTGGCCGACGCGGTGGTGGTCGATCGCTTCCGACTCTGGTTCCTGGCAACCGCCGCCATCACCGCTGGCTTCGCCATCTTCGCGATCGGTCAGGCCTCGGGACTGCGTGTTGCCGCGGATGCGCGAGTTCTCGCGGCGACCTCCTTCGTCGGGCTGGTGAGCGGGGCTTGCATGTGGCTCGCGTTCTTCCCGCCGCGGTTCTACCTGCTGCGCTTCGAAGCGAAGTCCGGCCCGAGCTTCTAGCGGGCCTTCGCGATCTCTGCTTCGGCGCCATGTGCGCGCGGACGGCTCGGGCCTCCGGCTGGTGTTTGACTCCGCCGCCGTGCCGATCCATGATCGGCCGATCGGAGGAGTGCTCGCCATGGCAGTCGACGCGCGAAAGCCGAAGATTCCGAAGCCGGCTCATCGGGAACAGCGGCAGGATCCCCTGCCGTGGCAGGTTCCGAAACCGTCCAGCGAGGACCCGGCAGCCCCGGCCATGCTGGATCGGATCTTGAGCAGTGCCAGCTATCGGCGCGCCAAGGAAGACGTGGACTTCATGGACGCCGACGAAGCCCGCGGCGTTCGGCTCCAGATCGACTACTTGAAGCCCCAGGTTCTGCTGAACCGGCACGGGATCGAGAGCACCATCGTGGTCTTCGGAAGCACGCGCATCATGGAGGCCGCAGGTGCGAGGAGGCGTGTCGAGGATCTGCGCGACGCAGTTGGCAAACACCCACGCGACGCCGAGATCAGGGAACGTTTGGCTCGGGCCGAGCGCGTTCTCGCAAAGAGCTCGTACTACGAACAGGCGCGCGAGTTCGGTCGGCTGGTTGCCGAGTCGGGGGAGGGGCCGGACGATTGTCGCCTCGTGGTCGTGACGGGGGGCGGGCCGGGCGTGATGGAGGCCGCCAACCGGGGTGCAAACGACGCCGGCTCCAAGACCATCGGTCTCAACATCGATCTGCCGCACGAACAGTATCCGAACCCCTACGTTACGCCGGATCTCTGCTTCCGCTTCCAATACTTCGCTCTGCGAAAGCTGCACTTTCTGATGCGTGCGCGGGCGCTGGTCGCGTTTCCGGGCGGCTTCGGCACCCTCGATGAGCTGTTCGAGACCTTGACCCTCGTCCAGACGCGAAAGATTCGGCCCCTACCCGTGGTGCTCGTCGGCGAGGAGTACTGGCGGCGCGTCTTCGACGTCGACTTCCTGGTCGACGAGGGCGTCGTGGACCCCGAGGATCGCGACCTCTTCTGGTTCGCAGAGAGCGCCCTCGAGGCGTGGCAGGGAATTCTGGCCTGGTATGCTGCCAACGGTCAGCCGCTGTTCGCTGGCGGCTGAGCGTCGGGCGGGGTCGGAGTGAAGATCTCATTTCACGGGGCGAGCCGCGGTGTCACGGGATCTTGCCATCTCGTCGAGTGCGGGGGAACGCGGGTGCTCATCGACTGTGGCCTCTACCAGGGGGGGCGGGAGCTCAAACAGGAGAACGCGGAGCCGTTCGGATTCGATCCCGAGAGCATCGACTTTCTGCTGCTCACGCATGCCCACCTCGACCACTGCGGTCGGATCCCCCTGCTGGTGAAGCGCGGCTTCCGTGGGCAGATCGTCACGACTTCGGCATCGCGTGACCTCGCTCGCCTGGTGCTGCTCGATTCGGCGCGAATCCAGGAGGAAGAGGCCTCGCGCCGCTCCCGCCATGCCGGAGACGACGGCGAGAAGAACGACGCCGAGCCGCTCTACGACGTTCTCGAAGCCCTCGACAGCCTCGACTTCTTCGGCCGAACCACGGACTACGGCGTCCCGCTGACGCTCGCCGAAGGCTTCTGCGCGACCTTTCTCGACGCGGGTCACATCCTCGGCGCGGCGTCGGTTCTGCTGGAGCTCGCCGAGGGGAAGCAAGGTCGGCGAGTGCTCTTCTCCGGGGACCTGGGCAACGCTGGACGGCCGATTCTGCGCGACCCGACTCCTCCACCCGTCGTCGACGTCGTGGTCATGGAGACGACCTACGGGGACCGTTGCCACCGGGACCTGGCAGCTTCCGTCGAAGAGCTCTACGCGGCCATCTCCGCCACCATCAGCCGCGGCGGTGCGGTGATCATTCCTACCTTCGCTCTCGAGCGCGCACAGGAGATCCTCTATCACCTCCGCGAGGGGGTCGAGGCAGGACGGCTCCCGCGCGACATGCCCGTGTATCTCGATTCGCCGATGGCGATATCCGCCACGGAGATCTTCGAGCGGCACCCCGAATGCTTCGATGAAGAGGCGTTCCGGCTACTGCGCGAGGGGCGGGACCCGTTTCACCTGCCCGGGCTGCGGTTCACGCGGGAGACCGATGAATCGAAGGCGATCGATCGGTCTCGGAGCAGCTCGGTGATCATGGCGGGCTCCGGAATGTGTACCGGAGGTCGGGTGCGCCATCACCTTCGGCAGCACCTGGGACGCGAGCAGAGCAGCGTGGTCTTCGTCGGGTTCGCGGCCCTCGGGACCCTCGCTCGGCGCATCATCGACGGCGAAGGGGAGGTCTCGATCTTCGGTGAAAAGATCGCGGTGCGCGCCCAGGTCCATACCATCAACGGCTTCTCGGCGCATGCGGACCAGACCGAGCTGCTCACCTGGCACGCCACGGCCCGTCCATCTACGACGTTCCTGGTTCACGGGGAAGAGGGGGTCATGGCCCAGTTTGCAGCGCGGCTCCCGGGCACCCGCGTCGAGATGCCCTCACTTCACGACGAATTCGAGCTTTGACGTCGGGCTGAATCCCGCCACGGGGCCCGTTCGGGCTTCGGACCGAGGATCTCCTCCACGGCGGCCTGATCGAGCTGCTCCTGCTCGAGCAGCTGCTTCGCGAGCTCGTCGAGCAGACCTCGCTTCGCTTCCAGCGCGGCCTTTGCCTGGCCGTAACACGAGCTGAGGATCGTCACGATCTCCCGATCGAGGGTCTGCTCCAGGTCTTCGGAGTGGGGCACCTCTTGAGATTCCCGGCCGAGGTACGCTGCATTGTGTCGCGATACCAGAGATAGATTGGGTGCGTGCTCACTCATGCCGTGAACCGTGAGCATCTCGCGGGCGATCTCGCTGGCTTTCTCGAGATCGTCCGCCGCGCCGGTGGATGCCTGGCCGAACACCACGTCTTCGGCGACCCGGCCGCCGAGGAGCACCCGGATGCGATCGAGGATCTCGCTCTGGGACATCAGGAAACGGTCTTCGAGAGGCATCTGGATGGTATATCCGAGGGCTCCCTGCGAGCGCGGGATGATCGAGATCTTCTGGATGGGGTCCGAGCCGGGGGTCAGGTAACCGACCAGTGCGTGACCGGATTCGTGGTAGGCGATCATCTCGCGCTCGTGCCTTCCCACGACCCGGCTCTTCTTCTCGGGACCGGCGATGGCCCGCTCGATGGCCTCCTGGAAATCCGCAGTCTCGACGCGTTCGTGGCCGCGTCGCATGGCGAGGAGCGCCGCCTCGTTGCACACGTTTGCGATGTCGGCACCGACCATGCCCGGCGTTTCGGCGGCGAGTGAATCGAAGTCCACCTCCTCTGCGAGCAGGAGGTTCTTGGCGTGGATCCGAAAGATCGCGGTGCGTCCGGCTCGGCTGGGCCGGTCGAGCAGGATGCGGCGGTCGAAGCGGCCGGGTCGCAGCAAGGCGGGGTCGAGAATCTCCGGGCGGTTCGTGGCGGCAAGCAGTACGACACCCGTGCTCGAATCGAACCCGTCCATCTCGACCAGGAGCTGGTTCAGCGTGTTCTCGCGCTCGTCGTAGCCGCCGGTGACGAAGCCGACGTTCTGCGCGCGCGCCTTTCCGACTGCGTCGAGCTCGTCGATGAAGATGATGCAGGGCGCCCGCTTCTTCGCCTCTTCGAAGAGGTCCCGAACGCGCGCGGCACCCACTCCGACGAACATCTCGACGAAGTCGGATCCGCTGATGCTGAAGAAGGGAACCTTCGACTCCCCGGCAATCGCGCGTGCCAGCAGCGTCTTTCCCGTCCCCGGCGGCCCCACCAGGAGAGCGCCCTTGGGCAGTTTCGCGCCGAGCTTCTTGAACTTCGACGGATCGTGGAGGAAGGCGACGATCTCGCGGGTCTCCTCGATCGCCTCGTCGACTCCCGCCAGATCCGAGAAGACAGCACGACTCTCGGGATCGACTTCGAAGATCTTCGCGCGGCTGCGTCCCATGCTGAGCATGTTCGGTCCACCGCGCCCCATGCGTCGCATGAAGAAGCCCCACAACAAGAACAACAGTCCGAAGGGAACGACCCAGTTGAGAAAGAGGTTCCTCAGCCAGCGCGATTCGATTCGCCCGCGATACTCGACTCCGTGTTGTTGCAGGAGCTCGAGCAGGCCCGGGTCGTCGAGGGGGACGACAGTGAACTGCAGCTGCTGCTCCGTCCGCGCGGCATCCTGTTTCTCGCGGAGGTCCGCCGGCAGCCCGCGGATCGCCTTCCACAATATGCCCGGGTGCCAGGGCGCCCGCACGGCGGGCACCTCGAGCGTTTCGCCCTCACCCTCGGGGGACGAGTGCTCGGCAGGAGCGAAACGTCCGTAGATCCGCTCCTCCGTGATCACGACGCGATCCACCTTTCCGTCCGTGACGGCCTGGCGAAACTCGTTGTAGGGAATCTCGCGACTCGCCGTCCCGGAGAACAACAACAGCTGCAGAACGACGAATCCGACCAGCAGGCTGAGGTAGTAGAAGAGCGAGAATCGCGTCCGTGGCCCGAGACTGTCGAGCGGTGGCTTGCGCCCCTTTTCGGTGCGCGAGTGGCCGGGCTGATCCTTGCGCTCCTTCCCGGGCCGATCGTCGAGGCTCGCCGGCATGTCCGGGAGTATAGGCCCGACGCCTTCGACCCCCACGGTTCCCGCTGCGGCCTGCACGCCGGCGTCGAAGGCTTCGAGCAGCGCCGGAATCGGCGGCTTCGGCCGCGAGCCCGGGCTCGCCTGCGCCACTGCCAGCCCGTACTCTGCTCTCGATGCGTCGCTTCCTTTCCTATGTCTTCGGCGCGCTGTTGATGGGTCTGACGTTGTCTCCGGCGTTCCGCCCCTTCACCGACGACTCCTACCCCCTCTCCACCTATCCGATGTTTGCCCAGGAACGAAGTACGATTTGTTTGAGCCATGTCCAGGGGCTGGAAGCCGGGGGAGTCTCCCGTGCGTTGCCGCCGCCGATGGTCGCGAACGAAGAGATCACCCAGGCGCAGCAGATCGTGCGGGCTGCCGTGTCGAGCGGAGGACGAGCTCTACTCGATCTGTGCGACGCCATCGCTCGTCGAGTCGCGGCGCGCGACGAGTTCAGCGCCGTCGAGCGCATCGACATCGTCACCTCCTGCTACGAGCCTACCGCCTATTTCACCCGGGGGTCCGAGCCGTCGTCGACGAAACCCCGCGCAGCCTGCGAGGTGCGGCGTTGAGGTCGCTGCTCACGAAGCTCGATCGCTGGTGGTACGCCCCGCTTCCGGCGCTGCGGCTCGCGACCTTGCGCATCTTCGTCGGTGGATTCGCCTGGGTCTACCTGTTGGTTCGGACGTCCTACTTCCGTTCCCTCGCGGAGCAGCCGGAGCGCTTCTTTCGCCCGGTGGGCGTGCTCGCGTGGCTTCCGGAGCCGCTCTGCACCGGGGTTCTGGCTGGCTTGATCACGGCTGCCCTGTTCGCCGGAGCTGCCTTCGTTCTCGGCGCCCGGTTCCGTCTGGCCGGCCCCGCGTTCGCCGCACTCTTCCTGGTCGTCACGACCTACGGCAGCTGCTTTGGGATGGTCTTCCACCACGAGAACATCGTGGCGCTGCAGCTGTTCGTGCTCGGGTTTTCGGCGTCGGCCGACGCCCGTTCACTGGATGCCCGCGGGCGCGTGACGGCAGCGGTCGAAGACGGACGCCACGGCTGGCCCGTGCGCCTGCTGTGCTTGTTGCTGGTGGCGACCTACCTTCTGGCGGGGATCGCGAAGCTCAAGGGAGTGGGCCTCGAGTGGTTGACGGGAGAGGCGCTGCGGGACCAGATCGCCTACAACGGGCTTCGGAAGCTCGCCTTTGGTGGGCGGCTGCCCTTCTTCACGACCTTTCTCGTTCGACACGTCGGGTCCTGTGCGCCCCTCGCGTGGGCGACTCTCGCCTTCGAGCTCGGCGCACCGCTGGCGCTGCTGGGGCGCCGGGCAGGTCTCGTCTGGAGCGGCGTCGCGTGGGGCTTCCACGTCGCCGTCTTGATCACCATGTCGATCTCGTTCTTCTACCCCTTGACCGGGATCGCGTTTCTGAGTCTTTTCGAGGCAGAGAAGCTCGATCCACGTCGGCTGTGGGTGCGTCTCCGGAAGACATGGGGGGACTGAAGTGGCCGATGCCGCAAAGTCGACGTTTCCGCCGGCCTTCCGACCTGCGTTCGAGGGCCAGCAGCGCGGCGATTCCCGGGATGAGAAGGGTCAGACTATCGGGCTCGGGAACGAAGCGTATGTCGTCGACGTCGACGATCGATTCGACACCATCCCCGTTCCCTGCGATCTCCAGTCCGAGCGTCCGGGCTCTTCCGACCTGCTCCGGAGGAATGGGAAACGACAGGGGCGCCCAGCCGGTCGGGTCCTGCAGGGAGACATCGGCGAGCAGCGTTTCCGTCGCACCGTCCGCGAGGAAGATTCGGAAGCGGTCGTTGGGTGACGGCAGCGCGACGCGGCCCAACAGCTCGACGGCCGTGACCGCCGGATCGATGAACAGCCGGTTGTGCTGCAGCGAGCGATTGTCGGCTCCCGCCCGGAGTGTGGCGTAGAAGGTAGAGCCCGGGGGCGGGTCGGCGGACGACCAGGGGACCAGTGCCCCCTCCTTGGCGCCACCGTGGTAGAGCCAGCCGGCGTAGCCGACGCCGAGGCTCGGTCCGACGCTGTCCACGGTTTCGAAGTCGCCGTTCACGATCTCGAAGGGGTCGTGAGAAGAGGTCATCCCCGGTTCGGCTGCGGGCCGCGTGCCCCCGACGATCGCGGAGAGATGGAAGCCC
>Ga0055481_10000287_pt1 | contig 15905 bp, 13 predicted proteins | sample Muzzi_PWC_D2_FD_57936 | JGI IMG/M metagenome (GOLD analysis project Ga0055481, IMG submission 57936) | Wetland microbial communities from San Francisco Bay, California, USA, that impact long-term carbon sequestration - Muzzi_PWC_D2 | ecosystem: Environmental > Aquatic > Marine > Wetlands ... | reverse complement strand
AATATGCAGCACAATTGACCCTGGGAGACCGCATTGCTGATCGAGTCGCCGAATTCGGCGGCAGTTGGCGGTTTATCGCCTTATTCTTCGCTGTCATGGCCGTCTGGATAGCGATCAATTCAGCTGTTTTAGCATTACACCCATTCGATCCATATCCTTACATCCTGCTGAATTTGATACTGTCTCTACTTGCAGCGATCCAGGCTCCCGTAATCATGATGAGCCAGAATCGACAGGAAGATCGTGATCGCCTGAGGGCTGAAAATGATTACAAGGTCAACCTCAAGGCCGAATTAGAGGTGCGTGCGATCAGCGAGAAGCTGGATCAGCTTATCCATCATCAGTGGACACGCCTCATCGAAATCCAGCAGATCCAAATGGAAATGATTGAAGACCTCGCGGTCCGCCGCGGGCGATAGCAGACGGTTCGCGTGACAACAATGAAGCAATGACTTGCTTGGAGTGCCTCGCCATGACGCGCCATTACGGAATGGGAAGCATAGCTCATGACGCTTCTCGGATGGCAGGGGGCATAACTCATCACGTTTCTCGACCATGCACAGCGATCAAATCAACGTTGGCGATTTCGGTATGGCTATGCGGGTTCGAGATAGCCTGGAGGCCATGCAAGCGGTGGCTGCGTGTCGCAATGCGCCTGATTTATTGCCTAACGATTTCCTCGCGCTGAGGGCATTAATGGGAAGACCGATGGTCTGATTCGAACTACATTCTCGTAGTCGGGGAGAATTTAGGTAGAGTATATGCAACCCATTGTTAGACTTCAAAGAAAGCTAGAATGAGCTGTCGGCAACTCAAAAGCATAATCACGATGCTCACCAAGATCATAAGCGAACGATCGGGCATGCGACGCGTAGCGTAGGCGGCAAAGGGTGCGGCCAGAACCCCGCCAATAATCAAGCCAACAATCACCGGCCATAGCTCCAAACCGATGGTGGCTATAAAGGTGGCAGACACGGCCGTGGTGACGAAGAACTCGGCCGCGTTCGACGAGCCGATCGCTAGGCGAGGCGTCATCCCCCGACCGATCAACGTGGAGGTGACGATTGGGCCCCACCCACCGCCGCCGATGGCGTCCAGAAAACCCCCAGAAAGTCCAAGTATGGGCGCATATCGTGCGGGCGATTGCTGACGTGGGCGCTTCCAGAAAACCTTCCAGAGGATCACGCTGCCCATCGCTAAGAGGTAGAGGCTGATGCCGATGCGGATAATCTCGGCCGGCGATATGATCAGGAGATAGGCACCGGCCACTCCGCCAAGCATGCCTGCAATGGCCAACCGCCATATAATGCGTCGATCAATATTCCCGAAGAACCAGTGGGACAAGCCCGAGGCGCCCGTGGTGAAGACCTCGGCCGCATGGATGCTGGCGCTCGCAATTACCGGCAGAATGCCGAAATTCAGCAAGATGGTCATAGCCGTCAGCCCATAGGCCATGCCAATGGCACCGTCGATGAGTTGAGCAGCAAAGCCAATGGCGACGAAAAGCAGAAAGTCGTCCACGGTGAATATGGGCCGTGCCAGTGATGCCGCTTACTTATAGAGACACCGTGTTCTACTGCCAATATACGACAATGCACGGTCTATCAGGCTACGTCCTTCGCATTAATTTCCGGATCGTCGGTATGCCTGTCTAGCGTGGGCGTAGTCGGGCCGCAGCCGACGGTACCGTAGACTTTTCGTGGCACCCTGAGTACGACTGCCTGATTTGGAGGAAATGGTATAGAGCATTTCTCCTGCGCCTGCGCAGCTCCAACGCTACCGGCTGTACGACTTGCCAAGAGGGTGCCTGCTCAATTTCGCATTGCAGCTTCTGGTAGTCCGCCAGCACCGCGGAGGTCTGCAGCTCTTCCGGCGTCAGGAAGAGACCCTTGGCGCGCGCCCAGAGGCCGATGTCGCGACGGCTCCCCAGGACGGTCAGCGGCATGGCGAGTACGAGGCCGGCGATGATCGGGGACAACCACCAGATCAGGCCCGGAGCGAGGATCGCGGCTGAAAGCGCCAGCGCGGTGCCGGCAGCAAGATGCGGCAGGTGCCAGGCCAGCGACTCGCGCCAGCCCACGCGATTGTCGCTGCGCCGCTGAGACGCCCAACCGCGCGCCCGGCCCAGCACGATTTCCGCCACCATGTGAACATGGAAGAGCATCATGACCGGCGCCGTCAGGGCCGAAAAGACGGATTCTATGACGAAGCCGGCGAGCAGCGCGCCCCGTCCGCCGAATGCCTGTGCAGTCCGGGCATGCACAAGCGCGAAGGCCAGCGACAGCAATTTCGGCAGGAACAGGACCGTGACCGTCGCTGCGGCCAGAATGCCGATCGGAAGATAGGTGCCCGTGAACCCGGCAGCGGGCTGCAACTGCCCTGCGCCGGCGCCTGTCGCCGCTGCCCCAAGCCCCAGGAGCAAGAACAGCAGCCACAGAACCGACGAGAGATACGCCATCGCCCCCATGGCCAAATAGAGGCGGCTGGACGCCTTGAGATTGCGCGCCGTGAGCAGGCGCAGGTGTTGCAGGTTGCCCTGACACCAGCGCCGGTCGCGCTTGACATGATCGAGCAGGGTCGGCGGCGTCTCCTCGTAGCTGCCGGCCAATGTCGGCTCGACCCATACGCCCCGGCCTGCCCGGCGCAGGAGCGCCGCCTCGACGAAGTCGTGACTCAGGATAAGGCCGCCGAAGGGCGGCCTGCCCGGCAGGTGCGGCAGACCGCAGTGCCGCGCGAAAGCCTCGATCCGGATGATCGCATTGTGCCCCCAGTAGGTGGCATCGGAGAGCTGACAGTAGCGCAACCCGGCGCTGAGGAGCGGCCGGTACAGGCGGCTCGAGAACTGCTGTATCCGCCCGAACAGCGTCCGCCGGTTCACGGCGCAGGGCACGGTCTGGATCAAGCCGGCCGTCGGGTTGCCGTCCATGAGATCGACCAGGCGCACCATGGTATCCCCGGCCATGAGGCTATCGGCATCGAGCACGATCATGTACTTGTAGCCGGCGCCCCAACGCCGGACGAAGTCCTCGATGTTGCCGCTCTTGCGGTCCGTATTGACCTCCCGGTGCCGGTAGAAAATGCGGTTCTGCGCCCGCAGCCGCGTTACCAGCACCCGCCAGGCCCACTCCTCGGCCCGCCAGTGGCCGTGGCGAGTTGAATCGCTCAGCACAAAGAGGTCGAAAGGCTCATCCCGGCCAGTCGGGAGCAGCGAGCGCCACATCGCGTCGATACGGGCAAAGACGCGTGCCGTGTCCTCATTGCAGACGGGGACCACAATGGCCGTTCGTGACGGCCGCACCGGCTCGCCAGAATTCCCCGGCACCGGCGTTCTTGTGCGTGCAGATACCAAACCGAAGCGGTCGCGGCCGGACAGCATGCTGTAAAGTCCGAGTGCCACGATCGATAGCGTCGTCGCGATCCATGCGAAGTTGGCCGCGAACAGGACGGCAAGCCCGACCTCGATCGGCCGCAGGCCGTCACGGCCCAGGAATACGATGAGGCCGGATGTCGCCAATGCCGTCATTATCGCCGTCACAACGACCAGCGCGGCGCGGCGGCGCGAGGCGGCCGACTCGATGCGCCGCCTGCGGCGATGCCCGTTACGACCCCGCGCCACGCCAGATGCGCCGACCTTGCGCAGGCTCCGGGTGCGCCATAGCCCCGGAATACGACGGCGCAGATCGGCCAATGGAAACTCGAAGCGCTGCTTGGGCATGGCCAGGGGACGCTCGGGCGGCGTCGGGCACGGCAGAGCGGCGCGCATCGCCAGGCAGAAGTCCTCCGGGGGATTGTCCTGCAACAGTACAATGGGCCAGCGCAGCGGCGCGTTCGAAAGCAGAAATGCGGCGCGCCCGAGCGTCTCCAACGCCGCAGGATCGCCACCGCTTTGCCCAAGGACCTGCGCCGACCAGGCCGCTACGCGTTGACTCGCCAGGGTGAGCAAGGAATCCGCCAGATTGGGCTGGCCGCCAGCGGCGCTCCGCAGGCCAAATTCGGATACGATCCTTCGCGCCAACACGTCGAGCTGCGCTTCGTCGTCCAGGCCGAAGCTGCGGAAATACTCCCGTAGCCTGGTAAGCGCCGCGGCATCGGCCGGCAGCAAGGACTCGGCCCCCGGCTGCCCGGCGGGCAGGGTTTCGGTGTCGTCCTTCAGGACGTGAGCGGCTGCCATAGATAGCTCCAGGTTTCGCTGAGGGCGCCGCCGTCGGCGCCGCGCAGGAAGCAGCGCAATTCGACCGGCCGACGGTCTGCCGGCAGGACGTCGAACACGGCACGCCAATGACCCTCGCCCGGCAAGGCTTCGGCATGGGCCTCGAGTAGCGTGCCGCGCGATACGTTGACCACCGGTATGACGGCTGCCTCGACGGAGGCGGCCGGCAGCCCGCCGCCCGAAAACTCCACCACGAATTTGCGGGCGCCGGGCGGCGCCGGCCGGTCGGGCACGCCGGCTCGGCCGTTGCGGGTCTGAACCACCCGCGCGACTGCCGGCCCGCCGGACGCCAGCAGGCCGCTGGTCAGGCGGTAGCCGTAATGAAGCGAAGCGCCGGCGGTCACCGGCGCATCCGGCGCCCAGAAGGCCACAATATTGTCCACGGTTTCCCGGTCCGCGGGTATCTCCACCAGTTCGACCGCACCGGCCCCCCAATTGCCTCGCGGCTCGACCCACAGGCTGGGGCGCAGTTCGTAACGCGCCTCCAGGTCCTCGTAGCTGCGGAAGGAGCGGTCGCGCTGCAGCAGGCCAAAGCCACGTGGCGACACATCACCGAGCGCCGTTACCCGGGTTTCGCGAGGATTGACCAGCGGCCGCCACAGCCACTCGCCGGTTCCAAAGGCCACCTGAAGGCCGTCCGAGTCGTGGACCTCGGGGCGATAGTCGCCCTCGCCCAGTTGCTCTCCCTCGGTCAGAAAGCACATGCTATTTAGCGGCGCGAGGCCCAGGCGATCGACGGAGCGGCGAAAGAACAGACGGGCATCGATGTCCAATACCGTTGGATCGCCGGGCTGGAGCACGAAGCGGTAGGCGCCGACAACGCTCGGCCCCTCGAGCAAGGCGAAGATTTCGAGGCTGCTCGCCCCGACGGCCGGCTCGACCAGCCAGAATTCCCGGAAATCCGGAAACTCCTCGCGGCTGGGACCGCCGGTGTCGATCGCAATAGCGCGGGCCGAAGCGCCATAACGGGTAGCCCGACCGAGCACGCGGAAGTAGCTGGCGCCGAGAAAGACAGCCAGCTCATCCGATATCGCGGGGTCGTTCAGCGGGTAATGAATGCGAAATCCGGCAAAGCCGGGCAGACCACGAGACCGCTCGGCAAGGCCCGGTTCGCCGTAACTGAACAAGTCAGGCGAGAACGCGATGGGCTCTACCCCCCGCGGCGAGACGACGTTGATCCGCACCGGCTTGGTGAAGAGGTAGCCGAGGTGGAAGAACTGTGCCTCGAACGGCGGCCTGGCATCGCGCCACAGAGCCCGGTCGGGGCGATAACGGATGCTCCGGTATGCATCGTAGCCGAGCCCTTGCAGACTAACCGGAAGCGGCTCCGGCGCCTCGTAGGGCCGTCTGGCGAGCTCGCGCGCCCGCGCCGCCAGGTCCTCGAATCCGGACCACGCACCAGCCTGCGCGCTACGACCGGCCCCGAGGGATGAGGCCGATATCAACCAGGGCGCGAGGGCAAGCGAAAGACCGGCACGCAGCAGGAACGGCCGGCGGCCAAGGCCATTGGCTTGGCTGCTCTTCGGGTCGAGAAATTGAAGGCGTTTTGACATTTTGATAGTCGCGCCGACCGCCGGTGGGCACTCGCTCGCCGTGTCCGCACCTGTTCACGGCCCGGAGATGGCCCCCGACGGTGTCGCACTGCCGACGGGGCGCAATTCTTCGCTGTTTTGTGTCGGTCCGACTCTGGCTTCGGGGCGACGCACAGCGCGGGCGCTCCGCGTCCATTCTCGTCGGCGTCAGGAGGTCTTTCCAGGGGGCCTGCTGACAGCGGACCCTTCCCCTGTCGACGCCGGCTTCTCGGGCATGATACTTGGTCCGAATTCAGCCTAATTTCAATCTTCGCGTGTTAGGTGCCTTTTCCCATCTGACATAATGCTCGACGAGCCGAAGGGGACATTCTGAAATGGGCGCAGCAGCACACCTTCCCTGAGTGGCAAATCAACGCACAGAAGTGAAACTTCTATCGCGACTAAGGGATACCTATCGGCAGGAGACTTGCCCCGTTTAGTGGGCTTTGTATTGAGCATTGCAGGGTCGCCGGGAGATTGTCCGATGCCCTATTCTGGCGATGTCCATTTGCTCACTTGACGACGCAGCTCAGGCCATGTCTGAGTTCCGCTCCGAGCCAGCAAACCACGTCAATCTATGGCATTCCTTGGTCGCCGACGTTCCCTTTCGCTGTGACCTGCGCTCTTGTTCGGGCATGGACGTGGACATTCAACGCATAGTCCGGCAAGCCCTCGAGGAAACCCGGGCGGCGGGCAAGGACCATCCGGGCAGACGGAGGCCGCAGTTCGTGCCGTACGGAGTGCCCGGCCGGAGACACCGCTCCCGAAGCGTTGGCAATCGTTGACCTAGTGTAGCGGTCGCGAGCCGGTGTCTCAGAGGTGCGACATCGCGATCGTCTCTTGCTCAGCTGGCCTCTCAAGGCGGGAGATTCGAAGGATTCTCTCGTAGGGTGCTTAATTCGATTGGTTTATCTTAACGGTGCTCCGTTGCTGAACAGCAGATTTGGGCCACCGCCGCCACCCGGAAAGTTCGGCTTCGTCGTCGCTACAAAACAACTTCTCGCCTCGGGATTGATCGATCTCGATGGCTTCATAATCCGGATCAATTGGTACCAGGTAAACTTTTTCGCCCTTGTCGCTCACAATACCCTTGATGTCGCAGAGCTGACCTGGTTCGCCGCTACGGGCCTGCAGCCGTTGTCCTGCCCGCCAGTCAGAAGGTAGAATAAATTCACCGCGCCAGATTCCTAGCCTGCCCTGCTTGGCATCCTGTTCTACCTTGCGATACACGGTGAGCGCGTTAGGCTGAGCAACAGCATAACCACGCCGTAGCATTGCCTCGGCCAAATCGACCAGTCCGACTGAGCAAATCTGGCCAGCATCCTCGGAGTCCGCTGGAGTAGGTCGGCAACTTACCAATCCGTTACCCACCAGCTTCTTCAACATGAGGGCGGCCTCATAACCGCAGCGATACCGGTTGCTCCCGTTCAGACATAACTGGCCCAGTTCAGGGGCGTCAATGCCATAGAGCCGGACGGTTCGTCCTCCCATTTCAAGAGTATCACCGTCGACAACGGTCACAAGTGAGGGCGCATCCTCTGCCGCGGCGCTTTCACTGACGACGTGTGTCCCAAACATTATTGCAGCGACGATGACCCAACGCAAAGTTTTCCTCCCAGAGCCATTTTCTATCGTGCAGCAGGTGCGCCTCGATTGTGGCGAATTTTTGGTTACCGCGGGAGCCTCGGGAAAACCAGGTGCCTGGGTCCGAAGATATTGCCCTCGAATAATGCTCGCGGGCCGCACGCCATCACCGTCACCGGGCCGTCCAACATGAAGCGTGTTGAGGCAACCTTGGCTACGGTCGTGGCCTGTCATCGGACACCATCTCCTTCGAGTTCGGCCTCGCCTGGCTGGGCGTTCTGGATAAACCGCGTGTCTTCGTCGGTCGGGATTCCTTCGTCCACGGAATGGAGGGGACGTCAGACGACATTTGGTTAGGGTCGTAATGCTCGGCGCACCGATCGCGCAGCCTTTCGAGGCCCCTTGGTCTGTGCGGTCGACGGCCAGCTCGTTTGGAAGTTTATGGTTGCCCTCTACCCACCCGGCTTGCGGCGCAAACCCGGTTAGGCCATGTTGGCGGTCGAGCACATGGAACTTGGCACGCGGCTGGGCTTGGCCGCGTTTTAGGGTGGAGCCGAGGCGATTGTGATGCTCTAGCCCTTCCACGGCGAAAAGCGCCGTCGGCGCGCGAGACGCTGAGGCCAACCAAATACGGTTTGGCTGCCACGTTGGTATCTCAAGGGTTGCGGTACGGGTCTTCTTCGAGGGTCAAGGCACTTGTACTCGACGCGAACCTCTATCGCCATCCTGTTGTTCGGTGCCGCGGCCCTTTATCTGGGCGTGGGCCAGCAGATCACCGTTCTGCCGATCCGTGCCGAGCTCGAAGGCTTCGGCGAGTTCTGGATCGGTATCATGGGCGCGGCTTATTTTACGGGCTTCGCACTCGGCTGCTTGATCGGCCCCATGGCGGTCAAGCAAGTTGGGCATATTCGCTGCTTTGCCGGTTTTGCCGCCTTGGCAGCGATTAGCGTCCTGGCTTTTCCTCTGCTCGTCGCGCCGGTCGCCTGGACCGTGCTGCGGGCATTCTCCGGTCTCTGCCTGGCGATCCTCTACATGGTCGTGGAAAGCTGGCTCAACGAGCAGGCGGAGAACAAAATCCGCGGCGCTGTGCTGTCGATCTACATCGTGGTCGCCAATGTCGTAACTATTGGTGGGCAGCAGCTAGTCAACGTCTTCGACGTGCGTTCGGTGGCTCAATTCGTGGTAATCGCCATGCTGATCTGCCTTTCGCTGGTGCCGATGTCTCTGGCGCCGACCAAGGCGCCCAAGCCCATAGCCTCGGCCAAGCTGCGGCTGGGCGCACTGATTCGACTCTCCAAATCGGGGGTTATCGGCTGCGCCGCGATCGGCCTGGTCGAGGGCACGTTCTGGACCTTCGGGCCCGTCTTCGCACAGGGACAGGGTCTTTCGGTCTCACAGATCACGCTGTTCATGAGCATGTTCATGATTGGCGGTACGATTTCGCAATGGCCGCTGGGCCACCTGTCCGACCGGGTCGATCGGCGGTACGTGGTGATCACTTGCTGCGCGGGGGCCGTCGCAACCAGTTTAGTATTTGCTTTGATCCCGCTCGACAGCATAGTGTCAAATTCGGCCGTCGCCGCCCTGCATGGTGCCTTCATGATCCCGCTCTACGCGCTGTTATTAGCGCATACCAATGACTATGCGCCGACCGAGGCGCTGGTCGAGGTGAGCAGCGGGCTGCTTCTCGTCTATGCGCTGGGCGCGGCCGTAGGACCGTTGCTGGTCGGGCCGCTGATGCAGGAGGTCGGACGCGGCGGCCTGTTCTTGGCGATTGCCGGGGTACTGACAGCGTTTACGGTATTTGTGCTGTTCCGGCTTCTGGTCCGGGCCCGCGCCGGAGAGGAGACGCGGGTCGAGTTCGTGCCGGTACCCAAGACGACCCAGTCGGTGTATGCGCTGGAGGAGCCGGAGCTCGAAACCGCTGATCGCAAGGAATGAAGCAATACCAGAGCGCTATTGGCCCTGTTCGAGAGGAAAGGCCTCTATGGCTCCGGAGACGCCGGCGCCCACTCAAAGCTGGGGAGAGTGCTGCCCTGCGATAGGACTCCGTATTTCATATCCCGCGAGGAAATCGCGCCGGCGATAGGCTCGGCAACAAATGTCATGAGAAGAATTCGGACAACTATTGACCATACAACCTGACCGACGGTGGGCAACAATGCCATGACACTTCGATAGACAGTTGCGTTGAGGGTTTCTCTGGAAACCGGGAATGACGACCCAAAGATGATAAAACCGGTTTAGGTCGCCTGCCATGTAAGAAGGGCTGACCGCTGTGCGAGGCATGCTCGCCCGTCCGGTCCAGACGCATTCTGGGCCAGCTCAGGACGGCACCCAACAAACCGAAACAAACATCGGAAAATGCGCATCTTAAATCGCGTCTCTGAGTGCAGTCGGGTGCTGACACTCTTTTCAAATCTTGAGACCTCGCGATAGGACTCCACGTTGCATGAGCGGGAGCAGGATCGCGAACGAGCCGGCGAATATCCCACCCAACGCGGCAACAATCCAATCAACAAAATGGAGTGGGCTCATATGCAGTAGATAGGAGACCAGAGGCAGCTGCACCATGACAATAGCCGAGGCAATTGCCGCCGCAACGACGATAATGGCACTGCGGGAGCGCAGTCCGCTAAGGGCCGAAGTCATGGTCGCGCTCCCGATGATTAATGCGACCATCGCCATTGATCTGGCATGAAGAATGTCCTGGTTGGCACCGAGACTGTAATCGTAGCCTAGCAGGATCAAGTTAGTCACGAGCGCGCCGACAAGGCCGATTACCGCCCACTCCTTCCAATCAAAGAAACGCAGCCTGGCTCTCCGACTCACAGGCTCAAGGTCCTGTGATGAGGGAAGCTGCTGAAACACCAGAAGAGCGGTCGGATGGATGATCAGCTCAAGCCAGACAATGTGTACCGGCAAGTAAAGGAGAGGAAAGCCGGACAGAGGAACGAGGGCTGCTGTCGCAACGAGAGGGGCATGGATCATCAGAAGATAGGCGAAACTGAGCTTGAGATTCAGAAAGAGCTGCCGACCTTCTGCAATGGCCCGCACAATAGTCTGAAAATTATCGTCGAGTAGTACAATTGACGCCACCTCCCTTGCGGTACGGGTCCCTCTCTCGCCCATTGCAATGCCGATGTCCGCTCCCTGCAACGCGGGCACGTCGTTGACGCCGTCCCCGGTTACCGCGACGATCTCGCCCAAACGCTGTAATGCGCGGACCAGATCGAGTTTCTGCGCGGGGATGGCTCGGGCGATGACATCGATATCTTGCAGGCCATCTGTTTCGTCGCGGTCCAGGTATTTGGCCAGATCGGCCCCCTCAATCATGCGTGAACGGTTGGAGCTGATACCAAGCTCTTGTGCTATGGCAGTGGCCGTAATGGGATGATCACCGGTCACCATGATGACGCGGATGCCTGCTGCCCGAGCGCGCGCCACGGCGTCAGGAACGCCGTCCCGAATGGGGTCTTCGAACGCCAAGAGCCCGACTAGGTCGTACTCGCGGTCCGGCTCGCCGCCGGGCCACTTGTCTAGTCGGCGCAAGGCGCAGGCAATGACCTTATGTCCTGTGGCCGCTAGTTCTCGCGTTCTGACAAGCCATGACTCTCGGTCGGCTTCCGCCAACCGCGTCATGGCGAGGATCGTTTCTGGCGCGCCCTTTGTCGCGGCGACCAGTGCTCCGGTTTCGTCCCGCATTACGGCGACTTCCCGGCGTCGATCCTCGGTGAAGGGGAAAGTCGCCAATCGCGACCCTTCCAGTGGGGCTGCCGCTTCAAGCAGGAGAGTGTCCAGAGGGTCGCCACTCTCCGGTCGCGCAGCTGTCGATGCGACCTTCAAGAGTAAATCTCGACGGACGCCCTCAGCGGGCATGTCATGTGCGAGACGAAGCCGGCCCTCGGTCAGTGTGCCAGTCTTGTCAGTGCAGATGCACGTAATGCGCCCGATGTTCTCGACCACCACGGCTCGGCGCACCAGCGCCTGGCGCTGCGCGAGCCGATAGACACCGACACCGAGAAAGAAGGTAAAGACCACGGGGAACTCTTCCGGCAGAGCTGCGACTGCGAGGGTCACGGCGCTCAAAATGGCGTCAAGAACCCCGTATCCCTGGTAATAGCGAATTGCTGCCAAGGCGATGCACAAGATAACCGCGACGACGACGAGAACTGCCACAAGTGCGTTGATGGCGAGTTGGAGCGGAGTCCGCTCCTGCTTGCCAGCTAGTGCCAAGCGAACGATCTGGCCGTAGAGCGTTTCGCCGCCTGTGTAGACGACACGAAGCCTGGCCTCTCCGGTAAGTATCCGGGTTCCGGCGGCGCCCCAGTGAATGGCATCCACAGAGATATTGCCGCTTCCAGACAGGTGGTGGTCGAGCATCTGCTTCCGCACCGGCATAGCCTCGCCAGTCAGTAGAGATTCATCTACCTGCAGACCATCACCGCTGACGATCACACCGTCAGCTGGAAAAGAGATTCCCTCCGTCACGATGACAAGATCGCCGGGCACGAGATCAACGGCCGCAACCTGGACGCGGGTACCGTCACGCACCACATCTGCGCGTGACGCCAGGCGGCCGCTTAGCCCCTCAGTTGTAGCCTGCGTACGCCGATGCAAATAAGCGTCCATGCCTGCAATCGGTAAGAGGGCGACCGAAAGGACGGCGGCCTCCGCGTAATCGCCAAGCCAGGCGAAGAGCAAAGCAGTGGCAAAAAGGAACCAGACCATCGGGTCACGAGAAGTATTGCGCACTACATCTCGCCAACCGGATGCGTGCGCTTCTACGATGGCGTTACTTCCGTAACGGTTCTGCCGTCGCTCGACCTCGCCATATGTCAATCCGCGCTCGGCGCCGCCGAGATTCTCTATCCGAGAGAGGGGAACCATGCGTCGCACAGCGAATCCTCAGGGGGTCAGATGCCGCCTCTCATTTGGCGAGCCTTGCGCTAGGACCGAGTCGCGCCGATACATGCGCACGACGTGAGCGGCACCGAAATGCGCTGGGGCACGCCTCAGGGTTACGTCTCGCACCCACTGCTCGAAGACCTCGATCGAGCCGAAGTCAAAGACCCACAGGGTCACCACGACGCATAATACGGCATAGATTATCTCGAGTCAGTCGCGCACCGCCTCCGACAAGTGCTTCGTGAAAGTTAGTATGCCCGCAATCTTCATCAACTGGAAATTGTGGTAGCCGGGCTGGGCGATCGGGGCGATTTTCCTGAGCAACCGGGGGTGCGCCGAAACTCGCCCGGGCTCGAATGTGACCGCTACGTTCCAGCCGGGGATAACCGCGACCGAGCACCCTCCGGGCGCCATTACATGTTCCCTTCTATCCGCCACCACCCCAGTTCCGGATCAACGGGGCGAGATGAGCTGGCGCCTAGCTTTCCCCGTTGTCGCGGGACCAACGGACCCGCAGGAAGTACTTCTCCGCCTCATAGTGAAAATCGAGCTCACCGCGATAGGCATTATGCAATGCCTCGCCGATCCGCCGCGGCAGGTGGACGTCGGTCGTAGTGATCTCGATCTCGTCTGCCTGATCCTGGATGCCCATGATTCGGTTCAGCGGGTGCTCCTGCTTCTCCAATTCTTCCTGGTGGTGCGCCAAGTGGAGGATCTCCTCCCTATGTTGCATCAGGAAGGAGCCAGCCAGCGTTAGAACACCTGCGGGATATTTGTCTTTAATTCGGCGGCAGGCAGGACAGAGCGCCTGGGCCGCACCCGCCGGTGCCGAGCCCCAGGTCCATCGGCCCTGGTGGAAAACCGCTCGGCAGTCGGCACAGACGGTCGGCTCATGCGGCTTCCACTGCCTCTGGTAAGGGTCAATGACGTGATCTTCCTGGGCGTGGCCGGCGATCCGCCGCCCTGGAGGTTGACTTCTCTGCGCTGCTCTCTTCTGTTTCATCTTCTTCGCTCCTGATCGTTATGACTGCCTGACAGCCGATCTGCTACCCACCGCCATGCTGCCACTGTAGCCTCGAGCCGCGGGTCGATTGGCCGGGCCTTGCCCTTTCTCTCAGCCTCGGCTCCTACAGTACCCTTCCGGCCCATAATCGCCTTGTGCCAGACGTTAGCGTTTTGAAGAGCACCGTCGAACGACCTGAACTCCCAGCTCGACATAGCCAGCCTTCTTTTCGAGACGGCGCTGCCGCCATGACAGGTCGGCGGCCGCCAGGGAGCCATGATCCAGATCAAGCTCTAGTCGACGCTGCGTGAGCTGCGCATGGGGCCGATGAGCCATCGTACGATTCCTGGCCTCTCATGCGTGGGTCAACTATCTGGGAATCGCCAATGTCACCTTCGTAGCGCTGTCCATGAACTACGAGGGCGGAAATTAGGTTTTTGCTGCGATCAGAAGCGCTTATGTCTACTGATCAGCTGTCCAACCTGCTGATTGCGCTGGCGAGCGACGAAAACGTGCAGCGTCGCACGCTCAACGATATCTCAAGCGGTCTGGGCGACCGCACTTATGGCGTTCTCTTGTTGGTTCTCGCTCTGATAAATTTTATCCCCTCGATACCGGGATTCTCCGGCTTCGTCGGTGTCGCGCTCATCATCGTGACAAGCCAGCTGGTCGTCGTCGGCGGGCGACCTGGGTCTCGGCTTTCGCTCGCCGCCGACGAAGCTCCAGGAATAAGCCTGCCGGCGCGTTTCGCGAAGGTCCTACGCCCGGTGCGCTGGTTTGAGAGGGTCTGTAAGCCGCGCCTGGAGATCTTGACATCCATTCGTATTGAGCGACTGCTCAGCGTACTGTTTCTCTATCTAGCAGCAGCGATCATGTCGTCGATCTTGGTGATCGGAGAGATTCCGCCGGCCATTGCGATTGCTATCCTTGCGCCACAGTCTCGTTTGGGCTTCGATATCCTTCATCGTCCCTGTTCCGTTATGGCTTCGATACCCCAGGGGTGTCCGGGCGAGACTTAGCGCAAGGTAAGGCCGCTGCGCCGGATTCCGCGTTGACCTGCGTCAATGAGTGTAGGCAGAGTGCTCCCTAGCGTGGAAACTCGGTAGGCACGCCATGTCGCACCCGTGTCCTCGTTGCGAACAGCGCTCGCGCGTTATAGCTGCGGTCGGGCGAAAAGGGCGTAGTTTGAAGCCCTTGGCTGAGTTTGCAGGCGCCGGCCGGAGAAAGGGGAGGCCCGCTGATGACCGCTTGGAACGTCGTGGTCAGCGTCCGGGAACACGGCTATACGCAGGCCCGCAAAATCCTGAAGGAGCGCGGAAAGGTCCACAAGACCGACTATTACAACGTCCTCACCCTACAGGTTCCCGGCGTCGGCGAATTCCTCGACGAACTGGCCGCGTTTTGCAAGATCAACCCCGCCGTTACGGATGCTATCTCGCGGGCAATCCCGGCGCAGAAGACCTTCTCGTTCCAGACCGCCGCGGACTTCGAGACCAAGGCACGCGAGGCGGTTCTGGACTGGGTACCGAACTTGGCTGGAAGATCGTTTTACGTCCGCCTCTATCGCCGCGGGTTCAAGGGGCGGCTCTCGTCCCCCGCCGAGGAGCGCTTTCTGGACGACACACTGCTGGCGGCCCTTGATGCCGGAGGAACGCCCGGACGCATCGACTTTGAGGACCCCGACGCCGTCATCGATATCGAGACACTGGACAACCGTGCGGGGCTGTCGCTCTGGACCCGAGAAGACCTCGAAGGTCACCCATGGCGGTGTCAAAGCAAACTGGGTTGATGCGGAACGGCGTGGTCCGTAGCTTCTGCGGATGAGAAATCCGTTCCGCTATTTCAACAGTTCGCCTGAAGTGATCCGCCTGACGGTGATGCTGTACATCCGCTACCCGCTGTCGCTGCGCCAGGTCGAGGACATCCTGTTCGAGCGTGGCATTGACATCTGCCACGAGACGGTACGGCTGTGGTGGAACCGGTTTGGCCCGATGTTTGCCGCCGAGATCCGCAAGCGCCGAGTTCATCACCGGTCATATTCGAACTGGCGCTGGCACCTGGACGAGGTGTTCGTGAGGATCAACGGGGTGACGCATTACCTGTGGCGCGCTGTCGATCATGAAGGCGAAGTGCTCGAAGTTTTTGCGACGAAGCGCCGGGATAACAAGGCTGCGCTCAAGTTTCTGAAGCGAGCGATGAAACGATGCGGTCGCCCCGAGGCGATAGTAACGGACCGGCTCCGATCATACCGGGCGGCGATGAAAGTCATCGGCGTTTCGGGTCGCCAGAAATGCGGGCGATGGCTCAATAATCGGGCCGAGAATTCGCACCAGCCGTTCAGGAGACGCGAGGGAGCGATGGCACGTTTCAGGGACATCAAAACACTGCAGAAATTCGCCGCCATTCACGCTTCGATTCACAACCACTTCAACCTTGACCGCCAGCTCACCGCCCGAGACGATTTCAAGAAGAACCGCTCCGCCGCACTGGCCGTGTGGCATCAATTAGTGGCATGAACCTGACGTTGTCCGTCAATTCGGAGACTGGTTCGCATTAGACTGACAGCACCCGGCGGTCGGCTTCACCGCCCGGTGGCGGCGCAACGATGGCGCGACTCTGTCGAACCGAA
>Ga0055481_10000286_pt1 | contig 15942 bp, 15 predicted proteins | sample Muzzi_PWC_D2_FD_57936 | JGI IMG/M metagenome (GOLD analysis project Ga0055481, IMG submission 57936) | Wetland microbial communities from San Francisco Bay, California, USA, that impact long-term carbon sequestration - Muzzi_PWC_D2 | ecosystem: Environmental > Aquatic > Marine > Wetlands ... | reverse complement strand
CTAGTCACCGTTTGTAGCGTGACCAGCCTCGGCCTTGCCATTTGTCCCGTTAAAAACGGAACCTACACAAAGTTCCTCAAAAGGCTTTATTACCAATCGACCAGAAACGTCTACTGGTGGGAGCCTCCGGCTGCAACTGCGTTCGCGCTACCTCCGACATCACGCAGCGAAAGCCGCTGTTCTCGTGGCTGGTGGTGGGGACCTCTCGATGCCGCCGGGCGACGCGCAGACTCTTGGAGGGGTAGCTCCAGGAGCCGCCCCGGATGACCCTTTGCAGACCGATTTCCGGCCCGGTTGGGTTTTTGTAGGCGGAGGTGCTGTAAGCGTTAGCATCATACCAGTCGGCGGTCCATTCCCAGACGTTGCCGCTCATATCGAGCGCCCCATACGGACTGGCTCCGGCGGGAAAATTGCCCGTAGGCGCAACGTACCGAAAGCCGTCATCGTAGGCAAAGTCTCGATTGTCGGCCACACAGTTTCTATCGCAAAAATTCACCCGTGTGCCGTCGAACACATTGCCCCAGGGATAAATCCGGCCATCCGTGCCCCGCGCGGCCTTCTCCCATTCCGCTTCGGTGGGCAAGCGAGCGCCCACCCAGTGGCAGTAGGCGTTCGCCTGATCCCAGGTTGCCCCAACCACCGGGAAAAGGTTCTCCAGCGAGACTCCTTCCTCAGTTTTAAGGGGGGGACAAATCCCGGCATCAACACACTGTTGGAAGTCCACACCGGTAGAGCGAGGCGCGGTACAAATTCCGGCCTCTATACATTGCTGGTATTGGGCAGTGGTTATCTCAGTTTTGTCAATCCAAAATTCATCAAGGTAAACGGTGTGCTGAGGCTTTTCATCATCGTTCGCTGCCAAGTCCGACTCGGCGCTGCCCATTAAGAACTCTCCGGCAGGAACAAAAACCATCACTTTGCCATCCGTCGCTCTCACGCTCGTGATGATGGGAGTAGGCAGAGGAATCGGGGTAGAGGTTGGTTGAACGACGGCCAGCGTCTCGGCTGAGGGAGCCGGGGTGGGTTCAGCCTTATCGCGGGTCCAGTAGAAAAATAATCCTATGGCGATCAGCGAGAGTACAACCACAGGCCCCAGCCAACCCGGCCAGAGCAAGGGTAACAGAGTATAGCGCCAGAAGAGGGCCAAGTTATCTCTGGCTTTTTCTAAAGCCGGTTGAAGGTCGGTCCAATAGCCAACCCGAATCTCTTGATTGGGGAAATAGTGCCTGAGCAACTGCCTCAACGCCGTTCTATAATCACGCCCGGTAAAATCGACGCAGGGGGTATCTTGTAACGGTTCGGGCACATCGCAGGCTTGGTGTAAAACGGAGATGACCGCTCCACCATTTTCTTTAGCCTGCCAGACTTGCTCCCGTACCACCCACGAATCGATGGCCGGGGGTGATAAGATGACCAGACAGTGACTGCACCCTCGTAGAGCTTTGGTAATAGCTCGATCCCACTCTTCATCGGCAGGCACATTCCATTGATCCAGCCAAACAGGCACACCTCGCTGCCGAAGGTGACGGGCCAGCTTCACAGCAAATTCGGTATTCTCGTGCGTATAACTGATAAAGGTATAGTCGGTCACACCCTAAATTTACACGATATAGATACCAGAATCAAATTGGTCCGCCATCCTGTTAAGAGACATTCTTCAAATTAACCCGAGCCGTTGCTTTCAACGACCTGCGACCACCGACGACTGACCACTGACCACCGAAATTGCTAACTTGACTCATTTTTACGGCGGTCTGTGGTCTACCGTCGGCGATCATAGATGAGGCAATAACCGGCCTGTCTTTTTCATATAAGCCCGATACTCGTCACCAAACGCTTCAATCAATTTGGCTTCCTCTTTGGGGAGACGAATCAGCAGCATCACCAAAGCAACCAGACTCATCACAAGGATAAACCAATTAGCGGCTATCAGCCCTATCGAGATAAAAAAGAGCGTTCCCACCGAATAGAGCGGATGTCGCACCCAATGATAAGGGCCATGCGTCACCAGTTGGTGATTTTTTCGGGTGGCGACAGTATCGGTAATGTTATTGCCGATGCTGCTAAATAGCCAGTACATTAAGGGTAGGGCTACGATACCCAATCCTACCCCAAGCCACCGGATCGCAAAGGGTAGGGAAAAAGCGGACCATTGCATCCAGTGGGGGTTGATGAGGTAAGCCAGCACGCTACCCCATACCGCCAACCCTGCTAATCTGAGCAAGACCAAAATCGGGACACCTTCTTCCTCATGAGAAACCGACCCTCCAGACTTCTGCGCCTTGAAGCGATGGGAGAAGCTAATAGCTATACCCGAAACCAAAATTATAGTCGTAATTATTCTGAAAATATTCTCGTTCACGATGTTAAACTCCTTATGATGACGTTCAATTACCAACAAAATACACTCAAAGTATTTAGCTTAATCTAAATTAAAATTTAGCCAATACTAAATTTTTACTATTGTATCTCTTTTCTCAATGTTTGTCAATACCAAAATATCCTCAACCATATTGGAATACAGTCCGAATAAACTTGTGAACAACTCAGACTTGACTGTAACAAAATTATGGATTATACTATATTTAGTTTAGACTAAAAATATATTTAGCTGATATAAAACTCGATATCGCAGAAGGTTGAGTAAATTATGAACAAATTAACAACATCGCCCCAACGAGTTGCGATTGAAGATGGTCTGAAACACATTTACCTATGTGAACAAGAGGATCGTCAACCCACAATCCAGAGCCTCGCCGGGGTGCTTCAAATTACGCTTGATGAAGCTGCCAATCTTATCGCTGAATTGGCCGAACACAAGTTATTGCAGTTAGGGAATGATGCGCCGCATCTTACACCTGCCGGACAAGAGTACGCAGTACACATTGTCCGCGCCCACCGGCTTTGGGAGCGTTACCTGGCCGATAAGACAGGCTTCACCGAAACTGAGTGGCACGATCTGGCCGACCGTTACGAGCACACCTTGTCGCCAGCCGAAATCGAAGCCCTCTCGGCGAAGCTGGGTCACCCCACCTATGATCCTCACGGCGACCCAATCCCTACTACAGATGGTGAGATGGTAACCCACGGAGGCCAACCTTTGACCTCACTGAGTAGCGGCCAGTCAGGCCGTATCGTTCATTTGGAAGATGAACCAGCCCTTGTCTATGCCCAATTGATAGCTGAGGGCCTATACGTTGGCATGGATGTACACCTAACAGAGACCTCTTCGCAACGCATTCGTTTCCGGGCCGCCGGTGAGGAACATATTCTGGCTCCAATTGTAGCCGCCAACATATCGGTGTTACCTTTGCCCGAAGCGGAAAGCGTGGAAACCAGCCCTACCGATCTTCTGGCGCAACTAAAACCTGGTCAAAGCGGCAAAGTGGTAAATATTTCGCCGCTGTGCCGTGGCCCGGAACGTCGCCGTCTGATGGATTTAGGGATTTTACCCGGTACGGTGATTACCGCTGAAATAAAAAGCCCCAGTGGCGACCCAACTGCCTATAACGTTAGAGGCTCGCTGATTGCCCTCCGCCGGGAGCAAGCCAACTATATCAATATCACTACCCTAGAGGAGACAAGACAATGACCACAAATAATCCGTCTTCCCCATCAATGGCAGCCTGCGAGACGTGTCCCGTCCATAGCGCCGCCAATCTGTTGAAGCTAGGTGTCAATATGGAGAACTGGGATTACGTGGTTGCTTTGGCCGGGAATCCAAACACCGGCAAAAGCACCGTTTTCAATGCACTTACCGGTCTTCGCCAGCATACCGGCAATTGGCCGGGTAAAACTGTAACCAGAGCCGAAGGTGGTTTTGTCTTTGCAGAGCATCGTTACAAACTGGTAGATCTCCCTGGCACTTATTCCCTCTTAGCCACAAGCCTCGATGAGGAGATTGCGCGGGACTTTATTTTGTTTGGACAGCCTGACGTAACGGTTGTGGTGGTCGATGCAACCCGGTTAGAGCGAAACCTCAATTTGGTTTTGCAAGTTTTAGAGATTACCGACCGGGTTGTTGTATGCTTGAATCTAATGGACGAGGCCAAGCGACACAAGCTTCAAATTGATGATCGCCGTTTGGCTCGTGATTTGGGCGTGCCGGTTGTCCCCACCGCCGCCCGCTATAACGAAGGGTTACCCGAGTTGCTTAACACTATTGACGAGGTTGCCAGTGGTAAAACCATCTGCCGACCACATCGCTTTCAAAGCCAGTCGCCGGTACTAAAGCAAACTGTTGCCCAGTTAACATCCCAAATTGAGGCGGCTTTTCCTGGTCTACCCAATGCCCGCTGGGTGGCTCTACGCTTGCTGGATGGCGATGAGCGAATTATTGAGGCTATTCAGGCAGGTGAACTGGGAAAGCTGAGTCGGGAAGAGGATGAAACAATTGAACAGCGTCTTAATCATATAAACCTGGAGATGGCGGCATGACAAGTCTGCAACAAGTCACGGCCAATGATGTTCTGGAAACTGCCAAAGCCCTGCGTTGGGAAGTTGGCGGCAATTTCCACGAGCAACTGGTCGAAACAATCTATACCGAAGCCGCTAACATCGCCGACCGAGCGACCACTCGCCCAGACCAAAAGCCTCGTTTCGACTTTGACCGTACTCTGGACCGATTGGTAACCAGCCGTCTTTGGGGGTTCCCCTTAATGATAGCGCTCTTTACTGTCGTATTCTGGATCACTATCTCCGGGGCAAACGTTCCCTCCGCATGGCTGGCCACACTTCTGCTGGATATAATCCATCCCATGCTAAAACAGGGATCGGCCATTATTGGCCTGCCCTGGTGGCTAGATGGCCTACTAATAGATGGCGTGTATTTAGCCACAGCCTGGGTGGTAAGCGTTATGCTGCCCCCAATGGCTATTTTCTTTCCTCTCTTCACGCTATTAGAGGATTTTGGTTACCTGCCAAGGGTAGCCTTCAACCTGGACAATATCTTCAAAAAATCCGGCACGCATGGTAAGCAATCCCTCAGTATGATGATGGGCTTTGGCTGCAACGCAGCCGGGGTCATCGCTACCCGGGTCATCGACAGCCCGCGCGAACGGCTGATTGCCATTCTGACCAACAACTTTGCCTTGTGTAATGGCCGCTGGCCCACCCAGATTCTCATCGCCTCATTGTTCATTGGAGCCTTGGTACCGGCCCAGTTGGCCGGTTTGATTTCGGCCCTGGCCGTGGTGGGTATCGCGCTTTTAGGTGTTTTACTGACCTTTGCCGTTTCGTGGCAACTATCTCGTACCTGGCTCAAGGGAGAGGTCTCTACTTTTAGCCTGGAGTTGCCACCCTACCGGCCACCGCGTGTCTGGCAGACAATTTACACCTCAATCATCGACCGTACTATCTTTGTATTGTGGCGAGCAATTATCTTTGCCGCCCCGGCTGGAGCGGCAATCTGGCTTGTTGCCAATATAACGATTGGGGGAGCCAGCCTGGCTGAGTACTTGATTGGCTTTCTCAATCCAGTAGGGCTTTTAGTCGGCCTGAATGGGGTCATTTTACTGGCTTATGTGATCGCCATTCCGGCCAATGAGATTGTCATTCCGGCAATCTTGATGTTGACGGTGCTGACAATCCCCCACTTTGCAAATCTCGGGGCAGGGGCAGGCGTGATGTTTGAAGCCGGACAAGTTGAGACAAGAGCTGTCTTCACAGCCGGTGGCTGGACTCTGCTCACAGCAGTCAACCTCATGTTGTTTAGCCTGATTCACAATCCATGCAGCACCACCATTTACACCATTTTCAAAGAAACCGGCAGCCGGAAATGGACGGTGGTCTCGGCATTACTGCCGTTGGCAATGGGCTTTGTCGTCACGTTTGTGGTGGCTCAAGTTTGGCGACTGGTAGCCGGATAAATCGCCATATTAAAGCCTGACTAGACCGGCCTTCGAAAAACTCAATATTCATTTTGTCATTGCCCCGATAAACATATATCAGGGCAATTTTCTTTTTTCGCAGAAAAGGTAAAAGCCGGACTCTTTCGAGCCCGGCTTTAAGGGAAGTGATACAGATAAGAGGTGGGTTGCACTGTTAACACTATAGCACCTTTAAATTTAAATGGCATAAAAATTCTTAAATTTCTTAGAGTCTTTTTGACTAAGTTGAGTCACAAATGATAGACAAACCCACAAACCCCATAACATACTTATGGGGGATTGAATAAGCCTATGAATTTGTGTTATAAATGTAAGGTAGCGTCAACAGGCTGGCTTTTTGTCTCTGGGGTAGATTTTCCCGACTTTCGAGGGCAAGTGGGATTATACTAATTACATTGAGCCTTTTAACAAGAGAACCGATACTATGAGTACACTTTCCCGAAAGCAAGTCTTACGCATATTAAAGCAAGGGCAGAAACAGGGCAAAAAACCCGACTTCAGTGGAACAAACCTTCGACAAATGAACCTCAGTAGGATGTACCTCAACGGAGCGTTCTTTATCGAGACCAATCTCAGCCAGGTGAATTTCAACGAGGCCATCCTCATCGGGGCAAACTTCAGCGAGGCAGATTTGAGTGAAGCAAACCTTCGGGGGGCAAATCTGGGGGAGGCGCATCTTATCAAAGCCAAGCTTGGCCGGGCCAACCTTAGCGGAACGAATCTGGGCCAGGCGAACCTCCGGGGGGCTGAACTTAAACAGACCAATCTTATGGGGGCGAACCTTTGCGGAGCCAACCTTTGCGGGGCCAACCTTAGGGGAGCAAACCTCCGGGGGGCAAATCTTAGCCAGGCGGAACTCGTTTGGGCAGACCTTAGCCATACGGACCTTAGGCAGGCTGACCTCAGCCAGACAGATCTCAGTGAGGCGGACCTTAGTGAGGCGCAACTTGGTGGCGCAGACCTCAGTGGCGCAAATCTTTTCCGGGCAAATCTGAACAAAGCGGACCTTAATCAGGTACAACTGATTTGGGCGGACCTCAGTGATGTGGATCTCAGCAAAGCAAATCTGAGTCAGGCCCACCTCAACAGGACAAAGCTTGGCGAAGCGGATTTCAGCGAAGCAGTAATCGGGCTGACTTCCTTTGGAGATGTTGGCCTAAGCATGGTCAAAGGGCTGGACTCTGTAGAACACCTCGCCCCTTCGACTGTTGGGATTGATACGCTATCCCGTTCAAAGGGTTATATCTCCGAACTGTTCCTTCGCGGCTGTGGCCTTAGTGACGTTCAGATAGAAACTGCCAAACTCCACAATCCCAACTTAACTTTTGATCAAATTACAATCATCACTAGTAAGATTCACGAACTGTTGGTTGAACAGGCTCTCCCCTCCTGTTTTATAAGTTACGATAGTAAAGATTTCGTCTTTGCTAAACAACTCTACGATAACTTACAACAAGTGGGTATTCGTTGTTGGTTTGCGCCAGATGCCACGAAACTTGGTGACCGTAAATTCAGGTCAACCATTGACCATTCGATTCGCCTGCACGATAAGTTATTACTTATCCTCTCCGAATGTTCAGTTAACAGCAATTGGGTAGCGAAAGAGGTTGAAATTGCGTTCAAGGAAGAGAGTAGGCGCAGTGAAACGGTGTTGCTCCCCATCCAAATCGATGAAGCAGCCAGTGATACAAATCAGGCCTGGGCTACTGGTATTCGGCGTACACGACACATTGGCGATTTTAGGCATTGGCAAGACCAAGAGGCGTATCAGCAGTCTTTTAACCGCTTGTTGCATGATTTAGCAGTTGTAGAGGAAGATAAAATCCTAACCTAGACCATCATATCGTAACAACCAATGGCACAGGCGTTTACTAAAACAGCCAGCAATTGCTGGCTGTTTTCTTTTGAGAGAGCCTACTTAACCTACGCTAAACCGAAGGAGTCCATAATTCATCAAGTTATCACAAGGGTATGAACTGCAAAAAGTTCGAGGGGTATATCACCGGTATTGCGTAAGCCGTGCGGAATACCTTGTGGTACACTGACCCCCATGCCTGTCTCGACCGCAACCTCTTCATCTCCTATCCTCAAAACCCCTCGACCTTCTACCACATAGGCTGTTTCAATTTCATCGTCGTGCACGTGTTTCTCAATGGTGCCGCCAACATTAACCTGTACCAGGCTAAATCGGGCCGAGGGATGGGTAGCCCTTGTTTCGAGGGCTTTGAATTGAATATCTGGAAATTGAGGATGCTCGCTCCACTCCATTGTATTTGCATTAAAAAAACGTGCTTCTACCATAGCCTTACCCCTCTTCTAGGTTACTTTTCAATGTTTCCAGAAAAGCCGCCGCTTGCCGACCATCAATTGCCCGGTGATCGACCCCGAGGGTGAATGTGGCTGTGGGTCGAACCGTCAACTCGGAGCCAACGACGAAGGGACGAGGTTGAATGCTGCCAACAGATAAAATAGCTACTTGTGGTGGCGCAATGATCGCTGTAAAATGATCGATATGACCTGCTCCCAAATTTGACAGCGTAAAAGTAGCATCGCCCAGCGCCGTAGCATCAAGTTTTCCGGTATGAGATTGCTCTACTAACCGCGTTCGAGTTGTGATGATATCTTCAAATGAGTAATTTTGCAGATCACGCAATACAGGGATGACCAGCCCTCGCTCTGTTTGGACGACCAGCCCCAAATGGATTTCTTTACTGATTTTCAGTCGATCATTTTTCCAATGACCATTTAAGGCAGGGTGCTCTTTGAGAGTTTGAGCAATGGCCAAGACAAAGAAGTCGGTGTAAGTGGCCCCTCTATCGGCTTGAGATTTCTTTTCAACAATAGGGGACATATCCACCGTAATGGTGGTATAGAAATGGGGAATTGTTTGCCAGGATTGGCTGACACGCTCAACTTTGATCTGCGTTGCCCGGTCTACTACGGGAGTAGAAGCCTGTTCGATCACCTGCAACACATCATCTTCGACAATTCGCCCGCCGGTTCCTGTGCCGTTAAGGGTCGAAAGATCAATATTGTGCTCGGCGGCAAGACGTTTAGCGCGAGGGGAGGCAATGACACGACCTTTGCCCGTCCGTCGAAATGGAAGTACCCTCTTAGAGCTTGATTTTGGGCGTGTGCGAATTGGCACGGATTGCTGTAATTTCAGTTGTTGGACCCTGTAATATGGATCGATATCAGGTAGTGGCTCATCGGTGTTGGCAATCAAGGCAATGACCGTGAGCGAGGGAATAGATGTGCCTGTCCCAATCAAGATACGGCGCAAAATCCCACTGGCGCTTGCTTCAATCTCGGTATTGGCCTTGCTCGTTTCAACCTCGCATAAGGCCTCACCTTCGTATATTTCATCACCCTCATTTTTTAACCACTGGGTTATTGTAACTTCGTCACCCGTCTGGTCTAGCACAGGAATGATGACTTCTTTGACCATCGAAATTCACCTCATTAGCCGGTTAGGCGGCACGGTATTTAGCAATGACATCTTCGTTCAAGTCGATGCCCAGGCCGGGAGTAGTTGGCAATTCCATAAAGCCATCACGGATCGTGGGACGAGCTACCGGTAAGTCGAACCACATCGGATCGCGTTTGGGATTGGGAAAGATTTCAACATACAAGCCGTGCGGGATGGCGGCCAGCAGGTGCAGCGACACTTGCGCCTCTTCGTGGTGGGCCATCTCAACATGGAAATGAGCGGCCAAACCGGCAATTTTGCGCCACTCGGTAATGCCACCGGCAATGGTCGCATCAACATTCAAGATATTCACCTGCCCGTGAATGACCAAATCGCGGCAGCCAAAGCGAGAAATTTCACCCTGACCAGCGACCACCGGAATTGGCGACTGTTCACGTACCATCCGCAGTCCTTCAAGTTGGTCGTACCAACGCACCGGCTCTTCAATCCAGCGGATATTTAGCGGCTCAGCGGCTCGGCAGAAGGCAATAGCTTCCTGGGGTGTCCAGGCCTGATTGGCGTCGCAGGCAATAACAAAATCATCACCGACCACCTCACGAACGCGGGCCACGCGCTCAATATCCTCGGCAACACTGACCCGCCCGACCTTGAACTTTACCCCGGCCATCTGTAATTCTTTGTAATACAGCATCTCTTCATTGAGGGCATCCTGCCCCTTGCCCGCCTCGTAATAGCCGCCAATAGCAATGACCGGAACCCGGTCCCGATAGCCGCCTAATAACTTGTAAACCGGCACTTGATAATACTTACCCAGAGCATCCCACAGGGCCATATCAACAGCGGCAATGGCCTGCATCAATATGGAGCGATTCCGTAAATCAAGTACGTGTAACGCCCGGTTGCCGAGGTCGACATTGGAGAAAAACATTTTGTCCCACAACCGTTCCACATTTCGGGCATCCTCGCCCACCAGAAGCGGTTCAAAATGATCACGAATAAGGGAGACGATTTCCATTTGGGTCTGGTCTTCATCGCCCCCAAATGCCTCTCCGATGATACCAGCATCGGTGTAAATGCGTGTGACCAGGGTGTTGCGATTGACAATGCGGTAGGTTCCCCCGGAAAACACATCTTCCAGTTCTCGAACCAGCGGAATAACCTCAACTTGAGTAATTTTCATCATCTTTTCTCAGGCAAAAATATCTTCGTATAACTCTTCAGGGGCCGGTACAGGGCTATTGATGGCAAACCCCACCGCCTCTTCAATTATTTGACGGCTCTCTTCTTCAATCTGGCTGGCTTGCTCCTGTGTCAGAATACCCTGCTCAATCAACACTTGCTGGTAGCGCGGAATGGGGTCGGTTTGCTGCCAGCGCTCACCCTCCCCACCAGAGCCGTATCCCCCGGCAGAAACGGCGCTGTGGCGAGTCCAGCGCACAGTTTTGGCTTCGATGAGGGTTGGGCCATCGCCACGTCTCGCCCGATCAACGGCCTCCCGTGTGGCCTCGTAAACGGCGTAAACATCTCGGCCATCAACGGTAACACCAGGAAAGCCAAAACCCTGCGCCCGTATCGCAATATCCGGCACGCTAATCGACTCGGAGACATGGGTAGAAATGGCGAACTCATTATTTTCACAGATAAGAATGAGCGGCAGTTTCCACAAAGCAGCCATATTACAGGTCTCATAAAAGATACCTTCACACGAAGCCCCATCCCCAAAGAAACAGACTGTAACAGCCTGGCTGCCATCCAATTGATGGCTCAAGGCAATCCCGCCCGCCATCGGGATGTGCGCGGCTACAATCGCATTAGAGCCGATAAAATTGAGGTTGGTATCGCTCAAGTGCATGGAGCCGCCCTTGCCTTTGCATAGACCCGTTTCCTTACCCAGGAGTTCGGCCATCATTCGCTTGGGGTCAGCCCCTTTGGCAATACAGGCTCCGTGGCCGCGATAGGTAGCCAGCACGGGGTCTGTTGGTTCCAGAGCGGCACAGACGGCTATCGCCGTTGCTTCTTGGGCAATGTAGGGATGGGTTGAGCCACGATAATATCCTTCCCCATACAGCCGAATGGCAGCCTCCTCAAAATATCGGACCAGCCACATCTGGCGAAACATCTCGATCTGCTGTTCATGAGTTATAGTCATCAAACTTTTCTCCAAATTATTCCTGAAAAGATAAACAAGCTTCGACAATATCCGGCCAATCGGGGTAGGCGGCTGTTTCCAGGGCTTGGCTGGCCGCAATAGGCACATCAGCCGCAGCAACTCGGACGACTGGTCCATCCAGATAATCAAAGGCTTGCTCTGTGACTTGCTGGGCAATCTCAGCCCCGACGCCGCCGGTTTTGGGCGCAACATGAGCAATCACCAGTTGGCCGGTCTTTACCACGGACTCTATGATGGTATCGATATCCAAGGGGGCCAGAGTACGAGGATCAATCACCTCTGCTTCGATACCATCCTTGGCCAGTTCTTCGGCGGCCTTAAGGGCTTTAGGCACCATCGCTGAGATAGCCACAATCGTCACATCATCGCCGGCCCGTTTGATATCGGCTTGACCAAAGGGAATTAGATACTCTTCTTCGGGTACGTCGCTTTTGCTGGCATAAAGGCCCAGATTTTCAATAAACACGACCGGATTGGGGTCTCGGATAGCAGTTTTAATCAAGCCTTTGGCATCGTAAGCAGTAGATGGAATCGCCACTTTTAGTCCTGGCACGTGCATAAACCATGCTTCCAGACTTTGGGAGTGCTGTGAGCCAAAACCCAGTCCGGCGGTGATCGGCATACGAACCACGAGTGGTACCTTTACCTGGCCTCCCCAAAAATAGCGTAGTTTGGCCGCCTGATTGACAATGGGGTCCATCGCATAGGTGGCAAAGTCCATAAATTCCAGTTCGGTGATAGCTGGCTTGCCAGAGATAGCCAGACCCACCCCAAAGCCAATGATAGAAGCCTCATTGAGTGGACAATCGCGGACACGTTCACCGCCAAACTCTTCGTAGAGTCCTTTGGTAACACCAAAGACGCCGCCGTATTTACCAATATCTTCCCCCAAAATGACCAGGTTGGGGTCACGCCGCATCTCTTCTCGAATGCCATCGTTTAGAGCTTGGACGCAACTGATTTCAGCCATGAATACGGTTCCTTTCCCACATTTTATTCAAACGTATACTTTTCGACAACTTTTTCATCCACCTCTATACCCAACCCCGGTTCTTCTAAGACATCTATCCAACCACCCCGCTGTTCGATTGGCTGGCGAACCAGTTCGTGCTGCATAGGATTAGGGATGGGTTTGAGTTCCAGCACGATATAATTCGGCGCGGTTGCTGTCAGATGGATACTGACCGCAGTGTTGATGGCGCTGCTCCAGGTATGCGCGTTAAAGTGCAAATTGGCAGCGGTCAATAATTCGATCACCTTTTGTGAGGCGGTGACACCTTCCACGCGACCGGGATCGACCAGAAAGATGTCGCCTACCCCGGCCTCGATTAAGCGCCGGTAACCCGTCACGGTCCACTCCCGTTCGCCGGTAGCAATAGGGGTTTGGATAGCTGCTCGCAGGCGGCGGTAGGCTTCCAGGTTAGAGGGCGGGGCGATGGGGTCTTCAATCCAGCGAATATTATATCGCTCAAATTCGCGGGTCATACGGATAGCATGGGCCGAATCCCAGCGGCTCTTTTTGCCCAAATCGACCATAAAATCCACGTTATCACCGACAGCCTCACGTACGGCTTTGACATAGGCCAGATCACGCTTATCGTCAGTACCCAAATTAGCCTCACCCGCCTTGCCAAAGCCAACCTTAACCGCCGTAAAGCCATTGGCCGCATGGTCGGCCAATTCTTGAGCCAGGTCATCAAGGTTGGGCTTCGAGGGATGCGTGCTAGCGCAAGCTCGCAGGCGTTCATGGACTTTCCCGCCCAACAATTTGTATAGGGGAACACCCAGTATCTTGCCCTTCAAATCCCAGAGGGCAATATCAAGCGCACTGATGGCAAACGAGGCGATACCACCTTCGCCGTACCACCAACAGTAATCTTTCATCAGCAGCCACAAGGCATGGGTATCAAGTGGGTCTCGATCCATGAGCAGGGGAGCCAAGCCATCGTTAATTATCACCTTGATAGCCCGGCAAGCTTCCGGCCACATCGCTACAGCCTCGCCCCAGCCAACAGCCCCCTCATCAGTCTCGATTTTGACCACCACAATATGGCGCATATTGTTATAATCGTTGGGTTCAGGATAGCGTAGGGGATAAACTTGAATGTGCTTGATTTTCATAAAATTTTACTTTACACCATGAGGATGCCGCCGTTAACATCAACCGTGGCCCCGGTCATAAACGAGACCTTGTTTGAACATAAGAACACAATCACTTGGGCCACTTCGGCGGGGGAAGCCATTCGTCCGAGAGGAACACGCTCAATAAAGACGGCACGCTCTTCATCTGTCATTGTCATGAGACGGGTGTCGACAGCGCCGGGGGCGACTACATTGACTCCAATGTTGTAGGGAGCATAATGGCGAGCGAGGGATTTGGATAACGCCAAGACCCCAGCCTTGCTCGCGCCATACACTGTGGCATTGACCATACCCCCTACTCTTGCGGCTGTAGAAGCTAAGTTAACAATTCTTCCCCATTGTCTAATTTTCATCACTTCGGCGGCAGCCCGAGAAAGAAAGAAAACCGCCTTGAGATTGACATCAATAATTTGGTCAAATGCTTCTTCGGTCATCTCCTCGATGGGAATACGGGGACAAATTGCGGCGTTATTCACCAAAATATCAACTCGACCAAATTCTCGAACAGTATGCTCGACAAGAGATTTAGCGTCAGTTGGTCTGGATATGTCATATGTTAATGGAATAGCCTGGACACCATCCTCCTGAATCGAGGTGGCTATCTCTTCAACCAGGGGATCAATATCACAAAGAACGACGCGAGCACCTTTCTGGTTTAGTTCGCGAGCCGTTGCTTCACCAATGCCACGAGCCGCTCCTGTAACAATAGCCACCTTATCTTTAAGCAGCATTGATGGCAACCAATCTCTTAGACTTATGATATACTATAACTGCTATCGTCCACATACCTAATCGTATCTCTCATCGAGCGTTGACTCTTTAGATTTTGTAAACCGGCATCTCGCTAACACAAATTCAGATAGCATTGTGGGCAAAATGGGCTGCCCAGGTTGAGGTAATCCGGTTGGGGTCGAGATGGTGAATTTTTAGTTGAGTTCGATTTCCTAGTATCGACCAGAAATTTTGGGCAGCTTTGTCGAATGGACAAGATTATATATAATATTTATTCTCTGTCAAAATTGATCCACTGCGAGACCACATACATTTCGACAAGATAGTGACTGTACCACACCGAAGTAAGAACTTCATTGTTTGTTTCGCGCATAACAAGTTAAAAAATAAGGAATATAGACATGACATCCCCGGTTTATCGTACTAAGAAAGAAGTGGTCGTTGAAATAATCCGTGAAGCTATCCTGTCTGGCGAACTTGAACCAGGTGATCGATTATTGCAATTGGAGTTGGCCGAACGCTACAATGTCAGCCCAACCCCGGTACGTGAGGCGCTTCAACAGTTAGAAGCCGAAGGGGTGCTGATTCGGAGTCCTCATAAAGGCGTGAGGGTGGCAGATGTCAAACTTGAAGATACCCGGGAGATTTATTTTATTAGAAGCGCCCTGGAGGCACAAGCCACCCGGCTGGCTATTCCGGGCCTCAGTGAGACGGATATGGCGCAATTGCAAGAGCTGCAATTTCAGTTTGAAGCACAAATTGAAAAGAATGAGTTGATGGAATTACGCAAACTCAATCAGGACTTTCACATGCTGATTTATCAAAAGGCCGAAATGCCCCGGCTATATAAAATGATTCGAAATCTGTGGACTCGGTTTCCCTGGGATACGCTGTATGTATTGCCGGGCCGGGCTCCCGAGTCTGCCAGAGAACACCAGCAACTCATTGAGGCTATCGCCGCTAGAAATGTCGAATTAGCGGCACAACGGATGCAAGTCCACATTGAGCAAGGAGTCAATGCCCTAACTGACTATCTGAACAGTAGCCAACCAGCAGAGTAACAGATGACACATCTGACTGATAAAGTTCGCCAACAATTTTCAACAACAGAGCATTCAGCTTACGCCCTTGTTGGCGGTGGCGTTTTTGACTCACGTACAGGTAAACTGCGGCGCAATCAAGCGGTTCACATTGAAGGTGATCGCATAATTGCTGTAAGTGACCCAAGCAGCCTTCCAGAGTCTATTACAAAAATTGATATCACAGGTCGAACTATCCTGCCGGGCCTGATTGATGTTCACGTCCATAGCGAAGACTGGCATGCCCCCCTTTATTTAGCCAAAGGCATTACAACTGTCCGGGATGTAGGATGCGAACTTGAGGCCATACTGGCCCGTCGTTCATACTGGAATGGCCCTGATATAGCGGCCCCTCGTTTGCTCTGTACCGGCCCAATGTTGGATGGGCCCGGCAATACCTGGCGACCCTCCACCCAATTGGTGCAGACCCCCAAGGAAGCTCGCGCTCAAGTTGATTACCTTGTCGAGCGTGGGGTCGATCAAATAAAGGCTTATGCTTTT
>Ga0055481_10000284_pt1 | contig 16020 bp, 16 predicted proteins | sample Muzzi_PWC_D2_FD_57936 | JGI IMG/M metagenome (GOLD analysis project Ga0055481, IMG submission 57936) | Wetland microbial communities from San Francisco Bay, California, USA, that impact long-term carbon sequestration - Muzzi_PWC_D2 | ecosystem: Environmental > Aquatic > Marine > Wetlands ... | reverse complement strand
GGGGGCATTGTACTGAAAGTGCCGGGCCGGCACAACCGTTTCCTGCACCTCTCGCGCTTGCACATTTTTATGAATTGTGCCATGTAATAGACGTTTTAGCGTGGCAGACAGCTGTCCTCACCATCCGGGAAAGAGGTTATGAAAATTCTGATCATCGGGGCCGGCCAGGTCGGGTTCTTTCTTTGCGAAAGGCTCTCGACCGAAGGGCATGAAGTCACGCTCGTCGACCGCCAGCCGGAACAGCTGAAACGGGCCGCGGACCGGCTAAACGTTCTCGGCATCGAGGGGAATGGCGCCAGCGCCGAAATTCTCGAGCAGGCGGATATCAAGCGTACCGACATCTTCATCGCCGTGACCGACCTTGACGAAGTCAATATTCTTGCCTGCCTGCTGGCCCGCGAATACGGGGTGGCCACCAAGGTGGCCCGGGTCAAGAACATCGAGTTTGCCAACCGCCGCGCGATCCTCTCCAAGGAGAAACTCGGCATCGACCTCTTGATCAATCCGGACGACGCGGTGGCGGATGAAATAGTCAAGATCACCGGTCGCACCGGCGCCTTTGACGTCGCCGAATTCGTCGAGGGAAAAATTCAGTTTCTCGGCTATCGAATTTCGGCTGACAGTCCGATCTGCGACCTGACGCTCAAGGAACTGGGGGAACTCCGCGGCATCTACCGTTTTGTCGTCACCGCCATCAGCCGCGGCGGCCGCACGATCATCCCCCGCGGCGACGATATCATCCAGGCCGGCGACAGCATTTTCATTTTTGCCCACCAGAATGATCTTCCGGCGATCCAATACATGCTGCAGCAGAACGTGGAAAACAAACCCTCGTCATCACCGCGTGCCTTTATCCTCGGTGGTGGTACCATCGGCCTGCATATCGCCATGGACCTGGAAAAGATGGGGATCGATATCCGCCTCGTCGACCACGACGAGACACGCTGCGAAAAGCTTTCCGCCAAACTGAAACGGGCACTGGTCATCAACGCCGAGGGGACGGAGATCAAAACCCTGCTCGATGAAGGGATCGAGGGGGCCGATTTCTTTATCGCCGTCACTGAAAACGATGAAACCAACATTCTCTGTTCACTGCTGGCCAGGCACCACGGGGTCAAGCGAACCATGGCGCTGATCAACAAACCCGAGTTCCTTTACCTAGCGCCGACGCTCGGTATTGACACCTGCATTTCCCCCCGGATCGCAGCGGCCAGCGCCATCCTCAAATACGTTCGCCGCGGCGGCGTCATCTCGCTGGCGACCATCGAAGGGAGCAATGCCGAAGCCCTCGAAATCCAGGTCACCTCGAACAGCAACATCCTCAACCGCCCGCTGAGGGAGCTGAATTTCCCGGCCGATGCCATCATTGGCGTGATCGTCCGCGCATCCGAATACGAGATACCGACCGGGGACAGTCATGTCGAGTCCGGTGACCGGGTGGTCATCTTTGCCCTGCCGGGGGCCATTTCCAGGGTTGAGAGGTTTTTCGAATAAATGAACGTTATCCTCAGCCTTCGGGTTCTGGGAGTTCTGCTGCTGTTTCTCGCCGCGGCCCTGCTGCTGCCAATCCCATTTTCACTTTATTACCATGACGGCGCAGCCGTATCCCTGCTGCTTTCGGCCGTCGTGACCTTCGTCGCCGGCATCGGCCTGGTTCTCTGCTGCAAGTCCGATCGCGAACTCTCGGTCCGGGAAGGATTTGCCATCGTCACTTTCGGCTGGGTCTTTTACGCGATATTCGGCGCCCTGCCGTTTCTTTTCAGCGGTGCCATCCCCGGCGTGATCGATGCGCTGTTCGAGACCATGAGCGGCTTTACCACCACCGGCGCAACCATCCTCAAGGACATCGAAGCCGTACCGCAAAGCCTGCTGCTCTGGCGCGCCCTGACTCATTGGCTGGGCGGCATGGGAATCATCGTCCTGTCCCTGGCGATCCTGCCGATGCTTGGGGTCGGCGGCATGCAGCTGTTCAAGGCGGAAGTTCCCGGGCCGACGGCCGATCGGCTCAAACCGCGCATTCAGGATACCGCCAAGCTGCTATGGGTGGTCTATGTCATTCTGACCGGGGCCGAAACCGTGCTGCTGATGCTCGGCGGGATGAATTTTTACGAGGCCCTCTGCCACGCCTTCGCCACCCTGGCGACCGGGGGTTTCTCGACCCGGAACGCTTCGGTCGGCGCCTATCAGAGCGCCTATATCGACTGGGTGGTGATCGTCTTCATGTTTCTGGCGGGAGCCAATTTCTCGCTGCACTATCATGCCTTGCGAGGTCGGCTGCGAGGATACTGGCGGAGTGAGGAATTCCGGATCTATCTCGGCATTGTCTTCGGTTCGATTTTCCTGATGGTCATCATCAATCAGGGCGGCACCTTGGGTTCATGGCTGGATAACCTGCGCCACAGTTCCTTCCAGGCGGTTTCGATCATGACCACCACCGGTTTCGGTACCGCCGATTACGAACAATGGCCGGTGCTGGCCCAATACCTGCTCGTCGCCCTGATGTTCGTCGGCGGGTGCGCCGGCTCAACTGGCGGTGGCATCAAGGTCGCGCGCATTCTGCTGCTGTTCAAACATGCCCATGTCCAGCTTTTCAAACTGATTCATCCACGCGCGGTGCGGATCGTCAAGCTCGGTGAAACCCCGGTTGACCGCGAGGTCATGCAGTCAATCCTCGGCTTTTTCGCCCTTTTCATAGGGGTTTTTGTCATCGCTTCGTTCCTGATGGCGGCCAGCGGCATGGATATCATTTCCGGTGGAGCGGCCGTAATCGCCACCCTGAGCAATATCGGGCCGGGACTCGGCAGCGTCGGACCGGTCGACAACTACAGCCACATCGCCCCGTTCGGCAAAATGGTCCTGTTTACCTGTATGCTCCTCGGCCGACTCGAGCTGTTTACCGTACTGGTATTGATCTTTCCGAGTTTCTGGCGTAAATAAGATTTGACCTTGCCTGCCTGGAAGTGAACCAGGCATCGGCTCAAAGACCCGTTGAAATCGGGAACCGGATGAAAAAACCCCCACCTTCGTCAGAAGGTGGGGGCCCCCCTCCGGTCAAAAATCCCTTCACATCAGCGACCCTCCTTTCACTGACGGATACCGGCAGGCCATGCAGCCGCCGGCTGAACCTGAGGTTCACCCGGGATTTTTCATTCCGGAAAGCTTAATGCAGCATCTTGAAAACTCCGGGCACATCCCTCCCGTTCGGCATCATTTCATCGCTGAATTGAACCTCCTTCGACTGGTAGAGACGATTCCGTTCGCACCGCTGAACCAGGCCGCCCCGGCAATAGGTATCGAACAGCCCACGCCAGGCCGCGCTGCTTTTGCCGCAAAATTTCTTGTAAAACCCGCATTATTCCAAAAACTGACACCGATCATCCATAGTTCCCCCTACCCTTGCCGGAAACCTCCGGTACGCCTTTTTCTTCTTTTTATACAGATGTCATCTCACAAATTTCTCACATTTTTCGGGACCAACAAAAAAACCGCTCAAAAGAGCGGTTTTTTTTCAACCTGCAGTTAATTTTTTACCCCAGCATGACAAACCCGAGATGGCGCCCGGTCTGCCTCTTGTCGCGGCGATAAGAATAAAACAACTCCTTATGGCAACAGGTGCACTCTGCGGCCGCATCGATCTGTCCTTCTTCTATTCCGGCATCTCGCAGCTGAAGGCGGCACGCCTGACGCAGATCGAGATGCCATTTTCCCAGCCCCACCTCCTTGCTGCAAAGCTCCCAATGCCCGGCGCCCTGGCGGAAGGCTTCACGAACCGGCCGGTCGACTTCATAGAGGTGCCCGCCGATTCCGGGACCGATCGCGGCTCTGATATCGTGCATCATGCAATTGAAATTCTCCCGCATCGTCATCAGGGTCCGTGCCAGAATCCCGCCTGCCGCACCTCGCCAGCCGACATGAACCGCAGCCGCCACCTGCCGGACCGGATCAAAGAGGATGACTGGATAACAATCGGCAACCAGGATGCCGATCATGATTCCCGGCTGATTGGTCACAATCGCATCGCATTCGATATTTAAAAAATGTGACAGGTCGGGGTTTGGCTCATCGATAATCAGCAGATCGGTCCCATGCACCTGCCGGACCGTCAGCAGTTGATGAGGCGGAATACCGAAAGCGCGCGACAGGGTTGAGCGGTTCCCCTCGACGTTGGACTTTGGGTCTTCGGTATTGAACCCGAGATTGAGCGAATTGAACGGAGCCCGGCTGACGCCGCCGTTGCGGGTCGTGAATCCGGCCGCGACCTTGAGGCCCCGGCACCAATCGGGCTGCAGATAACTGATCTTGTCTTGACGCAAAAGTTTCATGCTGGTCTCCGCACCCCGGCTCAATCCGGAATGAGTTGATCGAGAGTATATTTGTTCTCCAGGTAACTGACAATTTCCCGCAGATCCTCCGGCAAGGAGCCGACAAACTCGAGGTAGTCGCCACGGACCGGATGCTCGAACCCGAGCAGACGGGCATGCAGGGCCTGGCGCCCCAATTGCTGCAGTCGCTGCTTCAAGACGGCATCTTTCAGCCCCCGCAGACGATCATTACGGCCGTAGGTCGGATCGCCGACCAACGGATGATTCCGTTCGGAAAAATGGACCCGGATCTGGTGGGTCCGACCGGTCTCCAGGGTCAATTCGACCAGGCTCAGGCGCTCCTCGTCAAACCGGGCCAACGTCCGCCAATGGGTGACCGCGCAACGCCCCCGGCGGCTGTGACCGCTCATTTTTTTGCGCTGGATCGGGTGTCGTCCGATCGGCTGGTCAATGGTTCCTTCCGACTCCATCAGCAGGCCATGCACCAGGGCTACATAGCGCCGTTTGATGGTATGCCGCTTGAACTGCGCCGCCAGGCCCCGGTGACTGACGTCGTTCTTGGTTGCCACCATCACGCCGGAGGTATCCTTGTCGAGCCGATGGACGATTCCTGGCCGCAGTTCGCCGCCGACGCCGGAAAGATCCCGGCAATGATACAGCAGCGCATTGACCAGGGTTCCGCCGCTATGCCCGGGCGCCGGATGCACGACCAGGCCCGCCGGCTTGTTGATGACGATCAGGTCATGGTCTTCGTATAGGATGTCTAAAGGTATATCCTGCGGAGGGGTCTCGACCGGCTCGGGTTCCGGCAGCAGTACCGAAACGACCTCGCCGCCCTTGAGCTTCAACCCGGCCTTGGCCGGCTTTCCGTCGACCAGTATTCGTTGCTCATCGATCAGCCGTTTCAGCTGCGCGCGACTGACCGCGGCGAGGGCCTGGGCCAGAAACTGGTCCAGCCGGACCGGCAACTGGCCATGATCAAACCGCAGATACTGGGGAGCCCCCATCTACCAGATCGAACTCTCTATTTTACCGGCCTGCTTGATCATGACATCAACGACTGCACGGTCATAGAGGTGATCGCGATTGGCCAGTTCGGGGGAAATCCGGGTATGATAATGTTCCCGTCCTTCGGACAGCTCTTCTTCGAGCAGTTCGAAGATGCTGTCGTTCTTGATCCCTTCCTTGACTTTTTCCTGATTGTAGAGCGCAATATCGGAAATAATTGCCCTTGCCAGGCGAAAAGCCAGATCAGGGTTGTCTACCAGCCGGGCCATAAAGTCCTCCCCAACGGAAATGAAATGCGCGGATAATTTAACACAAAATTGCCCGTCTGGAAAGTCCAGGCAGAGTGTCGCCTTTCTGCGCTGGACGAGGAGTACCACAATAGTCTCTTGTACGGCAAGCGCAACGGCCAGGGTAAACGTTTGAGATGAAGCGGGCCGGCCGCGGTTGCTGCCATGTTTAATAAATATGGGCGCCGACGGAAACGAGTTTATCATGGAGATGCAGCGGCGGGACGCTGCCTGGCCGGCCGGAGGAGCAACTCTGCCGGCAATCCACTTGACTTCCCGCCCCCGGCACGGTAAATACAATAAAAACCAGTGTGAGGTCGCATAGTTATGGAAAATATCCGGGAAGAGGTCAAAGAACTGCAGATCGGCAAAAAAGTCCGCGACCTGCGTCAGCAAAGGCGCATGACCCTCCAGGACCTGGCCGACGTCACCGGACTCTCCAAACCGCTGCTTTCGCAGATCGAAAATGACCAGGTGATTCCCCCCCTGGCCACCCTGTTACGGATTTCCAAGGCCTTCAAGGTCAGCATCGAAAATTTCTTCCAGGAAGAGGACAGCGCCGAGAAGTGTATTCTGATCAAGGCTGGCGAGAGCAGCCGGATCATCCAGCGTGGCCTCAGCCGTGGCGGGTCCCCCCCGTATATCTACCATTCGCTCGCCTACGGCAAACGGGATCGCAACATGGAACCGTTTCTGATGGAGTTCGCTGCCCGCAGCTGGAGCGAAGACCTGCTGGTCAGCCATGAAGGGCAGGAGTTCCTTTTTTTGCTCGAAGGAGAAGTCGATTTTTATTTCGGCGGCGAGGTTATGCGGATTCGACCCGGCGATTCGGTTTTTTACGACTCGCGGGAACCGCATGCGTTTGTCGCCGTCAGCGAGATAGCACCACGCGGGGTTGCAGTCCTCTCCTCGAGAGAAGCCTGACAGCAGCTGTTCCGGTCGCTACCGGTCCAGCTGTCGATGATAGAACAATTAAAGAGAAAGGAGCAGCTATGGCGAAGATAGGCGTGGTACTTTCCGGTTGCGGTGTCTATGACGGCAGTGAAATCCACGAGGCGGTCATCACCCTGCTGGCCATCGACCGCCTGGGTGCCGAAGCGGTCTGCATGGCTCCGGACGTTGAGCAGATGCACGTGGTCAACCATCTCAAGGGAGAGCCGGTCGAGGGAGAGACCCGCAACGTGCTGGTCGAATCCGCACGTATCGCCCGAGGCAAAATCAAGGATATTGCCGATGTTTCGGCAGCCGACGTCGATGCCTTGATCCTTCCGGGTGGCTTCGGTGCCGCCAAGAACCTCTGTAATTTTGCCGTCAAGGGGGCTGACTGCGATGTCAATCCGGAGGTGGCCCGGTTGGTGCGGGAAATCATTGCGGCAAAAAAACCGCTGGCCGCCGTCTGTATCGCCCCGGCACTGGTCTCCAGGGTGCTCGGCAACGATAAGCTTGCCCACAAGCTGACCATCGGTACCGATGAGGGAACCGCCGCCGCACTGACCAAAATGGGGACTGAACACGTTCAGTGTCCAGTGCGGGATTTCGTCGTCGACAAGGAGAACAAGCTGATTTCTTCCCCGGCCTACATGCTGGCAGGCCGTATCAGCGAAGCCGCCGACGGCATCGAGAAGACTGTCAAGGCACTGATCGAGATGATCTGATCTGGAAACAGGCCTATGCATTTGTGAAGTTTTCCCCTAAACTGGAGGGAAAACTGAACCTGGAAAAGGAGAAAGCCAATGGACAAGTATCGTTGTGTCATCTGCGACTATATCTACGACCCCGCCGTCGGCGACCCCGGCAACGGCATTGCCCCGGGCACGGCCTTTGAAGACATTCCCGACGACTGGGTCTGTCCGCTCTGCGGCGCCGACAAGTCGAACTTCGAAAAAGTCTAGTCATGAAAACGGGCGCTGTCATCCAGGACAGCGCCCGATCCTTTCCTCATAGCATGTCCACCTCCAAGAGATGTGCAGATCAGGAACAGGATGAAAACATCTCAACCCGCGGCAATGCATGTATCTCCCCCTGCCGGTCAACTTTGACAAAAATCATCACGGTCGACAGCACATACAGCCCCTCTTCACCGCCCGGGCATCGGCATAATTTGCGACGCTGTAACTGGCCGGGTCGTTCCGAGGTGCTGCGGCAGAATGTGAAAGCGGAATATCGAGCCGTTGTCGACCCGTTGCCTGAAGTGGCTATCGTACATCGCCGCAGTCACCAGGGTGCAGCCGGGGAAATCCCGCGAGGCGACCAGCCAGCTGAATTCATCCATCCAGCGCAGCATGGTACCGCCGAACAGGTAGGCGTGGTGATTCAGGTGCTCGGGACGATCGATGGTGAAATTTCCATGGACAGACCCTTCGTCAGTCGATCTCGTCGAGGTAGCGTTCAACCTGCAGTCCGGCCATGCAGCCGGTGCCGGCGGCCGTAATCGCCTGGCGGAACACCGAATCCTGCACATCACCGGCGGCAAACACGCCCGGCACGCTGGTCTCGGTGCCGTTGCGGGTCAGGATATAGCCGTTGTCGTCCATCTCGACCTGGCCGGCGAAAAGCCCGGTGTTGGGGTGATGACCGATCGCAATGAACAGTCCGTCGCAGGGTACTTCGGTCCCGGAATTGTCCTTGAGGTTGGTGACCTTGATCCCGCGAACTTCACGGTTGTCGGTTTCGAGGATCTCGCTGACCACGCAGTCCCAGAGGAAATGGATCTTCGGGTTGTTGAAGGCCCGTTCCTGCAGCGTCGGAGTGGCACGCAGGCAGTCTCGCCGATGCACGACCGTCACCTTGCTGGCGAAACGGGTCAGGAAGGTCGCTTCCTCGATCGCCGTATCGCCACCGCCGACCACAACAATCTCCCGGTCGCGGTAGAAAAACCCGTCGCAGGCGGCGCAGACCGAAACCCCTCGACCGTACAGATCCCACTCATTGGGCAGGCAGAGCATCTTGGCCTTGGCGCCGGTGGCGATAATCAGTGTCCGAGCCCGGAAGGGAGTATTGTCGACCCAAACGGTAAAGGGGGCGGCACCGAGTTCGACCCTGCTCACTTCCCCCTGCAGCAGCTCGGTCCCGAACCGGGCCGCCTGGGCCTCCATCAACTGCATCAGAGTGCCGCCGTCAATACCGTCGGGAAAACCGGGGAAATTTTCGATATCGCTGGTGGTGGTCAATTGTCCGCCGGGCTGATTGCCGTGAACCAGCAACGGCGAGCAACTGGCACGGGCGGTATAGATGGCTGCCGTCAGGCCGGCCGGCCCGGAACCGATGATGATGGTGTCGCGGATCTCAGGCGGTGCGATCATCACCAGCCTCCATGGATTGTTCTTCGGCATGATAGGAAGAGCGGACCAGCGGCCCGGCTTCAACCTGGCGGAATCCCATCTCCAGCCCGAGCTGTTTCAGGGCGTCGAATTCTTCCGGCGGCGCATAGCGAACCACCGGCTGGTGTTCGCGGGTCGGTTGCAGATATTGTCCCAGCGTCAGGCGCCTGCAGTTGACCGCGACCAGGTCACGCATAACGGCTTCGATTTCAGCGCGCGATTCGCCGAGCCCGAGCATCAGCCCGGACTTGGTCGGAATCCCGGGGGCCATTTCACCCGCCTGATTCAGCAGTTCAAGCGATCTTGCGTAGCTGGCTCCCTGCCGGACCCGCTCGTAGAGCCGGGGAACCGTCTCGAGATTGTGCCCGAGGATATCCGGACCGGAGTCCAGGATCGTGGCCAGCGCCTGCCAGTCCCCCTGCAGGTCGGGGATCAGCAGTTCGATCCGGCAGCTCGGGATTCGCTCTTTGAGCGCCCGGGTGACGGCGGCAAAATGAGCGGCGCCGCCATCGGCCAGGTCATCGCGGGTGACCGAGGTGATCACCGCATGGCGCAGGGCGAGCTCGGCCACCGCTGTGGCGACCTTGGCGGGTTCTTCCGGATCGGGCGGCCCGGGTGACCGATGCCGGACATTGCAGAACCGGCATCCCCGGGTGCACTCGTCGCCGAGAATCATGAAAGTCGCGGTGCCGCGACTCCAGCATTCCCCCTGGTTGGGGCAGGCGGCACTGCGGCAAACCGAGTGCAGTCCCTTGTCGCGATGGTAGCGATCGATCTGGGCGTAACGCGGCCCGACAGGGAATCGGACCTTGAGCCAGTCCGGTTTACGGGGTGGTCGAGTACTCATAATCTCCCAGGCAGTCTGCCGAGAAAATCTCGGCAAATTGTTGAATAATGTCGGCCTCGACCTCATTGAGGGAGACCGGCCGACCGAGGCAGGCTTCCATCGAGGTCATTTCGACCCCCTCCAACCCGCATGGAACAATGGTATCAAATCCTTCCAGGCGCTGCTCGACATTCAGGGCAAAACCGTGCCAGGTGGTCCAGCGGCGCACACCGACGCCGATCGAGGCAAGCTTCTTATCGCCGACCCATAGTCCGGTTTTACCCGGCAGGGTTGTGGCCTCGACGCCGAAGCGGGCAACGCTCTGCAGCAGCAATTGCTCCAGCTTGCGCAGGTAGCGGTGCAGGTCGCGCTGTTCCGGCGGCAGGTACACGATCGGATAGCCAACCAGCTGTCCGGGGCCGTGATAGGTGATGTCGCCGCCGCGACCGGCCTGGCGGATCTCGATCCCCTTGCGCGCAAGCAGTTCGGTCGAGGCCAGCAGATGGCGTTGCGAACTGGAGCGGCCAAGGGTGATGACCGGCTGATGTTCGAGCAAAATCAGGTAGTCGGCGGATTGTTCGCCGCGCAGTTTCAGGAACTGCTCCTGCAATCTGACCCCCTCGTCGTAGCTCAAACGACCCGGACGGACAGTGTAAAAGCCCTGCGGTATCCGGATCGGGTGGTCGGCTGTCAGGCTGTTGGTCATACTGCCAGGTCCCTTGGTGATGATCGTGATCGATTCGCCAAGCCCCAATTATAGCCGCTGGCGCGTCGAGGTCGACAGAAAAGATTCGAAACTCATACGGCCGTTTTCTCGTCTTCACATAAAGAACCGTTATGGTAGTATTGGAAGCAAACATGCAGGGGGTCCTTTCCATGATTATTCGAGTCATATACCAGGATGGTCAGGTTGGCACCGTCAAACCGGCCGAGCTCGATGATCTGATCAGCCGCTGTCGCATACACAGTTTCAGACGCAGTTCCGGTTGGGTCGATATCAGCAAGGGGCCGTTACGCGAAAACCGATCATCCACCAATGCCGTGCCTGAGCGCCGCGCGGAGTTTGCGCACCGCCGGGCAACTGAAGATGACACGGGGGCGAACGCAGCCGCTGACGGCTGACCAACATTCAATCATTGAATCCCGGGCCGGCCCTGTTATAATCATTCAGGAAAATCAGCGAGTTATCGATCTACCTGCACCCCGATGCAATCCAGACAAGGCGCGCGATGTCCCTGAATTTTCACGCCAGCCCGGCATGGCTGGAAGATCAATACCAGCGCTGGCAACAGGACCCGGCCTCGGTTCCACCGACGATCGCGGCCTTTTTTCAAGGGTTTGCCGTCGGCGAAGCGAGCAGCGCCGACCGCGGCACGGAGGCCTTCAAGCAGGCCTCGGTCCAGGCGTTGATCTACCGTTATCGCAGCCTCGGGCACCTGCAGGCCTGCACCGACCCTCTCAATCCCTGTCCACCACCGCTGCAACTGTTCTCACTGGAAGAGTTCGACCTCGACCGGGACGATCTGAAAACGACCTTCTATGCGCGCAACTTCGAACCGCAGCAGGCGACCCTCGGCGAAATCATCGACATCCTTAAGGAGACCTACTGCCGCACGGTCGGCGTCGAATTCATGCATATCCAGGACCCGCTGCAGCGTCAATGGCTGATCGACCGGATGGAGCGGGTCCGCAACCGCCCGAAGGCCGACGAAAAACGCCAGTTGGCAATCCTCCACAAACTGCAGGAAGCGGCGCTGTTCGAATTGTTTCTGCACAAGAAATTTATCGGCCAGAAACGCTTTTCTCTCGAAGGCGGAGAGGTGATGATTCCCCTGATCGACGCCACCTTGCGCAAGGCGGCCGAACTCGGGGTCAAGGACATGGTGCTGGGGATGGCCCATCGCGGCCGCCTCAACGTCATGGCCAACATCTTCGGCAAGCCCTACGCCAATATCTTTGCCGAGTTCGCCGACAACCTCGAACTCGCCTTCGTCGGCGAGGGAGACGTCAAGTACCACAAAGGATTCTCCAGCGACCGGGAGTTTTCCGATGGCAACAATATCCACCTCTCGATCGCCTCCAACCCGAGCCACCTCGAAGCGGTCAATCCGGTGGTCGAGGGGAAATGCCGCGCCCGGCACAGCAACTACGGCCCCGGCGGCAAGCAGATGGTCCTGCCGGTGTTGATTCATGGCGATGCCGCCTTCGCCGGCCAGGGGATCGTGCCGGAGACTCTCAACCTCTCGCAGCTCGACGGCTACCAGACCGGCGGCACCTTCCACCTGGTGCTCAATAACCAGATCGGCTTCACCACCAGTCCCGAGCACGCCCGCTCGACCTGCTACGCCACCGACGTCGCCAAGATGCTGATGGGGCCGATCTTCCATGTCCACGGCGAGGATCCCGAGGCGGCGGCCTATGTCGCCGAGCTGGCGCTCGAATACCGTCAGACCTTTGCCCGCGACGTGGTGGTCGAGGTGATCTGCTACCGCCGCCAGGGGCACAACGAGGGAGACGAACCGTTTTTCACCCAGCCGCTGATGTACGAAAAAATCCGCAACCGCCCACCGGTCCACGAGGTCTATGCCGAACGGCTGATCGATGAGGGAATCGACCGTTTGCAGATCAAGAACCAGGCGACCAAGATCAATACCTACCTGGAAGAAGCGCTGAATGCCGAGACCCAGCCGCTGAACCTCGGCTACCGCGGCAAGTGGAAGAACATCCAGCGCGACTACTCGATGATGGATGTCGTCACTGGGGTGCCGGAAAAAATCCTTCAGAAGCTGGCAAAAAAGGCGATGTTCATTCCTGAGCGGTTCCATGCGCACCCGAAGATCGCCAAGCTCTTCGAAAAGCGTCGCGAAGCAGTCGACAAGGGCGAGGAGATCGACTGGGGCACCGCCGAAACCCTCGCCTACGCCAGCCTGCTGACCGAGGGGGCGCCGGTGCGGATCTCCGGGCAGGACTGCCGTCGCGGCACTTTCAATCACCGCCACGCGGTGCTGGTCGACAACCAGAACGGCCAGCTCTATGTGCCGCTCGCCTTTCTCAGCCCGACCCAGGCGCCGATCCAGGTCTACAACTCGATGCTCTCGGAGAACGCCGTACTCGGCTTCGAGTACGGTTACTCGCTGGAAATGCCCGAAGGACTGACCGTCTGGGAAGCACAATTCGGCGACTTCGCCAACGGCGCCCAGGTGATCATCGACCAGTTCATCTCCAGCAGCGCCAGCAAGTGGGACCGGACCAGCGGGCTGGTGATGTTTTTGCCGCACGGCTACGAAGGCCAGGGTGCCGAGCATTCCAGCGCCCGAATCGAGCGCTACCTGGAGCTCTGCGCCGACTTCAACCTGCAGGTCACCAACCCGAGCACGCCGGCGCAGTTCTTCCACCTGCTGCGGCGGCAGATGAAGGTTCCCTGGCGGAGGCCGCTGATCGTCTTCACGCCGAAGAGCCTGCTGCGCCACCCTGATTGCCGCTCGAAGCTGGTCGACTTCGCCCAGGACCGCTTCGCCGAGATCATCCCCGGTAGCGAAGAGCCGAAGCGGGTCCGCTCCCTGCTCTTCTGCAGCGGCAAGATCTACTACGAGCTCAAAGCTCGCAAGGATACCGACGAGCGTGACGATGTCGATATCATCCGCATCGAACAGCTCTACCCATTGCGCGAGGAGCTGCTGACAAAGATCGTTGGCCGGTATTACAAGTATCGAACCGCCGCCTGGGTCCAGGAAGAGCCGGCCAATGGCGGCGCCTGGAGTCACCTGCGGCCGCAGCTCGAGAAACTGCTCGGGAAGAAACTGCTGTACGTCGGGCGACCGGCGATGGCCGCCACCGCGGTCGGCAGCCATCGGCTGCACAACCAGGAGCAGAAGAAGCTGATTAGTAAGGCTTTCAGTTTTTGAATTCGGGGCAACCCACCCCGAAGCCACGACGAACACAGAAGAAGAGCGGATGAATCCTTCATCCCACAATGAGTCATGATGTTGCAGCTTAATCGGTCAAATCTTGAGGGAATCATGAGGCTCAATAAATTTGACATCCGGGGACTGTCGCGAAGTCACAGGGACTGTTCCCGGGAATGAAAGTCGCTCCAGTTTGAAAAGTTTTCTCGGCGCCCTTGGTGCCTTGATCAGCAAAATTTTAAGGTTGACCGGCCCGGCCGGTCGGAACAACAGGAGTTCCTCTATGGATATCGTGGTCCCGGAAGTCGGTGAATCAATCTTTGAGGCAACCATCTCCAAGTGGCATGTCGCCGACGGCGATACGGTCAATAAGGATGATCTGCTCTGCGAGCTGGAGACCGACAAGATCTCCCTGGAGTTGAATGCTGAAAGTTCCGGTACCATCCGCCTGCAGGCGAAGGAAGGGGAGACCGTCAAGGTTGGCGCGACCATCGCCACCCTCGGCGAAGGCGGCGAGGAGACCAAGGAGCCGGGGGATAAGGACCAGGTCGCAGAGAAGGAGAGCGCCGAACAGCCTGAGGAGAAGCCGAAGAAAGAAGCCGAAGAGCGCGAGCCGGCCGGGGAAAAACCACAGGAGGAGGCTGAAAAAGAAGCTGGGGAAGCTGAGAAGAAGGAGACGGCCAAGAAGGAGACGGAAGAAAGAAAGGCGCAAAAACAGACGGTCGAATCCTTGAAAAAGCCGGCAGCTGGCAAGCCGGCCGCCTCCGGCCCGGAGATCGACCTGCCGATCAGAGAGGATGAACGCACCCGCCGGGTGGCGATGAGCCCGATCCGCAAGAAAATCGCCGCGCACCTGCTCTACGCCCGCCAGCAGACGGCGATGCTGACAACCTTCAACGAAGCCGATCTGAGCGTGTTGCAGAAGCTGCGCGCCGATCACCAGGACGCCTTCCAGAAAAAACATGACGTCAAGCTCGGCATGATGTCGTTCTTCATCCGCGCCTGCATCGAGGCGCTGCAGGAATTCCCCGAGGCCAACGCCCGCATCGACGGTTCCGACATCGTCTACCAGGACTTCTACGATATCGGCGTCGCCATCGGCGGCGAAAAGGGGCTGGTGGTGCCGGTCATCCGCGATGCCGACGAACTCGATTATGCCGGGATCGAAAAAGCGATCCAGACCTACGGCGAGAAGGTCAGGAACAATAAGCTTGACCTCCCCGCCCTCGGGGGGGGGACCTTCACCGTCAGCAACGGCGGAGTCTACGGATCGATGCTCAGCACCCCGATCCTCAACCCGCCGCAGTGTGCGGTGCTCGGCATGCATGCGATCAAGGAACGTCCCGTCGTGGTCGACGGTGAGATCGTCGTCCGGCCGATGATGTACCTGGCGCTCAGCTACGATCATCGCCTGATTGACGGCAGGCAGGCGGTCGGCTTTCTGATGAAGGTGAAGGAATTTGTCGAGGAACCGAGTGAAACGCTGCTGAATATGTAACCGCACAAGCCTGACCGTCCATCATCACGTCCGGAGTTGACTGGCGGAACGTTTCGCTGGCTGGGCTTCGTTTCTCCGCTTGCCTGCCGAGGATATTGCCAATCGACCGCGTTGCCGCGCCAGCGAAAGAATTCGGTTACTGCTGCATCCCTCCCCCTTTGGTCTCCTGCCCGGGAATCTATACCGAAATTTTAACCTTCCTTCGTCCGAGCTTTAACCCGGCCGGCTAAAGTTGTTTCAGATTGAAGGCAAATCCTCGCAGACATGCTGCGCAGGACGCCCCGCGAACCCGATCCAAAGGAGGTCGAGATGAAGGTTCTGATCCTGAGTGCTGCGAGCCTGGTCCTGCTCCTGGCCGGCGCGACCGCTTTCACGGCGGCCACCATCGACGTCACCGGCCGGACCGCTGACGCCCGTCTCATCGTCGCCACCATGCTGGTTAATATCAATGACAGCCTTACCGGAACCGACAACGCCGATCTGACCGGTCTGGCCACCTCGGCACTGAAGGAAACTCACCGTTTCCAGAATCCGGTGGCCAAGCCGGTGGTGACGCGGATCAATTGAGCGGGTCGACTATTGCGAACTTGAGCAGCAGTCGAACAAAGCAGGGGCTAGAAACGTTAAACCATTGCCAGCCCTTTCCAAACTTCTTTGGAATGTGTCGGGTTGCGAGCGAGGCAGAGAAATCCCTGTGGGTTAGGACCTGTTCAAAACGAGGCCCGGCAAAACCTTTGTCGATATCACTTCCATTAAATTGTCCAAATAAAACCAAGTTGATTTGTCAACAAACGGTAGAAAAACTTGACAAGCGCCTTAGTTAAATTATTATAGCGTATACGCTATATGGTTTT
>Ga0055481_10000279_pt1 | contig 16101 bp, 15 predicted proteins | sample Muzzi_PWC_D2_FD_57936 | JGI IMG/M metagenome (GOLD analysis project Ga0055481, IMG submission 57936) | Wetland microbial communities from San Francisco Bay, California, USA, that impact long-term carbon sequestration - Muzzi_PWC_D2 | ecosystem: Environmental > Aquatic > Marine > Wetlands ... | reverse complement strand
ACGTCCACGAGCAAAAGACGCCTCGCGACGTCAAAGACAGGGGAGATCCTGCCGCACCATGTCGGGATCGCAACTCTCATCGAACTGCCGGGGTGCAAGCGGTGGACCAGTCCAGGAATGGCCTGCCAGATACGACGTAACAGTAGTTAGGTAAAGCACTTAGAGAGATTCAGCAGATGGCTTGCGTTCGGACGAGCATTGCAGATAGCAATGCTGTGTTGGGCGGAAGACTTGCACATTGCCATACAACTACCGCCCGTTCCCCTTGGGGCGGCGAGGCTCGGGCAACTCGAGCCCCAGAGACTTGATCTTACGGAAGAGCGTGCTGGGATTGATGCCGAGTTCTGCAGCCGCGGCCGTACGGTTGCCGCCGTGCCGGCGAACGGCATCCGTGATATGCAACGCTTCAAGAGATTTCAAGGTGCGAGGCCCTCTACCTCGCCCCGGCGTGAAATCACCGTCGCTTCGCAGCGTTTGCGGGAGCTGGTACGGTTGGATCAAGCCGCCTCGGCACAGGACGAAAGCATGCTCGATGATGTTCTCAAGCTCACGAACATTGCCGGGGTAGTCATGTTCCATGAGGATTTCCAGCGTCTCTTCCGAGACCCCGGCGACGTCCTTGTCTTGCAAGCGATTGAATCTGCTGATGAAGCGTTCGACAAGGAGCGGTATGTCCTCACGTCGGTCGCGCAGCGATGGAAGTTTCAGGTGAATCACGTTGATCCTATAGAAAAGATCCTGCCTGAAGGTTCCCTTACGAACCAGCTTGGCTAAGTCGCGGTTCGTCGCCGCCACGACGCGCACGTCGGCCTCAATGGGGTCAACCGATCCAAGCGGCTCATACACGCGCTCCTGCAGCACGCGCAGCAACCGCGACTGCATGGCCGTTGATACATCACCGATCTCATCGAGTAGGATGGTGCCGCCCTCCGCCACAGTGAAGCGTCCCGGTTTGTCACGCTTGGCATCGGTAAAGGCCCCGGCCTTGTAGCCAAAGAGCTCTGATTCCAGCAGCGTATCGGGTAGCGCTCCGCAGTTGATGGCGACGAAGCGCTTATTGAGTCGTGGTGACAGGTTGTGAATAGCTCGGGCGAAGAGCTCCTTGCCGGTGCCGCTTGCACCCTCGATCAAAACTGTACTGTTGCTTTCGGCAATCTGAGGGAGTAGGTCGAAGAGCTGCCGCATCGCGGGGCCACGGCCGATGATGTCCGAAAAGGTGTACTTTCGCTCCAATTCCTTTCGAAGCTCCTCGACCATGCTAAGGTCCCGAAACGTCTCGACCCCACCGATGGTGTCGCCTTCGGCGTCTTTCAAGACCGCAGCCGAAATGCTGATGGGCACGCGCTGCCCCATCGCGTCGAGAATATAGATCGCCTTGTTCAGCGTCGGTCGGCCGGTCTGCAGGGTCTCCTTCAGGGCGCATTCGTTTTCGCAAATACTGGCCCTGAAAACGTCGTAGCACCGCTGCCCGATCGCCGACTCGCGCGGCACTCCGGTAATGGACTCGGCTGCCCGGTTGAAAGACGTAATGCGCCAGTCCAAGTCGACGGTAAACACGCCGTCGGCAATGGACTCGAGAATGACATCCCTAGCCCGTTTCTTGGTTGACTCGCTCATCGTAACCAACTCGCGTAGTCATCACGATGGAGTCGCTCGCTGCGCCTCCCTACGATTGGCTTGCAATTTGCGAGCCATGCTCTCCCTCGGACTCGCATTTTGCATGACGCTGTTCCATCTTGTATCGCGCGGCATACGCTGTAAGGTCTTTTATATCCATTAGTTATAAAAACTAAGCACAGCTCCACGGCAACGGCACACCGTATGCCCGAAAGTGGTGCGTTGAGCGGAAGGCGTGGAATCGGCGAGCTGCCCGATTTGGGCGAGTTGATCGATCGCCACGACAAGGCGACCGGCGAGAGGTTACGAGGTGTGATCGGCAAGACCGTGGGACTGACGACGGGGCAGGCCGCCCGATTTTGTCTGGTGAGCCAGGACTCGATCGCGAAGTGGATCAAAGAGAGGGCTCTTCCCGCGCAGCGGACACTCGGGGGGAAGTTTCGCATCTTCGTCCAGGACTTACGGCTGTTTATGGTCCAGAACGACATGAGCACGACGCTGCTCGATGCGGAGCTCGAGTGCCGGCCTTACTGCTGGGAGTGCGACAGTCGCGCCCACGGGGTCGAGAGCACATCAAGCGTGGCGTGCAGGTTATGTCCGGTTCACCGAACGAAAGCGATGAACTGCTTCGAGCTTCGGATGATCAGTACCGAACGCATCTGGGCCCACGCCAATTGTCACGAGTGCCCGTACTATCTTAAATGGGGGCGGATCGGCGGAGCGACGAATGAAACCACTGGTTGACTCAGAGATCCTCGTCAAGGCAAAGCAAAACCTGCGGCCGGAGACCGTCCGCAAGGACCAGCGCCTGGATGTGCGCTATCACATCGAGCATCCGCTTACCAAAGATCGCCCGCGCAGGTTTCTGCATGCATTTGCAGCCATTCTGCGCAACAACCCGTCCTACGGATTGGCGCTCGAACATTACATTCGGGTACAGGTCAAGTGTGGGCGATGTTCGGTGGAATGTATGCTCTACCAGGCGACCCATGATCCGAGGGATGTTCCCTGCTATCGCTCGTCGCTGCTGCTGGATATCTACCGGCGTTACTTCACGCTTGGTGGGAGGGTCTGGGGGGAGCTGACAGGCCGCCACGATCTCACGGACGAGAAGCTCCAAGAACTGGCCGGGGCCGTCTGGGACTGCACCGCTTGCCGCAAGTGTTCGCTGGAGTGCCCTTCCGGCATCGATCACGGCCTGGTCACCCACCTGTCGCGCTACATCCTCAGTGAGATCGACATTGCCCCGCGAGCCCTTGTAGTCAGCACACGCGAGCAACTGGAGGGGAAGACAGGTAACACCTCGGCTTTCCCCTGGCCTGCGGTGAATGACGGCTTGGAGTTCCTGGAAGAAGAGATGCTGGAAGAGAAGGGTGTCCGAATCCAATTCCCGCTCGATGTTGAGGGCGCGCGATTTGTTTTTTTTCCCGCCGTCAGCGATTTCATGATGGAGGCTGAGACGTTGATGGGCAATGCGGCGGTGATGGCGGCAACCGGCGAGTCGTGGACTATTGGAACAAAGTACCACGACGGGATTAACTACGGCCTTTTCTACAGTGATCGTATGTGGGATCGCATTGTGGGCAAGGTCGATGCCGAAACTCGACGCCTTCACGGAAAGGAAATCATGATCGGCGAGTGCGGCCACGCAAGCCGATCGGCCAAATCCGGAATCCCCATGTTTTGTGGGGGCAAGCAGTCTTTGCCGGTCACGAACTGCATGGAATACGCCTACGAGGCCTGGCGAACGGGCAAGCTCCGGCTTCTCCACGGCTCGATCAAAGAGCGAGTGACCTACCATGATCCGTGTAACATTGCCAGGACGAAGTGGATCACCGAACAACCGCGTGAGCTCCTTAAGCACATATGCGAAGACTACGTCGAGATGACGCCTAATCGGGAGGAGAACATCTGCTGTGGCGGTGGAGGCGGAACGGTTTCCATTGACGAGTTACGGGCCTATCGCACGGGCGTATCCGGCAAGGCAAAAGCCGAGCAGATTCGCGCCACCGGCGCGAAGTTGTGTGTGGCTCCCTGTGCCAACTGCAAGAAACAGCTCAAGGAGCTAATGGAGGATCAGAACGTGGATTGCGAGATCGTCGGCCTGCATGACCTGCTGTACAAGGCAATCGACTATTCGCAACTCGAGAAGAGCCAGAGCATTCAAGCCGACGGCGTGGAGCGCGAGCCGCAGTGTCTTGCCGGTGTATCGGAGGCCGCAGCAAAGTGAACGAATCAGTCCAATCCATGCTGGAATTCGCACGTGGTCCGCTATTTCGGTTTGCTTTTGCTCTGATGGTATTGGGGCTTGTCCGGCTCGTTGCGCTAACCCTGTATGGTGCGGTCAGGACGTATCTCCAGGCGGGCGATAAGCGGCTACTCTGGCCCGTTATCTGGCAGCGCACACTGTGGGTTCTGTTCCCATTCTCCCGAGTGCACCGAACGAGACCTGTCTACACTGCCGTCAGCATCGTCTTTCATATAGGGTTAATCGTCACTCCCATATTCCTGTTTGCGCACGTCCATCTCTTAGGGCAAGCCACCGGGATCACCTGGTTCGTAGTTCCACCACTGGCCGCCGATGTCCTGACGATCGTGACGATTATCGCCGCAGTGGCACTGTTCTCCGCACGCATCAGTTCGCCGCTGTCGCGGGAGTTGAGTCGGGCACAGGATTACCTCTGGCCGTGGCTGCTGATCGTGCCGTTTGCCAGCGGCTTTCTCGGGGCACATCCCTCGTGGTGTCCGATTAGCTATCAAATCATGATGCTGGTTCACGTTCTTAGCGCCGACCTGATCTTCATGATGATCCCGTTCTCGAAGATTGGGCATTGCGTACTTATCCCGTTCTCTCAACTGGTTTCCGACCTGGGTTGGCGGTTTCCGGCCACTGCCGGCAAGGACGTCGCCAAGGCCCTCGGTAAGGAGTCCGTTCCGATATGAGTGCAGATGCCAACACCCTCGCGATCTTGACCGACACGACAAAGTGCACCGGCTGCGAAGCGTGCGTTGCCGCTTGCAAGGAAGCGAACGGGCTGGGGAAGGACAGGCCGCGGCGGTGGAAACGCAAGATCGACGATCTGTCCAGCAGCCGTTTCACGACGATTCTTCGCCAACCGGGCGGGCACTTCGTTCGGCAGCAATGCCGACACTGTCTTGAGCCCGCCTGCGTTTCGGCCTGCATTGTCGGGGCTCTACGCAAGACGGACGAGGGACCCGTGATCTATGAAGCTGATAAGTGCATGGGCTGTCGTTATTGCATGCTGGCGTGTCCGTACGGGATACCTCGTTACGAGTGGGAGAAACCCGTACCGTACATTCGCAAGTGTACAATGTGCTTCGATCGCATCAAGGATGGCAAACAGCCGGCCTGTACCGAGGCTTGTCCCGAGGGGGCGACGATATTCGGTACACGGGCGGAGATGCTCGCCGTGGCCCACGACCGGGTCCAGCATAATCCGAATAGATACGTCAATAGAGTCTACGGCGAGCACGAGGTTGGCGGAACATCTGTACTGTACATTTCCGGTCAGCCGCTCGACTTCCTCGGCTGGAAACCCGAGCTGGGTAACGAACCTTTGCCCATGCTAACGTGGGCGTCGCTCACGAAGATTCCGCCGGTTGTAGTAGGCATGGCTGCGGCCATGTCGGGAATCTATTTCATCATCGGACGCAGAATGAAGCTCCAGGCAGAGGCGGCAGCTGAGCAAATGTCTACCGGCGGCAATCGGGAAACACCCACACTGAAGCCGGCAGACGCCGCGACCCCAAAGGGCACGGAAATCCCGATAGAAGGTGTAGAAAACGACCATGCGTAAGACCTTCAGTCTTTTCAAGTCATTCCTGTGGGGCATCATCGGCGTTTGGGCCGTGGTATCGGTTGCCCGCTATGTGCACGGACTAGGCGCAACCACGGGCCTGAATGACGTGACGCCTTGGGGGTTGTGGATTGCGTTCGACGTCATGGCTGGCGTTGCACTGGCGGCGGGTGGTTTTGTTCTCGCGGCAACGGTCTACATCTTCGGACTGGAAAAGTTTCGACCATTTGTGAGACCGGCGATTCTGACTGCGTTCCTGGGCTATCTGGCCGTGGCGGTCGGACTTCTTTACGACCTGGGATTGCCGTGGCCCATCTGGCACCCGATCGCCTTTCCTCAACACCATTCCGTGGTGTTCGAGGCGGCCATGTGCGTCATCCTCTACTTGACGGGGCTCGGCCTGGAATTCAGCCCGGTGGTCTTGGAGCACCCGTGGTTCGATCGGCCCGTATTCAAGTCCGTTCTACACACCGTTAAGCGGTTTACGATTCCGCTGGTCATTACCGGAGTCGTCCTTTCTACGTTGCACCAGTCCTCTCTCGGGTCGCTGTTCCTCATCCAGCCGTTTCGGGTTCACCCGCTCTGGTACAGCCCTGTGGTTTATGTCCTGTTCTTCGTGTCAGCCATTGGACTGGGACTCATGATGGTTGTCCTCGAATCGTTGTTCTCCGGTTGGTTCTTCGGTCACAAGATCCGGACCGACTTGTTAGCAGGACTCGGTCAAGCCACCGCCGTGGCGCTGTTTGTTTACGCAGCGCTTCGATTGGGAGATTTGTACCTGCGAGGTGACCTGGGCTTGGCTTTTGCAGGCACCTGGCAAGGGTGGTTGTTTCTATTCGAGCTGCTGATCAGTGCATTGATTCCAGCCGTGCTCCTGTGCTTCCGCACGGTTCGAACAAGCGTAGCAGGGATCGGCGTGTGCTCGGGCCTCACCGTATTGGGGATGATCGGATACCGGTTAGATATCTGCATTGTGACCTTTACCCGGCCCGACGGACTCCCCTATGTGCCGACCTGGATGGAGTTCGCAGTCAGCGCGGGCGTCGTGGCAGGGGCCATCCTGACGTTCTTTTTCTTCGTCGAACACCTGCGCGTCTACACGGATGAGCCTGAGACGCCCGCTGACCGGCTCATCCCTCCCTGCGACGACACGGCCGGCATTCCTGAGGCCTACCCGGCCGCCGTGGCTTCGCCCCGTAGGAATTCGCTGATCGTCATAGTCAGCGCGGCGTTGACCGTCAGCGTTCTGCCGGCTGATGCTGTGTATGGACCCCAGGCCGTATCAACACCCGTATCGCCCGCCCGAACGCTTGATGCCTCCGCGATCAATCTGGATGGCAAATCCGATATGCGGTTCTTACTTCCCGGATTCCCATCGCTGGACGTATCGCCGACCAGTGCGAGTCCGGTGCCCGTCAAGATCATGCTCATCAACGGAAACCGCGACGAGCGGCTGGTGCCGTTCAACCATGCAGGTCACATCGGGCGGATGGGCGGCGACGAGTCATGCGGCAAGTGTCATCATCAGAACATTCCGTTCGATCGCAGCACCTCGTGCCATCAATGCCACCGCGACATGTACGAGACGACCGACACGTTCGATCATGCATGTCATGTACAAAAAGTTGGCGGCAACAAAGGGTGTTCCCAGTGTCACGCGGAAGAACCGGGGCGTAAGGCCAGACAAAGTGCAAGGGCGTGCCAGGAGTGCCATACGCAGATGATCGTGAAAGCATCGCGCATTCCCCCGCCCAAACAAGGCCTGACCGGATTCGCTCCCGGGTACATGGATGCGATGCACGGTTTGTGCATCAATTGTCACGAGGAAGTGGCGAAGCAGCAGAACAGGCCCCATCATGCCAGGTGCGACAGGTGCCACCGGATTGAAATTGAACCTGTAAACACTGCTGATTTGGTGCTACGTGAAGCCCAGTCCGCGTACCTCAACCGGGCCGCGTGGCGCTGCTCATCGGATAAGCGCCCTAAGCCATTCAGTGGCTCCGAGTCGGACAAATGCCAATGACTGCGAAGTCTTCACGGAACCGAAAAAAGATTCTGGTGATCGACGACGAGACGTCCATCATTACATACTTGACGGCCGTGCTCGAGGACAACGGGTACGCGACCTGCTTCACCACCGATCCCGGCGTCGCCCTTGCCTCGGTCCGCGAGCAGCAGCCCGATCTGATTACATTGGACATCATGATGCCGCGGCAGTCGGGTGTGGCACTCTACAAGGAACTTAGGCTCGATTCGCAATTTCGGCATATCCCGATCGTGTTTGTCAGCGCGTTCAACCGAGCGAGCTGCGTCGGACCGGAATCCTTCCGCAGGCTGGTCCCGGACGAGCGGGTCCCTGTTCCCAACGCCTACCTCGAGAAACCCGTTTCCGTTCCGGATTTCCTCGATACCGTGGCTACACTTCTCGATTCGGCAGGAGCCGGCGACAAGTCACACCTGGGGGAAGCGCCATGATTTCTGAAGGGATCAAGCACTGGATCCGTACGGAGCTGTTCGATCAGGTGCCCGTGAGCATATGCGTGATCGACCGTGACTACGACATCGTCGAGGCGAATCGGTGCTTCTCCGAGACATTTGGCGCGTGGCATAACCACAAGTGCTATGCGGTATACAAGAACCTCACCCACCATTGTGAGCGCTGTGCGGCCGCCGAGACGTTCGCTGACGGCGAAACGAGGATGCGCGAGGAACTCGGCGTCTCCGAATCCGAAGGAAAGCCCACGCATTATCTGGTTCGCACCGTTCCGCTGGCCGGTGAAGACGGCGCAATTCGCTATATCATCGAAATGTCGGCGGACATCAGCGAAATGAAGAGATTGGAGCAGGAGAAACTGACGGCCGAGCGACTCGCCGCTGTGGGTCAGACTGTGGCCGGTCTGGCGCACGGCATCAAGAACGTCATCATGGGCTTGGAGGGCGGCATGTATGTCGTTGGCTCCGGCATCCGGCGGAATAATGGCGAGAAGATCCGGCAGGGCTGGCGTGTCTTGGAGGAAAATATCAGCCGTATTTCAGCGTTTGCCAAGGAGTTCCTTGATTTCGCCAGGGGTCGCACGCCGCAGGTGAGTGTGGTGGACCCGAACCGGATTGCGCAAGGTGTCATAGAACTCTTCCGTGAGGCCGCGGCTCAATCAGGCGTTCGACTTCGGGCGGATCTCGGCGAGAACATCGCCCACGCCCCGCTGGATCAGGAGGGGATCCACACCTGCCTGGCCAACTTGATTTCGAATGCCATCGATGCCTGTGAGATGAGCAGAAAGAAGCACCGGTGCGTCGTCTTGACCACGCGGGAGCGAGACGGCTTGCTGGTTTACGAGGTGGTGGATGACGGCTGCGGTATGGAGTACGACGTGAAGCAGAAGGTCTTTACCAACTTCTTCTCCACCAAGGAGTCCGGCAAGGGAACGGGGCTGGGGCTCCTCACGACACGAAAGATCGTCCAGGAACACGGTGGCAAGGTATCATTCGAATCTGCCAAGGATGAGGGCTCGGTCTTTCGCCTGGAATTCCCGCGGAGCCGCCTACCTGAATTCATTAGCGAGAATCGCGCGGAAGACAACAATGGTGATCGATTCGTCCATGTCCGAGCCGATCAGGAGGACAACCGATGACAAGGGCGGAAGACATGACCGTTCTGGTTGTGGATGACGAGCCGAATGTGCGGCTGTTTCTGCAAACGGCTCTTGAGGACGCCGGCTTCGACGTGGTCACGGCCGCCGACGGCGACGAGGCCTTGGAGATCATCCGGTCCGGTAAGCCCGATTTCATCTCCACGGACCTGGTCATGCCTAACCGGTCGGGTCCTCGCCTGCTATATGAACTGAAAAGGAACCAAGAACTATCGCGCATTCCGGTGCTCATCGTCACCGCCCATGCCGAGACCGACATGGGCAAGAGCGATCTCGAGGACATCATGGCGGACAGCGTCATGTCCGGCCCCGGCGTCTATCTCGAGAAGCCTGTTCGACCCGCGGCCTATGTGCGGCATATTAAGGAGGCATTGGGCATTGAGTTGACGGATGAAGACAGCGATAGGATGAGTCTCAAGGAACAATTGGAGGAACACATGAAGGGCGCCAGTCCCGATGCGATTAGAAAGGCGCTAGATGCACTTCGAGAAACCTGAAGTGCTCTTGGGAGCATGCCAGGCGCCGAAATGACGGATCGGATGAAGGTCCTCCTGTGATGTGGAGTGCACCCATGACCGAGAACGAACAGTTGAAGAAGAAGATTCTTATCGTAGAGGACGAACCAGGCCTGGTGACTTACCTGGAAACACTGCTTGCGGACAACGGATACCAGACGGTATCGGCTCCCGATGGCAAGATCGCGTTTGAAAAGGTGAAGAGCGAACGACCTGACCTGGTGACGCTTGACATTTCGATGCCGGAAACATCCGGCGTAAGGTTCTATCGTAATGTAAAGGAGAATCCCGAATTCGCCAAAATCCCCATCGTCATTGTGACCGCCGTCACCGGTAAGGGCGGCGATCCGGACGGATTCAGGAAGTTTATCAGTACGAGAAGTCAGGTTCCTCCACCCGAAGGATTCGTTGCAAAACCGGTCGAGCCAGAGGAGCTGCTGAAGACCATCGGAGGACTCCTACACTGAGAGGATCCGGCCGATGGCCGGGCATAACTTTCCGCACTCGTTTGCCGGACCATCGAAATGCCCCCAATGTCGGGTATCGCACGAGCGTCGAGTATGTTAAATGTCGCTGGGGCATCGGAATTCGAGATCCTTGATCGGACGTGGATTATGCACACAGATGAAGAAGCCATGCCGCCCGTCACTTTTTATCCCATAGGGGTGATTCGCAGCCCGCATTTGCTGCCGGACAAGACCCCCATCCAGCCGGTTTACGCGCGAGGCGTTGAAGGACGAGCCGAGATTCTTTCCGACTACGTGGACGGACTGCAAGACCTGGCGGGATTCTCGCACGTTCTCTTGGTCTATTGGTTCCACCGCGCCACCACGCCGCGGCTCATCGTGAAACCGTTTCTTGACGACGTGCCCCGCGGCGTATTTGCGACACGCGCGCCGTGCCGACCGAACCCTATCGGCATTAGCGTGGTTCGGTTGATTCGGCAGGAAGCGAACGTGCTGTACCTTGAGGACGTGGACATGCTGGACGGCACTCCTCTACTGGACATCAAACCGTATGTAAGCCGCTTCGAATGCCGCGAGGGCGTGCGCTGCGGCTGGGTGGATAGCATAGATGAACCCACGGCCCAAGAACGTACCCGTGGCAGGAATCAATGGAGAGCCGAAGGCAAATAGGCGTCCCCGAGCGCACCATGCAGTGAATACCGAGGATTCGCCCGATGATCTTTGTGACAAGCCAGACGGGAATTGGCGAACGGAACCTCTGCGAGAAATGTCCGATCGGATCCTACGCTGCGCGTAGACCCGCCTCCATCATTGCGAGAATCTGGAAGTGGCACACCAGGTGGTGCCCGGGGTGGAAGGCCCATCAGAGGGCATTGGCCGAGGAGCAAAGGGAATCACGCCCACGCTGAGTAGTTCATTGTGCTTGCCTCGCTGCAGCAGGGTGCGCGCTCGTCCGCCACCCTGAGGGCCGCGGCCCACGAGCGCGCGGTTTATGCTACTGCGATCTGCGGACAACCGCACCTGAGAGGCGTACGATTTTCAGCGCGTTTGAAGACAGACCCCGGTAGGTCGCGCAGGAGCCACTCTCCGCTGGTCGGATCGTTTTTACGCATCGCAGGTGCCTGAATCCTGAGTCGGACATGTGCGTCTTCAGCGAAGCGGAAGCATGATTCTGTGCCAAGGTTGAGACGAGCTATCGTGATCCGAAGTTTCATCGCTTTGTGACTGGACAGAGCACCACGGAATCCGGTAGAGTCGTCATTAAGTTACTTGCTTATAGGATCGATATTTCGCGCGACCTGCCTGGATGGCAGCGCGCGGGTTCGGTGTCAGCAGCTGGTTGCATCCCATGGTGTCTCAGTCTAGGGCCATCGCGGTGACCAAGAGATCGACGACGAGACGAGTTATCCTCGCCGCGGTGATCTGCTGTGGCCACGGTGATCGAATCGCATCTGCAGATTCGCAGCCGCATGCGTCTAAGTTAGATTGGCCTTTCGTATACGTGCAGCTTCCCATGGACTCGCCCATGGAACAGGCGCCGTGCCCGCCCGGCAGCCTCCGGCCGAAAGCGTTCTGTGAACACGGGCGAATCGTCCGCGTCGACCCCGACGGAACGACCCGGTCTCTTACCGACTCCTTCCATAGTGCTTGCGAGTTCGACGTCTCGTTCGACGCCAAACGCATACTTTTCCCCGCAAAACGCCGGGAGGGCGATCCGTGGGCGATTTGGGAGATGTCTTCCGACGGATCAAACACACGACAGGTGACGCGGGTAGCCGGGAATTGCCGCACTCCCGCATATCAGTCGACTTTCTACACGATTGTCTCGAACGAACCGTGGTACCAGATCATGTTCAGCAGTGATCTGGCCGGTGAGATGAATGAGCTAGGCACAGGTCCTTCCTTTAGCCTCTACAGTTGTCATCTGGACGGCGAGCACGTGCGCCGCCTCACCATGAACCCGAACGATGATCTCGATCCGTATTTGATGCCCGACGGGCGGGTGCTTCTGACAAGCTGGCGGCGAGTGGATGATCGGCACGGCTTACGCGGACGCGCCTCGTTGTTCGGGCTGAATACGGATGGCACCGACTATGCGCTGTTCTTGGGCGATCCAGGACGCTCCTATAAGCTCATGCCTTGCATCGTGGGCGACGAACGTGCGGTGTTCGTCGAAGCGGATCGACTGGCATGGGGCGGCGCCGGACAGTTGGCTTCCGTTTCGCTCAGGCGTAGTTTTTATTCCTATAGACCGATCACCGCTGATCGTACACGAGTCTACCACTCGCCCTCGCCGTTGCCTGATGGCACGATTCTGGTCTCCTCGCAGTCTGCGCAAGAAGCCGCACCGTTCGCCATATATCGACTCGACGTGCATACCGGGAACTCCACTCGAGTCCTCACTGACCCGCTTCACCACTCTCTGTACGCCATGGTATTGGCACCGCGAGTAGAGCCGGACGGCCGATCGAGCGTGGTGGATGAGCGGCGGCAAACCGGAAAGCTGTACTGCCTCAATGCCTATATCAGCGATTCCAAGATCATGTCGCATCTAACGCCCGGTACGGTCAAACGTGTACGGGTCCTGGAAGGCGTGCCATTGCCGACGCCCACCGATGGCGGCATTGAGAGACGCGCCTCACACGCAGGGCATCGTGACGGCAATTTGATGGCAAAACGCAGGTTTGTCAGCACGATTGGAAGGCGATTGCTGGGAGTCGTCGATGTGTGTACCGACGGCTCCTTCCAGGTCGAAGTGCCGGCCGACGTTCCGATACAGCTTCAGACGTTGGATGAACACGGCATGGCACTGGCGAGCTGTGGCTGGATCTGGGTCAAACATCGTGAGCCGCGCGGCTGTATCGGCTGCCACGAGGATCCTGAGCTGACGCCTGAGAATCGGCTTGTGGACGCCATGCGCCGGCCGGCGGCCAAGTTGACGCTTCCGGAGAGTAAACGCCGCACGGTGACTTTCAGTCGCGACGTCATGCCGATCATCAGCGCCAAGTGCAACGGGTGTCACACGTCAGACGCAACGGGGATCGATCTCAGCAATAAGGGGGTCGGTGAGTTCAATCGCGCCTACAAGAACCTGCTATTTCCGAGATCGGCATCCAACAAGGCGGGAGAGATAGCAAACGGACGACACGTTCATCCCGGTCGCGCCCGGACGAGCCCACTGGTCTGGCGATTGTGGGGGAAGAACACTGCGAGACCGTGGGACAGCGAAGCGTACAGTCTCGAGTGGTCGGCCAAGTGCCCACCGCCCTCCGCCGTCCCATTGACCGATGATGAAAAACTGATTTTCGTCGAGTGGATGGACTTTGGTGCGCCGTGGAATGACGCCCGCGGCGAAGGTTCGCTAAACATTCTGCCGGCAAATAGCAAAGTTGAGTGAGTGATGCGGCCTATCAGTATCCTGTTCTGTTGTATCGTTATGACTCCGTTGGCTTGGAATAACCGACACGTGGTCGGCGAACCGCGTCTACCCGTCTTTACCGATGTCACGACAGACGTCGGCATTCGATTCAGGCACAGTTTCGGGGACCGCAACCTCAGCAATATCGTAGAGGGTACGGGAGCCGGCTGCGCATTTTTTGATTACAACGGAGACGGTTTTCAGGATATCTACTTCGTAAACGGTTGTTGGCTTCAGGAAGTCAGCGACAACCGAGGACGGGATCTACGTGGCAAACTGGCTAATGCGTTATACCGGAACAACCGTGACGGCACGTTTTCCGACGTAACGGAGGACGCAGGTGTAGGCCATCGCGGATACGGGTCTGGCGTATCTGCCGCCGATTACGACGGCGATGGCGATCTGGACCTGTATCTACTGAACTACGGTCGAAACGTCCTGTTCCGCAATGACGGTGACGGGACTTTCACGGACGTTTCAGAGGCGGCGGGGTTGGCGGATCCCCATTGGAGTCTCTCGGCGCCGTGGCTGGATTTCGACGGCGACGGTGACCTGGACGTCTACGTGGCCAATTACCTTGAATACGACGACGGTGAGTTTCGTGATTTCTACGCGGCGGCCGGCTACCCCGGTCCACTCAGTTACGACTCCCAGCCCGATCGACTCTATCGCAACAACGGTGACGGCACGTTTACCGACGTGACCGACGAAAGCGGTGTGGTCTGCCCGAATGGGCGGGCCATGAGCGCCGCGACCACCGATTTCAACGGCGACGGCATCCTGGACATATACGTAGCCAACGATGCCACTCCGAATTGTTACTTCGTGGGCAATGGTAGAGGTAAATTTCGCGAAGTCGGTTTGGACTGGGGTGTGGCTTTCGCCGAAGGAGGGCAAGCAGCATCGTCAATGGGGCCGGTCATAGGTGACGTCAACGGAGACGGACGACTCGATGCGTATATTCCCGACATGGGATACGGTTGCCTTCTCATTAACGAGGGTGACGTGTTCTTTGATAAGACTGCAACATCCCGTTTGGCGGCCATCAGCGGTCAGTACACGGGGTGGGGAGGTGCGCTTCTGGATTACGACAACGACGGGCACTTGGATATCTTCGTCGCCAACGGCAACGCGCACCACGAGTATTCTGAGGAGGACGTGCTGGTTCGGAATAACGGCAAGGGGCAGTTTATCGATGTGGCGAATAGCGCCGGCGCGTACTTCCGCGAGAAGTATGTCGGGCGCGGTGTGGCCACCGCTGATTACGACAATGACGGCGATGTCGACATATTGGTGATCAACCTCAACGGCCCTGCGAAGCTACTGCGCAACGACGGGGGAAACCGCAACCAATGGCTGAGGGTCGCCCCGAGGTACGCGGGTACAAAAGTCGAAGTCATCGGCACTCGTGTCACTGTTCATGCCGGAAATATGACATTGCTGCGGCAGGTTAGCGGTGCGATGGGGTACCTCTCGTATAGCGATACGCGCCTACACTTCGGTCTGGGTAACCACGAAACGGCGGATGAAGTGGAAATCCGTTGGCCCGACGGGAACGTGATCAAGCTGACGAACATAAAGGCAAACAGGCTCATCGAGGTATTCTATAAACCGAAATAAGGAAGGGAGTCAAAACCATGTTTCGACGAGTCGTGGCCGTATCCGTTGCGGTTGCGATGATGACCGGCCCCGTACAAGCGTCGGGTTCGGGTAACACCGCCAAACACCCGGTTTATGTGGGTGTGCGAGTCTGTCGTCAGTGCCACGCCGGCCCAGGCGCCGGGCATCAATTCAGTGTATGGCGTGCCTCCAAGCACGCGCTGGCATATGCCGGTCTCTGGAGCCCGGCCGCAAAACGTATCTCGAAACTGAGCGGCATCGCTGAGGAGCCACAGGTCGCCCCGACCTGCCTGGGATGCCACGCGACGGCCTTCGACGCGGAGGAATGGGAGTCGGAGGAGACATTCCATTTGGAGGATGGCGTTCAGTGTGAGGGGTGCCACGGTCCGGGAAGTGAGTACGTAAGTCTTGACATCATGGTGGACCGGGAAGCGGCCATGCGCGCCGGGCTCCGGATGCCGAGCGAACGAACCTGTATGATCTGTCACGCCGTCAAGGGTTCGCACGTCGCGGTCTTGGGTTCGCCGGTGTTTGATGTGGCAGCCGGGCAAGAAACGATCGCTCATCCCGTACCGATGCCAAGGAAATCTCTCGCCACGGCAGCCACCACTGCCGACACCAACGCCGTTGACGAAAACGGTGGGCGTCATTTCGTCGGTGTCTGGAATTGCGCGGGCTGCCATAAGGGTCCGACGATGGGATACCAATTCAGCCGATGGCGCATAAGTCCGCACGCACGCGCTTACGCAGTCCTGGGTACAAGGGCCGGATATCTGCGGGCTGCCGAGGAGGGCGTCGATGGCGATCCCCAAGTCTCACCGCGTTGTCTACGCTGTCACGCCTCGGCTGCGCAGCAAATCGAAGAAGCACAAGCCGCGACTTTCGATCTCGGGCAGGGTGTCCAATGTGAGTCGTGTCATGGTCCGGGCAGCGACTACTGGCCGGACGCCATCATGCGTGATAGAGGATCGGTCCGAACGGCAGGGCTCGCAGAGG
>Ga0055481_10000278_pt1 | contig 16115 bp, 12 predicted proteins | sample Muzzi_PWC_D2_FD_57936 | JGI IMG/M metagenome (GOLD analysis project Ga0055481, IMG submission 57936) | Wetland microbial communities from San Francisco Bay, California, USA, that impact long-term carbon sequestration - Muzzi_PWC_D2 | ecosystem: Environmental > Aquatic > Marine > Wetlands ... | reverse complement strand
CCGCCAGTATCGCTCCTGCAATCGACCCAGACGCCGCTGCGCAACGGCTTCATCCTTCAATCGACCACTCTCGATCGAGGCGTACATCTTTGTCAGCGCTTCTTCCATCCGATCGAGGAACCGCTGGTGCATGCCCTGTTCTTTTTTCCGACGATCCGCACTGCGCGCCAGCACGAACGTCTCCTCGCCATCCGGGCCGGGCACCAGCTTGACCTCGACCCCGGCCTGCACCTCATGCCACTCCTTGTCGATGAGGTGCTGTTCGAATCGCCGCAGCATGGCCTTGGGGGTGCCCACGATGTACGAGCCGCCACGCTCTCGCAGATACTTCAGGTTGTCCTCGCTGACCATCCCCCGATCCATCACCCAGATACGATTGGCTCGTCCGTACTTCTCTTCCATCGCCCCGACCATCGTCTCGACCGTCCTGGAGTCGTTCGTGTTGCCGTCGAACACCTCGTAACCCAACGGAATGCCATCCGTCGTGACCACCAAACCGATGCAGACTTGCACGCAGTCCGGACGGCTGTCGCGCGAATAGCCACGCTTGGCCATGGGATTGGATTTGCATTCGCCTTCGAAGTACGTGCTGGTCACGTCGTACAGGAGCAGCTCATAGTCCAGGGCAAACAGATCCCCCAAACGCTCCTTGAGATGCTTCTCGATCGCCTCCTTGTGGGGTAGAAGCTGGTCCAGCCCGGCGTACAGCCGCCGGTGGTGCACCTGTTCGATCCCCACACCCAGCAGATCCTCCAAGGCCGTTCGACGGTACCACGTGTCCGCGATATGCAACTCACTGGACGGCTCGCAGAAACGGGCGATCGTCAGAATCGCCGCGACCTGTTCCCACGGAACGTCCTCCCGCCCTGACGGCATCAAGGACGACAGGAGCTGGTCCAGACCCAACAGCCGCCACAACCCCAACGCCAGCCAGACGTCGCCGAAGTCGCGCAGCCGCTGGAGACGAATGTTCTTCAGCTTGACCAGAACGGGCTCGTCGTCCGTGGGATCATCGTAGTGCGCTGGATCAAAGAGCGAGGGCTGCGGACGTGCCTTGCCGTTGAGTTGGTGACAGAGTTGAGCCCAGCCGTTCTTCTCGCTCTTCTTCAGCTCGCCCAGGTAGGCGACGATGCGATGCCGTGAGCCCTTCCCCGTACGATACGATTCGACCAGGGCCCAGTAGGTGTGCCCCTTGCCATTCTTGCGTCGCTCCAAACGCTTGAGAAACATCGCATCCCTGCCGAAGATCAACGCCCCGTCTTCAACAAGAATGACACATCATCTCGCCTCGGCAACCAAGAAGGTCGTGACTACATCGGGTTTGGAGACGCTCAACGCGATTGGCGCCCATGCCAGTCGCGTTGGCGACGCTGAAAAAAACCAAAACCGCCCACAACTGTTCAACTTGGGCTAGGCACCGTCAATCATGCAACTAATTCGGAGGAGAACCATAAATGGGATATATGGGAAAATTGGGTAATCTTGCCCACCACCAGAATCGGGCTTCTCGCTGGGAAAACGCTATGAGACCAGTGGGCAGCGCCAAGGGAGAGTCACCATTCCCCGGCGCAACCAACGACTACTGGCCGTAAGTCCTTGTGGCGCAAGGGGTTTAATGTGCGCTGGCCCTGGGGGCATTCGTACCCCGTGTATGCTCACATGGCAGGGAGAGTATGTCCGGCTCGGACCGGGCGGATGAGCGCCGCGTTACTTGACTTGAAAAGCCCGGCAGGCACGAGTGGTCAGCTCTCGAATCCCCTGATGATGATCGTGTCGTTTTGCCCCCCGAAGCCGAAGCTATTGGAAAGGGCGGCGCGGACTTCCACCTTTCGTGCCTGGTTGGGGACATAGTCGAGGTCACAATTCGGGTCAGGTTCGGTGTAGTTGATCGTCGGGGGGACCATGCCGTCGCGAATGGCGAGCACACAAGTAATCAGTTCCACAGCGCCGGCGGCCGCGATCAGGTGGCCAAGCATACTCTTCACGCTGCTTATCGGAACTTGTGCCGCACGATCCCCGAACAGCTTGCGAATCGCGAGCGTCTCAATCTTGTCGTTTTCTTCCGTACTGGTCCCGTGGGCGGAGATGTAATCAATATCGGCCGTCGTCAAGCCGGCGCTACCCAAGGCCACTTTCATGGCGGCAATCGCCCCGCGCCCATCCTCGTGAATGTCCGTGATTCTGAAGGCGTCCGCCGTCGACCCGTACCCGACCACCTCGGCCAGAATGTGGGCGCCCCGGCTGCGGGCGAGGTCCAATTCCTCCAGAATCAGGATTCCGGCCCCTTCGCCGATCACAAACCCGTCGCGGGTGCGGTCGAACGGGCGCGATGCGGTCTGAAGGCTGTCATTGCGCGTGGATAGGGCGGTCAGCCGGTTGAAACCGGTCACGCCGAGGGGATGAATCATGCTGTGCGTGCCCCCGGAGATCATCATGTCCGCGTCGCCGTAGCGGATCATGTGCATGGCCTCACCCAACGCCTGCGTGCTGGCGGCACATGCGGTCAGCGTATTGCAGTTCGGTCCCTGGGCATTGAAGTAGACAGCGAGGTGGCCCGCCGCCAGATTCGGGTCCTGCTCGCGCTCATTCGTGGCATTCAGGAGGCGCAGGGCCTCTTCGGCCCAGCGAACGGTATCGAGCGGCTGGGTCTTGCCCTCATCGTCCACGCATCCTCGAACGGCAGCCGCCGCAAAGGGCGCGAAATCGAGCGGCCCTTCACCGCCACCCAAATAGACGCCCACCCGCGTCGGGTCCAGCCCTACGAAATTGTCGAGCCCGGCGTGTGCCCAGGCTTTGGCCGCCGCCCCCAATGCAAACCGCGTGTTGCGACTGGCGCCTTCATGTCTTCGCGCCGCGTCGCCGATAACATCCGCCACCCGATACGATTTCACTTCCGCGGAAAACGATGTGGGAAAAGTGCTCGCGTCGAAGTTCTTTGTTGGCGCCACGCCGCTTCGGCCCTCAAGCAGCCCCGACCACACCTGCTCGATGTCATGCCCGAGCGGCGTGACCCAACCCATCCCTGTAATCACAACACGACGATCCACGCAGTTACTCCTCGTACCGTTTGATGATCAGCGCCGCCGCTTGGCCTCCGGCCAGGGCATACCCCAAAGTTGCGGCGTTTCGAATGCGTGCGTCCCTCGGATCGTTGGGGGCGAACGAAAACCGGCAATCCGGATGCAACTCGTTGGTGTTCCGTGTCGGCGGGACGGTGCTCCTATGGAGCGACAGGACCATGGCGGCGAAGTCAATCGCGCCGCAGCCTGCGCCATTGTATCCGGTGGCCGGTCGAGTGGTCATGGCGGGGATACGATGCAAGTGATCGCCGAAACAGGACTCCCATCCCTTGATCTCGGCATGATCGTAAGGGGTGATGCCGACGCCGAAGGGGACCGCCAGGTCAAGATCGCCGGGGTTCAGAGATGCATCGGCGACCGCGTTTCTCAACGCGATGGCGGCAGGCTTACCGGATGGGTCCGGCTCTGCCCAATGATGCGCATTGCTCCCGGCACCGAAGCCCGCCATCTCGGCGTAAATCCGCGCGCCGCGGGCTTTTGCATGTTCGAGTGCCTCGAGAATGACCAGTCCTCCCCCTTCGGCAACCACCGTGCCCCGGCTGTTGCGAGAGAAAGGCCTGCACGCCAGCTCCGGCCGATCATTCGAGTCCGTGTCGAGCCGCCCCAGCAGCTGTGGGCGCGCGAGCGCCATGGGATTGATCTTGGACTCGGCCCCACCGCAAATGCACACATCCGCGGCACCGCGCGCAATCGTGCGAAACGCCTCTCCGATCGCAAGGTGGCTCGACGCCTCTCCGCAAGTCACGGTGTTCGAAGGCGCCTGGCAGTCGTGCACAATCGTGACGTGACACGCGAGCATGTTGGGAAGGAACTTCAGCAACCATAGGGGCGTCAGGTTCTGCATCCCCTCTGCGCCCCATTTGCGAATATCAAAAACGCCGTCATCGCCTTTGGCGGTGGCCAGCGCCCCTGCCAGTTCGCTCAAATCCGCACAGATCAGGCCGGCACCGATATTCGCCCCGAACCGCGTGCTGTCGACATTGGGTGACCCATCGCCTTCGCCCCGATCCACAATGCACTTCGTGTTCAGGCCCGCATCGCGCACGGCGTGATAGGCACAGGCCACGGCGATTTCTATGTCCCGCGACATGACTTTTGCGCTCTTGCGATACGTCTTGGGGATGAAGTCGCCCAATTTGAAGGGGGGAAGTTCGCCGCCGATTTGCGCGGGAAAGCCGGCGGGATCGAACGCCTCTATCCGCTTGATACCGCAAACTCCGGTCGTAAGGGCGTCCCAGAACGGCTCGATCCCGATCCCGATCGGTGTGCCGACTCCCAACCCCGTCACAACCACACGGCGCCTGATGCTCATCGAATTGGCTTCTCCCCGCCCAAGCCTAGCTGTCGGCATGAGGTTAGCAACTGCGCGAACTGATCGGAAAAGACAAAGTTATGGTCAGGCAAACCGAGCGATCCTTCGGCATGGTTCACGTGCGAAAAAATAAGATCGACCCTACCGATCGATTCCCGGTTCCGTATGACGATACCGCTGGTGACGGCCGCGCGATCCTCGATGGAATCGATCGTCGCCTCGTAGCGAATCTGATCGCCGGGCACGGCATAGCCCTCGAATGCGGCAAGCCGCACTTTCGCGAGAATGACGTTTTCCTGAAAATCACGCGCCTCGCCGACCAGAATTCCGGCCGTCTGCGCCATGCCTTCAATCATCAGACTGGGCGGCACAACCGGGTAGCCCGGAAAATGATCGTGAAGATACTCTTCCGCCATGGAGACGTTTTTGATCGCCACGGCGCGCTGTCCTGGCACGAATTCGACAAAGGTGTCTATCCAGATCCAGCGCATATCTTTTCGTGGTGTTGGTGCCTCTACATGCCTGACAGACGCGCCGCTACGCTGCCTGGAGCTTGCCTTCCACGTAATTCACGATCGTGCGCACGGTAAACAAGTCAGGCACCTTGGAAATGGCCGGATCCTGCTCGAACTGGGCGAAGTCTGCATGCGGCATCGCGGACTTCAGGGCTTCGAGTCCTGCCGGTGTCAGCCTGTCGCCGTCCACTAGCTCCGGATTGTTCAAGGCATCCTCAGGGAACAACTCGCCCTTGGGTATCTTGATTGAAAACGCCTTTTCGAGCCGAAACACAATATCGAGAAAATCGATGCTCTCGGCGCCAAGATCACCCTGTAACGTTGAATCGTCACTGACTTCGTCATGATCCACGCCGAGCGCATCACTCAGAACGTCTCGAACGGTCGCAAAGACTTCCTCGCGATTTTGAGCCATCCCGTGCAGACCTCCACCAACCTTGACAGATTGAGCCGCTTCAGCCGGCGGCCAGATTAACAATCCCGCATCCTATCAGTCCGCAGACCGCGTGTACAGCAAGTCGAATGTCGCTCGGGCATCGGCGATCATCCGATCGTGCCCACCCTTGCCTCGACCTGCCTCATCCTCTACGGAAAAATGTGTGAGGCCGAACCGCGCCTTGACGACTTCGACCCCTTGGCAAGTTCCGACACCACTGAAGTCGCTACGGTCGTCCGCGATCCCTTTGCAGTCCACCGCCACTTGCAGCAGACTGCCCGGCTTCACAAAGCTCTTGTATGTTACGTTTCTCGCCTCCCGGAGCAAGATGACACTGTGCCGGAAATCAAGGGCGTCTCGTACCAACCACGCCGCGGCTTCCGCCATCGCCTCCAGCATCAGCACGCCCGGCAAGACCGGGAAAGTCGGGAAATGGTCGGCCAAATACTCCTCCGAGAGCGATACCGCTTTGACCGCGACAATTCGCTCTCCGCGTGTGAGTTCAACAATCTCGTCAATCAGGCTGAACTTCATTATCTGTTTTCGCGGTTTTGATCGAATCGGTGATCGTGTCGGTTCGATGCGCCGGACAGGCCCGCAGAACAAGACGTCGCACCCACGTTTTCGATTGCCCGGCAGGTGGCGACTGGATCCGCGCCCTCCGCGCTCTGCGACGGCCCGCGCCAGCCGGCGAAACGCCTGCGGTCCTACCAGTCGAAATGACTGGCGAGCCCACCCCGGAGCGGGCGTTTTCGTTTTTTGGGTTTCTGTGCCGCCGCTTTGGAGTCCGGCGTCACTGCCGCCGGAGCGATCAGCGCCTTCAAAGACAACGAGATCCGTCTGTTCTTCGGATCCACACCAAGGACTTTGGCCTCCACCTCCTGGCCTTCCTGGACCACGTCGCTGCAAGCGCGGACGCGGCTCTCGGAAAGTTCCGAAATATGGATCATGGCCTCGACGCCGGGAACCAACTCCACGAAGGCACCGAAATCTGCCAGTCTGGTGACACGACCGGTCACCACGGAATTCGGTTCGAAGGACTCGTGGATGCCCTCCCAGGGGTCCTTGGTGGCCTGTTTCATGCTCAGTGCGATTCGTCGCTTGTTGGCCTCGACGCGTATCACCCTGACATCCACCACATCACCAATCGAGACCACATCGGACGTCTTATTGACTCGCGCCCACCCCATTTCGCTGATGGGGATCAGAGCCTCCAGGCCCTCTTCCAGTTCTGCAAAGGCACCGAAATCCGCCAACCGAACCACGCGCACTTTCTGCGCCGATTCAACCGGGTATTTCTCCTCGACGTTCTCCCACGGGTCCGGCTGGCATTGCTTGAGGCCTAGCGAGATGCGTCCGCGTTCTTCGTCGATTTTCAGGATCTGTACGTCGACCGCATCACCAACCTTGAGCACATCCGTGACCTTTTCGACCGGTCGCCAACTCAGATCGCGAATGTGCAATAGCCCGTCGACGCCCCCGATGTCCACAAATGCCCCGTAGTCCATGATGTTACCGACCACGCCCTTGCGCACCTGGCCGACTTCGAGTTCATTCTTGAGTTTCTCGCGTTGCTCGGCGGCTTCGCGCTCCATGACTTTCCGCCGGCTGACAAGCACGTTCTTATGGCGCCTGTCGACTTCGACCACCTCGCATTGCACCGTTTCGTTGAGCAGCAAGGAAATGTCCTTCATGGGTGCGGTGTCGGTCTGCGATGCCGGCATGAATGCGCGAATGCCACTGATATCGACTTCCAAACCTCCCTTGTTCATGCCGGTCACGCGCCCCTTGAGGAGCATGCCGGGGGTCAGATTCGTCCAGGTCGCGCGTTGAATAGCCCCTTTGCGATTCACACGCAGCATGTCGGCTTCAGGATCGAATCGTTCGACCACGACGTCAACGCGCCGGCCTACCTCGATCGGTTCCTTCTTGCCAAACTGAGAGCGATCCACGACGCCCTGGGCCTTCGGGCCAAATTCAAGGAAGACTTCGTCATCACTGACACCGACTACCGTGCCGGTGATTTCCGTGCCTTCTGCGATGGTGTCGCCTGGTATTCCGGCATCCATACTTCCGATTCCGCCGCGAAGTTCCGATAAGTCTGCTGCATCCATCGAAGCCATGGCTTCGGCGACTTCGCGGTCGATCGCATCCATCGACGGCGTATCGTCGATTGGGGGTGGCGGCGGCGTGGCGGGCGCGGAGGGTTGAACGTCGTTCGCATTCGTACCCGTCTCCGGATTGTCGAATGACCCTCTTGGGTCGGCGGCGTCACTCATGATTCCATGTTCTCAGGGTGTTGTGAGTGCGGATTGCGTCTAATAGGACTTGGATACCCAATTTGCGCTGTCGATATGCTTCGTCCGCAGCCGGAAGGTCGTCGACTCCCTTGCGATTGCGACAGGCCATACGAAAAGCGTCCACCGACGCAAAACCAAAATCACTCGCCGACCGCGGCACGGCAAAAATCGAATACCACGGGGACCTAGCGAGTGCTGAAATCGGCCCCGAGTTTTAGCGGGTCTATTCCGGCAAGTCAAGCCGTACACACCCTCCGACGCCCCCATATCTGGATTGTCCCCACTGTTACGTTCATGCCGACGGCCAAACTGAACCTACAGCGTGATATCGCCTGTGCGGCTTGATCAGGCGGTGGCATCGGGATCTTCTGCTTGGGTGGAGGCGTAGTGAAGACTAGCCGTGATGCCGCCTGGCCGTTTGCGACCCTCTCGTCCGTCAGTTGGGCACCGACGAGACCCAAGTGGATTTGGAAGCACATTCTGTCTGTGACTTGTTGCCCCGCGCAGACGCCCTGCGGCGGTACCCGTGGGGCGGTTGGGCGAAAGCGAATGCTCGCCACGGAGAATCGAACACAACAACGTCTGCTTTCGGTCCGAATTCCGGAAAACGCCTCATGGGGATAGACGCCAACGCCGACGATCTTTCGGACTGTCCTTCGGGGCCTGTTTTCGAGGGCCTACGGCCGCCAGGCTGGGCAAAATCGCGTGGACATGGCGTCAGGTGCGCCAGGCGCTAGAATGACCTGGCGAAACCGATGCCGATATCAACCAATGGGACTCGTTAAGGAAACTGCCGGTGGCAAATAGGCGCAAAGGGAAGAAAAGGAAACCCGGAGTAAGGAGTCAGGTGCCGGCACCGCCGAAGCAGACGCCCGCCAGGCCACGCGGCCCACGGCGAAGTACACTGCCAATGGTCGTTGCGGGCGTGGCGTTACTCGCCGCCGCCCTGTGGTTTGCGACTTCGAGATCCTCCGGAAGCTGGCCGAGCGATTTGGGAAATGCGTCGGCCAAGGGTTTTAACCTCCTGGTCATCACGCTGGATACCACCCGTGCGGATCACCTGGGGTGCTACGGTGATAAGCAGGCTGAGACGCCCGTTCTGGACGCCTTGGCTGAATCGGGCGTGCGTTTTGCACACACCGTGTGTGCAGCCCCCCTCACGCTGCCGTCGCACTCGACCATCTTCACCGGATTGTATCCGCCCAACCATGGTGCGAGGAACAACGGCGATCACACACTCAAGGAGGAAAATGTCACGCTCGCAGAGATCCTCAAGGACAAGGGGTACCAGACCGGTGGGTTCGTATCCGCATTCATTCTCGACGCCCGATTCGGCCTCAACCAGGGTTTCGATCACTACGACAACGAAGTCTCCACGGATCAACTGCCGGGCGATTTCATGGATCAGATCGCCCAGCGACCCGCGGATGCCGTGACGGATACGGCGCTTCGCTGGATCGAATCGCGTCAACAGGACAGGCCGTTCTTTGCGTGGGTCCATTACTACGACCCGCATAGCCCGTACTTGCCACCGCCCGATTACGCCGCACGATTCCCCGACCGTCTTTACGATGGCGAGATCGCCTTCATGGATTCCCAAATCGGGCGTCTCCTCGCCGGGCTCGATCGTGAGGGTCTCCGCGACAACACGCTTATCGTGGTCGTCGGCGACCACGGCGAAAGCCTGGGCGAGCATGATGAGACAACCCATGCGCTGCTCGTTTACGATTCGTCGATGACAGTACCCTTTATCCTCTCCTGTCCCGGCGTTTTCGGGGGTGGCGTTGTCCTGGACGGCTTTACCGTGGGCACGGTCGACGTCATGCCGACCATTCTGGATCTGCTGGGGATTCCGCCACTGGACGTTTCCGACGGAATAAGCCTCGTGCAGGCGCTTCCGAGTCCCGATCGCGTCTATTATATGGAGACATACGCGACATTCCTGAACGACGGCTGGGCGCCCCTGACGGCGTTGCGCCGGCACACCGACAAGTACATCCTCGCCCCCATGCCTGAGTACTATGACCTCGCCAACGATCCGCATGAACTCGATAACGTCTATGACACCGTATTCGGCGAGCCCATGAACCGTCGCGACGAGTTGGTCGCCGATCTGGCCGCCCGATTGGCGGAGTGGCCTTCCATAGAGGGTCTCGTCAAAGGGCTTGTGCAACTCGACCCGGAGACCATCCGTCAGCTCGAATCGCTGGGTTATGTCGGGACCGGTTCGGGCGCGGCTGCCTCCAGCGACCTGGCTTCTCTTCCGGATCCCAAGAGCATGATGCCGGTGCAGCGTATGACGGACGAGGCGCGGGCTCTGAAACGCGACGGCCGACTGCCGGAAGCACTGGCGCTCCTGCAGCGGGCCGAGAAGTTGTCTCCGAAGAACAACAGCGTCCTCCACTCGCTCGGCACGACGTTGCTGGGGCTCGGGCGCGAGGCGGAGGCCGCGGAGTTCCTGGCCAAGGCGAACGCTGTCAAACCCAGGGCCTGTACGTCGCTGCTCCTGGCTCAGATCAAGATCCGACAAAAGGACTTTCGCGTGGCCGCACCGCTTTTGAAGCAGGCCAAGGAACTCGACCCGAACTTCGGCGGCATCTACATCGCTCTTGGTGATTTGCTCGGTCTCACGGATCATCCCAAGAAGGCGATTGAGGCCTACGAAATGGGCAAGGAGATCGATCCGTTCCGTGTCAAGGAGATCGCCGAGGCACGGATTCAGAACGTTTATAACGCATTGCGGGCGTCGGGCCGATCCTTGGATGATTGACGATTTCTGAATGGAGTCCGAGAATAGCTGTCTGGATTTCCGTCCGGTTGTAGAACACGAAGGTGCTCGCACCCTACCCAACCACCTGGAAAAAGACACGCGGCAGGGGCCGGACCAGCAATAATAAGCAAGACTTTATTATTTTTTCTACGGAATTACGCTTTTTTCATTGCATTTCGGCAGAGCATTGTGCTATATTCAGGCTTCAATGAGGCGGCCTGCGCACCGGGTTACGCGGTTCGTGGGGTCGTGTCGGTTTGGGATCGACAGAGTTTTCGATTGTTCAGGTCATACGGGAAGAGGCTTGGCTAACAGACGAGAAAGATCGGAATCGCGCGGAGGTGTGCTGAAGACGCTCGGGCTGGTAATCGCCTTGGCGTGTAGCGCGGGTCTGGCGGGCGTTTCGCTGCAGTCACCGACTGGGATGTGGCTGGGTTGGGTTATGCTCATCCCACTTCTGCTGGCCATTCGCGCGTTGGCACCCTGGCGTGCATTCGTTGCCGGATCATTCTGGGGGCTCTGCCTCTACGCCTTCGGCTGCACAGCGGAGGTGGCGCCGTTCAGCCTCGGCGTCGGCGCGTTGCTGCGTTTGGCGCTGGTGCCAGGTATTTATGCCTGGTTCGGATCGACGATCACACGCCGCAAAGGGTTCAGCCCGCTGATGCTAGGGCTAGGCTGGGTCGGCGTGGAGTTGGCGCTACAGCCGCTGGGTCTGCACAACGGCCTTTTGGCCGGCACCCAGGAATTCAACATTGTCATTCGGACGCTGGGACTGCTGGCCGGTTCAGTCGTCGTGGCGTTTGCCGTGGTCTACGTCAACGCGTCGATTCTGTCGATGCTGGCGGGGGCCGCGACGGTACCGGGCGGCTCGCGGCGGGCGCCGCGATCAACCGGTGCGGATGTAAGGTCGTCCATACCTGTTTCACCTGCTTTCTTTTTCGAGTTCCTCCGGAACCGACACGCCCGCGCTCCTCCCGCACGCTAGTCAACCTGAAGGCGGCGGATTTTCCGGTCGCCCACCGCTCGGCGTTTGTCGCCGAGATCGACATGCACTAATTCCTAAATCTTGTATCGCTCGTCCGGCTCGACTGTTTGTCTGTGCCGTGGAAAGAGCGGTGACTAACGTGTGTTGAAGCATCGTCGTCGGACCAGCCAGTTTTCCGGTGACTTGGTCTTATCGCCACCTCTCGAGGTGGGAACGAGTCTGATCGAAAACGACGGCGTTTGCGGATTTTTTGGCAAATCTGTTGTGAGGGGCGAGGTGCCTTTCTCAGCAAAGGTTTTTGGAGGTGTGAGGATGAGATCAAATCGATTAGTAGCGGCTATCGCGATTTGCGGGCTGCTCGTGTTTACGACGGCAGCTGTGGTCGCCCTGGATCCGGTCACAATTATGCCCAAGAATGCCATAATGCTCACCAATACGGGCTCGGCTTTTGTGCCCGCCGGTGCGCCGCTTCTCTCGGATGCCTGCCCGGCGACCGACCTGGGAACGGTTTCCGGTTCCTTGGTGACCGCCGGCAGCACGGCCGCGTCGGCGGACGATTTTGACGCCAGCGCCTGGGGTTGTGGCGACAATGCCGGTGGTCCGGATGAGATCTTCCAGTTCGCGGTCGACGCGAGCGGTTTCTGGCGGATTTCGACGTGTGACGACGCCACGTTTGATACCTCGATCGGTCTTTACACCGACGGTGGTGGCGGTTGCCCCGGCACGTTCACGGACTGCAACGGCGACGGTGCCGGCTGCGGCGGCTTTACGTCGAATCTGGAAATCGGGCTCAGCGCGGGCACGACGTACTACGTCGTGGTCGACGGCTGGAGCTCGGGCACGTATGGTGATTTCAACCTGACGATTGAGAATATCAGTTGCACGTCCGACGCCGAATGTGACGACGGCCTTTACTGCACCGGTGTGGAGACCTGCAACCTGGCTACCGGACTGTGCGAGGCCGGTACGGACCCGTGTCCGGCACCTGCCCCTGCGTGCAACGAAGTGTCCCAAATCTGTGGTTGTGCGTCGGACGCCGACTGTGACGACCTCACTTTCTGCAACGGTGTTGAGACATGCGATCTGGGCACCAACGAATGCGTGCCCGGTGCTGGGAATCCGTGCCTCGATTATCAGACCTGTGACGAGGCGGGCGCCGTGTGCGTCGATCCTCTGCCGTGCATTAGCTGGCAGACGCACGAGATTGGCACTTCGTTCTTCCCGCAGGCCAACAACTGTCCCCAAGAAAACTGGACATTTGACGACGTAGAGCGCTCGCACCATACCAGCGACATTTTGAATTGGTATGAAGCGAGCTTCTTCGGCCGCGATTTTGCCGGTGACGCGCAAGGTACAATCGTCCTGGTGGACTTGTCGCTGTGGACGGTCGAGTTTGGCAGTTGCGTTCCGGAAGCACAGATTCCCGACACGCAGTGCACCAAGGCGGGTACGATTCTGCCGGGTGGTTCTGACCCGGACCTGCTGCACTGTGACGCAACCGGAACGGTGGTCTTGCCGAACAACAACGGCGATATCGACAGGTGCGAGATCGACTTCTTCGTTGGTAGCAGCATTGCGACGCAGGGATATGGATTCGGTATCGCTGGTGGTCCTCGGCCCATCGGTGGTCCTGGTGCCGACGATGATTTTGGGCAAACGGTTTTCTTTATTGAGGATTGCCCGCCCACCGGTGTATACTCGCCAACCGGCTTTTCGCCTCCGACGATCAATGACTACGGCGAGGCGAGAGTTTGTACGGCCCCGTTCGGCACCTGCTGTGCGACGGATGGTAGCTGCTCGCTGACGATCGAAGACGATTGCACGGCCGCTGGCGGTTCGTGGGGCGCCGAGGTCGGTAGCTTTGCCGGTGGTCCTGCGGCGTGCTATGGCGACGCTGACGGCGACGGCCTTGACGGCACCTGTGGCGACAACTGCCCGGATGTTGCCAACGCAGGTCAGGAAGACTGCAACGGCGACGGCGAGGGCGATGCCTGTGACCCGGATGCCGGCGAAGGTGACGGCGACGGCGACGGCGTTTGCGACGGTGTCGACAACTGCCGGTTCACGCCGAATGCGGATCAGGCCGACGGCGACGGCGACGGTGTTGGCGATGTTTGCGATCCGTGCCCGCTGGATAATCCGGATGATACGGACGGCGACGGTTCGTGTGACTCGAACGACCTCTGCCCCGGCTTCGATGACAACGCCGATGCCGATGGCGACGGTGTGCCGGACGGCTGCGACCTGTGCCCGGGTAGTGATGACGGTGCGGCAGGCGCGTTGGATGATGACGACGGTGACGGCGTGATCAACTGCAAAGACCTGTGCAACGGTGTCGACGATGCCGTGTTCGGTCCCGAGTGCGACGGTGCCATCCCGACAGTCTCCGAGTGGGGTCTGGTCGTTCTGGCGTTGCTGCTTCTGGTGGCCGGTAAGGTTTACTTCGGTCGCCGCGAGAACCTTGCCTAATTGAAGGTAGGGCGATTCTCGTTGGTGTGTTTTGCTTGAATTGATGCGGCTGGTGAGGGGGAGGTGATACTGCCTCCCCCTCCCGGTGCTTTGCGGTCCTGCCGAATCACGCAGGTCTGCGACCGGCGGCCGGCGTTGCGTCGCATGTCAAAGGCGTGCGTTTCGCCCCCCGAAAGGGTGCATGCGGGCAGCGGTGTCGAGACCGTCGCCGGAGATTGATCGACAAACCGTTGGCCGGCTCTGGTGCCAACGCAAGGGAAACTGGCTGAACAACATAGACCGCCCTCGATTGGTTCCATCAGTCGCGGGCGGTTTTTTGCGCTCTCAGGCGTGCTCGCCCAGGGACGGATGCTCGCGTTCGGGACGCGCTGAGATTCAAGGTCCGGTTTCCGGCACGTCGAGAGAGATTTCCGAATCGGCGCCAGATTGGCGTGAGGCGCATTCTATCCGGACCCTGGTATGCCGGCGGAGGCGCCGTCGGTCGAGGAAAAGATTCGCTCAGCCCGTGACGGTTGTCTGTCGAATTGGTAGAAGGGTAGTCCGTGCGGGCGTGAAACGACCGCTGACGTTGGCATAGACGCTCGGTCGTCAAACGGCCAATCGTCGACGGCTTCGTAACTCGGTGAGCAGTTGTGGCCAAGAAAAACGAACGCAAATCTCAGGATGGCGGCCCATCGTCAAGCCCGCATCACCAAGGCGTGGGCTCCCCCTCTCCGCGGCCTTCCGAGGGAGCCGGGCGCACTGGCGGACGCCGGCCCCGGCGGACGTGGATGGAGACGCATGGGCGGGATTTGAAGTTTCTCGGCGTATTCGCATTGCTCATGGTCATCTACTGGGGGGCGACGACCACGGCGCCGGTCAAGGATCACTTCTTTCCGTGGTACCTGGAAACCAACGCCGTCGCATCCGCCGACATCCTTCACCTGTTCGGATATGCAGATATGACCCGCAACGGTACTTCGTTGGTGTCTCCGCGCGGGTCGATTACCGTGGCGCGCGGCTGCGACGCGGTGGAGCCTGCGGCGCTATTCATATCGGCCGTTCTCGCTTCGCCGGTGATCCTGAGGTCCCGTTTGATTGCGGTGGCGGTGGGCACGGCGTTTATCATGCTGCTGAATCTGTTTCGCATTATCACGCTTTTCCTGTGCGCCGTGCACTGGCCTGCCGCGTTTGATATTATGCACCTCGACATCTGGCAGACGGCGTTCATCATTTTCGCCCTTGCGCTGTGGGGCGTGTGGGCGGCGTGGGCGACGAGGAAGAAGCGACTGAAACCGGCTAATGTCTCCACTCATTAAGAAGATCGTCTGGTTCGTCGCCGTGTTCGTCGTGGTCTGGGGTGGGCTGGTGGCGCTGCGGGGAAAGCTAAGCCCTGCCTATGAGTATCTTTTTCGCGCCGGCGGCAACTTCGCCTTCAACGGATACCTTACCTGGCGTGATGGCAGTGTGCGGTTCATCGACCTCGATCAGTCGCCGCTCGACTTGCGTAATGACGTGGACCTCAATACCTATGGCACGCTGCCGGCCAACAAGGTGATCCTCAGGCCGCTGGGCAAGTTCGACACCCTGATGCTGCTGAGGAACCGGAGCCGGATGGGGAACTTCGGCATGCTGCGCACAAGCGCGCGGCTGGTCGGCTATAGCCCGACCGTGTTGATCGTGGCCCTTTTCCTGGCTACGCCGACGACGTGGCGGCGACGGCTGATCGGACTGTTGGCCGGGTTGTTGTTCGTACACGCTTACATTTTCGTGCGTCTGGCGATCGACCTGGCCACCGGTGAATGGGGCTTCGCTTCTGCCCAACCCTACGCGCTATTCAAACTGAGCGACTTCTGGTCCGGCGTACTCACCCGCGTCAGCGAAGTCGTGGCCGAAAACCCAACCGTCTACCTCGCCGTTTTGGCGTTCTTCTGGCTGGCGTTCATCCTCCTGAGTGGGACCCTCGCCTCGATCGTGCAGGAATCGAAGGCGGAACCGGAAGCCATCGAGTCGTCGGACTAGATCTCAGTCGTTTAACATTCAGTCCTTTCCAGCCCAACCTTCACCGCGCCACTTTTTGTGTTATGTTCTTACGGCGAGGGCGGACGATTGGGCGTAAGATGAGGTATGGCGAGACGACATAGAAAGAGAAAGAATGCTCGCGCGCCTGCGCAATCCCGGCCGCCGGGAGGCTTGCACGGGAATCGGGCCCGGTGGTGGTTGTTCGGGGGAGCCTTGGTGCCGATTGTCGGCATGATCCTCGTGCTTC
>Ga0055481_10000273_pt1 | contig 16212 bp, 17 predicted proteins | sample Muzzi_PWC_D2_FD_57936 | JGI IMG/M metagenome (GOLD analysis project Ga0055481, IMG submission 57936) | Wetland microbial communities from San Francisco Bay, California, USA, that impact long-term carbon sequestration - Muzzi_PWC_D2 | ecosystem: Environmental > Aquatic > Marine > Wetlands ... | reverse complement strand
TGGCTGCCGGCGGCCTATCACACACCGCCGGTCTCGGTTTCGGCTATTTTTTCGGGGCTGCTGACCAAAGTCGGGATTTACGCCCTGATTCGGCTGTTCACGCTGGTCTTTGCAGGCGATCTGGCATGGATGATTTATCTCCTGCCGGTCCTGGCGGCCTTGACCATGATCACCGGTGTTTTAGGGGCCGCCGCGCAAAACGAATTCCGCCGCATACTTTCTTTTCATATTATCAGCCAGGTCGGCTATATGGTGTTGGGATTGTCGCTGCAAACCCGCCTGGCCCTGGCGGGCACCATATTTTATCTGGTTCACCATATTATCGTGAAAGCCAACCTGTTTCTGATCAGCGGAGTCATCAAGCAGCTGCAAGGCTCCTTTGAGCTGGCGCAGCTCGGCGGTATTTATCGCAACAATGGATGGATCGCGGCGCTGTTTTTCATCCCGGCGTTCTCCCTGGCGGGCTTTCCGCCGCTGTCCGGCTTTTGGGCCAAAATGATCCTGATTCGTGCCAGCCTCGATGTTCATCAATATTGGCTGGCATTCGTGGCCGCCGTCGTGGGACTGTTGACCGTATATTCAATGACTAAAATATGGGCGGAGGTATTCTGGAAACCCTCGCCGCGGGAAAATGTTGCGGCCGATCCGCTGCCGGTCGGCCACCCGACGGCCTGGATGCTGGCCCCGGTGGCTGCGCTGACGACCTTAACCATTGTAATCGGCCTGGGAGCGGAGGTTGTTTTTCAATTTGCCATTCAGGCCGCCGAAGAATTGATTCATCCCGCCCAATATATCCAGGCCGTTTTGGGAGACAGGCTGTGAATTTATTTTTGCTGAACATATTTCTGGCGCTCGGATTCAGTGCCGTGCTGGGCCGGCTCAACCTGAGCGGCATGATCGCCGGCTTTGCGGTGGGTTATGTTGCACTGTGGCTGTCGAAGCCGCTGTATGGCCGCACGCGCTATTTCGAACGACTGCCGCGGGTGTTGGCACTGGTCTGCTTTTTCGGCAAAGAGTTGCTGGTTTCAAATCTGAAGGTATTGTGGGATGTCATCACCCCGCAGCACATCAGTCACCCCGGTATCATTGCCATCCCGCTGGATGCCCGCACCGATGCGGAAATCATGCTGGTGGCCAATCTCATATCGTTGACACCCGGCACGCTGAGCCTGGATCTCTCCGAGGACCGGCGCCTGCTGTACATTCATGTCATGTTTCTCGACGATATCGAAGAGACCCGCCGGCAAATCAAACAGGGTTTGGAAAGACGGGTCCTGGAGGTAATGCGCTGATGCTGTTCGATGGGTCTGTGGTGGAAATAGCCGGACGATTCGCCCTGGCGCTGTTGCTGATCAGCATGGTATTGGCCCTGATCCGGTTGATCAAAGGGCCGGCGGCGGCCGATCGGATTGTCGCCCTGGATTTAATCTCGATTCTGATTGTCGCTTTCCTGGCGGCCTACTCGATTCATGCCGGCGAGACATCTTTTCTGGATGTCGCGATTGCCTATGCCTTGATCGCTTTTCTCGGTACCGTGGCGCTGGCTCGATTTCTGATGCGCTCGGCCTTGAAAAAATCCGAAACCCGTGAACCCGAAACAAAAAGGTTGATGCACCATGAATGAAATCATCACCGCCGTACTTCTGGTTTTAGGCAGCCTTTTTTCGTTTGTAGCCGCCTTGGGGATGCTGCGTCTGCCCGATACCGTGATTCGGATGCATGCGGCCACCAAGGCCGGCACTCTGGGGGCCGGGCTGATCCTGATCGGAGAAGCTTTTTTTTACGCTGATTTCGGAATTAGCCTGCGGGCTTTGGCGGCCATTACGTTTTTGTTGTTGACCGCTCCGGTTGCCGCGCACCTGATCGGGCGCGCGGCCTATTACAGCAACGTTAAACTGTGGGATAAAACCTGGATCGACGAGCTGGCCGAACGCTACAAAACCGCTGGTTCTTCCGATCCTGACCACAAATAGATTAAGACTTGTAAATGGATCGATCGATGTCGCTAACGTGGTTAACATCCCGCCTGGCAATTTACAGCGGGACCTGGTGGGTTTTGACAAAGGGCGCCGCTGATGCCTGGCCGGTCGGCATACCGGCCGTATTGGCTGCCATCTGTATCGATTTTAACCTCTTTCGACCCGGAAATACGCGCTGGTCTTGGGGCGGATTGATCACTTTTGTTCTTTTTTTTCTCAAATCTTCAATTTACAGTGGCATGGACGTTGTCCGGCGCACTTATGACCCGCGGCTCCCGCTGGATCCGGCCATGATCGAATACCCGCTGAATTTGACATCTTCTGCAGCGCGCACTCTATTTATTTGCACGGTCAGTTTATTGCCGGGAACCCTGAGCACCGCGCTTAAGGGCCACAAGCTGGTGATCCATGTATTGGATGTCGGCCGGCCGGTCGAGGATGAGCTCAATATCATCGAGGATCGGGTGGCCGCAGTATTTAAGCGGCCTGTCCGGATTGAAAATTCTATCATCAAGGAATCGAAAAAATGAATCTGTTTATTGGGTTGGCGGCCCTGATTTTGATCAGTGTCTTACTCGGCCTGGTTCGAATTTTCAAGGGGCCGACCGGGGCGGATCGTATGCTGGCCGCCCAGCTGCTCGGCACGGGGGGCGTTGCGATCCTGCTGATTCTCGCTTTTGCAATGCAGATGCCCGCGTTGCTGGATGTCGCTTTGGTGTATGCGCTGCTGGCAGCGACGGCCATGGTGGTATTTTTGCGGCGGCATTGGCGCAGGGATAACAAGGCGGAGGCAATTACCGATGAGTCCGACTGACCTGGTGGGATTGATTTTAATTATTGCGGCGGTTCCTTTTTTCTGGGGCGGCAGTCTTGGTTTGCTGCGTTTTCCGGATGTTTACACACGGCTGCATGCCCTGACCAAAGCCGACAACCTCGGACTTGGCATGGTTGCAGCCGGGTCGATGTTCCTGGCAGATGATTGGATGGTCGTCATTAAACTGCTGTTTATCTGGTTGCTGGTGTTGACAGCCAGCACGGTATCTTGCTTTCTGATTGCCAACGCGGCCCGCAAAAACAATATAAAGCCATGGAAAGTCTCTTAAATTTTAGCGCTATTTTTTTTGATGGGCTATTGGTCCTTGGACTGCTGGTTCTGGCCTGGACCCTTTTGCGTTCACCGGACCTGTTCAAGGCGGTTGTTTTGTTTATCAGCTTTGGTTTGATCATGTCGTTGGCCTGGGTTCGCTTAAAAGCGGTCGACATTGCCCTGGCGGAGGCGGCCATTGGCGCCGGATTGACCGGTGCCTTGTTTCTTTCAACGCTCAGCAGGATGCAGCGCGGCAGCCGCAAGAACGACTCTAAAAAAGATCGCCGGCCGTCGTCTGAGGAAAAATCAGCCTCGGATCGAATCAGCGATTCTGGCACTGACGCGGGATAAAATGCAACACAGCAAAAACACAAACGAAGTCGACCGGACCCGGCCAATTGCCCTGGCCCGCAAAGCGATAACCGCTTTAGTCGTTATGGCGTTGACGGGTATTTTAGGCTGGACCGTATGGACGCTGCCGCCGTATTCAGACCGCATGCAGAATCTGGTGGCGACCCATCTGCCGATCAGCGGAGTTGAAAATCCGGTTACGGCGGTGTTGTTGAACTTCAGGGGCTATGACACGCTGCTTGAAATCGGCGTATTACTTTTGGCAGCCGTCGGGGTTCTGTCCCTGGCGCCGACACAGGTTGTGCCAGCTGAAACGGCCCCGCAACGCATCCAAATGCTTCTGTTGCGGCTGCTGCCGTTTATCGTTATCGTGGCCGCATATCTGCTCTGGGTCGGCAAATATGCTCCGGGCGGAGCTTTCCAAGCCGGGGCGGTGCTGGCGGCCGGCGGCGTGCTCTTGGTGACCTCGGCCGTGCGTTTTAATCAATTAACCATTCAAAGCATACCGATCAGCCTGTCGATCGGCCTGCTGACCTTTCTGGCAGTGGCGCTGGCGACAATGATCGGTGGCGGCAATTTTCTGCAATACCCGTTGCCATGGGCAAGTATGTTGATTTTAATCATTGAAGCCGCCGCGACGATATCGATTGCGGTCATACTGACGATACTGTTTCTCGGCCGCAAACCGGATGGGGAATATCCCCCAAAAACCAATGGCGGGTGACACCCAATACGCCGGCTGCCTGCGATTGCCGGTATGATCAATGCCGCGAAATTAGTCTTTTATCTAGACAAAGGCGTGTGTCAAATCGAATATAGCCAATGACTATCTCTTTACTATATGCCCTGGTCGGCGTCGTGCTGCTGGGCATGGGGCTTTACCGACTGGTGATTGATCCTCACCTGGTAAAAAAAATCCTGGCACTGAATATATCCGGTGCCGGCGTTTTTTTGTTTCTGGTAGCCGTCGCCGATCGGACTCCCGGTTTTGAGCCGGATCCGGTCCCTCATGCCATGGTGTTGACCGGCATCGTGGTGGCAGTCAGCGCGACGGCCGTGGCCCTGGGGCTGGTGGGCCGGATTCGAGAGATTAAAGGAACTGCCGAATTTTCCGAAAATGAACCTGAATGATTTCCTGGGACCATTGACCCTGCCGGCCTGGATTGTATCCCTGCCGCTTGTCGCGGCAGGGCTTGGTGTGGCGCTGCCGAAAATCGGCAGGCCGGCCGCTGTCTTCACGGCTTTCGCAACTTCGTTGCTGGTGGTTAGGCTTGCCGGCGAGGTGCTGCGGCACGGAACCATTCAGCTGCAGGTCGGCGGTTGGCCGGCAACTTTGGGCATAGCGCTGCAGGCCGACGGACTGAGTGTCGTCATGCTGTCGATGACCTGCTTAATTGGCGGCGCGGTTACATTGTATGCCGCCGGCTATTTCGGCGCCGACAGCGCAGCGATAAGTTTCTGGCCCCTGTGGCTGTTCCTGTGGGCCGCGCTGAATGCGCTGTTTCTGTCCGGCGACATTTTCAACCTTTACGTCACCCTCGAATTGTTGGGCCTTTCGGCCGTCTCATTGGTCGCACTGTCTCGCTCGGCCGAGGCACCGCCGGCTGCGATGCGCTATCTGCTGGTCAGCCTGATCGGCTCTTTGAGTTATCTGATGGGGGTTGCCTTGCTGTATGCCGCCGGCGGAACCCTTGACTTAAACGCGCTTGCTGCCGCGGGACCACACAGGCCCTCCATTTCGGCCGCGTTTGCCCTGATGGCAGCCGGCCTGGTCATGAAAAGCGCCCTGTTCCCGATGCATTTCTGGTTGCCGCCGGCCCATGCCAATGCCCCGGCGCCGGTCAGTGCCGCACTCTCGGCCCTGGTTGTCAAGGGGTCTTTTTACATTCTGATGCGCCTGTGGCTGACGATTTTCGAGCCGTTCATCAATCCCGCCACGGCCGATTTAATCGGTGTCATGGCTGCATTCGCCATCGTGTGGGGATCGATTCAGGCCCTGCTGGCGCAAAGACTCAAAATGCTCGTCGCCTACTCTACGGTCGCCCAGATCGGCTATATTTTCCTGATTTTTCCGCTGAGCTCGATGCCGGCTGCGACTCAGACCGCCTGGCAGGGTGGACTGTATTTCGTGTTCAGTCATGCCTGCGCCAAGGCGGCTGTATTTCTGGCGGCCGGCAACATCGTCTACTCCGTCGGGCACGACCGGATCAGCGAGCTCAATGGGATCGCACAGCGCCTGCCGGTATCGATGTTCGCCTTCGCTTTGGCCGGGGTCAGTTTAATCGGTCTGCCGCCATCCGGCGGTTTCGTCGCCAAGTGGCTATACCTCAATGCCGCCCTGACGACCGGACAGTGGTGGTGGACGGTATTGATCCTGGGTGGTGGACTGCTGTCCACCGCCTATGTGTTTCGCTTTTTCTCCCGTGCCTTCAGCTATACCACTGAGACGGTCGGGGGACGTCCGGTTCCCTGGATTATGGAGTGGACGGCCTTTGTTTTGGCAATGTGCGCGGTGATTTTAGGATTGACTGCACCGGCCGTAATCAAGCTGTTTACGGCCGGTCAACCTTTCTGATTGTAGAGGTTCACGTGTTTTTCGACGACTGGCTGCCATTGATGATCCTGCTGACGTCCCTGCTGCCGGGAATCGTCATCTTTGTCCTGCCCGAGGACCGAATTCGTCTACGGACGGGCCTGAACATGGGCGGGGCGACCCTCAAACTGGTTCTGATCGGGGTCATGCTCTGGGGGGTGCGCCATGGTCATGTATATGAAACCCGTTTGTCCATATTGCCGAATATGGATCTGATACTTAACGCCGATGCCATGTCCGCCATGATGACGGCGCTTTCCGGCATCCTCTGGTTTTTGACCACGCTGTACGCCATCGCCTACCTGGAAACGTCACCCCAGTCGCGCAGCCGGTTTTTCGGCTTTTTCAGTTTGTGCGTCAGTTCAACCATCGGCATTGCCCTGGCGGGGAATCTGATTACATTTCTGATGTTTTATGAAATGCTGACCCTGACGACCTACCCGCTGGTGGTGCACCGCGGCACCCCGGACAGTATGCGGGCCGGCCGCATCTATATTGCCTATACCATTGGCGGCGGGGCGGCATTTTTAGTCGCAGTGGCCTGGCTCAAAGCCCTGGTGGGATCGGTCGCATTTACCGAAGGCGGAATGCTGGCCCCTTTTGTCGATACCTATGCCACGCAACTGCGCTTTATCTTCATGCTGATGATCGCCGGCCTGGGTGTCAAGGCCGCCCTGGTTCCGCTGCACGGCTGGCTGCCGAATGCCATGGTGGCGCCGGCACCGGTCAGCGCGCTGCTGCACGCCGTGGCGGTCGTCAAAGCCGGCGCCTTCGGCATCGTGCGGGTGGTTTATGATGTCTTCGGCATTGAATTCAGTGCTGAACTGGGGTTGCTCCAACCCCTGGCCGTCGTTGCGGCCTTTACGATTGTGTATGGCTCAGTCCGTGCGCTGTTTCAGGATGAATTAAAAAAACGTCTGGCCTTTTCGACAGTGAGCCAGGTTTCATATATTGTGCTGGGTGCCAGCATTCTGGGACCGGTCGCTACCATCGGCGGTATCGTCCACCTGGTTCATCAGGGGTTGATGAAGATCACGCTGTTTTTCTGTGCCGGAAATTTTGCGGAAACCCTGGGGGTCCATCATGTCAGCCAGATGAACGGCGTCGGACGGCGTATGCCCTGGAGCATGGCGGCCTTCACGCTGGGTGCTCTCGGCATGATCGGGGTTCCGCCCCTGGCCGGCTTTATCAGCAAATGGTATCTGGCGACCGGCGGACTGGCGGCCGGTCAACCGTGGGTCATTGTGATTCTGGTTGCCAGCAGCCTGTTGAATGCGGCCTATTTTCTGCCGGTTATATATCGCGGCTGGTTTCAGGACGCGGCTGAATCCTGGCCGGACAAACCGGCCGCCGGTATGCCGGAAACCCATTGGATGCTGCTTATACCCCCCTTGATAACCGCTCTGCTGGCATTGCTGGCCGGTGTGCTGGCCGATGCGCCCTTCAGCCCCCTGGAGTGGGCGCGTCTGATTGCCGCCCGGGAGTATCAACCATGATAACGACTACTTTCGATCTTTACCCGATCCTGATGGCGGCCGTTTTCGGCCTGCCCCTGGCGCTCGCCCTGGGCCTGTCCATCAGAAGCTGGCAGCCTGCGATTGTCAGCCTGGTGCCCTGGTCGGCGGTACCGGCTTTGGCGGCGGTCATGTGGATGCCTTCGGACAACATGGTCTCGGCGACCTGGGTCCTGCTTGAAATGCACCTGGCCGTCGACCCGACTGGCCGGCTGTTTCTGCTGTTTACCTCGCTTTTATGGCTGCTGGCGGGAATATACGCTCAGAGCTATCTGGCCGCGGATTCCCGACGGGTAAAGTTCTTCTTTTTCTTTTTGCTAAGCATGAGTGGCAACTTGGGTTTGATCATATCCCACGATGTTGTCAGTTTCTATGTATTTTTTGCCCTCATGAGCTTTGCATCCTACGGCCTGGTGGTTCACAACGGGGATGCCGAGGCGTTGCAGGCCGGTCGAATTTACATGGTTTTGGTCGTGGTCGGTGAGGTCTTGCTGTTTGCGGCGTTTATCTGGCAAACATGGGCGGTTGACTCCCTGCTGCTGAAGGATTTCTCAACCGTCCGGCCCAACGGGTTCGTCCTGGGGCTGATTCTGATTGGGTTTGGCATCAAGGCCGGAGCGCTGCCGGTTCATGTGTGGCTGCCGCTGGCGCATCCGGCGGCACCCACACCGGCCAGCGCCGTTCTCAGCGGCACGATGATTAAAGCCGGTCTGCTGGGCTGGCTGCGCTTTCTGCCGATCGGCCAGATGGCCATGCCGCAATGGGGCGCATTGTGCATCATTGCCGGTCTGCTGGCAGCCTATTACGCGGTGGCCGTCGGCTTGACACAGCGCAACCTGAAAACGATTCTGGCTTATTCAAGCATCAGCCAGATGGGATTGATGACGGTGGGAGTCGGCCTGGCTGTCGGATGGCCGCAAACGGTTCCGATGGCGCTCCCGGCAATCTGCACTTACGCGGTTCATCACGCATTTGCCAAGGGCGCCTTGTTTATGGGGGTTGGCGTCGTGGGAGCTGTCGAAGGGCACCGCCCGGCATACCGAATTGCTGTGGGCGGGCTGATATTGGCATCGCTTGCCCTGGCGGGTGCACCTTTTACCAGCGGGGCGGTGGCCAAGATCGCCCTGAAGCTACCGCTAAAAGGCTTTGAAGATACCTGGATCAGCGTTCTCAATCAGCTGCTGCCCATGGCAGCCATCGGCACGACACTGCTCATGGCGCGATTTATCTTTATTGTGACCGTGCGTGCCTCGATTCATGGCAGGCCACGCTTCGGTATGTGGCTGTCATGGTCACTGACCGTGCTTTTGGCTGCATTGGTAATTTGGCTGCTGCCAGCAAGTCGAAAGGCTGTCTTCGTTGCGCTCCAACCCATCTCCCTGTGGCAGGCACTCTGGCCCGTTGCAGTCGGCATTTCGATATCCGGTATCGTGTGGCTCAAAGGGACAGGGAAAAAGTGGCTCCCCGTCCCCGGTATCCCCCAGGGCGACATATTAATCGCCGTCAGATACTTGTATCACCTGGTTTTTAAATACAGTTCCCGGCCGGCGCAACGGATCCGGCAAACCAGACCGTCCGGGCTGAAAACCCTTCAGCGCGTGGGCCCGCACTTGCAGACGATGCGAAAGCTGCCGACCTGGCTTGAAAAACGCCTGCTTGACTGGCAGACAGCATGTCTCATATTCGTCCTGTTGATCGGCTGCCTGTTTGCCTGGTCGTTCATTTAAGGAGCGCTGATTTCCTCACTCAAATGGCGCAGAGTCTCTCAGGGAACAACCCACAGCGCACCGCCGGTAAACTGGTTGACAAGATAGCGGCTGACACTGCCGGTAAAAAACTTTTTGTTCATTCCTTGCCGACCCACAACCAGAGTGCCGAAATTACCCTTCCGGTATTCATCCAGCACCGCCTTGCCGACCCTGAACGCACCCTCGCCGGTTTTGAAGCTGATCTGGTTTTGCTGGATTCCGGCTTCAGCAAGTCTTTTTTTAGCATGGGAAAAAAATTGATCGATACAATGTTGGTCTCCCTGCCGGATGATTTCCTCCAGCGCTTTTGAATCAGTTTCCTCGAAGTCGACCGGACAAAAGTCCTGCAAGCGGGGTGCCAGATGAAAAAATGAAATTTTCAAATCGGTATTGCCGCCGATGATAAACGCCAGATGATCGACCGCCTTGAAGGAATTCTCCGAGCCGTCCACTGCAATCATGATATCTTGCGACGCACCTTCCTCGTCAACCAGCCAGATCGGCGTATCCATCGAATTGTTGACGATATTGGCGCTGACACTGCCGATGAACATATCTTGCAGGCCCGAAAGTCCCCGCCGGCCTAAAATCAAGGCATCAAAATGACCTGCCAGGCCGGCCTCCAAAATATCTTTGGCCACACCCAGCTTGCGGGGCTGAGTCTTGAGCTGAAGATTTTCCTCGGCAATACCGGCGGCCACCATCTGCGACTTGTAACTCGCTAAAAGGCTTTTGGCGGTTTCGGTATTTTTGCGGTTTACTTTTTCCAACTCGGCATAGGCTTGCGGTTTGGTTTTGACATCGTCCAGCAGATATTGCGAAATCGTGGGTTGAACATGCATCACGGTAAATTTGACATCCTTCAACGCCCGGTAGATGTCCACCGCATATCGAACCGCAATTTTGGAGTGTCTCGAATCATCGACTGCAATCATTATTTCTTTTTGCATCAGGTTATCTCCTTTCCAGTAAAAGTTTTGCAAGTAGTTCTGCCGGCCGCAGTATCAGCGAAAAACAATGAACAACAGCAGCATGACGATCGTCGGTAACAGGGCAAATTTGAGGATACCACCCGGTGAAACTTCGTTGTCGAAATATTTTTTAAGGATTGACAGGCCGGCCGGGTTCGGTGCATTGGCGATCACCGTCAGGCCGCCCCCGGCGACGGCTCCGGCCACCACGGCATATTTGAGCACATCGGTAAAGTTCGGCACCAGGGTGCTCAGAAACGTGATGGCCGCGTTGTCGTTGAAAGCCGTCAGGATGGTCGCACCCAGCATGAGCGGAATTTCTGCCAGATTACCGAGGACCGGTGCAATCCACCAGCCTTGGACACCGCCGTGAATAACCAGCCCCCCCAGGAAAAATCCAACCAGCAAGGAGGGTTTTAGGTCGATCCGGTTTTGAAATGTTGCCGTGACCTGAGAAAACCCGAGAAAAAACAACAAACCGGGCAGAAACAGCGCCGGGTAATGGGCATTGACAATCGTCCAGGCCATAAACCCCACGTGAACAATCGTTACCCAGGCGGGCACCGGGTCATCGCGCTTGTCCCAATCCGGATCGCGAAAATCGGCCCGATCCTGCTCGGGCAGCAACCCGGGCAAAAATTCACGCATCCTCGACAGCTTGATTTCCTCAAAGCGCTTGTCGAATGCATCCTGTACCAGGTCTGGATCGACGCCCTCATTGATGATGCTGGGCATATATTTTTCAATCAACCGATCACCGATCCGTTTTTTAATTTTAGCCATGATGTTTTCGATCTGCTGATCAAATTTTCGTCTGAAACCGACCTCCTCACCGACAGCCGCGGCAACTTTTTCGAATTCGGCATCCAGTTCCCGCCGGTTTAAATATTTTCTTTGGATTTCATCCTTCATCGTCTGCAAAGTAAATTTGTTTTGCAATTCCATGAATTCTCTTTGAAAAAAAAGAAAATACAGACCGTTGGATGCCATAATACCCAGAATGGCTTTCCAGCCGAAGTGAACGACCATGTAGGCCATATCCCAGTTCCAGGGGCTCGCCACCATCAACACCGGTGGTGCTGCAAAGTTGGAAAGCGTGCCGCCGACAGAAATATTGACAAACAGCAACCCGAGAGTGGCGTATTTAAGTTTGACACTCGGCCCTAAATCGTAAAACTTATTGGCAAGCAGCAAAGCTGATATCGTCATGGCGGCCGGTTCGGTGATTAAGGAACCCAATAACGGACCCGCGGTGAGGATGGTGAACCACCAGGCGATCAGGGTTCCGCCCAGCAGATTGGCGATTTTGCGCATGATGGTCTCGGTAAGCTTTAAAATCGGTCGGGTTGAGGCCAGGGTCATGATCACCACGACGAATTCGGCCTCCACGAAATTAACTTCGTACGTGATATAGTTAACCGCAGTTTGCCAATCGAAGAAAAAAAAGATCGCCCCCACCAGGGCAATCGCCCACAAACCGAAAACAGCCTCCACCTCACCGAGGAAATGAAAAAGTTCGGCCCGGTGATGGACCGAGTTGCGGTCCACCAAGCTTTTTTTTATCTTTTGTTCGTGCTCATGCTCCCATTTATGGGCGACAGCCATAAATTTGCCGGTTAAGAAGGTATGAATAATTGCACATAGAAATATGAGGCTGGCAACCAGATTGAAAGGTTCCTGTTTAATGCGGTTTTTCAGGATGGCAGCAATGCTTCCAAGATTCGAATCGTTGTAGCTGTCGAGGCTGCGCGGGAAGGTCTTCGCATCATCAGCCGGCCTATTGGCGGCCAAGGCCCCGACTCCCCCCAGCAGGCCGACAGCAAAAAGGCCCAAAACAATTAACGACAGTGGTTGGTAATACCGCTTCAATTTGCGACCCCCTGCAAAACGCTTGATCGTGCCGACATTCCAAAAATATGCTGGCTGCCATGGGCTTAAATTTTAATTGGATTGAAATAAAATTATATGGCAGATATTCTAATACAGGATATTGAAAAATCAAACAATGAGGAAAATAACTTCTGAATTGGCGCCCGGCAAGATAAGGCTCGGCGCTTTACTGAAGGAAAGCGCCGGGGGGGATTTTCGTTCTAAAAGGCACCGGGATAATTTCAAAATGACGGTGCAAACCTTGTGATACCGCAACGGATTGAAAACCTCTCAACGCTCTATGTCACAACATTATGGTTTTCTACCCGTCAGCCGCCGCCGGCAATGCCTGATCATCAACTGCAATCACCCGGTTGCGGCCCTGCTGTTTGGCGGCATAAAGTCCGTCATCAGCGCGTTTGATCAGACGGGCAATGGAATTATCGATCTCAGGTATAAACTGCGCCAGGCCGATACTCACGGTAAATCGAATTTCTTTTGACTCATAGCGAACCGTCGTATCTTCAATTTTTTTTCGCAATCTCTCACAAAAAATTCGGGAATCGGGCAGGCGGGTGTTGGGCATAATTACGGCAAACTCTTCGCCTCCAAAACGGCAGGCGACATCGTATTTGCGAATGCTCTCCTTCAGCAGTTGGGCCGTCTGTTTCAGGACCGCGTCACCGGCCGGATGGCCGTGGTTGTCATTGACCTGTTTGAAGAAATCAAGATCCAGCATTAAAAGGCTAAGATCCTGCCCGTATCTTGCCGCGCCGGAGGCCTCGCGCTCGGCAAACTCCATGAAGTATCGTCGATTGTACAAATCCGTTAATTCATCTTTGGTCGATAATTCAGCCATTTTTTCCATGGCCTGTTTAATCTCGCTCTTCATCCTGAACTTATCCATCGTGTTGTGGATGATTCTGGTCAGCGATTTCTTGCTGATTCTGGACTTGGGCAGATAATCGTAAGCACCACGCTGGATAACCTGGGATGCGATCATTTCGTCGCCTTTGCCGGTGATAACGACCACCGGAATTTCCAGCTGCTTTTCGTCCATCATTGCCAGAAAATCCAAAGCATTGCCTGAGGGGAGTGCATAATCGACAAAGAGCAGATCAAAAGATTTTTCTTCTATCCGATCAAAAGCAATCTCAATGTCCTCGGCCCGCTCTATTTGAATCAGTTTTGGATGTCCGATAGTGGTTTTAATTTTGTGATAATCCAGATCATTGTCCTCGACGGACAGGATATTGACGGGCTTATCCAGACTCAAATTCGTGGATTCACCGGCATACCGTTTGACCTCATCGTGCCGGATGGTTTGGATTTTTCTCACAATTTCAGCAATGCGTCGGCCGGCATCTTCGATTTGTTCACTGTATTTTCCCACCTTTTCCGGATTATCCTTGTCCATAGCCATCAATTCAATATAACCCAGAAGGGCCATCAACGGCTGGTTCAGTTCATGAGCCGTGGCGCCGGCCATTTGCAGCAACACCTTCAGCCGTTCTTCTTCAACAATAGACTTTTGCTGTTCAATGATCTGCCGGTTGGCGCGTTCAAGTTCCTGGTTGCTTTCCTCAAGATCGGCATTCTGCTGCCTCAGCCTGTTTTCCATGTCTTTGCGATCGGTAATGTCATCTAGAATAATGACAGTACCCAGGAACTTGTCTGAAATATCCTGCATCCGCGAAAAACGTACGGCGTAATTTCTATCGCCGGTTTCGGAGAAAACAACTTTTTCAAAGACACAGGTTAAGTCCGGACCGCGGGAAAATTTCGCTAATTCGTCATCCAGCCAGGGCAAACACAAATCAACCGACCCGGCGGCAGAACTGGACTGTAATTTATCCTCACCCGAGTCGGGAAGCTGTGAATAACGGGCACCGCAGACTCTGCTGTCCTCGAACAGCAGGGCGGCCGCGTGATTCATGTATTCAAATTGATTGTCTTCATCCGCCAAAATTACCGGATTGGAAAGACTTTCAAGCATGGCCAGGTATTTATTCTTTTCATTGGTTACCAGGCGGACATTCTCTTTAAGCATCATTAGTTCATCCATAATTGGTCTTCTGTCTCTCGCAAGTTTAAAAGTGAACAGGTGGCTGGTGGCCCAGATACCTGAATAGTCTGCAGTGCTGTTGGTATTCAGGTAAATGGCGGCAATTTAATGTCTCCCATTTTTGCCGTGTGTTGTTGTTCCGGAAAATAAAAACCGCAATTAGGTTCTGAAATTATTCACTATTAAAGCATCATCAGGATAAAAAGTCAATTTCCCGGCAGGGTCACGATCAACACGGTAAACCTATCCTGTTGATCAGTTAATCTGAAAATTAGGCACTTTCACCGGCTGATTCAGATTTTCCATAAGATCCGAGTTGCATCAGCGCCGACGACTAAGACTGCAATGGACATGATTTAAAACTTTTCGCCCATGCTTTGACCTCGGATCATTTTAAGTTGACAGGAAAAACAAAAAGGCAGTCAGAGCTAAGCGTCTCCAACTGCCTTCAATTTACTCAGTATTTAAGGTCGGTCATTTAATTACGGTAAGTCAACTCAGCCAACAACGTCAACTATTTTTTTCGCTGGTCGTTGTTCAAGCTTGGATCACAGTATTCCGCACCGATAAGAAATTGATCTGAATCAGTATCAGCATACTTTCTGCACCACTTTACCTCTGCTCGAAAATAATTATTATCCTCGATATCGCAAAGGAAAATAACCGTACCTGGCTGAAATTTGAATGAGGTTTTAAAACATATACCACCTTCGCTGCAATTAATGATTATGCCGTTAATAGCATCTTTCGATTTAGTGTGTGAACACTTAACCAGGCCATCAATCTCAAAACGTTCAGAGGCTCTTTTTTCTTGAATTTTTCTTTTCATGCAAAAGATTCCTTTTTATATTCCTCAATCGATACCCCTTCATTTTCACATATCCGGGCGATATATTCATCTATTTTTTGATGATCCCGACAGGGATATTTTATTGCATCCGGAAATATAGAGAACGTTGTTGACCAGTTTGACTTACTGACCTCCCCGTTTCATTATTCTTGATACCGCTGAGGTCGAAACTCCCAATCGTCTGGCGACTTCTGCTAAAGATACCCCATATGTCTTTACCAATCTAAACGCAATTCGAGCCCGTACCCGACTCGCCTCCCTGCGTCGGCTACCCGCTTTTAATTCCTCAATCGATACCTCTTCATTTTTACATATTTTGGCTATCGTTTCATCAATTTTTTCCGGACGCTCCTTGAGCGCAAATTGACGTCTCATTTTGGCTTCAGCTTCTTTGATAATCCGCTCCACAAATTCTCCACTGCCTAATATTCGCTCATCACTCAATTCACGATCCCCTGCGCGACGCAGTGCCTTGACCGCTGACCAACCACCTAAAGAACGGATCAACCCTCCCCCGACAAGCTCTGGTCGACGCCCTGCATCGATTCCCTTTTTGACAAAGCTGTGATAAACCTTCTTTGCCTCTGCTTCTTTTTTCCCAAACCATTTCAAGACATAGTCTCGATCCTGCCACTCATTTTTTACTTTACCCATTAATACACCGTGACCACTCCAGCGGTAGCGATCTAATTTGTCGATGCTTTTTACCAATCTAGCCCGCAAAGGATTTAAATGAATGTATCGCACCAGTTCGGTAAAATAGGCATCTTCATCACAGACGATCGATTTGTATCGATTTTGAAATAAATGTCCCCAGCGACGATGACGCCGATTATAGGATATGGCATATCCGGTCAGCAACCGGCGCATATAACCGGAAAGACCGATTTCTGCGCTGCGTAGTAAAATGTGTGCATGATTGGTCATCAGCGCCCAGGCATAAATGGCAGTTTGCGTTCCGGCAGCAAGCTTTCCCATACGCATTACAAAGTTTTTGCGATCGGCAACATCGTTGACAATCCGGCGTTTCTCGATTCCTCGCACGATGACATGATGCAAGGTTCCAGGCGCATCCAAACGAGCTCGACGAGGCATTGTTATCCTCCATCCTCAAAATTTTCAAACTTAATACCACAATTTAGTCAACCCAGTCAACAACGTCACCTATTTTCCCTCACCTATTTT
>Ga0055481_10000271_pt1 | contig 16222 bp, 13 predicted proteins | sample Muzzi_PWC_D2_FD_57936 | JGI IMG/M metagenome (GOLD analysis project Ga0055481, IMG submission 57936) | Wetland microbial communities from San Francisco Bay, California, USA, that impact long-term carbon sequestration - Muzzi_PWC_D2 | ecosystem: Environmental > Aquatic > Marine > Wetlands ... | reverse complement strand
GGTGAGGGCACCGCCGCTGATGCTCCGGGCGCCGGGCGGCATGTCGAGCGTCAGCACGGCAGGATTCCGTTCGTCGCACACGACCTCCGCTCCGTGACGCATGCCGTCGCCCGTGATGAACCAGAAGGTGTAGCGTTGGCCGGGGGCGGCCGCCGGGATACCGTGGACGATGACCTCCCATTGATGCGTCTTGTCGTCGGCGAGGATGAGCATCCAGCCGCGCATCCCCCCGACTTCGATCGACGCCTGGCGCACCCGGTCGGCGTACTTGAATCCGACGAGGGTGTCGCGCACGGCGGTGAGCTCGGCCTCCCGCCGTTGGAGCATGGAGTCTCGCGTCGCCAACGCCGAGGTGAGCGCGTCGATGCGGCCGGCGCCCCGCAGGCCGATGACGGCGGCCGCGAGGAGGGCCGCGGCCGCAGCCATCGGCCAGCCCCACCGCTGGAGGGCGCTGGGCCGCGGCCCGAGGATCGCCTCCGTCACCCGTCGATGGAAGTCGGGGCGCGGGGCCACCGGTCGCACGGCCATCGGGAGGTGTCGGAGATCGTGCTCGAGCGCGGCAACCTCTGCGGCGCACTCCTCACACCGCGCCACGTGGTCGCGGAAGAGCGCCTCGTCATCCGCCTCGAGTGCGCGCACGACGAAATCCGCGCGATGTTCGACATACCAGTCGTGTGCCTTCATACGATCCAGTCCTTGAGACCGGCCAGCCGTTCCCGCAACCGCCCCACGCCCAACCGCAGCCGCGTCTTCACCGTCCCGAGCGGGATCGACAGCCGGTCTGCGATCTCAGAATGCGTCCGCCCCTCGAAGTACGCCAGCCGCACCACCTCCAGCTGCTCGGCGGGGAGGGCCGCCAGGGCGCGATGCACCTCGGTGTGCACATGCCATCCCGCCTGGCCCGCCTCGTCGGGTTCCTCTGCAGGCACCCAGGTCTCCGTGCCGGCCGCGGCGATCTCTCCCAACCGGGCCCGGCGGCGCCGGGTGCGAAGCCGGTCGATCGCGCGGTTTCGCGCGATCGTCAGGAGCCACGGCACCAGTCCGACGGCCGTCTCTCCGGCGGGCGGCGGCCGGATCTTGTCCCAGGCGATCCGGAACGTCTCCAGCGCCACGTCCTCCGCCTCGTCCCGATCGTGGAGCATCCCCTGCATGAGCCCCAAGAGCCATGGGGAAGCCACATCGATCAACTCGGACAGGGCCCGCGGGTCCCGCGCCACCAGGCGGGCCCGGAGCGACTCCTCCCGATCGCGCGACAGGAGACGCGGTCGGCCCGTCCGGGTCAGGCCGGCGGAATGGGACTGAGGAGGCATCATAGGGGGAACGTCTGGGGTTGGATCTTGGATTGCAAGGACGCCGCGGGGCCACTGAGGGGCCTGGAGGCAGCTGTCAGACCCCGAACCGTGTCGAATCGAGGAGCGTCCACTTGCTTCGGGCCCTCCACCCTACGGCCCTCGCTGCTCCCCACTGCTCTCCGCTGCCCCCGCCTCCATCCGATACCCCTTCTTCCGGACCGTCACGATCCGCGTCCGAGCAGGTTCGATCTTGGAGCGGAGCTTGGCGACGTGGGTGTCCACCGTACGCGACTCGACGAGGGAGTGGTAGCCCCAGACTTCCTTGAGTAGCTCGCTACGGGTCACCACGCGCCCGGCCCGGCGGACCAGGGCGGCCAGGAGATCGAACTCCAGGGGGCTCAGTTCCACCTCCCGCTGGCCGATGGCGACGGTGCGCCGACCCAGGTCCACCGTCAGGTCCTCGATACGGAAGATCGAGTCCGTAGCAGGCGCCGGGGCGACTCGCCGGAGGAGGGCCTCGACCCGTGCCAGGAGCTCCAGCACGCCGACGGGCTTCACCACGTAGTCGTCGGCGCCGAGTCGGAAGCCCTGGACCTTGTCCACCTCTTCACCCTTGGCGGTGAGGATGAGGACAGGCATGCTGAGCCGCTCTTGGCGGACCGTACGGAGCACATCGTAGCCGCTCATCCGCGGGAGCATGAGGTCGAGCACGACGAGATCTGGCGCCGTCTCTCGGATGAGCGCCAGGCCTTCCGCGCCATCGTTGGCCACGGTCACCTCGTAGCCCTCCACTTCGAGACTCGCCTGGAGGCCGAAAGCCAGGTCGGCGTTGTCCTCGACGATGACCAGCCGCCGCGGCCCGTTCACGGCGCGCCGTCGCCCGCGCGGGGGAGACGCACGGTGAAGCGTGCCCCGCCGGTGGACGACTCGGTGACGGCTGCCGCGCCACCCATCCGCTCCACCAGCGAGCGCACCACTGACAGGCCGATGCCGCTGCCGGTGGCGCCGTTGTCCTCGCGGTCCAGACGCACAAACCCGTCCCACACCCGCTGGCGATCGGCGGCGGGGACGCCCGGGCCCTGGTCCTCCACGGCGAGCTCCACCTCGGATCCCCGCGCCGTGCCCTCGACACGCACCGTCTGGCCCTCGGGGCCGTACTTCACCGCGTTGTCGAGGAGGTTGACCAATACCTGCCGGAGGGCGTGCCGCTCGGCCGTGGCCGCGAGGTCGCCGGGGATGTCGAGCTCGAGGGTCGCGCCGCGCGCCTCGGCCAGGGGACGGAACGCCTCCACCGTCTCGCCGGCAAAGGCCCGCAGGGGCACCGCCTCCAGATGAAGCGGTGGCAGGGTCGGCGCGCCGGAGAAGGCCAGGATGTTTTCCACCAGCCGGATGAGGCGCCGGGTCTCCTTGTCGACGATGTCCAGGGCCCGAATCCGGTCGGTGTCCGATCGGAGCCGACCGAACTTGAGGAGCTCGGTGAAGATCAAGATCTGCGACAGCGGAGTGCGCAGCTCGTGCGAAACGCTGGACACGAAGCCGGCGCGGGCGTCGATGAGCTGATACTCACGCCGGAGCTGCGCCACCGCGGCTGCCAGGAGGATCGCGCTCAAGGCAAACAGGCCCAACGCCACCGGCACACGCGAGGGCGGAGTGCCGCCGATGAGAAGCGCCGGCGCGGTAATCGGGTTGAGAGCGACGCCCACTTGCAGGTCGCCGAACTCCGGACCAAGGGGGGCGGCCCCCATCTGATCGGAGGTGTACCACGGTGAGGAGGCGAACAGGGTTCCCCCGTTCCGATCGCGGATTGTGACCGTATAGAGCGATTCCGGCTGGGTGTCGCCGGTGAGGGTGGGTGGGAGGGCCCGGAGCCGGCCGACGAGGCCGGTGAAGGTCGAGTCGCCCCACAAACAGCTGCTCAGGCCGCGCACTCCAAAGCCCCCGGCCTTCGAGGCGGGCACGATGAAGACGCCACCGCCCGCGTCGCCCAGGTCCAACCGGATGTAGCGGAAGCGCCACTTGACCTCGCTGAAGAGGGCGGCGGCGTGTTGCAGCGTGTCGGCGAGTCGCGCAAGGGACGAGTCGGGTACCGGTCCGGGTCCGTGTCGGAGGGCGGCGGTGCCGGGATCGTACTCGAAGTATACGCCCGTGGGGCCGCAGCCGAGGTCCGCCCCGGCCCGTTGAAAGAGCGACGGGGTCTGCCAGGGCGAGAGGGCCCCGAAGGTGGCCAGGACGCGGATGCCGTACTCGCGGTAGACGCCGGTGGCGATGACGAACGCGGCCAGGTCGGCGTAGTCCGAGAGCGTCTGCTGCACCAGCGCCCGCTGCCGCCGCTCCGACGAGACTGCCCGCCAGGCCAGGAGGGCGGAGAGCGCCAGCGCCAGGGCGAGCAGGCCGGTCAGCGCGGCCAGCCGGAGCTTGGGCCGAGGGATCCACCGCGAGAGGGCGCCCGTCATCGGCTCGAATCTAACGCGAATTGCGCTCCCGATAGGGCCCTTCACGAGTCCGACACAATCGCCACGAAACCGTCACCGAAGCGGGACCGGCCGGTCACCCCCGCGGCCGTAGTGTATGCCCGACTCCAGCGTACGGGTGATCATGCGTACCCCCCTGTTGCTCTTGTTCCTGTCGCTCGCCTCCGCCTCCGTGCTCTCGGCCCAGGAGAATCTCCTCGCCAGCACCGACCGATGGACCCTCTCCCCTGGTGGCGCGTTCACCTCCGAAGGCGGCGAATCCGTCCTGCGGCTCACAAATGGGCCCGCTGGGTTGAACGATCTCGTCTTTGAGAACGGCTCGATCTCCTTCGAGATGCGGTTGCCGCCGCAGCGCGGGTTCATCGGGCTGCTCTTCCGCGTCGGCACCCAAGACGCGGAGCACGTCTACTTTCGGCCCCACAAGTCGGGGGAGTGGGACGCGCTCCAGTATCAGTCCATCATGAACGGAAGCACGACGTGGCAGATCCTCTCCGGGCCGGGGTTCAACCAGGCCGTGGATCTCCCGGCCGACGTGTGGATTCCCGTCCGGCTCGATGTGGATGGAACCTGGGCCGCGCTCTTCGTGGGCGCGATGGACAGCGCTACGATGCGGATGCAGCTGCAGCGCGGCGTCACCAAGGGTGGCCTGGCGTTCTCCACCAGCCTTCCCGGCGGCGCCCGTCCGGGGGCCGCGGCCTCCTTCCGGCGACTGCGGGTGGCGCCGCGTCCGGCCACCGCGAGCGAGGCGGCGCACGCCGATGCTCCCGCGGACGCGTTCATCCGCACGTGGACGGTGTCCCAACCGATCGCGGCGGCGACCCTCCCCATCACGGTCATCCCGACGCCGGCGGGTGCGTCCACCACCGTGTGGGCCGAGCCAAGCGGCCTCGTGAATCTCAATCGCTATTTCTCCAAGGTCGAGGGCGCCGAGCGGAGCGCGGTGGTCGTGGGAGTGGAGATCACGGCCGACCGGGCGATGCGTCTCCCGCTCGCGGTCGATTTTTCCGATGACATCTCCCTCTTCCTCAACGCGAAGCTGCTGTTCTCCGGGACCAACGCCTGGGAGTCACGGTACCCGTACTACCTGGGGGCGCTCAATCCGGCGGCGCTCACCAACACCGCCTGGCTCGATCTGAGGCGCGGGAGCAATCGGCTGACCCTGGTGGTGTCCGACCAGACCTTCGGATGGGGCTTCATCGCCTCGTTGGAGCGGACGGCCGGCCTCCGCGTGAAGGGCCGCTGACGTGCGCATTGGCATGGCGGTCGTCCTCCTTGCCGTCGGTGCCGTTCCCGGAGCCGCGGGCGCCCAGACGGGCGGCTCAGTCGCAGGCGGTCCGGTCGTCGCCCTCTCCCGCCTGCCCCACCCAATCGTCTTCGACGGGCGCGTGGCGAACGAAGAATGGGACAGCATCGCGCCGCTTCCACTGACATTGTACTCCCCGGTGTACCACGGCACCCCGTCGGAACGCACCGAGATCCGGCTGGCCTACGACGACGCCTACCTGTATGCGTCAGGCCGGTTCTACGATTCCGAGGCGAACAGGATCCGCGTGAACTCCCTGTATCGGGATCGGTGGAGCGGCGACGACGTGTTCGCCCTCTTCGTCGACTCCTTCAACGACAACGAGAGCGTTCGTCGCTTCACCATTACCCCGGCCGGCACCCGGATCGACGAACTCCTCGGTGCGGACGGCCGGGAGCGCAACTTGAGTTGGGATGCGCCATGGGACGTGGCCACGACGCGGGACGGGGCGGGATGGTACTTCGAGATGCGTATCCCCTTCTCCAGCCTCCGCTTCCAGCTCGGCCCGGACGGGGTGATCATGGGCGTCACCGCCACTCGGCTCATCGCGCGGAAGAACGAACGGGTGACCTTCCCGGATATCGACCCGCGGTTCCGCTTCGACCAGCCGTCGGAGACCCGCGACGTCCGCCTCGAAGGCATCCAGCCGCGTCAACCGGTCTACGTGACGCCGTATCTCCTGGGCGGCTACGACCGGAACGCAGGCGACCCCGGCGCGGCGGTCGATAGCAAAGGGGTCGGGGAGGCCGGTGTGGACGCCAAGTACTCGCTGGCCGACAACGTCTTCCTCGATCTCTCGGTCAACATGGACTTTGCCCAGGTGGAGGCGGACGACCAGCAGATCAATCTCAGCCGCTTCCCCCTCTTCTTCCCCGAGAAGCGCCAGTTCTTCCAGGAGCGAAGCGACCTCTTCCTCTACGACTTTGCGCAGGGCGGGCGGCTCTTTCATAGCCGGAACATCGGGCTCTCGGCCGACCGCACGCCGGTCCGCATCCTCGGCGGGGCACGCGTCACCGGACGCGCGGGTCGATGGGATTTTGGCGTGCTGGACGTGCAGTCGGACGCGGCGAACGGTGCACCGGGGGAGAATTTCGGCGTCGCCCGGGTCAAGCGGCGCATCCTCAACCCGTATTCTTACACCGGCGGGATGGTCACCTCGCGGGTGGGGATGGATGGACGCGCGGCGGCTGCGGTGGGGCTCGACGGCTCGGTGCGTCTCCCCGCCGACCACTACGCGACGGTGCGATGGGCCGCGACCGATACGGAGGACGACGCCGGTGCCTCGCTCGCCGAGCGCACACAACTGTTCGTGGAGTGGGCCCGTCGGGTGGACCGGGGCCTCCGATACTGGCTGCGCGTCGACCGGGTGGGGAGCGCATACACGCCGAGCCTCGGCTTCCTCCCCCGCAGCAACTTCCTCCACGGCTCGGTGTACGCCGTCTACAACGTCCGGGGCCAAGAGGGCCGGTGGCTGCGGAGCTACGGTCCCGGGGTGATCGTCAACGCCTTCACGCGAAACGGCACCGGCCAGCTCGAGACGCTCTACGCGGCTCACTGGTGGAACTACGAGTTCTGGAACGGCGCCAGCGGCTGGCTCCAAATCACCCACCGCCGCGAGCTGGTGGACGCGGCCTTCCCGATCGGCGACGGCGTCTCGATCCCGGCCGGAGACTACGGCTTCACCAATCTCTGGTTCAACTTCTCCTCGGGACCCACGAGCCGATTCCGCACCGCCTTCAACGCGCGCGCTGGCACGTTCTACGACGGCCGGCAGGTGGAGCTGATCGCGGGGCCGACGTGGAACATGTCCCGGCACCTGGAGGTGGGCGGCGAGTACGAAGTCAACTTTCTGCGGTTCCCCGATCGCGGCGAGAAGATCGACATTCACCTGGCCCGGCTCCGGCTCCAGGTCGCGGCCGACGTGCGGTTCTCCGCCACGGCCTTGATCCAATACAACTCGGTCGCCGACCTCCTCGGCATCAATGTTCGGCTCCGCTACAACTTCGGCGAAGGCACAGACCTCTGGCTCGTATACGACGAGGGGCTCAATACCGTTCGGAACCCCGGCGACGCGCCCGCACTCCTCCCGCTGTCACGGTCGCGGGCGCTCCGGACAAAGCTGACATACACGTTTGCGTTGTAAGCGGAGTCAGTGGGGCAGCCCGACGGCCTCGGGCATCCCCCTGCCCCGTTCAAAGGAATCCAGTAGGACGCTCCGTTCACGACTAGGTCTCTCGCGTCTCTGAGGACCTTCACGACCGTCATGCCATTCTGAGGATCTTCCCCATGCCTTCCGCAGTCAGACTCACGGCCCTCTCCCTCCTCGCCCTCCCCTCCTCCCTCGCCGCCCAGGAGCCGAGATACCCCGTGACCGCGGAGGTCCTCGTGGACAGTGCCTTCCAGGGCGCCGAGGGGATCGCGTTCAACGGCGAGGGGCGGATGTTCGTGACGGGATCGCGGGGGCTGTGGGAGGTGTGGCCCGACGGTTCCGTCCAACGCCTGGCGGACCTCCAATCCAACCTCGGGTTGGCCCCGATCGGCGACCGTGACATCCTGATCGCCGACTTCGGGCCGACCGCCGCCATTCGGACCGGGCCGGGGAACGACGACGGACTGGTCCTTCGCGCGACGCCCGAAGGGCGGCTCGACACGGTCGCCACCGGCATCGGCGATCCCAATGCCATCCTCGTCATGCCCGACCGCTCCCTCCTCGTCTCCGACGATTTTACCGACAAGATCTACCAGGTTCGGGATGGGCGGGTTCGTGTCTTCCTCGAGGGAATCCCCTTCCCCAACGGCCTCGCCCTCTCGCGGGATGGGAAGACGCTGTACGTCGCCCAGATCTTCACGCAGATCGTGGATACCGTTCTGTTCGCCAATCAGGTCTGGGCCGTCCCCCTCGAGGACGGTCGCCCGGCAGGCAAACCGACGGTCCTCGCCTGGACCCCCGCCGAGGGCGCCAATGACGGTCTCGCGATGGACGTCGACGGCCGGATCTACGTGGCGGTGAATGTGGCCGGAGCCATCTGGCGCATCGATCCGGCCACCGGAGACACGGTGCTCATCGCGGAGGGCGTCCCGCACGTCGCGAGCCTGGCGTTCGGCCGAGGGGCGTGGGACCGGACGTCTCTCTACGCGATCTCGACTTTCAGGGGCGGCAGCCGAGTGTGGCGGGTGCCCGTGGGCGTGGAGGGAGCGCCGCTGTACCACTGAGGCAGCGGCGGCCGCCCACTCGCCGGTCCCGCGGCTCTTTGGGCGTGTTACGCCCCTTGACGCCGTCGAGTATCTTGGCGCCATGCCAAGGCCCACTCGATCCCTCTGCGCCTGGCCGGTCACGCTGGCGACAGTACTCCTCGCCTCCGGCTGCGGGAAGCCCCCGCCGCGTCACAAGGTCCTCCTCATCGGCGTCGACGGCGTCCGGCCGGACGTGTTGGCGGAGGTGCCCACCCCGAACATCGATCGGCTGGCCGTGGAAGGGTTCTACAGCCCTCGCGCTCAGACGGGGCTGCCAACCGTGAGCGGCCCGGGATGGTCCAGCATGCTGATCGGGGTCTGGGCCACCAAGCATGGGGTCGAGAGCAACGACCTGTCGACCAACCGCTCTGCGGACTACCCTGATCTCTTCACCCGAATCGAGGAGCTCCGGCCGGAGCTCCATACCTTCGTGGCCGCCGATTGGCTCCCGCTCGTCGACACGACCGATGGAGGGCCGCTCCTCTCCAACGCGATCGATCTGCGGGTGGCGTCGGACGGATACGACCTCGGCTGGGCGGAGGCGGACCAGTTGGTGACCGACACGGCGATCGCCTACCTCCGCGGCGCCGACCCGGACGCGATGTTCGTGTATCTCGGAAACCCCGACGAGGTGAGCCACCACGACAAGTCAATCGGGGAGGGGTATCGCGAAGCGATCGCCACGGCAGATCGCCAAATCGGAGCGTTGCGAGCAGCGGTCATGGCCCGACCGACATTTGGGGCGGAGGACTGGCTCATTCTGATCTCGACCGATCACGGACGCCGGTCCGACGGCGGCCACGCCGAGGACTCCCCCGAAGAGCGGACCATCTTCTATCTGGCCCACGGCCCGTCCGTCGAGGCCGACACCACGGTCCCCCGAATCGTGGACGTCGCGGTGACTGCGCTGGCCCATCTGGGGCTTGCCGATTCCTCCCTGGATGGGCGCGTAGTCGGCCTGCGGAAGTGATCGGGGCGGCGATGGGCAATGGACTGCCATGACCGCCCTCCCCGAGACGTTCCTTCATTCCGCCCGCAGCGCCCGGACGGGATCGACGCGCGTCGCACGGAGAGCCGGCCCGAGGACGGCTCCAAGCGCGATGGCAGCGAGGACGACTGAGATCGCGAGGTACGTGGTCGGATCCGTCGGGGAGACCCCGTACAAGACACCGGCTAGCACCCGTGTGACCACCAACGCCCCGACCAGCCCGAATCCGAGGCCGGCCGCCACCATCCCCAGGGCCCCGCGGAGTACTTCTCCCATCATCGCTCGGGGCGCTGCGCCGAGGGCGACCCTGATGCCGAATTCGCGAACACGGCTCTGCGACAATTGCGCGGCGACTCCGTACACCCCCATCGCAGCCAGGATCGAGGCGAAGAGGCCAAACGAGGACGTCACGGCGAAGAGGAAGTGTTCCCGCCAGAGGGACGCCCTCGTGACCGACGTCATCGTCTCCACCTGGTCCAGCGGGAGCGCCGGGTCGACGGCGCGGAGGACCGTCCGAATGGGGTCCACCAACGTCCGAGGATCTCCCGCAGTCCGCACTACATACCGGAGCCTCCCCGGCGTGTCCTGCCGGTAACTCACGAAGAGCTCCGGCCTCGGCGCCTCCGCCAGACTCCGCTGGCGCTCGTTTCCGACGACGCCGATCACCGTCCACCACTCGGTCCCGGGGGTCGGCGCTTTGGTGTTGGCCACCCGCCTGCCGATGGGGTCGCCTGGAAACCACGCGGCGAGGGCCTCATTGATCATGACCACCGGAGGCGATTGGGCGTCGTCTCCGTCGTCGAATAGCCGCCCCGCCACGAGGGGCACGCGCATCGTTCCGAAATAGCCGGACTCCGTCTCCCGATGGACGACCTCCAGCAGCCCCGGAAGGTCCTCGACACCTTCGATGCTGAGATCGCCCGTCCAGCCGGTTCCCTCCGTCGGGAGTGCGCGGGTCGCACCCGCGCTCACCACACCGGGGAGGCGCCGGACCCGCGCGAGGAAATCGGCTGCAAACCGGACCCGGGCGGGTGCCGCCTCATCGGACTCGTCCGGCTGGGGCACGGTGAAAGCGAGGACACCATTGGGATCGAACCCCGGGTCCTCCGCGTTGAGTCGTCCCAAGCTCCGCCCCAGGAGGCCAGCGCCGACGACAAGCACCACGGCGAGCCCAACCTCCACGGCGACCAACCAGCGGATCACCCCCCGGCTCGTGTGGCTTCCGCCCCGCCCGCCGCCTTCCCGCAACGCGTCCAGCGGAGCGACCCGGGTGCTCTGGAGCGCCGGCCCCAACCCCAGCACCACGGCGGAAAGGCCCGTGGCGAGGACGGCGAAGACGAGGAAGCGACCGTCGAGGCGGACACCATCGAGTGGCAGCTGATCGGGAGGGGCAAGAGCGAGGAGCGGCCGCAGGAGAACCATCCCGGCGACGGTGCCCAGGACGGCTCCCGCCGTGGCAATGAGGGCACACTCGCCGAGGAGCTGCGTGATCAGGCGACGCGGCTGCGCGCCGAGGGCCGCCCGGACGGCCAGGTCGCGGCGCCGCTTGGCCCAGCGCACGAGGACAACCGTGCCGACGTTGACCGCGGCGAGGAGGAGGAGGAGCGCGGCCGCTCCGAGGAGAAGGAACAGCGGGGTTTCTCGATCGCCGACCAAAAAGTCCTGCAGCGGCGTCAGACTAGCGGAGAGCCCGCGATTGGTGCCCGGGTAACTCTGGGCCAGTCTGGCGGCGACGGACCGAACCTGGCTTTCCGCCTCCTTCGGAGAGACACCGGAGCGCAGCCTGGCGACGGCGCGAACCAGATGTGCCCGGCGAAACCAGGTCTGCTCCCGAGCGCTCCGCGTCCAATGAAATGTGCGCCACAGCTCATGGCCTCGGCCGAGCGCCTCGAACCCGCGAGGCATCACTCCGATAATGGTGTAGGCCACGCCGTCCAGGATCAGCGAGTGACCGATCACACTGGGGTCGCCGCCGTACCGTCGCAGCCACAGCCCGTGCGACAGCACCACGACGGGATCGGCGTCGGCCCAGGTCTCCTCGTCGCGGAATCCGCGGCCGAGGAACGGCGTCACCCCCAGCACGGTGAAGAGGTTGCCCGTGGCCGCTCCCACGCTCAACACCTGGGGGTCGCCCTGGCCGGTGGCGACCTGGTCCCAGCTATCGTCGCCAAACGCCGCGATGTCGTCGATGGCGTCGACCTGCTCTCGGTAGTCGTAAAGGTTTGCCGGCGCAATGTACTCCTTGGTCCAGCCCCGATCGGGGTTTTCGGCACCAAGCGAAAAGAGTCGGCTTGGATCGGCGTAGGCCGGTGGCTGGAGGACCACCTGATCGACGGCGGAGAAGAGGGCCGTACTGGCCGCGATGGCGACCGCAAGGACGGTGATGGTCGTTCCACTGAACCCTCGGTCTCGCCCGAGCGACCGGAGGGCCGCCCGGAGGTCCAGGGCGATCGGGATCGGCATGAGCTCCTCGCTATGGGGCCACGATAATGTGAATCCGGCCGCTGAAGGTCACCGCCTCGAGCTGGGCAGATCCGTCGCCCAGGATGATGGTGCCGCGTTTCCCCGGCTCCGGCACCGTCACGCTCGCCGGACCGCTGACCTCGACCCGCCCTCGTACCGATCCTGTGCTGATCGTGGCGCCGGCGGTGGAGGGGAGGTAGAGCGTCAGGTCGCCGCGCTGGGAGCCGAACTGGTAGAGCCCTTGGGGCTTGATCGTCCCTTGATACTCGACGGCCCCGGCGTGCGAAGTCAGCGTCACTCGACCCGCATCGATCCCCTCGGCACGGACGTCGCCGGCGACGGTCTCGGCGGTGAGGTCTCCGGTGTGATTTGTTACGGTAATCGTCCCGTTCGTCGTCCGGAGCCCGGCGTTCCCCCGGGTCGAGTCGAGTTGGACGGTCACTTGGGTCCCGCGCGCCGTGATCGCGCCATCGATGTCGTGGAGATGGATCGACCCGCCATTGGTGGATACGGCGACCGAGGATCGGGACCCCGAAGCGGACAGGTCCAGCTCGTTGGCGATGACCTCGAGCGTCATCGCCCGCGGGACAGTGAGTTCGAGGGTAACCCGCTCCATCGCCGCCATCGGCGGCCGGTGCTCCCGGAGCTCCACGACCCTCCGATTGCTCTTGATCTCGAGACGGATCGCGCTGGCGTGGGTCGCCCGGATTCGAATCGAGTCGCGGTCCCATCCCCGGATCGTCACGGATGCGTACTCAAACCCGTTGGCGTCCAGATGACCGCCCGGGTCCACCGCGAAGGTGGTGTCGGTGGCCGTGGTCTGGGCCAGGCCGGGACGCGCGAGCACCGCGGCGGCCGTGACGAGTTGCACGATACGGTACCAGGACATGGCTACCCTCTTCGAGTTGGAATCAGGCGGGCCGTCGCGTCCATCAAGACGGTGACCTTATCGGCGAGCGCCCGCTCATACAGTGCCTGGAGCAACGGATTTCCAGGATCGTCGACCATCGCCGCGGTGATCTCCGACAGAGAGACGTTGATCAGGGTCAGGGCCTCCGCCACCGGCGCCGTGACCTCGGCGCCGAGATGCGGGCGCAGTTCGCGCCACTGGGCATCCAATGCCGAGTCGGCGCTGGACGTCGCGGGGGCGTTCGGAGGCGTGCGCTCGATTCGGAAGACTCCGCGACCGAACACGAGAAAGGCCACCGCTGCCGCGGTCACGGCGCCGGCGACGATCCAGCGCCGGTGCCTCCCGCGTCCCCACCCGCGTTGGCGAGGCGCAGCACGAATGGCGTGGCGGATCGTGGGCCAGGGATCGCTCGGCGGCGGCGAGGGCCGCCACGCCGCGGCACGCTGCCTCACGGCGCCGAGTTCGGCGAGCAGCCGCCGACAGTCGGCGCATTCCGCCAGATGCGCCGCAACCGTCCCACGCGCGGCCGGGTCGAGCGTGCCCTCCAGAAAGTCCGTGAGTCGGTCCGTCGGATGTCCGGTCATCGGGGTGCGTCCTCGCACAGGTGTCGGCGGAGCAGCATCCGGGCGCGATGGAGTTGGGATCGGGAGGTCTCCGGGGCGATCCCGAGATGGACCGCGATCTCGTCATGGTGGATACCGTTGAGATCGTACATTACGAACACCTCCCGCGCCCGTGCCGGTAGCGCGCCGACGGCGTCCTCGAAGGCGAGCGCCACATCCGCCAGTCCGCCCCCCGACGATCGGTCCGCCGGCGCGCCCGGGGCCTCTCGCTCGCGCCGGTGGCCTCGACGGCGGCGGTGCCGGAGGATCACATGCAGCGCGACCCGATTGAGCCACGCCCCGAACGGCGCGCGTCCTGCGAACGTCGGTAGCTTGCGCCAGACACGGATGAAGACCTCCTGGACCACGTCGTCCACGTCGGCGTCGGCCATGAGCCAGGCGGCGGACCGGGACACCCGGGGGAAGTGCCGGCGATAGAGGCGCTCGAAGGCTGCCTCGTCCCCGTGTTGGGCCAGGACCACGTCCTCCCGTTCCGCGACGTCCAGGTCACCCTCCCCGCTGAGGTCATCCGGCGCTCCCCTAGAGATACCTCGGGTGGCGGAGATGTTCGAATGCCGCACCGGACGGACTCGGTGCGCTTCCAGGGCCTGGCGGCGGCGGCGGGCTGGCGGCGGCGGGCTAGCGGCGGCGGACGAGGAAGGTCCAGACCCGGGGTGATGGCTCCGGGGAGGGTCCGGTGGGTCCGGGGCATGCGAAGGTGAGGACCGGTTGCCGCCGCCCGCGGTCGAGGGCGGGGTTGCTGGGCTCGATCCGTTGCAGCGTGGTCGTGAGCGTGACGACCACCGGCGCCCGGACCCGGCGACAATAGCGCCGGGCGGTGCGCGTGGCGATGGCCTCCCGGAGCGCCTGTCGCTCGGTCCGGGGGAAGGCCATCCAGGGGAGACCGTGCAGGTAGACCTGGAGGAGCACGTGCCGCATGGAGCGGGGGTAGAGCTCCGTCCCCGGGCGGAGCTCCTCCTGGCCGCCTGGATGTTGCAGGGACACGGTCTCCTCCACGTGAAAACTCAAGCCGTCGACCCAATCAAACAGGTGGTAGTCCTGCGCCAGGCCGGCTCCCCAGAGGAGCGCAAACGCGGGCCGATGCACGGCGCCGACCACCGGCACGCGCCGCAGCATCGCCAACGACAGGAGCAGCACGACGGTCAGGGCCAGGCGTTCCGCCGCTCGGAGGGACCGGACCCGCGCGGAAGGCACGGCCACCATCCCCGGGTGCCGAGCCCAGGTCACCAGCTCGTCGCGGAAAAAGAGCGGAAGGGATCCGATCAGCGCCAGGTTGGCAAACGGCACCCGGATGGTGGCCGCGATGCCGAGATGGAAGCCGACCAGGAGGACCGCGCCGAGGCCCTTGAGCCAGCTCCCGGTCCGGCGCGTCAGGAGCCAGGGCAGCGCCAACTCCGTCGCGATTGCCAGCCAGGCCGCGATCCGAAGGAATGGGAGATCCTCCGGCCGCCAGAGGTCGGGGGCGTAGCTGATCGGCTGCCGGAGGATGGCATAGAGCGCAAACCCTTCGCGCCAGTAATCGCTGGCGAGGAGCTTTGAAAGCCCGGCGGTGAGATACACGAGGCAGAGATTGGCCAACAGGAGCCGCGTCGTGCCCCCGGGGACGTCCTCCACCGCCCACCGCCGCCAGGCAGAGGCGCGACGGGCGAGCCATCCCCGGAGGGTCACCGTCCGCCCGACCGGGAGGAGGATGAGCCAGAAGAGACACAGGTGGACGATCGAGTCGTCCACCGAGAAGACCACGAAGTTCCAGCGGGATTGCGAGGCGGCGACGACGAACGCGACCACGCTCGCCAGCCGCGGACGGATCCCGAGGAGGACGGCGAGCGACGCCAGGGCACCCACGGAGTACGCCAGGTAGAAGGACCACTCGGGCATCCCCGGCTGGAAGAGGCTCCAGCGGGTGAACCAGAGGACTCGGGAGAGGAGCTGGTGGTCGAGGAGTCCGGACGGCGAGGAGAACGTCTCGGTCTCGAGGAGAAGCCGGACAAAGTACCCCAGTGACAGGACCCCGGTGGCCACCCGGAAGAGGTCGAGTGGCAGCGCAGGAACGGGCCGCGTTAGCCAAACGCGGAAGCGGGCCCAGGCGGTGCCGCAGGCGGAGAAGTAGGGAGAGGAAGGCATGCCTTCCCGTTAGACGTAGGATCGGGGGAAAGATTCCCAGCGAAGGCAGCCCCCGACACGATCGACTATCGACTCATGCCGTCACGCTACGATCGTGGCCTGACAGCACTCGGCCCTCTACCGCCACTGCCGGCTACTACTGCCGCTACTGCCTTGCCGTCATGACCACCCGTTCAACACCCCGTCCCGCGCTCCATCTTCCACACCATCGCTTGTCCGGCGTCCGCGCCGTCGTCGATCCGGGCGATGAGTTTCCCGGAGCGAAGCCGGTAGATGATACGCTTGGGGAAGTCGTGCCCGGGAGCCACGAAGACGGCCGAGTCCCCTTCGGCATGGACGAGGCGAAATCCGTCGGCCGAGGGTCTGCCTCGAGGGTACGGAGTCATGACCACCCCGGTGCTGTCGCCGATGAGGGTGGTGAGCTCGAATTGGACGGCGATGTCCCCGAGGAGATACCGCGTCGTGCCGAGCATGACGTTGGCGGACGGGGAGGTGTACTGCTCTTGGATGGTCCCTGTCCGGCCTCGGCTCTGAAATGGCCCCTCCCAGCACCCGGTCATGAAGGCGACACCATGCAGGTCGGGGGCGGCAGGGGTCTGGGCCTCAACGTGCCCCACCGGCAGCCCGGCCGTGAGCAGGATCAGGATGGAGAGTGGGCGCATTGAGCGGCCCTTTCCGCGGCCTGAGCCGCACGTACCAGTGGACGGTCTTGCCCTGACCTCGGGGAGTCATCACCATACCACATCACTTCCTTCGGCACTTGGACGTTTCGGACGAGGCATCGTATGCCGCTCGACTACCGTGAGTATCCGCC
>Ga0055481_10000266_pt1 | contig 16325 bp, 17 predicted proteins | sample Muzzi_PWC_D2_FD_57936 | JGI IMG/M metagenome (GOLD analysis project Ga0055481, IMG submission 57936) | Wetland microbial communities from San Francisco Bay, California, USA, that impact long-term carbon sequestration - Muzzi_PWC_D2 | ecosystem: Environmental > Aquatic > Marine > Wetlands ... | reverse complement strand
ACCAGATCGGCCTGCTGCAGCCGCTCCATGTGCGAGGGGCGGAATGCGAAATGATGCGCCGAGGCCTCGCCTTCGATGATCACCCCGGGTTCGCCGACGCCGCTCATCACCGCCGCCGCGATTTCCTGCAACGGCACGATCGAGGCGACCACCCGTGGCGCGGCGGCAAGCAGCGCGGGTTGCAGGCAAAGCAGCAGCAGGATGAAACGCATCGATTCGCTCCGGGTGGTGGCGGCATTAACAGGTTACGTTATAATATAACACTATGCCCGCAAAGACCTCGCATCCCGATATCGCGTTTCGCAAGCACGACCACCGGCGTTGCCAGCGGCAATATCTGTCCGCTGCGGCGCGCCTCTGCGCGGATCGCAATCTGCGCCTGACCTCGCGCCGCCGGCAGGTGCTCGAAATCCTGCTCGAGAGCCATCAGCCGATGGGGGCTTACGACGTGCTCGCCGAAATGAACCGCAAGCGTCCCGGGGAACGCATCGCCCCGCCCATCGTCTATCGCGCGATCGATTTCCTGCTGGCCGAGGGACTGATCCACCGTATCGAAAGCAAAAACGCGTTTATTTCCTGCGTGCAGCCCGGCGACTGCCGCGGCGCGCATTTCCTGATCTGCCGCGATTGCGAGCGCGTCGCCGAGCTCGAGGGCGGCGATAGCGGCCTGCTGGCGGGCGCCGACGATCTCGGTTTCGCGGTCGATCACTCGGTGGTCGAAATCACCGGCTTATGCGCCGCGTGTCAGAAACATGGCCGCTGAACGTCTGCTCGTAGCCCGCGAGCTCAGTTACTCGCAGGGCCGGCGGCTGGTGCTCGACCGGGTCAGCTTCGAACTCCTGCGCGGCCAGATCACCACCATCATCGGCCCCAACGGCGCGGGGAAATCGACGCTGATCAATATCGTTACCGGCTTGATCCAGGGATTCGACGGCGTCATCGAGCGCTCGCCCGACCTCTGTATCGGCTACCTGCCGCAAAAGGTTTACGTCAATACGCTAATGCCGTTGACCGTCGAAAGGTTGCTGCGGCTCACCCGAAACCCGGTCGACGCAGACATCGATCGCGCGCTCGAGCAAACCGAAGTTGCCTACCTGAAGCACCGCCAGGTGCGGTCGCTGTCCGAGGGCGAGCTCAAGCGCGTGCTGCTGGCGCGCACCACGCTCGGCCGGCCGGATCTGATCGTGCTCGACGAGCCGACCTCGGGCGTCGACGTGACCGGTGAAATCCGCATGTACGAGCTGATCGGCGAACTGCGCGACCAGCTGAACTGCGCGGTACTGCTGGTTTCGCACGATCTGCACCTGGTGATGTCGCAAACCGACCAGGTGCTGTGCCTGAACCAGCATCTGTGCTGCTCGGGACTGCCGGAATCGGTCAGCCGTCATCCCGAGTATCTGGCGCTGTTCGGCGGTCAGGCCGCGGAGTCGATCGCCATCTATTCGCACGATCACGACCATGTACACGAGGTTTCGGGCGAACAGGCCGAGCATTCGCATGGCTGACTGGCTCGACGACTATCTCTGGCGCAGTATCGCCGCGGGTCTGATCATGGTGTCGATCGCGGCGCCGATGGGTTGCCTGATGGTCTGGCAGCGGCTCGCCTTCCTGAGCGACACGCTCGGCCACGCGGCGGTGCTCGGCGTCGGCCTCGGCCTGATGCTGCAGCTGCTGCCGATCGTCGGTGTGCTCGCGGTGGCCCTGGTCATCGTGTTTTCGCTGAGCCGGGTTAGCAATTTCAACACCGCCCTGTCGGAGACCACGCTGGCGATCATTTCCCATACCGGGCTCGCCGGCGGCATCATCCTGCTCGGAGTGCTGCCCGCGCAAACGGCCAACCTCGAGGGCATCCTGTTCGGCGATCTGCTCGCGACCTCGCGCGCCGACCTGCTGGGGCTGCTCGCGACCACGCTGGTACTGATGGCGCTTTTGTTGCGTAACTGGCGCGCCTTCGTCGCGGTATCGGTGAGTCGTGAAATCGCCCAGGCCGAAGGTGTTCCGGTGCGCAAGATGCAGGCGCTGATGTATACCATGATCGCGCTGCTGGTCGCGGTGATGATGAAAGTCATGGGCGTATTGCTGATCGCGGCGATGCTGGTGATCCCGACTACCAGCGCGCGGCTGTTCAGCCGGAGCCCCGAGCAAATGGTCGGCGTCAGCGCGCTCTACGGGCTCGGCGCGCTCGCCGGAGGCATCGCCAGTTCCTACCACTTCGACTGGCAGACCGGACCCGCGATCGTGGTCAGCGCCACGGCGCTGTTGCTGCTGACTCTCGGCATCACCCGCCTCAAGCCAGGCAGCTGAATTTCCCCGCCTTGCCTGCGGGTTCAGTCCCCGGTCGCGCGTCGCAACTCGAGTCCGATCAGCAGCGGGTCGTGGTCGGAGGCGCGGAACGGATCCGGCACATACAGCCCCTCCCGGCCGGGGCGGGTCTGGTAATCGAGAATATCGGGCTCGTCGACGTTGGCATGCCAGATGGTCACGCCCGTGACCTGGTTCGCAAGGGTCGGGCTGGCCAGCGCGTGGTCGAGATAGCCGAGCGTTCCCGCGAACAGATAGGAATAGGCCCGATCGCCGAGAAATCGATCGACGAGATCGCTGTAGCCGTGCTCGCGCAGGACGCCGACGGGATCTTCCCGCGCATAGGAATTGAGATCGCCGATCAGCAGAAAATCCGGATCGCCGCCGCCGGTCGGGTCGGTCGCGAGCCAGGCGACCTCGGCCCGGAGCGCGGATTTTCGGGTCAGGTTACAGTTGCCCTGGCCGTCGCCCGTATCGGGATCGCCGAGATCGTCGCAGGCGGAGCCCTTCGATTTGAGGTGGTTGACCGCCACCGTGAAACGCTGCGCGGATTCCTTCTCCTCGAATGTCTGTGCCAGCACAGGCCGGTTGCGGCTGTCGTCGAATCCCGAATCGACCGATTTGTCGAGAATCGCAAAGTTACCGACCGGAGACACCGCCGAGGGCCGGTAGATCAACGCCACCTTGATCGTGTCGCTACCAATCGCGCCGGTGTCGATGGTCCTGTAGCCGACGCCGTCGGCCGCTGCATTGAGGCCGGCGACCAGGTCGGATAATGCCGTGTCCCGGGGGTGGTTTTCGATCTCGATCAGGCCGACGATGTCGGCGTCGAGCGCCAGAATAGCGCCGATGATCTTGATTCTCTGGCGCTTTAGCTCGAAGGCATTGCCGGCGCCCCGGCAGCCTCGATTCGAAGCCGGCCCGCAGACCGCGCCGCCGCCATCCAGGGTGGTAAAGTAATTCCGCAGATTGAAGGCGGCCACCCGTAGGCTGCCTCCGACGCCAGGCGGTTTCGGGGGGCGTGGATTGCGCACCGTGAACCCGGCTCCGCGGGTCGGCTGGATGCGGTAGCTGCCGAAAGCCTGGTCCAGCACTCCGGTCACGTTGACGACCGTATCGCCGCCGCGAAAGCGGTTGTTGGCATCGAACGGTCGTCCGTCGGGGTGAATCGGCGGATCGGCCTTTCGCCGCCGGCGGCCGTCGTCCAGCAGGATGCGCCCCAGCGAATTGGTCTGCGCCAGTCGCTCGCGTTCGACGGAATCGGGTCGGTGCATCTGGGTCGGCTGGTACTGGCGTTCCTTCGACAGCAGGATCTCGTTGAAGCGGGCGAAATCGTGGTACTCGCTGAGGTAAAGCGTCTGCGGCAAAACTACCGCCATGCCTTCCAGGGCTTCGAGCCTGTCGACCGCGATCAGCGGCAGAGTCAGCCTGGCCGGGGTAACCGCGGCGCCTTTGCCGCAGACGATCACCGCTTCGACGGCGTCGAGCTCGGTAAGATCATGAAATTCCCTGACCTGGCCGCGCACCCGCACGATATCGCCGAGCGTAGGCCCGGCGTCCGCCGAATGGTAAACGAAGATACCCTCCGAGCTGAGCGCATCGCTATCGGCGTCGGCATCCTCTTCCTGGACGAAGAAACCGCCCAGGCCGTCCCGGAAATCGCCGACCACGATGCCCTCGATTTCGCCTAACTTGCCGACCTTGCTGCTGGCCAGTCCGGTCCCCTGGATATCGTGGATAAATATCGCCACGTCACCGCAGGCGCCGATCGCCAGCACCGTCCGGAAGCCGTCCCCGGCAAGCGTGAGCAACAAAACCAGCAGGGTTGCGAGGTATCGAAAATTTGGCGTGGATTTGATCATGGTCGTTTTTTATCGCGGATTCGGCAAGGCGGATCGACTGCCGGCAAGGCGAATTTTGCGGCCAATTTTACCGGTCCGCAAGGCACAGAGTCGATTTGCCGCGCGCGGCAGCCGTCGGCGAATGCCGCGTACCCCGAGGGCCGGAGGAGGTCCGCCACCGGGCACGCTGCCCGCCGGCCTGCCTGACCGGGGATAAATTTCCTCGAATCAATTGCTTGCGGGCATTGACGCCCAACCCTCCAGCGGCTAGAATTCGCCACCTTTTTTCAGTATTGCTTCGGAGTCTTTCATGTACGCGGTCATCGCCACGGGCGGAAAACAGTACAAGGTTACCAAGGGCGAAACCCTGCGCGTCGAAAAGCTCGACGGCGACGAGGGCGAGACCGTCAAGCTCGAGCGGGTTTTGATGGTTGCCGACGGCGACAAGATCTCGGTGGGCACCCCGCTGCTCGACAAGGCCAGCGTAACCGCGAAAATTACCGTTCAGGGCCGCGGCGACAAGGTCGAAATCATCAAGTTCCGCCGCCGCAAGCATTCGCGCAGCCAGGCGGGACACCGCCAGAGCTTTACTGAAATCGAAGTCACCGATATCAAGGCATAGGTTTAGACTAATGGCACACAAGAAAGCGGCGGGCAGTACCCGCAACGGTCGCGATTCGGAATCGAAGCGTCTCGGCGTGAAGAAGTTCGGCGGCGAAGCCGTGGTTCCGGGCAACATTATCGTGCGCCAGCGCGGGACCAAATTTCACCCCGGTGTAAATGTCGGCTGCGGTAAGGATCATACCCTGTTCGCTACCGCCGGGGGCAAGGTCGAGTTCAAGGTCCGGGGCCGCCACAACCGCACCTTCGTCAGCGTGGTCGAATAACCCGAGGGTCCACGCGAATCGATTCCGAAAGCCCCGCTCCAGCGGGGCTTTTTTATTTGCCGATGGTATGATCCCGCGATGAAATTTATCGACGAAGCCAATATTTTCGTCAAGGCCGGCGATGGCGGTAACGGCATCGTCAGTTTCCGGCGCGAAAAGTATATCCCGATGGGCGGACCCGACGGCGGCGACGGCGGCGACGGCGGCTCGGTATACGTGGTTGGCTCGAAGGGTATCAACACGCTTTCCGATTTTCGCCATACACGGCGCTTCGTCGCCCGCCGCGGCGGTAACGGTCAGGGCCGCAACCGCACCGGACGCAAGGGCGAGGATATCGTCATCGAGGTTCCGCTCGGTACCGTGATTACGACCAGGGAACAGGGTGAACTGATCGCCGACGTGACCTCGGAGTCCGATCCTCTGCTGATCGCGCGCGGCGGCTTTCACGGTCTCGGCAATACCCGCTATAAAAGCTCCACCAACCGCACCCCGCGGCAATTCAGCAAGGGCAGCAAGGGTGAGCAATTCGAGCTCAAACTCGAACTCAGGGTGATCGCCGACGTTGGCCTGCTCGGCCTGCCCAACGCGGGCAAGTCGACGCTGATCCGCGCCGTATCGGCGGCGCGTCCGCGGGTCGCCGATTACCCGTTCACGACCCTGCATCCGAATCTCGGCGTAGTCAGCGTCGATCAGCACCGCAGTTTCGTGATCGCCGACATTCCGGGGCTCATCGAGGGCGCGGCGGACGGCGTCGGTCTCGGCATCCAGTTCCTGAAACATTTGCAGCGTACCCGCCTGCTGCTGCATATTATCGACGTGATGCCGGCCGAGGGCGAGGATTCGGCGGTCGATTCAGCGCGCAAGATACTGCGCGAACTCGAGCGTTACGACGAATCGCTTTACCGGAAGCCGCGCTGGCTGGTGCTGAACAAGCTCGACCTGGTCGAGGCCGGCGAGCGCGATAGCCTCTGTAGACAGATTACCGAGGGGTTGAACTGGCAGGGACCGGTGTACGCGGTCAGCGCGCTCGAGCGCTCGGGCCTCGACGACCTGTGCCGGGATATTATGAATGACCTGGAAAACGATGAATCGCTATAGAAAAGTCGTCGTCAAGATCGGATCGTCGCTGATTACCGCCGGTGGCAAGGGCCTGGATCGCGCCGCGATCGCCGGCTGGGCCATCCAGATGGCGGAACTTCGCGCCGCCGGCGTCGACGTGGTGCTGGTCTCCTCGGGTTCGATCGCCGAGGGCATAACGCGGCTCGGCCTGAAGTCCCGGCCGAAGAATATCTCCGAGCTGCAGGCCACGGCCGCGGTCGGCCAGATGGGCCTGGTGCAGGCCTACGAGGCCAGTTTTCAGGCGCACGGCATTCACAGCGCGCAAATCCTGCTGACCCACGCCGACCTGTCGAATCGGCGTCGCTATCTCAATGCGCGCACCACCCTGCGCACCCTGCTCGCTTTCGGCACCTTGCCGGTGGTGAACGAAAACGACAGCGTCTCCAACGAGGAAATCCGTTTCGGCGACAACGATACCCTCGGCGCCATGGTCGCCAACCTGATCGAGGCGGACCTGTTGATCATTCTCACCGATCAGCAGGGGTTGTACGATGCCAATCCGGCTGAAAATCCAGCTGCCAGGCTGATCGAGCGCGCTTCGGCGGGAGATCCGAAACTGCTCGAATACGCCGGCCCGAGCAGAGGTGATCTGGGCCGCGGCGGCATGCAGACCAAGGTCGGCGCGGCGCAACTCGCGGCCCGCTCGGGGACCCATACGGTGATCGTTTCGGGAAACACGGAAAACGTGATTCTACGCGTGGTACGCGGCGAGGCACTGGGCAGTTTTCTCGAGGCCAGCGAGGGTCACCTCGCGGCACGCAAGCAGTGGCTCGCCGGCCACATGCGCTGTGCCGGCGAACTGATGCTCGACGAGGGCGCGGTCGACGTACTGGTAAACCGCAATGCGAGCCTGTTGCCGATCGGTGTCAAGGCGGTCAACGGTGTCTTCAAGCGCGGCGAAGTCGTCGCCTGCCTGTCGCCGCAGGGCGTCGAGGTAGCGCGCGGCCTGGTCAATTACCCGTCCGACGAGTGCAAGCAGATCATCGGCAAACCGAGCCGTCAAATTGCGGAAATCCTCGGTTACGAGGACGACCCGGAACTGATCAACCGGGAAAACCTGATTTTGATGGAGGCTTGATCGATGGCAAAAAAGGTTATCGCTTTTGCCGCGAGCAGCAGCAGCCGCTCGATCAACAGGCGCCTGGTGACCTGGGCCAGCAGCCTGCTCGACGGCGCCGAGGTCGAAATTCTCGACCTCAACGATTACGAGCTGCCGTTGTTTTCCGTCGATCGTGAGGATGAATTGGGCCAGCCGGAACTCGCGCGGGCTTTCCTGGACAAGATTACCGGAAGCGACGGGATCATCATATCTTTCGCCGAGCACAACGGCGCTTACAGTGCCGCCTACAAAAATCTTTACGACTGGGTGTCGCGCATCCAGCCCAAGGTCTATCTCGGTAAACCGATGGTGCTATTGTCGACCTCGCCCGGCGGGCGCGGCGGAAAGTCGGTTATGGACCTCGCGCTGTCGCAGATTCCGCGCTTCGGCGGCGAGATCAGGGCCAGCGTTTCGGTGCCGTCCTTCGGCGACAACTTCGACACCGACGCCGGCAAGATCAGCAATCCCGAAATTGCGGCGCAGATCGAGGCGGCTGTAAACAGCCTGTTCGCGGAATGAAAGACCAGGCGACGATACTGTATTTTCCTCATGGCGGCGGCCCCCTGCCGCTGCTCGACGATCCGGGTCACGCCAACATGGTGCGCTTTCTGCGTGCTTTTCCTGAGAGCGTCGAAAAGCCCGGGGCAATCGTCGTCGTCAGCGCGCACTGGGAGGAGCCGGCGGTTTCGATTACCGCGTCGCCATCGCCGCCGCTGTTGTTCGATTATTACGGTTTTCCGCCCGAGACTTACGAGTATCGTTACCCCGCCGCCGGCGATCCGGCGCTCGCGGGGCGCGTCGACAGCCTGTTGCGCGGGGCCGGCATCGAATCCCGGCTCGACCGGGCACGGGGTTTCGATCACGGCCTGTTCGTGCCGCTGCTGTTGATGTATCCCGATGCCGATATTCCCTGTATCCAGATTTCGCTGCATGCCAGCCTGGATGCCGGCATGCACCTGCGCATCGGCAAGGCGCTCGCCGCGCTGCGCGGCGAAAATCTATTGATCCTCGGCTCCGGATTCTCGTTTCACAACATGCGCGAATTGCTGTCGAAGCGCGACGACAGCGCCGAGCCGCGCAATCAGGCGTTCGAGGACTGGCTCGCGGAAACCCTGCAGGATCCGTCTCTCGACGAGGCCGAACGGGAGCGGCGTCTGGCCGACTGGGAAAGCGCGCCCTACGCGCGCTTTTGCCACCCGCGCGAAGAACACCTGCTGCCGCTGCAGGTTTGTTACGGTATTGCCGGCGGTCCGGGAAAGGTCGTCTTCGATCAAACGGTGATCGGCTTTCGCGCCACCGCCTGCCTGTGGAACTAGCCGAGCCGGGAGTCGGCGACAAAAGATCGTTGATCCGATTTGACCGCTATTGCCGAAAAAATCAATGGACGTGACAATCAATCTCTGATGCCTTCGAGCGCTGGCCGTTCGTCGGCATTCACTGCGGGAATACGGTGATTGTGATAGGCTAGACCGCATGTTCGCAGCGGGGGCAAAATATTTTCAAAGCAGGGCACGGAAGGATCGACCCACCCTGGCAAGCCGGCGGCGACAATCGGATTACACGCAATACCCGGGTTCGGCAAAGATCGGTGCCCGAAAATCTCATCCAGGTGCGCGTCGGGTAGTTTCGGTCGGGGAAGAGTCGAATCGCCATGACGGCGTCGGCAGTGAGATAACCAATAATAAGTTGTAACTAAATGTTTGACTCTAAAAATGCAAGATATCTATGGATAGCCTTGCCAGTGCTTTTGTCGTTGGCCGCCTGCGGCGGGGGAGGCGGTGGCGGCGGGAGTGACGACGATAGCGGCAGCAATGGCAATGCCCCGGACCCCATCACCTTGCGCTATGCATTCGTCGTCAACGATTCCGGGGCAGTATCGCGCTACGCCGTAGACAGGGATTCCGGGTTTCTGCATTACGTCGGCATGACCCCGGCTACTAACGCGATATCTCTGGCCGTGCATCCTTCCGGCGATTATCTCTATGTGGTTAAAACCACACCCGACGTGGTTTCGTCATACCGCATAGAACCCGACGGCGACCTGACCGCGTTGAGCCCGGCCTCGGTTCCGGCAGGGCCGGAACCCACGGCAATCACGGTAGACCCGACCGGCCGTTTTGCCTTTGTGACCAACTACGATGCGTCGTTACTCGACCAAGAATCCATTTCTCAATATCTCATAGAAAATGACGGCAGTCTGACGCCGATGTCTCCACCGGAAGTGGTGTTTCCGGATATGTGGGATCCGGTCTACGCGGCCGTGGACCCCGCGGGCCTACATGCCTATGCGGTCGGCCTGACCCAGGCCGAGATCTTGCAATTCTCGATCGGCGCCGGTGGCGCTTTGATGCCGATGAGTCCGCCGCAAGTGGCGGCGAACGTCGCTGCCCAGACCTACGCCGTCGTCGATCCTACGGGGCGATATTTGTATGTGACCTCGAATGCTCTGGGCGATAATTCGATATTGCAGTACCGGATAGGCGCCGACGGTACCCTGAGCCCGATGTCGCCTCCGGAGGTTGCGCTAGGTTCCACTGCGCCCGGATCCCTGACAGTCGATCCCACGGGGCGTTACCTCTACGCGGATTACGTGCTGAACGAGATGTTGCAATTCGAGATCACCGCGGACGGTACGCTGGCTGCGCTGATCCCCGCGACGCTATCTTCCGGGGCACCCGGGACGAGAGCGATTTACAGCCATGCGGACCCGTCCGGCCGCCATGTCTACGTGACCAACGCCGATACTTTTTTTACCCGCGCTTCGATCTCCGTGTTTACCATCGGCGCGAATGGCCAGTTGACCGACCGGGCGTCAGTGCCGGCCAGGTCCGTTCTCGAATCCAGTCCGCGAAACCTGCCCTTCGCGATGAGCGAGGGTGAACCCGCCCGCGCGGTTCCGAAATACGCCTATGTGGCCAATTACATAGGCCTCAACATTTCGCAATATACGATAGCTGCCGACGGCAGCCTGACGCCTCTGTCGCCCCCTGAAGTTTTTGCCGGGGCGAATCCTCGTTCCATCGCCGTGGACCCGACGGGAAGCTTTGCCTATGTGGCAAATTCGGCCTCGAATCTCGTCGGCCAGTTTTCGATCGGGGACGACGGCCAGCTCAATCCCTTGAGCCCCGCGTCCGTGACCGCCGGAAACGACCCTCGATTCGTCGCGGTATATCCCACCGGCGAGTATGTTTTTGTCGTCAACGAGAACAATGTAGTGCCCGCCGAAAACGGCGATGTCTCGCAATATACCGTCGATAACGATGGCAAACTGACCCCGCTGACTCCGCCGACGGTGGCGGCGGGAATGCAGCCGGAAGGATTCACCGTAGATCCCTCCGGTCAATATGCCTACCTGGCTAACCGCGGTGACGATACCGTGTCGCAATTCGATATCCACGTGAGTGACGGCCTGGTGCCGATGAGTTCGCCAACGGTGGCGACCGGCTCTTCTCCCCGGTCGGTCACGGTACATCCGTCGGCAAGATTTGCCTATGTACCAGACTGGGGCGATAACACCGTGTCGCAATATTCCCTCGGCAGCGACGGCAGTCTGACTCCAATGACGACGGCGACGGTCGCTGCGGGCGGCGGTCCGATCTCGATCGCGATAACGCCTTCCGGGAAATACGCCTACGTGGCGAATCAGGGCGGAACGGCCGGTTCCGTATCCCAGTACATCATAGCAAGCGACGGCAGCCTGACGCCCATGATGCCGGCGGAGATTGCGGCCGGAGCATCCCCGTTATCGATTGCCGTCGATATTTCGGGCCGATTCGTCTACGTGACGAATTACCAGGACAATTCGGTTTCCCAGTACTCGATAGGGGCCGACGGCCGGCTCTCGCCGCTGGGTAACCCGATCGTACCCGTCGGTATCGGACCCGGCAACAGCAGGCCCTACTCCATCGCCACTACCGGGACCCGGGAGTAAGTTTAATAAAGTGGCGGGGGCCCTAACTCGCAGTCAGGGGATCTGATCATGCCTTTTGTCTTACCGTGACCCCGAACTCATCAGCCGCTGAATTGTTTTCCTGGGTTACCGGATCGGGCGGTTGTTGCGGCAGGTGAGCGGCCTGTACCGGCACCAGGGCGGTTTCGTCGCGCGCGACCTGGCGCTCTCGGTACCAGATATAGAGACTGCTCGAAACCAGGATCGCAACGCCGGCGAGGGTCGTTGGCCCCGGGACTTCCTGCCAGAACAGGTAGCCGAAGCACACTGCCCACAGGATATAAGTGAATTCGAACGGCGCGATCGCACTCGCCTCGGACGAGCAATAGGCCTTCGACAGGCAATAGAATCCAATCGCGGCAATGAATCCGATCGCAATCATCAACCCGATATCGACCCCGTCCGGCATTTGCCAGTCCCGGCCGAAAAAGGCCAGCGACGGGTGCGCGGAGTCGACTGCGATCAGACCGCCAGCAAGTACCAGGCTGATCAGGCCGCTGGCTACGGTGAAAATCAGGATCGCATTGAAGGCGATGGTCATCGGGTGATCGTGTGCGCCGAGGAAGCGGGTCAGGATGGTCTGCGATGCGTAGGTCAACGCGGCGCAAAACGCGAACCCCACGGCCAGGGGGTTGAACTCACCGCTCGGCGAGAGAATGATGAGAACTCCGACGAAGCCCGCCAACACGGCGCTCCAGCGCCGCAGGCCAACTTTCTCTCCCAGTAGCAGGGCGGACATCGCGGTGACGATCAGCGGCATCGTAAAGGTGATCGAAACCACTTCGGCCAGCGGCATCGCCGCGACGGCGAGATAAAACGTCGTATAAGACGAAAACCCGAGCAAACCCCGCGCCAGCATGAGGCCGGGGCGGCGGGAAAAGAATGGCACGCCCTCGCGCGACCAGCGAAACAAGGTCAGCATCAGGCCGATAGCGACCAGGCCGCGCACGAAAACGATTTGCAGCACCGAGTAGTGGCCGCTGAAGTGCTTGATGATGACATCCTGGATCGAAAACAGGAACAGGCCGAAGACCAGGATGATCGCGGCATTGGCCGCATCGTGGGTAGTAATGACCGGATTGGAGCGCATCGGGGATTGCCAGCAGGAAATGGATGCAGTTTAGCCGCTGATGGCTATTTGAAAAGTGAATAAATATGGTTAGTATTATCGATAATTTCGATATCTACCCATGCCTGGAGCGCCGCGTGAAAATCGACCATATCCGCACTTTCCTCGAGATTTCCAACTGCGGCAATTTCAACCGTGCCGCAGAAACCCTGAACGTCACCCAGTCGACCGTCAGCGCGCGCGTCAAGGCGATGGAAAACCGTTTCGGGCGGGTATTGTTCAAGCGAGGACATTCCGGGGTCGAATTAACCTCCGCGGGTCAGCACTTTCGCCAATACGCGCTCAATATCCAGCGCCTCTGGCAGCAGGCCCAGCAACGTATTTCGCTGCCGGAAAATTTCAGCCACGGCCTCGGCCTCGGTTCGCAGGTCAGCCTCTGGGACAGCCTGATCCTGGAGTGGATACCCTGGATGCGCGTCAATGCGCCGACGGTTGCGATCCACGTCGAGGCCGATTACTCGCCGAGTCTGATGCGCCAGCTTTCCGACGGCCTGCTCGATATCGGTGTCATGTACAACCCGCGGCAAACCCCCGGCCTGGTGATCGAGGACCTGCTGCAGGAAACCCTGGTGCTGGTCGCCAGTAATCGCCGGGAGTTGAGCGATCGCTGGGTCGACGATTACGTTTACGTCGACTGGGGCGGCGAATTCCGCCGCCGCCACGGCGAGGCTTTTCCGGATATGGATACCCCCGCGATTTCGGTGGGCCTGGGCCCGCTCGGGCTCGAATACATCCTGCAAAACGGCGGCTCGGGATATTTCCCGCTGCGGGTGGTTCAGCCGCATATCCATCGCGGCGAACTGTTCCGGGTCGACGGCGCCCCGGAAATGAAGCGCCCGGCCTACATCGTCTACCCGGAGCTCGCACGCCAGCAGGAAACCCAGGAACTGGCGCTAAACGGCCTCAGGGAAATCGCCCGCCAGTGGGAAACCGACGACGCCTGATTTCGGGTAAGATTAAAATTTATCCGTCCGCGATAGTTTTTACTCAGAGTAAATATTCGGTCGAGGCCGAATATCTGGCAATTACCGGCTAGTAATCTTGATCGAGAGCCAAGCCGCGAACAGTCGGCAGCTTCCTGCCCTCAGGGTCGGCTTCGATTACGGCCACTAAGGTTCCGAAACCTCGAGTATTTCTGCCATGAAGCCGAATCGAAAATCGCGGGGCCCGATTCCGTCCCGATATCGGAGTTACAAATAGTCGCGATAAAATTCGGATATTTATACAAAATCAAATTTTATGGGCTAATCTCCACTTCAGTATTAATACCTGTAGTTATACGTAGGGTTGCCCAACTAAAAAATAACTAACCAATAAGCATTACTGAGCAACCCCGGCGTTCCAGTCGAGGTTACAAAATGCAGACCACCAGTGAACTGGTTTCAGAGCTTGAAAACATAGAGCGGCAAAAAAAAGCAGGGAGGTTTTATATTTACCTGAGATACAAGGGCAGTACCTCCGTCGTTAATCTGACCTTTTCCAACGGCGCACTGACCGGTCTTGTGTCCAAGGGAACGGATTTGAAGGGCAGTCTCGATCTGATCACCCACGGGGCTGTGCTCAAGATACTTTTTGTTCCGACGGCAGGCGACACGGAGGGGGCAGGTAAAACGCCCTCGATCGGTATCTCGGAGCTGATCGATCTGGTCAGGAACAGCAAGGACAGATCGTCGACGGATTCCGGTGACATCACGATCACCGAACACATGGCTTACCTGCAGGAAGTCGCAACCGACATTATGATCAATCTGATCGGGGAGTCGGGTAAGGACGACATAAAAAAAATCGCCAGGGATATTTCTCCCTACGAGAAGCCTCGAGAGTTTCTCGACGCCTGCCGTGACATGGTAGCGCAAGTCGTCGGCGACGGGACCGCTCAAACAGCGTTCGAAGAACTTTATCGTGAGCAATCGAAGTAATTATTCTAAATCCGTTCACGGCGGTCGTTAATCGGTAGAACCCTGGAGGACAGGTATCCGAAGACTTTACGAGGAAACAGATATGTATGAAATAGTTACTGTATCAATGGACTTTTTATTGCTCGCCATCGCGTTCTGGATGGTGGTTGTCGCCCGCGGCCTCGGTGGCGTGGTCGGCAAATCCATGGGACTGGTCACGGTCGGCGCCGTTGTCCTGGGTCTCGCCCACCTGAGCGAAACGGTGCTGTTCGAATACGCCCACGTGGCTGCCGATGCCGGCGAGGTAATCCATCGCGTGATCATCCTGCTGGGATTCGTTTTTCTGACCCTGGGTCTCGGTGCCGCGACCAAGGTGCTCAAGAAAAAGCCGGCTAGCGAACCGTCCAGCAGGCCAGCTACGTCGGTCGGCTAACAGCATACCCCGCCGATATTCGAAGGATCGACGATGCCGGCAGGCGGTTAGCCTGCCGGCGCCAGGGATCGTCGCCCTGCTCGATGCCGTTTATGAATTGCTGAGTCCGGTGAGCAGGAGAATGGCCGCGGTTTTGAAGATGGCCGTTTTCCAAAGATGACGGCAGGGATTACAAGATCGCGGATATGCGCTGAGCGCATTCCGGGATGATAGAGATCTAGCCGCAGGCTAAATCTCTATCATTTCGAAATCGTCCTTGGCCATGCCGCAGTCCGGGCACAGCCAGTCGTCGGGCACGTCTTCCCAGCGCGTGCCGGGCGCGATGCCGTCCTCGGGCCAGCCCTCGGCCTCGTCGTAAATATATCCGCAGACGATGCATTCCCAGCGCTTCATCGGCTCAAGCCCGGTAGTGCTCGATCATCGCGACGTAGTGTTTGGCGACATAGGCAAAGTATTCGAATTCGCGCTCCGATAACGGGCGCTTTTGCTGTACCGGGTTGCCGAGGTAGAGATAGCCCGATTCGAGGCGCTTGCCCGGCGGCACCAGCGAACCCGAACCGATGATCACGCGATCCTCGACGATTGCGTTGTCGGCGACGATCGAACCCATGCCGATCAGGCACTGGTTGCCGATCCGGCAGCCGTGCAACAGCGCCTTGTGCCCGACGGTGACCTCGTCGCCGATGATCAGTTCGGCGCCTTCCGGGCTGAATTCCCCGCGGTGGGTGACGTGCAGCACGCTGCCGTCCTGAATATTGGTGTTGTCGCCGATACGGATACGATTGATATCGCCGCGAATTACGGTAAGCGGCCAGACCGAGCAATTTTCGCCGAGTGTCACGTCGCCGATGACGACCGCCGTTTCGTCGATGTAACTGCCCGTGCCGATGTTCGGCGATTTGTTCCGGTAACTGCGAATCATGGTTTCTTCCCGGCGCGAGAAACGCGTATAGTAACGATTTTTTCCCGCGGCGCATCGATTTTGGCGAAACTTTCAGTCCCGGCTTCCCGCCCGCTGACCTCGAGACTGGCCTCGCGGTTGTGGTTGTACGCGCAACTGGTCCGCTTCGACAAACCGATCGGCTCGTACCTGTTGCTGTGGCCCACACTGTGGGCGCTGGCGATCGCGGGGCAGGGTGCCCCGGACCCGTGGATCCTGTTCGTGTTCGTCGCCGGCACCTTCCTGATGCGCTCCGCGGGCTGCGCGATCAACGATTTCGCCGACCGCGATCTCGATCTGCACGTGGCGCGCACCCGCGAACGGCCGCTGACCAGCGGCAAGATCAGCGCCCGCGAGGCGCTTGCGGTATTCGCCGTATTGAGCCTCGCCGCCTTCGCGCTGGTGCTGACCCTCGATCGCTTCACGATCGAGCTGTCTCTTATCGGTATCCTGCTTGCGGCGAGCTATCCGTTCATGAAGCGCTTTCATTACCTGCCGCAGGTGCACCTCGGCGCTGCTTTCGGCTGGGCGGTACCCATGGCTTTCGCCGCCGAGACCGGCGGCTTGCCGAAAATGGCCTGGCTGCTCTATGTGACGACCATTATCTGGGCGGTCGCTTACGACACCATGTACAGCATGGTCGATCGCGAGGACGACCTCAAGGTCGGGATGAAATCGACCGCCATCCTGTTCGGCGACTACGACCGCCTGATGGTCGGGGTATTCCAG
>Ga0055481_10000265_pt1 | contig 16348 bp, 10 predicted proteins | sample Muzzi_PWC_D2_FD_57936 | JGI IMG/M metagenome (GOLD analysis project Ga0055481, IMG submission 57936) | Wetland microbial communities from San Francisco Bay, California, USA, that impact long-term carbon sequestration - Muzzi_PWC_D2 | ecosystem: Environmental > Aquatic > Marine > Wetlands ... | reverse complement strand
CTGGACGAGGCGCGGGCCTGGGGCCGTGAGGTGGCGGCGCTGTCGCCGACGGCGTTGCGGTTTCTCAAGCACTCGTTCAACGCCGACTCCGCGCAGGCCTACGGACAGGGCAAGATCGCCTTCACCGGGCTCGAGAGCTTCGGCAAGTCCGCCGAGGCGTTGGAGGGACGGACCGCGTTCGCCGAGAAACGCGATCCTGATTTCTCGAAGTTCCGCTGACGAGGTCGGCGCCGCGCCCGATGTCCGGACTCCTGTGCACGATCATGTTCGTCTCCGGCGCGGCGGCGCTGTCCTTCGAAACGCTCTGGTTTCGGCAGGCCGGGCTCGCCTTCGGAAACAGCGTCTGGGCGTCGAGCCTCGTGCTCACGAGCTTCATGGCCGGTCTCGCGATCGGCAACGGACTGGCCGCTCGCTACGGCGACCGCGTGACGCGGCCGTTGCGGTTCTACGCCCTGCTCGAGATCGCGATCGGAGTCACGGGCGTGGCGTTGGTCGTGTCGCTGCCGCTGGTCGGCGGCTGGCTGGCTCCGCTGTGGCGTCCGATTCTGAACCTTCCCTGGGTGTTGAATCCGCTGCGCCTCGGCATCGCGTTCGCCATGTTGGTGGTGCCCGCGACCGCCATGGGCGCGACCCTTCCGGTGCTGGTGAAGGCACTGCGCGCGCGCGACCCGAACTTCGGCTCGGTGCTCGGCCGCCTCTACGGCTGGAACACGCTGGGCGCGGTGGTGGGGGCGCTGGCCGGCGAGGTCTGGCTCGTGGCGTGGTTCGGGGTTCGCGGCGCCGGCTTCGCCGCCGCGGCGCTCAATGCGGTCGCCGCAGCCGGGGCGGTCGCGCTGTCCGCCCGCGCGGCGACGGAAGGCGCCGTCGCAGCGGTCGATGTCGAAGGAGTCCGCGCGAGTCCCACTGCCGGCGAGCCGCGGGCGATCCGGTGCCTGCTCGCCGCGGCGCTCCTGTCGGGCGCCACGCTGCTCGCGCTCGAGGTGGTGTGGTTCCGGTTGCTCCACCTTTTCGTGTACGGCACGGGTCTCTCTTTCGCGTTGGTGCTCGCCGTGGTGCTCGCCGGGATCGGCTGCGGTGGCGCGGCCGCCGGCGTCTGGCTGCGCCGCGCGCCGACCGCGTACCGCCACGCCGCGACGATTGCGCTGCTGGCCGGGGCGGCTGCGGCGTTCTGCTATCGGCTCTTCGCGGACGCCATCGTCCCCTACGCGAGCCAGATCGTTCGGGCGCCGATCGACATCGCCTGGCTGTCGGCGGTGCTGATGTTCCCGGTCTCCTTCGCCTCCGGCGTGCTCTTCACCGTGACCGGCACCGCCCTCGAGCGCGAGGTCGCACCGGCGACCCGCGCCACCGGCTGGATCACGCTGGCCAACACCGTCGGCGGGGGGCTGGGTGCGATGGGGGCGGGCTTCTGGCTGCTCACCGTGCTCGGTGTGGAGAACTCGATCCTGCTGTTGGCGACCGGGTACGTCGCGATCGCAGCGCTGTTGTTCGCCGCCGGCTCCACCCCGCGGCCGCGCGCGGAATTCGTCGCCGCCGCGGCGGTCGTTTGCGCGGCGGCGCTGCTCGCCTTCCCGCTCGGTCAGATGCGGCAGCGTTTCATCGCCACCGTGGCGGCGCGCATGGGCGAGCCCGACGCCAAAGTGGCCGGTTACCGCGAGGGCCTGACCGAGACGGTGCTCTACCTGCGCCAGGACCTCGCCGGGGAGCCGATGCACTACCGCCTGGTGACGGGGGGCTTCGGCATGGCCTCGACGGTGGCGTGGGCGCGCCGGTACATGAAGCAGTTCGTGTACTGGCCCGTCGCGCTCCACCCGGATCCGCGTCGCGCGCTGCTGATCAGCTTCGGCATCGGCAACACGGCGCAGGCACTCACCGATACGGCGGGCCTCGAGCGCATCGACATCGTCGACATCTCGCGCGACGTGCTCGCCATGAGCGATCTCGTCTACTCCGATGCCGCGCGGCACCCGCTGCGCGATTCGCGGGTCCGGGTCCATGTGGAAGACGGCCGCTTCTTCCTGCTCACCACTGCGAATCGCTACGACCTCATCACCAGCGAGCCACCGCCGCCCAAACACGCGGGGATCGTGAACCTCTACACGCGCGAGTACTTCCAGCTGATCTTCGATCGCCTCGCCGAAGGCGGCCTCAACACCTACTGGCTCCCGGTCCATTCGCTGATGCTCGAAGACACGCGCGCCATCATCCGCGCCTACTGCGACGTCTTCAACGACTGCTCGCTGTGGAGCGGGGCCGGCCTCAACTGGATGCTCGCCGGCTCGCGCAATGCACAATGGACGCGATCCGAGATCCTCTTCCGCCGCCAGTGGGACGATCCTGCGGTGGCAACGGAGCTGCGCAAGCTCGGCTTCGAGCGGCCGGAGCAGCTCGGGGCCACCTTCCTCGCCGACGCGCGCCAGCTTCGCCGCGCGACGCAGGACGCGCTCCCGCTGGTGGACGACTTCCCCAAGCGCCTCTCGGACCGCACGGACTTCCGCGCCGCCCGGCTCGCGCACGTGGCATGGCTCGATTCCGCCGCGGCGGCCGAGCGCTTCGGCTCGAGCCCGTTCATCCGCCGCGCCTGGCCCGAGGCCCTGCGTGAGCGAACGCTGCCGTTCTTCGCGATCCAGGAAGAGATCGATCGATCTCGCGGCGTGCGGGTCGGGAAGCCGCTGCACCCCGCGGAGCGCATCCGCCGGCTCGACGAGACGCTCCGCGACACGACCCTGCGGACGTTGCCCCTGTGGTGGCTGGCGGTGGACAGCGACCAGACCGACGCGGTCGCGCGGCGCCTCGCAGCGAACGCGTCACCGGATCCCTTCGCGTTCCAGCTCGGTGCGATGGCCCTGGCGGAGCGCGACTTCGCGGCGGCGGCGGAGCTCTTCGACCGCGCCGCGGGCAACCGCCGCACGCTGCGCATCCTGCCCTACGTGCGCGTCTATGCGCGTCGGATGGCGGGGCAACGCGAGGCGGCGCGCGCCCTCGCCGAATCGCTCTTCGGCGCCGAAGGCGCGACGCCCGAGGACCGTGCGTTCCTGAGCTGGCTCGAAGCCGCAGTACCGATCGAATCCTGACCGGCGGAATTCGCTAGCATCCGCCCCTTCGACGACGCGAATCCGACGAGAGGGCGTGCATGATCTCCGATTTCGACGATTACATGGTCCACCAGACGCCCGATCCGGTGCGGCAGCCGGCGCCCAGCGACCGCAACTTCTACGAGCGCTACTGGTTCAACGGCTTCGACCGCGACGGCGGATTCCTGTTCGAGATCGGCTTCGCCCTGTACCCGAACCGCCACGTGATGGACGGCCACTTCAGCGTCTCGAAGGACGGCGTGCAGCACTCGTTCCACGCGTCGCGGCGCGCGCCGTGGGAGCGTTCGGAGAGCCGCGTCGGTCCGTTCGAGGTCAGCGTCGAGGCGCCGATGCGCCGGGTGCGCGTGCGCCTCGCGCCGAACGAAACCGGCATCGAGTGCGACCTCGTCTTCGACGCGCGCAGCTTCCCGGTGCTCGAGCCGAAGAACGTGATGCGCGAGGGCACGCGCGTGATCATGGAGACCTCGCGCTACACGCAGCTCGGAAACTGGGAAGGCCACTTCACCGTCGCCGGCGAGCGCACGCCCGTCGCGAACGAGAGAAGCTACGGCACGCGGGACCGGTCCTGGGGCGTGCGTCCCGTGGGTGAGCCCGAGGCCGGCGCGCCGGGTCTGCTCAACGCCGAGCCCGGGGTGTATTGGGTCTGGGCGCCGATGCGCTTCGGCGACTTCTGCACGCAGTTCGGAACCTTCGAGGACCGCGACGGCAATCCGACGCAGCTCTCCGGCGCGCTCGTCCCGATCCATCCCTCGGCGGATGCGATCCCGCGCGAAGCGGACCCGGGCATCCGCGAGATGGCGACGGTGCGACACAAGATCAAGTGGGTGCCGGGGACGCGCCTCGCCGAGAGCGCGGAGGTCGAGCTCGTGAGCCCGGAGGGGGACAGGCTCCAGATGACCCTCGAGCCCATGATCCGCTTCCACCTGCTCGGCATCGGCTACCAGCATCCCGAGTGGGGTCACGGCTTCTGGAAGGGCGAGGAGGCGACGGCGGCGGAGTCGTGGAAGCTCGACGAGATCGACCTGCTCGACTACAAGCACATCCACAATCATCAGATCTGCCGCGCGCGCATGGGCGATCAGGTCGGCGTCGGCACCCTCGAGACCCTCGTCTTCGGTCGCCACGATCCGTCGGGCTTCAAGAGCATCCTCGACGGCGCACCGTAGCGCGCCCGTGCAGCCTAGCGGTGCGGCCCGCTCGGGTTGCGCTCCGGACCGTCTTCCAGCTCCACCGTGCGCAGCCGGAGTGCGTTGCCGATGACGGAGACCGAGCTCAGGCTCATCGCCAGCGCGGCGATCATCGGGTTCAACAGCAGACCGATGACCGGGTACAGGGCGCCCGCCGCGATCGGAACGCCGAGCGCGTTGTAACCGAACGCGAAGAGCAGGTTCTGCTTGATGTTTCGCAGCGTGGCGCGGCTCAGGACCCGCGCCTTGACGATGCCGCGAAGATCCCCCCGCACGAGGGTGACGTCCGCGCTCTCCATGGCGATGTCGGCGCCGGTGCCCATGGCGATCCCGACGTCCGCTTGCGCGAGGGCGGGGGCGTCGTTGACGCCGTCGCCGGCCATGGCCACCTTGAGGCCCTGCTCCTGGAAGCGCCGCACGGCATCGGCCTTCTCCGCGGGCAGAACGTCGGCGAGCACTTCGTCGAGTCCGAGGGTGTCCGCGACGGCGCGAGCGGTCTCGCGGTTGTCGCCGGTCAGAACGACGATCCGCAAGCCTTCCCGATGCAAGGCCGCCAGCGCTGCCGCCGTGGTCTCCTTGATCGGATCCGAGACGGCGAGTACGCCCGCCGGCACATCGTCGATCGCGACGTACATTGCGGTCGCGCCCTGCTGCCTCATTCGCGTCGCTTCGTCGCCGAGCGCAGACTCGATCGCGATGCCGAGCTCCTCGAAGAGCGCCTTGTTTCCCAGCGCGACGGTCCGGCCATCGACGACCCCGCGGACGCCCTTGCCAGGAATCGAATCGAAGCCGGTGTGTGCGCCGAGCCTGAGCTTGCGCGACGCGGCGCCATCGACGATCGCCGCCCCGAGCGGATGCTCGCTGCCCTTCTCGAGCGTCGCCGCGAGGGTCAACACGGCCTCCTCCTCGAAGCCCTCGGCCGCAACGATCGACGTCAGCGCCGGACGCCCCTCGGTCAACGTTCCGGTCTTGTCGACGATGAGGATGTCCACGGCCCGCATGGACTCGATCGCCTCCGCATTGCGGAACAGCACCCCCGCCCGAGCGCCGCGTCCGGTGGAAACCATGATGGACATGGGCGTCGCGAGTCCGAGCGCGCACGGGCAGGCAATGATCAGGACCGAGACGGCGGATACGAGCGCGTGCGCGAGCCGCGGCTCGGGACCGAACGTGGCCCACACGACGAAAGCGACGACGGCGACGAGCACCACGGCGGGTACGAAGTACCCGGCGAATACGTCGGCCAGACGCTGAATGGGAGCGCGGCTTCGCTGCGCGTCCGAGACCAGCTCGACGATCTGCGCCAGGAGCGTGTCGCTGCCCACGCGCTCGGCGCGAATCACGAGGCTCCCGCGCTGATTGAGCGTGGCGCCGATCACCGGATCGCCGGTCGATCGATGCACCGGAACCGACTCGCCCGTCACCATCGACTGGTCCACGGAGCTCTCGCCGCTGGTGACGACGCCGTCCACGGGCACTTTCTCGCCGGGACGGACGCGCAGCAGGTCACCCACCGCGACGTCCTCGAGGGAGACCTCCTCCTCGCTGCCGTCGTCTCGCAGGCGCAGTGCGGTCTTGGGTGCGAGCTCGAGGAGCGCGCGAATCGCTGCACCGGTCTGGCTTCGCGCGCGGAGCTCGAGCACCTGTCCAAGCAGCACGAGAGTCACGATCACGGCGGACGCTTCGAAGTAGAGCGCCACCTCGCCCGAGGCCAGGCGAAACGAGCTCGGGAAGGCCCACGGTGCGAGGGTGGCGGCAAGGCTGTATAGCCACGCGGCAAGCGTCCCGAGAGCGATCAAGGTGAACATGTTGAGGTTGCGGGTTCGCAGCGACTCGTAACCGCGTTGCAGGAAGGGAAACCCGCAGTAGAGGACCACCGGGGTCGCGAGCAGCAGCTGCAGGATGCTCTGCGCCCGGGGCGAGATCATGCCTTCGAGCTGGACTCCGGGGAGCATCTCCCCCATCGCGAGCGCGAAGAGCGGTGCGGTCAGAAGCGCCGCGATCACGAATCGCCGCGTCATCGACGCGAGCTCCGGGTTTTCCTCGTCGCCGCCGGGCTCGACCGCTTCGAGCGCCATTCCGCACGACGGACAGGTACCGGGTTCGTCGCGTACGACCTCGGGATGCATCGGGCACGTGTAGGTCATTGTCGATCCTCGTTGGGTGACGCCGCGTCGTTCGGGTCCGCAGACGGTAGGGCTCGCGCGTGAAGGAGCGAGAAGAAAACGGGAAGCAGAACGAGGGTGACCAGCGTCGCCGTGAATACGCCACCGACCATCGGTGCGGCGATGCGCCGCATCGTTTCCGATCCGGTTCCGGCGCCCCACATGATGGGGAAGAGCCCGATGGCGTCCGAAGCGACGGTCATCAGGAGCGGCCGTGCCCGGATGGTCGCTCCCTCGACGGTGGTCTTCCACAGGTCCTCGAGGGTTCGGAGCGAGCCGGACGCGATGGCGCGATCCCGTGCCTGGTTGAGAAAGAGCAGCATGATGACGCCGGTCTCGGCGCTGAGCCCCGCCAGCGCCAGGAACCCGGCCCCGACCGCGACGCTGAAGTCGTAGTCGAGAGCCCAGAGCAGAATGACTCCGCCGACGAGGGAAAAGGGCAGGCCGGCGAGGACGAGGAGCGTGTCCGAGAGCCGTCGAAAATTGAGGTAGAGCAGCAGGAAGATGATGCCCAGCGTGATGGGAGCGATCAGCACCAGCCGCTTCTGCGCGCGTTCCAGGTATTCGTACTGGCCGCTCCACTGCAAGGTGTATCCCGGCGGAAGATCCACCTTCTCCTGCACGGTCTGGCGCGCGCTCTTCACGTACGTCCCGACGTCGATGCCCGCAAGGTCGACGTAGATCCAGGCGTTGGGCCTCGCGTTCTCGGTCTTGACGGCAGGCGGACCCTTCTCGAAGCGGAGCTTGGCGAGCTGATCGAGCGGGACCTGCGCGCCACCGGGCGTCGGCACCAGCACCCGCCGCAGCGAGGAGAGGTCGTCGCGCAGCTCGCGGCTGTACCGCAGGTTGATCGGGTAGCGCTCGAGACCCTCGACGGTCTGGCTGACGTTCATGCCGCCGATCGCGGTCTTGATGACGTCCTGCACGTCGCCGACGGTGAGCCCGTAGCGGGCGATCTGGTCTCGATCGATGTCGAAGTCGAGGTAGTTTCCGCCGACGACGCGCTCGGAATAGACGCTGAGGGTGCCGGGGACGTCCCGCAGTGTGGCTTCGATGGTCCGGCCGATCTGCTCGAGAACGCCGAGGTCCGGTCCCGCCACCTTGATTCCCACCGGCGTCTTGATGCCCGTCGACAGCATGTCGATGCGCGTCTTGATCGGCATCGTCCAGGCATTCGTGAGGCCGGGGAAGTGGATCTTGCCGTCGAGCTCCTCGATGAGCTTCTGGGGCGTCATTCCTGGACGCCACTCGCTCCGGGGCTTCAGTGTGATCGTGGTCTCGACCATCGAGAGCGGGGCCGGGTCCGTCGCGGTCTCCGCCCGCCCGATCTTCCCGAACACGCGCTCGACCTCCGGCACCGTGGCGATGATGCGGTCGGTCTGCTGCAACAGCTCGCGGGCCTTCGTGATGGAAATCCCAGGGAGGGTCGTCGGCATGTAGAGCAGGTCGCCCTCGTCGAGCGGCGGCATGAACTCCGAGCCGATCTCGTTGATCGGATAGAGCGACGCGACCACCAGGAGCACGGACGCGGCCACGACGGCGAAGCGGTGGCGGAGGGCCGCGGCGAGCAGCGGCCGGTAGGCTGCGAGCACCCAACGGTTCAGCGGGTTGCGGCTCTCCGGCAGGATCCTGCCGCGCACCAGCCAGACCATCAGCGCGGGAACGACCGTGATCGAGAGCAGCGCGGCGCCGCCCATGGCGTAGGTCTTGGTGAAGGCGAGTGGCTTGAAGAGCCTCCCTTCCTGGGCCTCTAGCGCGAAGATCGGCAGGAACGACGCCGTGATGATGAGCAGCGAGAAGAAGAGCGAGGGGCCGACCTCGACGGCGGCTTCGATCAGCACCTCGCGTCGCGGGCGTTCTCCGCCGTCGCGCTCCAGGTGCTTGTGCGCGTTCTCGACCATCACGATTCCCGCATCGATCATGGTGCCGATGGCGATGGCGATCCCGCCGAGGGACATGATGTTGGCGTTGATGCCCTGGTGGAACATCACGATGAAGGAGAACAGGATCCCGAGGGGAAGGAGCAGGATGGCCACCAGCGCACTGCGGAGGTGGACCAGGAAGACGACGCAGATCAGCGCGACGATGAGCACCTGCTCCAGCAGCTTCGTGCGAAGATTGTCGATGGCGCGCTCGATGAGGGGCGCGCGGTCGTAGACGGGGACGATCTCGACGCCCGGTGGCAGGTTCTCCGCCAGCGAGGCGAGCTTTGCCTTCACCGCCCGGATGGTCTCGAGCGCGTTCTCGCCAGAGCGCATGATGACCACGCCCGCCGCGACGTCGCCTTCGCCGTCGAGATCGGTGACCCCCCTGCGCAGCTCGGGCCCGAGCGAGACGCTGGCGACGTTTCGCAGCAGGATGGGGGTTCCGGAGTCGCTCGCGCCGACCGCCACCTTCTCGAGGTCCTGCGTGGAGGAGATGTAGCCGCGACCGCGCACCATGAACTCGGTCTCGGCCTGCTCGATGAGGCGTCCCCCCACGTCGCTGTTGCTGCGCTGGATCGCCATGCGAACGTGGGAGAGGGACAGCCCGTAGGCGGCGAGCTGATTCGGATCCACCTCGACCTGGTACTGGCGCACCTGGCCGCCGACGCTGGCCACCTCGGCGACACCGGGCACCGTCTGCAGCTCGTAGCGCAGGAGCCAGTCCTGGATCGAGCGCAGCTCGGCGAGGTCGTGCTTGCCGCTGCGGTCCACGAGCGCGTACTCGTAGATCCAGCCGACCCCCGTCGCGTCCGGTCCGAGCGTCGGCGTGACGCCCGCCGGAAGCCGTCCGGAAACGAAGTTGAGCGACTCGAGCACGCGGCTGCGGGCCCAGTAGAGGTCGGTGCCCTCGTCGAAGATGACGTAGACGAAGGAGAGGCCGAAGAAGGAGTAACCGCGTACGACCTTCGCGTACGGCACCCCGAGCATGGCGGTGGACAGCGGGTAGGTCACCTGGTCCTCGACCACCTGCGGCCCCTGCCCGGCGTACTCGGTGAATACGATGACCTGGACGTCGGAGAGGTCCGGAATGGCATCGAGTGGCATGTGGACGGCCGCATAGACACCCCAGGCCAGCAGGCCGGCGACGCCGAGGCCGACGAGGAACGGGTTTCGGGCCGAAGCTTCGACGATGCGCCGCAGCATTCCGCCTACTCCTCGCCCACGGACGGGTCGTGGCCGCCGCGACCGGCGTGCGGATCTTCCGGCGGATGCTCCGGCATCGACGCGGCGTCCGGCTCCGCCAGCCCGGACGCTGGGGCCGCCTCGCCGCGTTGCGAAGCGAGGAGCTTCCCGACGGCTTCCTGCAGATTGCTCTCGCTGTCGATCAGGAACTGACTCGACGTGACGATCCGCTCGCCCACCGCGAGTCCGTCGAGGACCTCGATCCAGCCTTCGCCGGTGTCGAGTCCGAGAACGACGGCCCGCGGCTCGAAGTGTCCGTCGCCGAGCGCGACCACGGCGATGGTTCGCTTTCCCGAGCGGATGACGGCGCCGCTGGGAACCGCAATGGCTCCACGTCGTGGCGAGCCCTCGATGACCACATTGCCGTACATCGCGGGCTTGAGCCGGCCCTGCGCGTTGTCGAGCTCGAGGCGAACCTCGGCGGTGCGCGTCTCCGGGTCGAGGAAGGGCGCGATGTAGGTGAGCTGCCCGTGCATCGACGCGCCCGGGAGGTAGCTCAGATCGACGGTCGCGCTCTGACCGAGCTCGATCCACGGAAGCTCGTACTCGTAGACGTCGGCGACGACCCAGACCTTCGACAGATCGGCGATGGTGTAGAGGTTGGAGTTCGGCTGGACCTCCATTCCCGAGCGGACACCCAGGCGTGTCACGACGCCGGAGACCGGTGCGTAGAGGGTGAGCGTTCGCTTCACGTCGCCGGTGCGGAGCAGCTTTTCGACGTCGCGATCCGGGACGTCCCAGAGGGCGAGGCGCTTCTTGGTCGCGGAGAAGAGAGTCGCGCCCCCACCCTTGACGTCCTCGAACGGGCTGTCCGCCGTCGCGTCCCGATAGCGGGCGGCGAGAAGCAGCTCGTCCTGGGTGGCGACGAGCTCGGGGGAGTAGATCTCGAGCAGGGGCTCGCCGCGCTCGACCTCCTGGCCGACGAAGTCGACCCACAGGTTCTCGACCCAGCCCTGCACTTTGGTGTGGACGTGGGCCACGCGCCGCTCGTCGTATGCGACCCGTCCCACCGCGCGCACCGAGCGCGTCAGGTCGTGTCGTTCCACCGGAGCGGTCCGGACGCCGATGTTCTGCACGGTGGCGGCATCGATCACGACCGCCCCGTCGGGAACGTCGCCGCTGGCCGTCACCGGACACTCGGGCACCAGGTCCATGCCCATCGGCGACTTCCCCGGCGCGTCGCGCACATAGGTCGGATCCATCGGCGCCTTCCAGTAGCGAGGCGCCGCGCCGCCGGGACACGGCCCGTCGGAAGCGGCCGGCGAGGCCGACACGCTTGCGTGTTCGCGGTCGATGAAGCCACGCCCCCACCAACCGGCGGCGAGGGCGAGGAGGAGGGTGGCGGCGGTGATGAGAAGATGTCGCGTGTTCATCGGAGCTTCTCCCCTGCCGCGGCTTCGAGAGAAGCGAAGGCGAGGCGTTTGTCCGCGCGTGCGCGAGCCAGCTGGAGCTCGGCGCCGAGGAGACGGACCTGGCTGTCCAGCAGACTCAGGAAGCCGATTCGTCCGACTTCGTAGGCGGAGCGGCTCGAGGCAAGCGATTGCTCCGCCTGTGGAACCAGGCCGGTCCGCAGCAGGGTTTCCTCCGCGAAGGCGCGGCTCAGCTCTGCATGCCAGCGACGCGTCTGCGAGATCAGCTCGGCGCGCGCGCCGCGGAGCGCGGCCTCGGCTCGCCGCAGCAGTGCGCGCTGCTCGGCGGCGTGTGCACTCCATTTGGAGCGATCGACCGGCAAGCGGATGGTGAATCCTGCGGAAACGAAATCATCGCCGTTGACCGGGTCCCCCATGACGCGTTCGCGCAGGCGGTATCCGACGCCGAGATCGAGATCGGGAAGCCCCTCGATCTCGGCGGCGCGTACACGAAAGCGGGCTTCTTCGACCTGCTTGCGCGCCGCCGCCAGGCGCGGGCTCCGCTCCTCCAGTGACGCCAGAAGCGGATCGAGGTCCGGCTCCCTCGCGTTCATGGCGAGCGCTTCGGTGGTGGGCAGGCGAGTGTCCGCGGGCAGGTCCAGGAGCGCGACCAGCGTCGCTTCGGCGCGGGCGATGGCGGCCTGCCGTCGCAGGCGTTCTTCGAGCAGAGCGGTGAGCTCGACCTGCGCCCGCAGAACGTCGTCCTGAAGCGCGCGCCCCACGCGGTAGCGGGCCTCCGCCGTGGCGGCGAGCTGGCGCAGGAGCAGGATGTTGCGCTCGGTGATGGCGAGCGCCTGCTGCGCGAAGCCGAGCTCGGCCCAGGCGGATTCGACGCTTCCGTCGACGAGCAGGCGCTCGTCTTCGACCCGGAAGTCCGAGGCTTCGGCGGCGCGCCGCGCCGCGTCCTCACGATTCGAGAGCAGGCCGGGAAACGGCAGCTTCTGTCGCAGGCCGAACTGGTGTCCGGAGAGGGGTGTCGAGGTGAAGTTCCAGTCTCCGGTGGGAACATTGCTGGCGTCGTAGGTGATTCGCGGGTCTTCGAGCGCACCGGCCGGCGCGATGCGGTGACCTGCGGCCGCGGCGTTCGCCGCGACCTCCGCGAGGCGGGGATTCGCCTCGTGTGCCCGGTCGAGACACCACGAGAGCGTCAACACGCCGGGAATCAGCGGTGAAGAAGCCTCTGCCGCTGGATCCTGTCCGTGGCCGTCGAGGGCCGCCGCCGGAGCCGCCGCAAGCAGCAGCGACAGCAGCGCAGCGAGTGCCACTCTCGGCCTGGGTTCGATCGTCATTCTCCGTCTCCTGAATTCTCGTTGCGAGCGCATCCGCGCCCAGAGGCCCACACGCACCAGCGCGCGGGCTTTTGCCAGAGAAGACGGAGGTCAGAGAAGCAGGGTCGACTTCAGCAGCAGGACGTCGGGCGGTGGGAGGTCGGTCTCGCTCGAGACGGGCGCGCGTCGGTCTCGGCGGTCGACACCGAGATGCGGAGGATCCCAGGTCGGAACGATTGCCAGGACCGGCGCGCTGCCGCCGGCCGCGGGCAGGGGAAGCTCGCGCGAGAGCTGGCAGCCGCAACCGTCGTGGGAGGAGGGCTCGCCCAGAGAGCCGGGCGCGGCGGGCTCCCCGTGGCAGGGAGGCGCGCTCGCGTCTGCGGCGTGCGTCGCGGACGGCGAGGGAGCGTCCCAACACGCAGCGGCGCAGAGCGGCATCTGCAGTCCGAAGACGGCCGCGACCGTCGCTGTCAGCCAGGCATTTCGCATCACCGCTCCGCCGCCCGAGGGCTGCCTACCATTCCCCACCGACCCCTCGGCTCTCGTGACCGTTTGCTTGATACCCTATGCGGGTATGGGTATCTTATCGCCCGTCGAACGGGCTCCGCAAGGGCCTTTGGAGGCTGTGTTGAAGGACGACGCTCGCGAGAAGGTGCTCGGGCGGCTGCGCAAGGTCGCGGGGCAGGTGGCGGGAATCCAACGCATGGTGGAGGAGGACCGCTACTGCGTCGACGTCTTGAACCAAGTCGCGGCCGTCGAGGGGGCGCTCGACCGGGTCGGGCACCTGATCCTGGCCTCCCACGTCGAGACCTGCGTGGCGAGTGCTCTGCAGAGCGGGAAACCCCGGGAGCGCCGGGAGAAGCTCGACGAGCTGTTGGAGGTCTTCGCGCGATTCGGTCGCGTGCGACCGTGAGTGCGGTGCTTCCGTAGGGAGTCGTCGATCATTCCGGCTCGCCTTCCGCGGCCATGGCGGCGTGCACGCGCTTTTCGCTCTTGTTCCAGGCGCGCTGGAAGGCGTCTTCGCGGCGTTCCGTGCCTTCGTGCTCGGCGGCGGTCTCCCACTCCGGGATCTCGGTGTTCTCGACCCGTTGTAGGGCGGCGCCCGGGAAGCCCCGCTCCTGGGCGGTGAGGGCCAGCCAGGTGAGGACGGCGATCGCGAGAATGAAGAGCCAGCGCGGCATGCGCGCGCCTCCGCGGGTCGGTCCGGATGGAAGCGTCTCGTCAATCGATCGGCGGGGCCGACGAGCGACTTGAGGCGGGCCGGGGAATCGCGCAGGTGTAGAAGGCGACGTCGAAGATGCGTCGCACGTGCATTCCGGTGTGGCGTCCGGAGGGCGTGCAACGCGCGCCGAGGACCTGCGGCAGGCCCACGCGCGGGTCCGGACGCCAGATGAGCAGGAACTCGTCGATGCCCGCGCGGTCGAGGTCGGCGACGACGCGGGCCAACGCGATCTCGTCGCGGGCGAGCAGCAGCGGTCGTCGGCCCCACAGCGGCGCCAGGTGTTGGCCCAGCGCCGGATGGGTGGTCACGTGGACCCGCTCCGGTCGCGCTGCGATGCGCTGTTGCAGCGCGCGGACCTCGCGCTTCTGCGCGTCGAGCAGCGTCACCGCGAGAGCATTCGAGAGCAGTCCCGCGCCCACGAGCCCGAGGAAGAGGCCGCGCACGACGCGAGCGGAGCCGGGCGCCGGCGATCGAACCGCGGCGAGCGCGAGTGCGAGCAGGGCGGGCACCGCCGGCAGCAACATGCGCGGACCCCAGTGTCCACCGAGGGCCGGGTCGCTGACGGTCACGCGGAAGGGCAGGAACAGCACCAGGAAGCCGAGACCCGTCACGACGCCGAGCCGCAGACTCGTGAAGCTCGGATCGCGAAGCAGCCGCACGGCCCCGGCGCCCGCCAGGCAGACTACGGGAAGCTGCACCGCCAGGCCGTTCCAGCGCGCCAACGCCGTGAAGGGAATCGCGGCGCCGAAGATCGCGACAACTCCGCGCGCCCAGACGGCCCCGGCCACGACGCCAACGACGATCCACACCGCGGTCGCGCGCCGCGCGGTGCGCGCCGCAACCACCCCGAGCGACACCCCGAGCAGCGCGGCCGCGGCCAAGGCCGCATTCTCGACGGGGGTTTCGCCCAGTCCGGCGAGCAGCGCCGCGCCGGTGCGCAGGCTCGCCGCGAGGGATGGGAGTGCGTGCAGGTTTGCGCGGACGTGGACCCCCAGCGGGTCGCCGAATACCACGGTGTTCATCGCGCCGAGGGCGAGCACCACCGGCGCCGCGCCGGCGCCGATCCAGAGTGCATCGCGCAGACTGCGGTCGCGAAGCCAGCTCGCCAACAGCAACGCCGGCAACGCCAGGAGCGTCTCCTCGCGGAGGCAGCCGGAGAGCGCCACCAGCCCGCCCGCCGCTGCGAGGCGTCTGGGCGCCCGGCGCGCCGCGGCCAGCACGCCGGCGAGGATCAGGGCCACGGTGAGTGTGTGCTCCCAGACCGTGACGCCGTAGAAGAAGAGAGGCGTGGCGAGCGCGAGCACGAGACCGCCGATGGCAGCCCAGGCTGCGCCAAAGGCCGGCGCCGTCCACAGGGTGAACGCGAACGCGCAGGCTGCGAGGCCGAGGGCCGCGGGGAGGCGCAGGCCCATGGGCCCGAACGCCGCCAGGAACGGCGCGGCGAGAGCGGAGTACGCGGGTGGGTACTGCGAGACGAAGACGGCCCCGTGGCGCGTGGCGAAGGGTGGCGGAATCGGAAACGCCGCACCGGTGGGGTCGAGCGCCTGCGCCGGATAGTCGAAGGCCGCGCTGTCGAAGCCGGTCTCGAGCAGCCGCTCGGCGATCAGCGCCTTGGCGCCGCAATCGACGACCCAGAAGGCGTCGTTCGGCGTCGCCACGAGAACGCCCAGGGCGCAGGCGAACGAGACGAGGGCCGCCGCCCCGGCGAGCCCCATCGCGCGCCGGGGCGGGACGGGGCGGTGTGTCATTCGGTCTCGGGGGGTCGGGATCGCGGGCGGCGTCTGCGCCGTCGCCGGCGTTTCGGCTTCGCCTCGCCGCCCTCCGCATTCGGGGACCCCGATTCCGTCGACGCGGTCACCTTCTTGCGCCGTCGGCCGCGACGCTTGCGCCGCGGCTTGCGGTCCGTGTCCGCGCGCGAATCCGCACCCGCCTCCGAACGCGAGTCCCGACGCGCCTCGCCCTGGGCTTCGCCGCGGGCGCCGGTCCTCGATCCGGATCGCGACCCGGAGCGGGAGCCCGAACGCGATCTCCCGCGCGAACGCTTGCCGCGGCCGCCGCGTTTGAGCGGCTTGGGCGAGGCCAACGGCTCGAAGAATCCCGCCGGTCGCTCGGGTCGTCCGCGGCAGATATCGCACAGGCCGCACTCCTCCTCGGTCTCCTCTCCGAAGTAGGCCTGGAGGAAGATCGCGCGGCAGATGGTCTGGTTGGCGTACTCGGCGATGGAGTCGAGGCGCCGCGAGTCCTGCGTCTTCAGGGTCTCGAATTGACCGGCGAGGCTCCGGACGTCTTCTTCCAGTGTCTCGGGATGCGAGATCACGCGCACCTCGTGATCGTCCATCTCGACCAGGCCGGCCTCCTCGATCTTGGCCAGCAGGGCTGCGGTCACCCGCGGTCCGAGGTCGGCGGAGAGCGCCAACGCCTCCACCGAGGGGCTGCGCTCCTCGTCCGCCCAGGCCGCCAGGGCGGCGCCGAGCTGGTAGAGCTGATCGGGACGGACGCGACTGCGGGCGAGCAGGGCTTCGTGGATCCTCCGGTCCGACGGGTCGTCGAGCAGGATGCAGTTGCTCTTCTTGCCGTCCCGCCCACCGCGGCCGGCCTCCTGTACGTACTGCTCGAGCGAGGCGGGCGATTGGAAATGCAGGATGTAACGAATGTCGCGCTTGTCGATGCCGAGGCCGAAGGCATTCGTCGCCACCATCACGGAGCGCTGCCGCGAGCGCATGAAGCGCTTCTGCTCGGCGTGCCGGTCGGTCGCGTTCATCGCGCCGTGGTAGCGGTGGCAGGGGATCCGGAATCGACGCAGAAGGGTGTAGACGGTGTCGACTTCGCGGCGGG
>Ga0055481_10000263_pt1 | contig 16356 bp, 12 predicted proteins | sample Muzzi_PWC_D2_FD_57936 | JGI IMG/M metagenome (GOLD analysis project Ga0055481, IMG submission 57936) | Wetland microbial communities from San Francisco Bay, California, USA, that impact long-term carbon sequestration - Muzzi_PWC_D2 | ecosystem: Environmental > Aquatic > Marine > Wetlands ... | reverse complement strand
GAGGAGCTGATCGTGGAGCCCACGCTGGCCCGCGACCTCGAGCCGTTCGACTGCCGGCTGGGCTACCTCGACTTCGAGACGATCGCCCGGGCGGTACCGGTGTGGGACGGGATGCGGCCGTGGGGACAGGCGGCCGCCCAATTCAGCTACCACTGGGACACGCCCGACGGCGGCGTGGCCCACACCGCCTATCTCGCCGAGGGCCCCGGCGATGCGCGCCCCGAGCTGGCGGAGCGGCTGGTGAAAGCCACCGCCGATGCAGACAGGGTGGTGATGTATTCCTCGTTTGAGAAGACCCAGATCAGGGCGCTGGCGGAGGCGGTCCCGGATCTCCGGGAGCCGCTCCTGGCCCTGGCGGACAAGCTGATCGACCTCCTCCCGGTGGTCCGGAACAACGTCTACCACCCGGACTTCCGCGGGAGCTTCTCGATCAAGTACGTCCTCAAGCCGCTGGTCCCCGGCCTGGGCTACGACGACCTGGTGATCGTGGACGGCCGGGTGGCCAGCGTGGAGATCGCCCGCCTCCTGTTCGTGGCCCACAGGATCCCGCCCGCGGAGCGGGACCGGATCCGCCGGGACCTGCTGGACTACTGCGAGCGGGACACGCTGGCGACGGTGGAGTTGCTGCGATCGCTGCGGCACGGCGCCAGTTGCTGAGTCGACCTTGGGGAGATAGATATCTGTCGGGGTTCAATGGCCGGATAGGATCCGGAAACAATTCTGCGCATGGATGGAAACGATGAAGAGAGTCAGTGGTCCCGTGGTGCTATGCACGACATTGGCCGTCGTGCTGTCAGCGTGTGCCGACTCGGGTCGCTCGATGGATCCTTCGTCCGCGAACTCGACCGATGTCGGTGGAATGGCGCAGCCCCAGGCGGGGATGGGCCACCGCCAGGTCCTCATGAGTGACGGGTGTGATCCGACGACCTTCAACGACGCCTTCGGCGAGGGGACGTGCGTCCGGAATGGCGGGGTGACACTCGACCACTTCGTCGCCGAGCTCACCAGGTCGCAGAAGGCCGGAGCCTGGATGAACGCCCCGATGTTGGCCGCCGGGCGGATCGGCCAGACCCTCGAGGTCGTCAATCGCGGCGGCGAAGTCCACACGTTCACCCGGGTCGCGGAGTTCGGCGGCGGGATCATCCCGTTCCTCAACAACCTCACCGGGGACACCGAGGTCGCCCCGGAGTGCCAGGCGCTGGCGCCGAGCGACTTCGTCCCGTCGGGCGGGACATTCGTGACGGCGTTGTCGGAGGCCGGCACCCAACGCTTCGAGTGCTGCATCCATCCCTGGATGCGAACGACGTTCCACGTCCACTAGACGAGCGCGGGGCTCCGGGAATCCTCCCGGGGCCCCCGCGGCTCGGCGGTCATCGGTCGACGACTCGCGGCGACGCACCGCCGCGGAGACCGCGTGGCTGGCCGGTTCGGGATCCTTCATACACGATTCATCGCCGCCCCACCCCGGGCCTCCAGATTAGAGACCGAAGACCGTTGCCCGTCCATGGTTCGCTGGAGGCCCACGATGTTCCGCCGCATCTGCCTGCTCCTGACCGCCGTCGCGCTTGCCCACCCCGCCGCGGCCCAGACCAGCCACCCCAATACCCGTGAGGGGTTCTGGATCTCCTTCGGCATGGGCGCCGGCTCGCTGGCGTTCGGCGGAGACATCGACTCCGACCGCGAGAGCTCTCCATCCGGTTATCTCCGCCTGGGCGGTACCCCTTCCCCCAGCGTCCTGGTCGGCGGTGAGGTCAACGGCTGGAGCAAGGAGATCAGCGGCATCACCTATAGCGTGGGCTTTGCCGGGGCGGTGATCGTCTACTACCCGTCGCGGACCGGGAGCTTCTTTCTGAAGGGTGGGCTCGGCTTCGTCGGCGTCGACGCGGAGGACGTCACCGGCGAGGGGTTCGGCCTGTCGCTGGGCCTCGGCAACGAATTTCGCCTGACGCAGAACTTCTCCCTCGGGCTGTTCCTCAACGCCATCGGGTCGACCGCCGTGGAGGCCCAGCTGTTCGGCTTCAATACCGACGTCAAGATCAATCCAAATCTGGTGCAGCTGGGGATCCTGGCGACGTTTCACTAGGCGGAGGCAGCGCGGCCGGTCTCCGATGGGCAATCGGCTCGGTGGGCCTGGAGTGCCGCGTGTGCGGGAATGGCCGCGACGGGCCATACCGCCCGTACCTCCCAACCGTCTTTGCTGCCCGTGTTTCCCCCGTTCTACCCTAGGTTGTCCTCGTTCAATACCGGTTAGAACCGCCCCACTATGCTGAAGTGCATACTGACCGGCGGACGCGATGCGGGATCAACACAGACGGAAAGACGATCTCCTCACCGAGAACGCCAAGTTGCGGCAGCAGGTGCTCGACCTCAGGGACGAGGCCAAGGCGCGGCACCGCGTGGAACAGCATCTGCGGGAGTGTGTCGGGCACTACCGGGGCCTCTTTGAACTCATCCCCATCGGGGCCGGCCGGTTGGATCGGGACGGCCGGGTAACCCTGGCCAACCGGGCCCTCGGACGGTTTCTCGGCTACAAATCGGGCGCCGACCTGGCGGCGCTGTCCGGCGCCGTCCCGGTGTTCGACCCCGATGAATGGACTCGGCTGATGGCCGCCGTCCCGGAAGGCGAAGAGCCGACGGTGGTGCGGGCCTCTCTTCGCCGGAAGGACGGCGTCGTTCTCGAGACGGTCCTTCGGGTGGGTCGCGCCGAAGGTGGCGGGTTCGTGGCGCATGTGCGTGAAGGGAACGGGGCCTAGACGTTGGCGCCGCAGGCCCACCTCCGGGCCGCGCCGATGCCGTGCTGCTGCCGATGGACGATGGCGCAGAAAGGCGTCGAGGAACCCTCATGGCAGGGGTGCGAGGTCGGTGGCTCTGCCTTAGCGTGGGTACATCACGAACTGCACCTCGAACCGGCCCAGCCGCGGCGTGGCATGGACGATGTCGAACCGGACGCCGGCCCGGATCCGCGCCCGTTGGGACAACAGGCCAAGCACCGGTTTGTCGGGGAACGTAAAGAACGGCATGATCGAGGCCCCGAACCCGAAGGAGAATTCCGTCGGCTCGACCGATCCCTCCAACTCCCACCGGCGCGCGACGTAGTCGAACGGCTTGGCGTACCAGGTGATCAGCGACTTGTAGTTCTGCTCGTAGAGCACCGCGAACGATCCCCGGGACTCCCCCGAGAACAGATGCCGCCAGACGACGCCGCCCTCCAACTCGAGGATCCCGCCGATCGGGATCGGGAGGTCCACGGCGGGCACGATCATCCCCAGCGCCAGCTGCTGACTGCCGTCTCCGGTGGCGATCCCCATCGCGCCGTAGAAGAGGGAGGCGACATCGCCGACGTTCTGGATGCCCCGGACCGTCGGGCGGAACAGGCGCCGCTTGAGCACCCGGATCGGCGACTTCCGGTAGTCCGGGTGGTCCCAGATGCGGGTCCCGCCGGCGTGCTCGACCGTGCGCCAGTAGCCCATCCCCCCCAGCGCCGTCAGGACCTTGGCGTCGCTGGCATCCGGAAACCCCGGGAATCCCCATAGGGGATCCAGCGCCGGACGGAGCTCGCCGTTGACTACCGATCGGACCGTATCGAGCACCGCGGTGGTATCCGCGCTGGACCGGGCCCGGGCGATGGCGCTCACCTGGCGCGCCAGCCGCTCAAACGGCCCGACCGGGAGGAGGGCGTACCGGACGGCGGGGACCTCGGGGACCGCCGGACCCTGCAGGGCCCCGCAGGGCATCTGTTGGGCCGAGTCGACCTTGGCCTGGATGAACTCCCGGCTCCGGTCGGCCGTGCTCCCCGGCGCCAGCGTGGCAGAGATGCAGGCGCTCCGCGGGAGCGTCATCCAATCCTCGTAGTGGCCGATGAACCCCAGGCCCGCCACGGACTGGGCGTCCCGGGTGCCCCACACACTGCCCCGGAGGTTCCAGTTGACGTCGAGCCCCACCTGAAAGGCGTTGTCCCGATTGAGGTCGGGCGCGGAGGAGTGGCCACCCAGCTCCACCAGGATCGTCGGGTTTTCCAAACGACTGGCCTGCTCGTTGAGGAGCACCAGGACGTTGTTGGGCGTGGTACTCGAGTGGCCGGTCCCCACCACCACCAGGAGGCTCTGCACCAGCGACTGGGCCTCGGCCTCGTTCATCGCCGGCAGATTCTGTTGCACGCGGACGGGCGCGTCCCGGGCCACGCGTTGCGGGGTGAAGACCACCACCCGCTCGATGTCGTGCTGGTGTCCCTCCAACCCGGCGTCGCGGAGGTAATAGAGGAAATACTCGATGACGGCAAACTGGGCGTCCCGGAGCCCCTGGGCGTAGAGCGTGTCGAGGCCGCTCCGATGGAACGCCTGATTGTCATTCCGAATGAACCCCCAGAACTGCTTGTTCTGCTTGCCGACCAGACAGCGGACGCGGTAGAACACCGCCGCGTACGCCGGTGCGTACACCTGGATGCGGCGGAAGTCGGCGGTCAGGCGCCGATGATACGCCGCATCCAGGCTGTCCCACCGGAGCCGGCCGGCCACGACGTGGCGCGCGACCCGGGCCGAGTCGCCGAAATCGAACGGGGCGTCCCGATTGTCGTAGGCGGTGAAGAACGGAATCGTGGGGAAATACCGCTCCCCGGGCCCGAACGAGAGAATCGGTGCGTAGCGCTCGGCCAGTCGGCGCGCTTGCGGCTCCTCCGCGTCCGGACACGCTTGTGCCTGGGCCCCGGAGGCCCCACAGAGGCATAGCGTCCCGAGGCACCAGACCCAACCGCTCACCGTTCGTTTCATGATCGATCCTCCTCAGTCGGCCGCCGGACACGTCTGCGATGAAGACTCCACCCTCGCCAGACTGGCATCCGGCCGTGCCGGCAGGACTACACGATATTCACCGGCCTGGAGGTCCCGTGGAGACCACTCGGCGGCCCATCGATAGCCGTCCTTGACGCTCTGCTCGACGAACACCGTCACCTCGTGTTGATCGTCCCATGCCATGGTCCTCCAGGCGCCCGCCACTCGGCGCTCGAACCGAATGACAGCCTCTCCCGCGATCGCCAGGCGCCCCGGTGGGGCATCGATCCACGTGACCCGGACCACCCGGCCCCGGCAGGTGAGCTCTTCGATCTTCCGCTCTCCCCCTGAAGGACCGGCGCGAGGCGGAAACCGAACCGTGGTGGCGCCCGGACCGACGACCATGCTATCGACCTCGACGATCGGCCGGCCCGGGAGACTCTCGGCCAGGCGCGCCAGCTCCTCGGCAAAGACCACCACCGTGTGCGGCCCCCATAGGTTCGAGCCGCCCTCGTACTCCTGCGCCGTGTACTCTTCCGGCGTCGTGATGTACTGCATGAAGCCGTTGGTCAGACTCATTACCATGACGTGCGACAGGGGGATGCTGTCGCCGGCCGGCCCTACCGCGGACGCGTAGGCGGCGCTGACGGCCCGGCGCATGCGGCGCCCGGCGGTCGTCGTCACTTCCGCGGGAACCGCGGCCAGGAGCCGGTCGCCGATGCGGACGACCGCGATCTGGGCGAGGTGGGGGAGACCATGTTCCTGGAGAATCCATCCCTGAAGCGGCTCCAGCAGGCCGGACTTGGCCCCCTGACAGTCCCTCGGTGACCGGACGCCGCCGCCCTCCTCGTCGAAGCCGAGGGAGATGATCCAGCCGACCTTCCAACCCCGGAAGCGCGTGGGACCGTCCTCGCTGCCACCGATGTTGGCGGTTCCCGTTCGTGGGCCTCGGTCGCAGAGGGCGTCGGGACCGGTGAGCGTCCGTAAGTCGAGCGTGCGGAAGGCCACGGCCAAGTCGAGGTCACGATGGAGGGGCGCGTCGCGTCCGTAGATCATGGCCACGGCAACGGACATCGCGTCACCCAGCGCCTTCGTCGAGTCGGCCGCCCGGGCAAGACAGGCGCGGACCGCATCGGAGTCCGCGTGCCACGCCTCGGGGGCCGGCGGCGTCCGCGGACCGCCCGGACGTGTCCCCTGGAGGAAGCGCATCAACTCGAGGCAGCGGGTCCCTTTGGTCGGCATGGCCGAGATCGGCGAGGCGTCGCCCTCCGTCCCGTTCGCGAAGAGGTGGAACGCCTTCGCCAGGAAGTCGCACCGCCCCGTGGCGGGCACCGGTGTCCCATCGCATCCCGTCAGCGTGGGATTCTGGCGGAGGATCGTCTCCTCGAGACCGCGCTCCACCAGCGCATGGACGTCCCCGTCGAGCAAGGCGTTGGCCGGCGGATAGCTGGTGCCGTGGATGGCGAACACACTGAAGGCGCCAGCCGGCCGGCAGTCCCGCCACCCGGAAGCACACCGATCGATCCGGAGCACGCTCCACCTGCGATCGAGCGGGCCGAGGGTGTCGAAGTCCGGGTCGGGGACGTTCCGGCCGTACGCCCTCATGCTGCGGTTCCAGGAGAACCCCTCGACCAGCCCGTCCCGCCATCCCGCGACCGCGGGCGCGAGGTTCGCCTCGGCGGCGCCGACTGCTCGGACGATGCCATCCACCAGGAAATCGACCATGGCCTCGTCGTACCCCGAGAAGCGACCGGCCTGGGCGTTGTACTGCTCGACCTCGTAGTAGTTGCCGGGGCCGGCGTGCGTATGGGTGGCGGAGAGGATGAGATGGTCCGCGCCGATGGGCGAGCCCGACGCACGGAGCCGCTGGGCCGCGAGGCGGTGCAGCGTCGGGGAGATGTGGGTGAGGTCGGCCACCACCAGGGCGAGCCGCCCGCCTTTGCCGTCATCGAGAACGAGGGCGCGCGCGAAGAGTCGGTGGCGCCATCCGATGCTCTGGGGACTGTCAGGCCCGTACCCCGTCATCCCCACGCCCGGGGGCGGCGTGAGGTCCGCCCGACCGAACCCGGCGTAGAGTCCCGGCCCCAGGACGGGGGCCGGCGCGGACTCCGGCGCCGGTAGGACGATCTCGTGTTGGCCACCGCATCCGGAGGCGAGCGCGGCAAGCGCAGGCGCGACGAGGACTCCAAGCCACCTCATCGGCACACCGTCCGGTCGGGGCGGCACCGGGGCCCGGAGACGGAAAAGGACACCCCTAGCCAAGTGACGCTATCCTCCCGGCGGCCGGCGCCGTCGGCCAGCTCCGTCGCGGGGTCGACGTTGATCTGCAGGTGGAACTCCACGCCCAGCGAACCCTCGAAGATCCAGAACGGCACGGGTCGGGTTCGGGTCCAGAGCGACACGTCCCAGTGGGTGATGCCGCGGCCGACAAAGTACGCCGCCTCAGCGGGATCCCCGGCGTTCACCTCCTGGCCGAGGCTGGCTCCGACCAGGGTCGTCGCGTTGAGGGAGCCGACGGGGATGAGGATCTGGTTCCAGAGCGGAATGCGAACGGTGACGCTCCCCTCGACGTAGGCGCCGTCCACTCGATCGACGTCGTACCACGCCGTCACCTGCGGGACGATCCTCCCCCATCCCGGGGCGTCCAGCCGGAGATAGACCTCGTTCGTCGCCTCCGGTGGCGTGAGGCCGAGCGCCGTGCCGTCGAACCAATACCCGGTCCATCCGACTGCGCCGTGAACACCGTGGGCGCTCGCGGAGAGTTCGGCCCAGATATTGGATTCGCCAAACCACCGCCGACCCACCGCCAGATCCGACGGCGCCGGGCGCGCCAGATCGATCGTCCCCCACGCCCCGACGGTAAGCCAACCGAACGGCGTCCGCACCGCCGCGTAGGCGTCCGGCTGGACGACCCAGCCGTTATCGCGGGACAGCCCGCGCCACTGATAGCGAGAGAAGCCGGCGACATCGATGCCGGCCCGCACCTGTCCCCTCGCCGGCGCGGGAATCGTCACGGCCGCGGCCGCGCATACGAGCACGGCCACGGCCCACCGGCGATTCCCGAGGGCTCGGCGGTGGCGCTCCCATGGAGGGGGGATATCGGGTATGGACTTGTCCGGCGCCGTGGCGGGCCTCCTTCCGCCAAGGGAATGTGCCGGCGGGACGGGCCGACGCCAGAGGCGAAAACGTTGCATGCGTGAGACGATTCTGCGCGCCTTGCGACGAGACGAGTAACCCGCCTACGCTCTCTCCCACTCCGCGCTGTCGCCCGCCAGCTTCCGGAGTTCCTCGTCTCGCAGTACCCGCCGGAGGAGCTTGAGCATCGAGCTCCGCGGTAGCTCACGGCGGAACTCGATGATCCGCGGCACCTTGTAGGGCGCCAGCGAGGCGCGGCAGTGCTCGATGAGCGCCGCCTCGCTCACCTCCGCTCCGGGTTGAAGCACCACGAACGACTTGACCGTCTCCCCCCGTCTCGGGTCGGGGATCCCAATGGTGCACGCCTCCTGGACCGCGCCATGCTGCATCAGCACCTGGTCCACCTCGTCGGGGTAGACGTTGTAGCCCGAGGCAAGGATCATGTCTTTCTTCCGGCCGACGATGGTGAAGTATCCCTCCTCGTCCATCGCCGCCAGGTCGCCGGTGTAGAGCCAGCCGTCCCGGAGAACCTTGGCGGTCTCGTCCGGCCGCTTCCAATATCCCTTCATGACCTGGGGTCCGCGGAGGATGAGCTCGCCCTCCTCACCGGGCGGCAGCTCACGCGTGCCGCGCTCCGCATCCACGATCCGGCAATCGGTGTCGGGAAACGGAATCCCAACGCTCCCGGCCTTCCGCACACCGCCGAGGGGGTTGACGTGCGACACCGGCGCCGACTCGGTGAGACCGAAGCCCTCGACGATCGTGGCGCCGGCCCGCCGCTCGAACTCCTCCATGACCGCCAGCGGAAGCGGAGCCGATCCGGAAAAGCAATTCCGGATCGACGTCAGATCGTACTTTCCGATGTCGGGGAACTGGTTGATGGCGGCGAACATCGCCGGCACCGCCGACATGAGCGTCACCCGACACTTGGCGACATTCTTGATCAGTTGGGGGATGTCGCGCGGGTTGGGCATCAACACGATGGCGGCACCGGTTGACATGGCGAACGCCATCACGCAGGTGATCCCGAAGATGTGAAAGAACGGGAGCGCGCCGAGAAGGACCTCGTCGCCGTCGCGGTAGTCGGGGAACCAGGCGCGGAGCTGCTGCACGTTGACGGACAGATTCTTCTGGGTGAGCATCGCCCCCTTCGAGACACCGGTGGTCCCGCCGGTATACTGGAGAAGCGCCACGTCGTCGAACGCCGCGCCGGGCGGGAGCTCCTGCGGCGTGGTGGCTCTGATCAGCGGCCGGAAGAAATGGACCCCGGGCCCCGGGGCCACCCGGGCGATGTGGGGGGGCTGAGATTTCCGGAGCTTGAGCGGCGCCAGCTGCCGGAGCGGGAATCGCAGGTACTCGGGGATCGAGGCGACGATGTAATGCTCCACGGCCAGCGACCCCCGGAGCGTCCGAAGCCGCTGCTCGTAGAGGAAATCGGCCGTCACCGCCAGCCGGCACCCCGCGTCATTCCATTGGTGCGCGATCTCGGGTGCGGTGTAGAGCGGATTGGTCATCACCGCCTGGGCGCCGAGCCGCTGGGTGGCCAAGAAGGCGATGACCGTCTGCGGGAGGTTAGGGAGATGGATCGCGACCTTGTCGTCCTTCCCGACGCCGAGGCCGGCCATCGCGGTGGCGAGCCGCTCCGCGTCCTCCTTCACCTCACGGAACGTCAGCCGTGCGTTCAGGAACAGGAGCGCCGGCGCGTCGGGGAAGCGGGCCACGCTCCCCTCGAATAGCTGCCAGAGGGTCTCCTCTCGATACTCGATCTCCTTCGGCACTCCTGGGCCGTACGCTGCATGCCAGAGGCGCGGGTCCATTGAGTCGGGCTCCAAGTGGATTCGGGGTCTGATATGAAGCGCCGGCTGAGGGGGCGCAAGGGAAGGACGCTGAGGCGGGAGGTGACACGACTGGTCGGGTGGCTCCCTCCCGCCCTTCCGCCCGGCCGCTGAATCCAATATAGTACGACGCTCGTACTATGATCTCGGCGGCCGTCCGGTCGCCGAGATCAGATGGCCCGACGACGGTGTCGAGGAGGGCAACCATGCGAAACGCCCGGAGAATGCTCCCCGTGCTCGCCGCGGCCACCGTCGTGCTCAGTGCCTGCGGCGGGTCGCTCGATCCGAATCCGCCCCTGGGGTTCGGCCCGGAACGCGTGTTCACCGATCACCGGGAGATCGACATCGGCTGGCGGAGCGCCGGCCTCGACCTCACCCGGCTCTACGGCACCCTCTACCTCCCTCCCGGGAGGGGGCCGCACGCCGTGATGATCATCCACAACGGGAGCAATCGGTGGACCCGAGTCGGCTGGAACGCCCTCTTCGCCCTGTTCACGAGTCACGGGATCGGCCTGGTGTCGTACGACAAGCGCGGGGTGGGTGCCTCGGGAGGGGAGTGCTGTCCATATCGGGAGCCGTTCTACTTTGCGCACCTCGCCGGCGACCTGATCGGGGCCGCGCAGCTGCTGGTCGACCATCCCGACATCGACCCGGCCCGCATCGGCCTCTACGGGTTCAGCCAAGGCGGATGGGTTGTGCCCATCGCCGCCGCGGGGGCGCCGGAGCGGTTCGCGGTCGTGTTCATTGGGTCGGGCCCGACGGTGACGCTCGGCGAGGAGCTGCTGTACAGCGAGTTGACGGGCGACGCCGACTGCATGCCCTCGGAGCTCACCGAGGAGGAAATCGACGCGGCCCTCGACGCGGCCGGCCCATCCCTCTTCGATCCGGTCCCCTACCTGGAGCGGATGCCCCAGCCGAGCCTCTGGCAATACTGCGTGGACGACACCAGCATTCCCGTCCAGAGGAGCGTCGGCATCCTTCAGTCGCTCGTGGCGACCCAGGGGCGGCGATTCACCACCCAGCTCTTCGCCGACTGCAACCACACATTCGTCCGCGGCGGCGGAGTCTGCCAATTGGAAGGGGTCCGGGTGGACTGGTGGGATCCTCTCTTCGGCTGGCTGGAGTCCGTGAGGTTCGCCGACCCCGAGGGGCCGTGACCGACTCCACCCCGGCGGCGAGGCCGCGGAGCCCCAGGGGGTAAACCGCACCATCTGGTCCCGCCCATCCGCCGGGTCGGGTTCGACCAGTGCGCCAGGCGGTCGAGTGCGGCCCACGCGGAGAATCTCCTGGGGTTCGAGGGAGGCAGATCTTGCAGAGTGCCGCGGCCACCGAATGATGTCCCGACCACACCGCCGGGCGAGTACGGTTCGTCGATCCCCGGTGACGTGGCTCCTCGCCGGCGCATGCCTGGCGCTGTCCGGACTCACGCTCTTCCCCGGGTTGTCCGATCGCCTGGGCGACGCGGCGGCGAACCCGGTGGTTCGCCTCCTGACGGCGCCCTTCGTGCACGGGTTCTCGCCCGGGTCATTGCTGCCGCACCTCGCGGGGAACCTCCTCCTCTTGACGTACGCCGGGTCCCGCGTCGAACCCGCCCTCGGCAGTCGGCGGTTTGCCCTCTTGACCGGTGGCGCCCTCGCGGCATACGCCATGATCCAATGGGTCCGGCCGTTCGAGGTCCAGGGCGCCTCGGTCTTCATCTGGGCCTATGGCCCCCCGCTGGCGGTGATGGATTTGTCACGCCGGCATCGGCGCGGGAAGCCCGTCCCCCCGCCCACGCGGGTCGTGTTGGCGGTAATGTGGGTGGTCGTGCCACTCCTGATGACGACCGTGCCCTATGCGTTCGGCTGGTCGGGATCGGTCGTCGGTGCCTTTCTGGTCGCGAATACGTTTCACCTGAGCGCGACGGCGGTGGGCGCCGTGGGCGCGTGGACGATGAAAGGATTACTCATGGCCAAGGACGAGACTGCCGAGCTCGCCGTTGGATGGATCGAGGCGTGGGTCAAAATGGACCTGGCGTGGCTGCGCCGGCACCTGTCGCCGACCTTCGTGCACACGAGCCCCTTCGGGAGACTCGAGGGCCGCGACTTCTACTTGGACACGGTCGAGCCGATGGCGCGAAAGAGCGTCCAGTCCCTCGAGATCAAACACGTCGTCGTCGGCGACAACCAGGCCGCGGTCTGGTTCGAGAACAAGACGCCCAAGGGCGTCATCCCCTCCTGCGATTGGGTGCGCGTCGAGGACGGGATGATCGCGTCCATCCAATCGTTTTACGACTCGGCGCTGGTCCGTGAGGTCCTGTCACCGGCCGAACAGGAAGGCCTCGGAGGAGCGGGCTATGGATGAGGGAGTGCGGTGGACGGGCGCGCGGTGAGCCCTCCGCGGGGGGTGGGGCGCGGCCGCGGCGGGGCGGCCCGGCTGATCGGCCTCTCCACTATGATGCTGGCCCTCCACGCGGCCCTCCCGCGGGGCGCCACGGAGGACCGGCCACCCCGCGATCGGGTCGCCCAGCTCGACGCCTACCTCACCCGCGCCGAGTCCTTCGGGTTCTCCGGGGCGGTCCTGGTGGCCTCGGGGGACACGGTGCTGCTCTCCAAGGGCTACGGCATCGCGGACCCGACGCGGGGGATCCCCGTCACGCCGCGGACCATGTTCGACATCGGCTCGCTCGCCAAGCAATTCACCGCGGCGGCGATCCTGAAGTTGGTAGACGAGGGGCGCCTCGGCCTGGACGATTCGCTGGGGCGCTTCTTCGATTCCGTTCCCCCCGACAAGGCCACCATCACCCTGCACCACCTTTTGGCGCATACGTCGGGACTCCCCCGGGAGTCCGGCGTCGACTTCGAAGACGTCTCGGCGCGGGACTTCGTCCGGGCCGTGCTCGCTGCGCCGCTCCAGGCAGCTCCGGGAGCCGACTTCCGGTACTCGAATGCGGGGTATGCCTTGCTGGCTCAGGTCGTGGCTCGCGTGACCGGCCGCCCCTTCACGGCGTACATGCACGAGGCGATCTTCGAGCCCGCAAACCTGACGCGAACAGGGTTCGTCGGGGAGCGCCGCTGGGACCCGACCGGGGTGGCTCGCGCCGTGGGCGGCGAGCTCGACGGTGAGTCGCCGCTCGATTGGCCACTGCGGGCGGCCATGCAAGGCCAAGGCAGCGTACTGACCACGGTCGAGGATCTCTATGCATGGATCCAGGCGCTGCTCCACGGCGCCATCCTGTCCCCCACGAGCACCCGGCGCCTCGTGACGCCGGAGAAGGACGGGTACGCCTACGGATGGATGGTGCGCGAAACGGACCGTGGGCGGCGGATTGGCCATACCGGAGTGTGGTACGCCTTCTCGAGCTCCTTCCGGAGGTACCTCGACGATGGCCGGACGATCATCGCCCTCTCGAATCGCGAGATCGACTGGATCAAGCTGGCGAACGTCGCCATGGACAAGGCGGAGGACGCGCTGGTCGCGGATATCACGGCGCTACCGCCGGCGGTCGTCTCGCTCGACTCGGCCGTCCTGGCACGGTACGCCGGAGAGTATGCGGTGGACGACACGACCACCGTCGTCGTGGGCCGGCGCCGCAGCGGGGTGTCCCTGATGGTCGACTCCCAGGCGGGCTTTGACCTCCTCGTGCCGATCGCCGGAACGGCGGTCTACCGCGCCAAGACGGCCGGGTTCAACGCTCGGATCGACGAGGTGTGGACCCAGACCCGCCACGACACCTTCAGCGGGTTGGGAGAGCTGGTCTCTCCCATGAGACGGGACGCATACGTCGATCTCCTGCGAGAATACTGGCGCGGGCGCGGTGACAGCCTAGGGGCCTATCGCTCCCACACAGTCCTCGGGACCCTCGCACCCTACGGGACGAATGACGAGTTCTGGACCTATGTCCGCACGGCATTCGAGCACGGCGAGGACCTCGTGTACTTCTGGTGGTGGGGCGACGGGCGTGTGCATGGTTTTGTGACCGATGCCCAGCTGCCGGAAATGCTCACGACCCTCCGACCCACGTCCCCCACCGACTTCGTCGCGTTCAACCTCGCCTCCGGGGTGCAACGCGGGATCAGCTTTCGCCTCGCCTCGGACGGCCGGGCCACCGCCATCGCCTTCGCGATGCCGCCGGGCAATCCGGTGATCGCCCGGCGCCGGAGGTGAAGGAGCCAAGGAAGGCAGAGCGGACGTCGAGTCCCCGGAGTCGTCCGACGTCCACCGTCCCAGGGCGGTAGTCGGGGTCGCGGAGCGACCGGACTGACACCACGGTGGCCCTTCGTCCGTAGATGCGCCCCTTACGACTTTCACGCCCTTCACCCCCTTCACGACCGCCTTCGAATCTCCCCCGCCCCGATCCCCACGCTGAACCGCTTGCACCACACCAGGACGTAGCGGTACTCACGGGCCGCCACCCCCGGCGGCACGAGATACTCCTGCGCGCCGGTGGCCGATTCGAGCTTGGCAACGTAGACGGCGGCGGAGTCGAGGGCGTCGGGCCGGTTGGCCAGGACCACGTAGCCGTCGGGGACACGGTCCGAAAGGAAGTCGTTTGCCAGACGGATGACGGTGCGGCCGCCTTCGTCGGTGATGGTGAAGTGCCCGCCGGCCCCATGGCCCATCACGCCTCGGAACTCCCCGCCTGTCACATGGCTCGTCCCCGCCGATTCGCCCGCGTCCAAATCCTGCCCCGACAGGGAGTTCGGCCCGGCCGCAAAGGCGAGGGCCGCCAGCGCGATGAGTCTCTGTTGCTTGTTCACGAGGTCGAATCCTCTTCTGATTTCAGAGTATACGGCCCACGGTCGTGGGTGGTTCTCACTCGCCGCGTGTCTGGCAGGGGTGTCACAAACAGACTCCCCCGCGCCCGACGGGTGCCCGGGTCAGGAGAGTGAACTGTAATCCCACCGGCGGGCCGAGGGGAGCCGCGCCGGCGCAGCCCCCTCCCCGTCGGCTACCAAACACCTCTCGGTCCTGCGAGAGGCTACATGCCGTTGGCCGCCATGTGGCGCACCATCGGCATCCCGAAATTAAACAGGCCGACGCGGCCGTTGGAGCGGACCTCCTCGCGGAGGGCGGCGGCCTCGGCCTTCTTTCCCTGTCGCTCGAAGGCCTGGGCGGTCAGGGCGCGGGTCCAATCGTCCGCCTGGTCCGCCTTCGCCAGCTCGGCCAGCGCCTCGTCGGCCTTCTTCTCCTTCAGCAGGAGGATGGCGCGGAAGTGGTGCCGCGTGTCGTCCCAGCCGGCGTTTCCTTCCGTGGCGCGGTCCAAACGCTCCAGCATCCCCCGGGCGGCGGGGAGGTTCCCGCTGTAGGCAGCCACCAGGACACCGGCCGCAAACTGGCCGACGGAATCACTCTCCATCACCTTGGCCGCGCGAGCCATGTGTGCCTTTGCGCCGCGACCCTTCCCGAACATCGCGTCCACGACCGCTGCCTGCCGGTGCGACGTGCGGGCCAGGCCCTTGTAGTCTCCAGCCTCCGCGTCACTCGCCGCCTTGGCGTAGCCCTCCATCGCCGCCTCGAGCTTGCCTTCCATCACGTACGTCCCGGCGATGGCTCGGTCGGCGTTGATCTTCCCTTGCGGCGACGCAGCGTGCGTGCGGAAATCGCCGAGGTGCATGCGAGCCTCAGCGTATTGGCCCTGCAGGACGGCGACCTCGGCCAACCCGGTGTACCCGGCTGTGTACTCGGGATCGAGGGACAACGCCTTCCGGTAATGGGCTCCGGCCTCGGCCAGCTTCCCGTCCCACTGAAGGAGCTCGGCGTAGCTGTCGTGGGCGTTGGGATGTTCCGGCATCAGCTCGGTGTACTTCTTAACGGCGGCAAGCCCACCCGCATGATCATTTCGGTTCCAGAGTTGGTACGACAACAGGTTCCAGGTCGGCGCGTAGTTGGGGAACCGGACCGTGACGTCCTTGAGCCTCGTCACTCCGTTGGCCGTGTCCCCGCCGAACACCGCCGTCCACGCCGCAGTGTAGGCGACGTGCCGGTCGCCCGGCGCGAGGTCCGAGGCGGTGGCAAACAGGCGGTGGCCCGCCTTCTGGTTTCCGGCGATCCACTCGCGCACCCCGACCCCCATCAAGATCTCGGCCGGCGTGGCACTCGTCATCGAGGCGAGGCCACGACGCACCTGGGCGAGCCGCCCCTCCTGCGTAAGGCCGGGAGCGCTGAACGCGAAGTAGACACGGGCCAGTCCCAACGCCGAATCCGCCGCGAGCGCCGCCTCGAACGCCGTGGCGGCCTTGTTGAAGAACACGTTGTCCATCTCGGTCACGCCGTTCCAGAACTGTTCCTTGGCCACATCCGAGCTGGTGGTCACCGTGAGCACCGCCGGCGCGTCCATGTAGCCGGCTTCCTCCTGGGCGACTAGGTGCGAAGGGGCCAGCATCAGCGCACCGAGGCCGAGCACCGCCGGCCACAGTCGCAGAACTGCCCCTCGTCGCGGCATGCATGGGGAGGACATGAGCGTCTCCTTGATGGGATGCTAGAACCACGCCCGGTCTCGGGCGCCGTGGATTCACAGGGATCGCAGTGGAAGGAGTCGGCCTTCCAGAGGCCGGGGCGGCGGTGGCTCGGCCGGCTCACCAGCCGACCCGGAAGTGCTCGTCAGGAATGCTACGGCGGGGTACCGAATCGCGCTAGGA
>Ga0055481_10000259_pt1 | contig 16438 bp, 11 predicted proteins | sample Muzzi_PWC_D2_FD_57936 | JGI IMG/M metagenome (GOLD analysis project Ga0055481, IMG submission 57936) | Wetland microbial communities from San Francisco Bay, California, USA, that impact long-term carbon sequestration - Muzzi_PWC_D2 | ecosystem: Environmental > Aquatic > Marine > Wetlands ... | reverse complement strand
AAATTACCATCGGAACTCGTGGTCGGCAACCTCGCCCATCAGGTGTGGCCCAGGCACTTCGAAGCCGGATTCGTGATTACCTCACGTGTTCCGACTGCACTGATCGAAAAGCTTGGTTGCGAGGTACTGCGCGCCGGAATCGCCAACCTACCTCCAGAAAACGTAGGCCACCCGCCCCATTCGCGGCGCACCGAAGTGTCGGGGACGGCTGTGCTCATTGGCGATCAATCGTCCCCCACCTATTGCATCGCAATGGATGGGGCACCCGGCCCTGTTCTTCGCGCCGGGATAGGCGGGGAACGGCACCATCACTTACCGACGGCGTGTGTGATCTGCTCGATTGCGGCATCAATCTCGCCCTCGGTGGTGGGGTGACCGACGCTGAAGCGGATGGCGCCGTAAGCGACACCTTCCGGTACGTTCATGGCCGCCAGGGTGCCGGAGACCTTTCGTCCACCGGCATGGCAGGCCGCGCCGGTGCTGGCGCAGATCTCCGGGCAGGCCGCGAGTATGTCGCTGCCGATACAGCCGCGAAAGCCCAGCGCCAGCGTGCCGGGCAGGCGGTGCTCCGGATGTCCGAGTAGCACGACCTTGTCACCCAGGGCCTTCGCCAGACCCTCGTGCAGCCGATCGCGCATCAGCTTGACGTGCGGATCGGCGAGATGCTGCTTCGCCAACTCCGCCGCCTTGCCCAGCCCGACCAGCGCCGGCACCGGCTCGGTGCCCGCGCGGCGGCCCCCCTCGTGACCGGCGCCGTGATGATACGGCTCAATCGCCAGCCCCTTACGCATGAACAATGCACCGACACCCTGAGGACCGTAGATCTTGTGACCTGCAACTGACAGGAAGTCGACACCAAGTTTTCGTACGTCCGTCTCGATCTTGCCGCACGATTGCGCCGCGTCGGTGTGCATCCACGCGCCGCGCGCCAGCGCCGCCGCGGCGATCTCTGCGATCGGCTGGATGGTGCCCACCTCGTTGTTGGCGTGCATGATCGTCACAAGTACGGTGTCGTCGCGGATGGCGTCGGCCACACGTTGTGCATCGAGCCGGCCCCATCCGTCGACCTCGACGTACGTTACCTCCCAACCGTTTTTCTCCAGAAAGCGGCAAGGCTCGAGGACGGCCGGGTGCTCGAAGATCGAGGTGACGAGGTGTCGTCCGCGGTCGCGCCGTGTATAGGCCACCGACTTGATCACGTGGTTGTTGGATTCCGTGCCGCCGGAGGTGAAGATGATCTCCTCCGGGCTCGCCCCCAGCATACGCGCGACTTGCGCCCGGGCCTCGTCCACGGCGGCCCGTAGCCGCACACCCTTGGCGTGGCTGCTGGACGGGTTGCCGAAGTGCTCGCCCAGGAAGGGAAGCATGGCATCGCGGACAGCCGGATCGACCGGTGTCGAAGCGTTGTAGTCGAGGTAGATCATGGTTGGGGGTCTCCGGTATTCAGGGCCACTATTATCAGCCCGTATCATAGCGGCAGGAGAGCGACGGAGCGACTGAGCGACTGAGGGCGACCGAGCAGGGAGCACGAAGCGACGAAGGGGAAGAAAAAAGAGGCGCGACTGATTCAATGACGGTCGGGGACATCAGAGCCCGGAGCGCCAGCGACGGGGCACAGCGCCACCAGGAAGACTATGCGCCAGGGTCTCTCGCAGGCACAAATGACCGATCGCAACGAGTTATCAGTCACAAGTGATCAGTCGCCGAGTGTCACTTGCCGGGAATCGCTTCCCCTCCGCCGCTTCGTGGCTCGTTCAGGCTCCCGGGCTGGTCACCTTCACCTTCGTCGCTGTCCGATATTCCTTCCCCTTCGTCGCTCTGTCGCTTCGTCGCTTCGTGCTCCCTGCTCGGTCGCCCTCCGTCGCTTCGTCGCTCTGGGTATCTAAACCAATCGCGTCGGCCTGCCGATGCCCCAATAACGATTGGATTCCTTCAAACTGACCACGGAGACCGCTCATGACCACTGCCGCGACCACTCAACTGGCAGAGTGCATCGATACGTTGAAGCAAGCCGGCGAACAGGCACTCACGCAGCCGAACGTTGATGAGTTTATTGAAATCGAACGGTACCTGGGCCAGGTCGCCAGCATGGTGCGTGAGCAGCAGCAGGCCATGTGGTCGCGCGAGGCGAAGACGGCCATCCGTCACCTGGAAAACCAGGAGCCGCTGACGCCCGAAGACAAGGACGTCATTCGCGCCTTCATCGTGTCCGACGCCGAGCACTACGTAGATCAGGAGAACAACTACCAGGACTGGCTCAACGAGTTCCGCCGCCTCATCGGCGAGCTTGTCAAATGTGCCAACACGGTCGACCGCGATTCCATCGGTGTCATGCGCGGCATCCTCAAAGACGCCAATAGACTCGTGCCCGATATCCGCAACTACCTGGAAGAAAAGCAGCGCATCCGCAAGTTCGACCTCACCCAGGGCGAACTCGACGGACCAACCTGCAGGCTCCTCGCCCGCGTGCTGAAAGAGCAGCTCACGAGTGACAGCCGGTAGATCACACGGCCCGCGGGCGACACAATCGGTCGACATGCCCGTCATCGTACGGCGCGATCATCAGAGCCCTGAGCGCAAGCGATGGGGCCGATTTCGGAAAATGTAAGGCAGTATCGCAGCCCAAATCCGTCCGCGAAGAATGTAGGGCAGGTGGTTCCTGCGGCAACGCCGCAGGGTTCACCTGCCTTTTCTTGGATGTGCAGGGCCAAGAAGATTGACCTACGACATTGGGGCCCTATGCGACGCTCGATCTTCCAGCGGTGTGGATAGTGCCGACCACCAAATCCCAACCACACCCCGAAATATCAGTCCGCTGACTTTTCCATTGCCAAGAACCCAACGTTCAGTCACAATGCGCAGCCGCGCTGTGCATCAATACACAGCGTGCTGCGTTTGCATTTATCATCTGTACGCAAGGAGGATCCCATGGCACTCCTTGAGACACTCATCGTCGGCGTTGGCAGCGGCATCGCCAAGGGAATCGTCAATCTCTGGTTCGGCGAGTACCCGATCGGCGACGAATTGGGCAAGGGCGTAATCGACGTCGTCAAGAAGAAGACCGGCGACGTACTCGCCCAGCGGTCGGCGGGCCGGCAATTCGAACAAATCAGCGAACGAGTCGCACAGGGCGTTTTCAAGTTGATCGAGAGCCAGGGCGCGCTCCTTGGCGAGAATGAGAAGCTCGCGGTAGCCAAAGCCGCCGGCACAACGATCAATGAGACGCCGATAGATGCCCGGCTGCTCGCCAAGCACGACCTGGACCCGTCCTTGCTTGTGGCACACTACCATGAGAACAACCGTTTCGGCAAGGACGGCCTGAGCGACGAGCAGGCGGCGCTCTACGACCGCATTGTCTCCGACGCGGCGCAGTACATTACTGACATTGCGTCTCAAATGCCGTCGTTTACTGAGCGCACGCTTGCCGAAGTACTCCGCCGTGAAACCGAACTCATCGAGAGATCTGATCGAATACTCGAAGAGGTGCAGAAGATCCGTGAAGGCACCGAGGACGAGGACGCCAAGTCCGCGGCCTTCGAGGCGGAATACCGCCGCGCGGTGGTCCGCCGCTTGGATCGGATCGAGTTGTTCGGCGTAGACCTATCGGAGGCCAGCAAGCGCTATAAGCTCAGCGTGGCATACATCACGCTGGCGCTGCAACGTGAAGGACCCCCTGGTGACGAGGCAATCCGCGGCAGCCGAGCACCCGATCCTCATGAAGACGCCGAGGAGGACGACGACAGAACTGAGATTGTTCCTGCAGACTCCGCCGTCACCGAGTCCAAGCGCCTTTTCGTGCGCGGCGCGGCCGGTTCCGGCAAGACCACACTCATGCAGTGGGTGGCGGTTCGGGCCGCCCTTCGTGATTTGGAGACCTTGAACGATGATTGGGACGACAAGGTTCCTTTCTTCATTCGCCTACGGCAATTCACGGGAAAGGACTTACCCAATCCCGAGACATTTCCCGCCCTGGTGGCCCCGAATATCGCCGCCACCATGCCGAACGAGTGGGTACACGAACAACTCAACCAAGGGCGAGGCGTCGTATTGGTCGACGGTGTCGACGAAGTCACGGAGCAGCAGCAGGACGAGGTTAGGGACTGGTTGCGCGATCTGGTAGGTGCGTTTCCAAGTGCACGTGTAATCGTTACGTCAAGACCGCACGCTGCGGACGAAGGCTGGCTGGCAGACTGCGAATTCACGGACGCAGAACTTCAGGACATGGACGCAGGTGACATAGATTCGTTCATCGCGCACTGGCATGAAGCCGTCCGCCAGGAAGTGCGCGGCGCTGAGGAACGTCAAGCACTCAATGATCTGGAGCAGAACCTTACGGCGGCCATGAAGAAGTCTCGACCCATACGTCGACTCGCCACTAATCCGCTGCTCTGTGCCATGCTTTGTGCGCTCCACCGGGATCGGGTCCAGAACCTACCGTCCGACCGTATTGAACTATATCACGCCTGCTGCGAGATGTTTCTGCGTCGCGACCGCGAACGGCGAATCGACCTGACCGACTATCCGGAAATGGGGAGTCGCGAGAAGCTGACACTGCTGCAGGACTTTGCATATTGGCTGATTAAGAACGGCTGGTCACAGGTCAACAAGACACAAGCTGACGGGCGTTTTCAAACGGCGCTGGAAAGGCTCAAAGAGCCTCCGAAACGGGCAATGGGCGAGGATATTCGAAGACTATTCGTGCACCGCTCAGGCTTCCTTCGCCATCCCACAGCGAATTCAGTGGACTTCACACACCGCACGTTTCAGGAATACCTTGCGGCACATGCAGCGATTGAGGAGGGCGACCTCGGCCTCTTAGTTGAGAACGCCCATCTAGACCAGTGGCGACAGGTACTGATTCTCGCTGCGGGCGTTGCAAGGCCGAATGAGGCAAAGAAACTAATCGACGGCCTGATCCACCGCGGAGACAGGGAGAAGAAACGACGCCATCAACTGCACCTGCTGGCAGTCGCTTGCCTGGAAACACCGGTGAAACTGGACTCTTCAATTGCCAACTCTGTGCAGAAACGACTGGCGGCTATCGTACCACCGCAGAACCTGACGGATGCAAAGGCGCTTGCTCTTGCAGGCGACCTCGTCGTCCCGTACCTCGCCTACGACAAATCTCGCCGTGGACCCGAGGTGGCCGCGAGTGTACGTACACTCGCGATGGTCGGCGGGAATGAAGCACTCAATACTCTCGTTGATTACGTCTCTGATCGTCGCCGTGTCGTAATACGTGAACTAGTCAACAGCCGCGATTGGACAGACGCCTCTGACGACTTCTCAAAACGGATCATACATCCACTCAATGAACAGACGATTAGGTATGCGATGGCAGATCATTATGAACGAGATCATGGTTCTGAGCGACACAAACGACTGATCGTCTATTCGCCAGGTGTAACTGACCTAGCGCCGCTTGCGAGGCTTTTGGATCTATCTGCATTGGAAATACACTACTGTGAGCATCTGTACGACGTGTCACCTCTTACTCAAGTGAAGCGTTTGACTTCCTTGAGACTGTTCGCGTGTCTACGGCTGAGCGATATCTCTGCGCTTTCCAGTCTGACTAAGTTGACGACTATTAGACTGGACGACTGCCACCGTATTGTTGATTTGTCTCCGCTTGCGCCTCTTGACAAATTGAGTAACCTAATCCTGATTGGCTGCTGTGCGGTTAGTGATATATCTCCGCTGGGCGCGCTGGCAGATATGAAAAAATTGACGTTGTATGGAGGACGACGCATCACTGACTTGTCGCCGCTAAGGAGCCTTACGAAACTGAAGTCGCTTGAACTCGACGAATGCACTGGTGTAACAGATCTTTCGCCGCTTGCGAACCTCATAAAACTCACTTCGTTAGATCTCTCCGGCTGCAAGAAAGTGGAGGATTTAACCCCACTTAAACGACTTCCAGATTTGAAGGACTTGAACATACTATCGTGCGTGAGCCTAGCGGACCTTCGGCCACTCCTTGAGATGGAGAATTTGCAGCGAGTTAGTTGGGACGGAGACAAATCATCCGTCCCCGCTGAACTGCGAGCGCGAATTGTGTTTTGCCCCTTCTAGCACAGGAGCGAGGCGTTCACTCACAATCCCGCATTTGGATCAGGGTCAGGACGAGACGTTTAACTTCGTGTCTTTCAGCTGATTCGTTGAACAAGGTGTCAGAAGACTAAACTGCCGACACGCCTCAGCGCCGTGTAGCAGAAAAACGCCAGCGTCGCGAGTAGGACGATATTGGCGGCGATGCCGTTGCGGAAGTGCTTGCCGATCCAGCGGCGGTTGTTGTTCATGATCAGCAGCGTCAGTGCCAACAGCGGCATGAAGAGTGACCCCAGCACGGCATAGATCCACTGCGCTTGTGCGACGGACAGATACAACAACGGAAGGGGGACGATGGCGATGGCCCAGAGGTACACATGATAGGCGCGGGTGTGGCTGAGATCGGGCGTGATGATGGCACTTGGATGGTTGTCGTCTTGGTGAAAATGGCCCCGTCGCTCGCGCTCCGGGCTCTGTGGGACCGCTCGCTCAGGCTCGCGGTACGGATCGGGCGCTTGGGCGGCGCCCCATCGCTTGCGCTCAGGGCTCTGATTCTTGCGCAACGCCCAGAAATCCGCAAACAGATAGGGCACGCTTTGCCACACACCTAGCAAGCTCGAAAAAACAGCGCCCCAGAAGCCCAGCAGAAACGTCCACTTGCCCCACGCGCCTACCACCCCGCCGAGTTGCTCCGCCATGTCCAGCGCGAGCATGGCCAGCCCGCCCGGTCCCTTGCGCAGCTCCAGGCGCGAGCCGATCAGGATCATGGCTACCCCGAACATGGCCGTCATCGTGTAGCCGACGGCCAGATCAATCCGGCACGCCCGCAACCCATCGTGGCCACGCCGTCTCTCCTCACGTATCCAATAGCCATACGACAGAAGCGTCACCGTGCCCCCCACCCCGCCGAGTACGCCCAGCACGCGCGAGACGCCGGCCTCCGGAATCGTGGGCACCGTCAGCCCCTGCCAGATGGCACCCCAGTCAGGTCCGTTCCACAGGGCCGTCGCGATCACCGTGACGAACATCACGCCGATGCACACCGACATCACCCGCGCAAACAGCGTGTAGCCGCCCCACAGTACCAGCACCAATCCAACCAACGAGTGGATGATCCCCCAGACAATCTTCGAGCCGGTCAGGCTTTCGCTCACCCGCCAGATGCCGGTGCCGGCCACGCCACAGGCGTTCATTAACGCGCCGGCCGTAAACACTGACCAGATCAGCAGATAGACAAGGAATACCCAGCGGATCCAACGGCCCAGCCGGTTGACCCAGCCCTCCAGCAGTGTGGTCTCGGTGGCCATCTGCCAGCGTGCGATGCCCTCGTTGAGGAACCATTTGAGCACCGCCCCCACCACGGCCGCCCACAGAATGACCAGTCCCGCATCGTGTCCCGCGAGCGACGCCGTCAGCAGGTCGCCGGCCCCGACACCGGTCGCGGCGATGAGAATGCCCGGGGCAAGACGCGAGAAAAGCCCCGCCTTTCGCTCTTTCGGCTTCAGCAATTGCAAAACGACGATCCGATGCTACTTTTTCTCGATTGCCTGTTGAGGAATGTAGCGGCCGCCCCATGGGGCCTTGGGGCGTTCCCTCCATTTCTCAGCAGTTTTCTACGGCGATTCCGGTCCAGCGAGCATCTTATGCACTTTACCGGGCATATGAAATGACTCGGTATCGTCGGGTGGTTAGGATCGGGATGCACAAATGTGCCCAAGAATCAGAGCACCGGGCGCGAGCCCGGTGACTCTTTGGCGGCGCCGATGGTCCGTGGGCTCGCGCCCACGGCTCTGATCATTCACCGGATCGGGTATGACGATTGCAGGGAATATCATGACCGGGTGCGTTTGGCCGCACCGGTATCGGACGACAGATTTTGTCCCTACTTGTGGGAGATTAAGCTAATGAACGTCCTCATCGCAGACAAATTCGCGGATCAAGGCATCGAGGACCTTCGTAGCCTCGGCTGCGAGGTGGAGTGCAACCCGGAGCTCAAGGATGACGCGCTGGTGGCGGCTGTCAAGGATACCGATTGCGGCGTGCTCATCGTGCGTAGCACCAAGGTCACCCGCGACGTGCTGGAGGCGGGCAAGAACCTCAAGCTCGTCATCCGCGCCGGCTCGGGCTACGACACCATCGATTTCGAAGCCGCCAAGGCCATGGGCATCCGCGTCTGCAACTGTCCGGGGATGAACTCCGTCGCCGTAGCGGAATTGACTATCGGGCTGATGGTCGCCCTGGACCGCCGCATCGTCGATCAGGCCATCGACGTGCGCAACGGCGTCTGGAATAAAAAGGAATACGGCAAGGCCCGCGGTCTTAAGGGTCGGACGCTTGGCGTGCTCGGGCTGGGGCGGATCGGCTATGAAGTGGCCAAACGCGCCAAGGCGTTTGATATGAACCTCCTCTATACCGACGTCGTCGTGCAGTCCAAGGCCGAAAGTGAATTGGGCATCAAGAAGGTACCGCTCGATCGACTACTGGCTGAATCCGATTTCATCAGCGTTCACGTACCCGGCGGCGAGGGCACCAAGCACGCCATCGGCGCGGACGAGATGAAGAAAATGAAGAAGACGGCCTTCGTGCTCAACTGCGCCCGCGGCGGGGTGGTCGATGAGAACGCCTTGGCCGGCGCCGTTCGCGACGGCGTCATCGCCGGTGCGGGGCTTGACGTGTATGAAATCGAGCCGGCCGCCACCGACAAGGATTTCAATGACCCGATCGTGCAAACGTTGCGAGTTTATGGCACGCACCACGTAGGCGCCTCCACAGATCAGGCACAAAGCGCGGTAGCCGAGGAAGCCATTCGTATCGTCGCCACCTACAAGAAGAACGGCGAGTTCCTGCACTGCGTGAACGCATAGTCGCTCAAATGGGGTGCCACTGGCAGCTCGCTGCCAGTGTGATGGGCAAACGCACAATCGCGGTGCCGGGTGCCCCATCCATTGCGAAGCAATGGGTGGGGGACGAACGAACCAACACGCGACATCCCGTCCCCCACCTTTCGCTGGCGCGAAGAATGGGGCACCCACACGGTCAGGCGGTGGTGGGCGGTGCCCATCCTACTGAATCCTTTCGACAGGAGGTGCTATCATGAAGTCACTGCGTTATCCTTCTCCTGGTTCCGCTGCCGTACTTTGTTTGTTGGCCATCCTTCCGGCCGCTTCCGTGCTGGTGGCGGAGCAACCGCAGGCACCGGAAGAGAAGAAGATCACCCTCGCGGATGCCCGTGCGGCGATCAGCGCGACGTATGAAAAATGGGGTCGCGCCCGCGTTGGGCTCGACAAGAAGATGATGGACTCGATTCTGGCACCGGATTTCTACGTGTTACTATATGGGCAAAAAATCTCCAGGGAGAAGTTCATCAGTGATATATCCCAGGAGCAACCGAATACTCGCCTTTCGCGCTTCGACACGGAAATCCTGACCGTTCAGAAAACCGAGAAGGACTGGACGGTGGTGATCGCCGAAAAGCTCGAAATCACGATGACCGGCGCGACCGGCGAAACTCGCAAGGCCTACAGTTACTGGGTGACGCGCGACGGCTGGCGCAAGGAAGGGGACAAGTGGCTCGTCACCTTCAGCGAAGCGATCGGCCACGAGAACTGGACGCCGGGCACCACGCCTCCGATCAAGGGTTGGTAGACCGGCCAAACCTGCTGCAGGGTGCTGCTGATATCCTGCTCATCAGTGCCAACTTTCCGCCAGCTCCCAAAATGAACCCGTCAGGCCGAGCCCACCGAGGATGTCACGCACCTCATCGGCCTGGTGCCCCATCCATTGCGAAGCAATGGGTGGGGCACGAACGAACCAACACGCGACATCCCGTCCCCCACCCTTCGCTGGCGCGAAGAATGGGGCACCCGCTACCGTTTGCTAGCAGGGAGGATGCGGGGGCTCGCACATAGGTGGATGCGCCAGTTCCAAGGCAACCGCACTGGCGGGCAAGCCGCCAGTGGCACCCGTTCTGGCACGTTTGTCGTACCCATTTCCAATCCACATCGAGCCGCGTTTCAGTGCCAACTCTTCGGCAGCTCCCAGAACGGACCCGTCAGACCGAGCGCGCCAAGGATTTCGCGCACCTCGTCGGCGGTCTTGCGCCGCCACGCCGGGGCCAGGAATCCGCCGTACCATTGCTGCGAAAGGGACCACGCCTGCTGCCCGGAGAGGACCTCTCCGCGGTCGAAACCGTGTCGCGCCGACCAGATCACCGCATCGTCGGGTGACCGGAAAAGCTGGTTCAGTGCACAGGTGCATGGCACGTCGTTCCACCACTCCCGCGCCGGCCTGGTAATGAGCATCACCCAGTCCGTGCGGTCGATTTCGCTGCCGTCGTAGCGAATCTCGATGCGCTCGTCTTCCGCTCCGAACGTAGTGACAAAGCGCGCCGGCTCGTCGCTCATGGCCATCGATCCCAGCGCGCACCATGCACAAGGGCACCACCAGCCGCGGTTGTCGGCCTCGACCCAACACGTGGACGGGAGCGTCTGAAAGGGATGTGCAATTCGTATCCGTCCCGCGCCATCCAGCACCACGCCGTGCAAGTCGACCAGTTCACGCAATGCTCGTTCGATATCCGCAACACCCTTATCAAGTGCCCGCGCCAACTCGACGTGTGTCGGCGGCTGTCCGTTGGCATGCCAGCGCCGCGTGATCTCGGCGCGCAGGGTAGAAACGACGGAAGTACCGGTGTTGACCACAGATGTCTCCTTCAGTTTCAGGTCTTGGTGCCTCGCCCATTTCAGGTCGTTTCAGCGGCCTTCTGCCGCCAAAGGCGGCATCCAGGCCAGCCCTTCTACGGCTGTTTGCGTTTGAGCCTCGAAACAAACCATCAGCCCTTTTTCACGGGCTTACTTTACCCGGCGCTCCCCGGCCAGGCGTCGTCGAAATCCGGTCTTCCGTCGATCCCTTCCAGCACTGACTGCGGTTCTACCGAAGGAATGTCGAAGGCCGATGCCAGGTAGCATTCTACGTCCGGGCGTTCGGGCCTGGCGAGCACCGCCTCCACATAGACGCATCGCTCGTGCCAGATGATCTCCGAATCCCACACGCAGAACGAGGCCGTGCCGCTTGCCGGTCGCCAGTTCTCTGGTTCGTATTCGCTGATTTGTACGCGCTGGAAGATCTCGTTGCGATTGTCCCACCAGTTCAGCACGATGTAAGCTTGGTTACGACCGGGGTGACAAATGACGAACCCCACACCGGGCCGTCTCGCCATCACCGCCGGCGTCGGCAGCAACGCCAAAGTCTCGGACAATCCGCGGCGGTGGAGCCCGGCGTCGAACTTCATGTCGTGCGGTAGTATGACATAGTAACGCAAGCGCCAATCGCCGAAGCCACGCACGCCGCCGCACCATACGCCGCGCCGGTCAATCACCTGGCCTCGATCGAAAACCTCACTGCGTGCGTGTGGCATTGCCTCACGTTCTCTTTACCGCTTCGGCTTCTCTTGGCGCTGTTCGACCTTATCATTTTCCGCGGTCGAATCCGGGTGTCATCCTCTATCGGCCAACAGGCGGCACAGTGCATCCATCGCAAGGTTCCCGCCGCTAAGCGCGAGGGCCACGGTCTTGCCCGCCAGTTCGCTCTTGATTTGCAGTGCAGCGGCGAGAGGGGCGCCGCCAGCCAATTCCGCATGTGTCCGCGCGTGCTCGAGATAGAGTCGGACGGCGGTTTCCATGGCTTCGTCGCTTACCAGTAGAAAGTCGTCAATTCCGGTCCTCTTGTCCAAGAGCATGTTCAACGTGTTTTCAAACGCCACACGGGTCGCGAGTCCGTCCGCGGCGGTCTTCATCTCCGCGGCGACCGGCTCACCGGCCCTCCACGAGTTGTGAATGGCCGGTGCCTTTTCCGCCTGAACCGCGATGACGCGAACGCCCGGTTTGATGCTCTTGGCGACGAGCGCAGCGGACGAAGCCCCCGAACCCGCGCCCACCGGAACGATGATCACCTCCACATCAGGGAGCTCTTCCATGATTTCCATCGTATAGGTGCCGACACCGGCGATGAGCAGCGGCTCGGTGGGACCGATGAAGTGAGCGCCGTCTTTCTCGGCCTCACCGCGAATCCACTCGCGGGCCTCGTCGAAGTCGGTGCCGTGGTAGATGAGCTCGGCACCGAGATGGCCGATCGCCGCCGCCTTGGCCGGGTTCGCGCCTTTGGGAAGGGCGACGCGCACCGGAAGACCGGTCACCTTGCCCGCAAACGCGATGGATTGGCCGTGATTTCCGGTGGAAGCCGTATAGAGCGGTGCACGCTTGCCCTTGGCGATGAGGTCGGCCGCGAGATTCACCCCACCACGTACCTTGAAGGCACCTACCGCGTGATGGTTTTCGTGCTTGATGAAGACACTCGCGCCAAGCAGTTCGTTCAGATCGCCGTACGAGTGCAGCGGTGTGCGAGAAAGGTACTTGAGGACGTTTCTTCTCGCCGCTACCACATCGGCGAACGTGCATCCCGTTTGTGTACTCATCGGCAATGGCTCCTACGGTAACAGCACGTCACCGCCAGTTTCGGAGTCCTTTCCGCCTGGCGTGCCAATCATCAGCCTGTGTGGCTCGCGTGTCGCACAGGTAAAGAGATCTCCCACGGGCTCGAATTGCCATCGTTCGTAGAAACTGAATGACGGCTGCCGCGCGTTGCACCAGATCTTGTCCACGTCGTGCGACAATGCCAACGTCGTCGCGGCTTGCATGAGGTGTCCACCGAGCCCCAGTCCTTGCAGGTGTTCGGCCACCGCCATGCCACGCAGCCGCCAAGCCTTTTTCGCCTCGACCAACTCATTCGATTCCTCATAAAGCGACAGTACGCCGACACACTGGCCGAGTGCGATCAGCCCCAAGTGCCAACTGGGCAACGCTTGGTCTTCCGGATAGTCAACCACCGACCGGTCTTCGGTAGGACGGAGTACCGCATGCCGCAATTCATGCGTGATTGACGGATCGACTGGCACAATACTGCACCACCGGCTGGCGATCGCGCGGCGCAGCGCATCCTTGTTTTGCGATTCCGTGAGGCTCTCGAAGCGGCGCAGTCGTTCCAGCAATCGCGCGTGGATCCACGCCCACTCGGTCCGCAATACCGAAAAGATAAGCGTGGAACGCACGTGCCCGTCACAACACTGGCGGTCGAAACGTCGTACCCCCTCAAGCCTGGCACCCAGCTTTCGCATGGCCCGTGCCGATCGCCGGTTTCTCGCGTCTACGTTGAAGAATACACGGTTTCGTGTTTCGTCATTGAAAGCGTGCGTCAACATGGCCAGCTTGGCGGCGGTGTTGAGGGCACTGCCCCACCAGCCGGTACCCACCCAGGTCCATCCGATCTCGCACGAGCCTGCCTGGCGGTCGATGTTGCCGATCCGTGACGACCCGGCGACAACACCGATTCTCTGATCTCGTATGGCAAATGTCTCCTGTCTGCGGTCGTCGCATCCATCCAGTGCTGCGGTCATCCACGCGGAAAGGCCATCGGGTGTGGTCGCGTCGCCCGCGGCGTTGAAACGCCAGATACGTTTGTCGTTAGCGATCCAGCGCAACCGACTCTCGTCGGTCCTTTGAATCGGATCTAACGCGACCCATCTTCGGACATCATCCGCAGCCGGATACCGCATCCACATTCTCCAAAGCCTCCCGCCATGGCTTCCGAGATAGTGTAGGGGCTCCTCGTGGCGTGGGCCATGATCACTGTAACAGACTAGTAGTGAGCCCTGTAAGTTCCACGACGTTCGCATCCGTCCCCCACCCGTTGTGCTGCAATGGATGGTGCGGCCGATGCCGTACGATTGGCCACCCGCTATTGTCTGTTGTATCCCTTCGGTTCGTGCTCTTCGCCGTGGCAGGTGAGGAAACAGTTGCCTCGATTCGTGTCGGAATCGATCCAGAAACTGCTCGAACCGTCCCGTCCCCCGGCGAACTGAATGTTGTAAGCGCCGCTGCGTACCGCAAAATCCAGGTCGATCAGCCCCGGTTCACCCGGATCAAAAGAAGCGTGCACACCATGGCAAATGATGCACGGGGCTCCTTTCTCTCGAACATGCTTTTTGTGAAGTTCGCCGAAGATGTTGTTCTCACTCATAATGTAGCCTTCGTCGTGGCAGGACCAGCACAGAGCGTATTTGTCCGCGCCGTACGACCTGCCGTCAGCGGTTGCGTAGGCGGCAAGCAACATGCCCGGATGATCGGAGCCGTGGTGCTCGTGGCACTGCCGGCAGCTATCCGAACCGGTCTCGACATCGTGCGTCGAGTTGACGAACGACGACTTGTCTAACCCACTTCCCGTTGAATTGGGTGGGAAGGAGACGCCGGCCGGCAGGTCGCCGCCGTGACACGTAAGGCAGAATGCTTCGCCGGTACCGCTCCAGGCCGTTCCGGTCATGGGATCCACGACCTTGGCGCTTGCGGACACCGTATGCGGGTCGTGGCAGTTTGTACACTCCAGGCGCGAGCCGTCCGCATGGTCGACGGCGCTGACGTTGTGATGATGCGCTTGCGCGAACGTGGATTCGACGTCGGTTGATGCCGGGCCGTCCGCGTCGTGACACGTGTAACACATGCCCTCTTCTTCACGAAGCGGATCGCCGGATACGGCGGATTGTCCTCCGCTCCACGGCGCGAGCAGATGGTCCTTTACAGAACCGTGTCCCGAGGCATGGCAGCCGAATGTTTCGCCGTCGCCCATGCAAGTGGTTTGCGCGGCCTTGTGCGACGACACCGCCCAGTCGGACGCACCGATCGGCGCCGGCATGACCCCATCCGCAAACGGCGCTCTACCGCCTGCGCCGTCATGGTCGTGGCATGCCAGACACACCGGCTCCAGTTTGGCGGCCTCCGTGAAGCTCGCCAGGGGGCTGCCGGAAAGGGTCACGACGGCGGCGGCGTTAGACGGATCATCGGCATTCTTGAGTCGGACATGACCACCCTGGTGTTGGCTGATATCGTGGCAGGCCTGACAATCGTCCGCCTCGACGGGACCCAGTACATGGTGGGTTGCCAGTGAGAATTCGCTGACGATTTCGCGTCGCGGGCCGCGCGGCGCATTGTGGCATTCCGTACACGAGAGATCGCCCGGTACAAAACCGGCGGCGTGCGTGTGACACGTGGTGCAATTCAAACCGTCGTTGTGCGCCGGGGCGCTCCCGTCATGCCGATGATACGACGTCAACGTGTGGCAGACCTGGCAAATGCCGTCGTTGGCCGCAGCGTCGCCGTCATCGAAACTGCCGCTACCCGTTCTCGCGGTGAAGCTGACCGGCTTTGCGATGCCCAGCGTGACATTCCGGATCGTGCGCGCGATCAACGCCAGATTGGTGTTGGTGTAGTCGTGGATGTCATGGCAGGCGGTACACGTTGGCTGCCATGCGCCCGACACCGTGTGGGGCGCATGCTGCGCACCATTGTGGCATGACTGACAGAATGGAGTCAGTTTGTTCGCTTCCGCGGGCACCGTACCAGGGTCGGCGTTCAGCACGATGACCGTCGAGGGGTTGTTGGGATTCGCCCATAAGCGTACCGCGCCGTTCTGATGCCGGGTCATCTCGTGACAAACCACACAATCATCGGCCGTGAGCAGACCACCGGCAAGATGATGCCCGCCTCCGCCAGCGGCGTTGACGACGGCCGGGCGTCTTCCCTGCGATACGGTATGGCACTCGAGGCACGAGAGCTCGTCAGCACCGGGCGGCGCGAAGCCGGCGGTATGGGCGTGGCACTCGGTGCAGTCCATTGCGTCGTTGTGCGGCACTCCTGTGCCGTCCTTGAGGTGATAGCGCGTGGCGGTGTGGCAGACCTGACATACGCCGTCGTTGACCGCTGCGTTGCCGTCGTCGAAGCTGCCGACACCTTGGCGGGCCGTAAAGACGACAGGCATTTCCGTTTGTAACACCGGATTGTAGATGTTCTTGGCTATCAGTGATTGGTTTTGGCTCTCCGCTTCGTGTACATTGTGGCAGGCGGTACACGCTGGGCGCCATGCACCTGACACGTTGTGTACGCGGGCATTCGCATCGGTATGGCAGCGGGCGCAAAACGGCGTCACCTTGTCCGCCTCCGCCGCGTCTCTTGACGGATCGCCCGCCAGCGCAATTACGGCAGTCGAGTCGCTGGGATCAACCCACAGGCGAACATTGCCTTCCTGATGCCTTGTCAATTCGTGGCACGTTAGACACTCATCGTTGGTCCACTCGTCACCGCCGAACTGATGTCCGCCGCGCAGCGTGGCGTCGACGATCACGCGCCGCGGCCCCATGGCCGCACTGTGACAGGTGATACAAGGCAGAGAGACTTCCGGCGGGTTTATGACTCCGCCATCCGGCGGCGGCGATGTGTTGTCGTTACCCGGTGCCGCGTTATCGTTGCCGGATGCGTTGCCATTCTCGTTGGCGGCGAGGTACAGC
>Ga0055481_10000257_pt1 | contig 16481 bp, 13 predicted proteins | sample Muzzi_PWC_D2_FD_57936 | JGI IMG/M metagenome (GOLD analysis project Ga0055481, IMG submission 57936) | Wetland microbial communities from San Francisco Bay, California, USA, that impact long-term carbon sequestration - Muzzi_PWC_D2 | ecosystem: Environmental > Aquatic > Marine > Wetlands ... | reverse complement strand
CGCGTCGTGCCCAACTGCTGCCGCAGCAGCTTGCTGCGTTTGAAGTTGGCGAGTATGCGACTCACGCTTTCCTGGGTGACCCCCAGGATGTCGGCCATTTCCTGGACCGTGAGCAGTGCCACCCGGTCATAGTCCTGCCCGAACTCGAGCTTCGCAAGATACATCAGCAGCCGCGCGACCCGCGACTTTATGCCGCCGGTGGAGAAGTCGACGATCCACTGGTCGGCCGTTACCAGGTCATCATGCCACTGGGCCAGCAGTTCACCGAAGGCAGGGGCATTGTCACGACGCAGGTGTTGCAGGCGACTGACCGGGCAGCACGCGAGTTCCACGTCGCCGAGGGCGACGGCGGTATGCGCGTATAGCTTGCCCAGCAACCCCTCGAGGCCGAGCCAGTGGTCGCTGCTGTAGAGACGCACGATCCGGGCCCGGCCGTTGGGAAGGTAGCTGAGCAGCTTGACCAGACCGCTGCGGATCAGAAAAACCCGGTCGACCGTGTCGCTTTCGAGATAGATGACCTCTCGCGCCAGGCAGCGCCGGTGTTTTTCCCACGGTCGCGGGCTTTCCGCATCGAGTACATGCAATGTTCCGGCGGCAGTCCTGCCGCTGTCGGCCAGGTAGCTACCGCCGGGATCAGTGTCGTATGGGTTCCTCGCTGGATTCAGCATCGGTTGTCTCCTCACATGTTTCCCCCCAGCAAGTCTTTGCAACTCGCCCGTGCTGCCGCGATCCACATGGCGGCACACCCGCGGTGAACAATATTTTTCTATTTTTCATAGCGCTGCCCTATCGGCACGCCTCGACTGCGCCAGCAGCCCGGACTGCCCGTCGCATCTATGTGCCTCTGCCCGGACCGCAATTTCCTCACCTTCTCCCACCCCAGCATGAATAAACTATGCGACAGTACCGGGGACCGGCTGACAGCCAGCTGCCCATGCCGAGTCACCCTGTTCCGGCCAGCCGCCACCGCCGCACCAGGTTTCCCCCTGATTTTCAGGCCGTTATGATCAAGCCAGATTGCACGGGTTAAGCGCCTGGCGCGAACCCGTTGGCGTCATGCAACGGGAGTATACGAACCGGCGGAGTGCACCGGCATCCCGGAAGATACTCAGTAGAAATACTGAGTCAGGCGGTGACGGGCTGAATCAGTCGCTGCAGTCGATGGCGAGACTGATCAGCTCGGCCAGGTTAGCGGCACCCATTTTGTGCATCACGTGGTTGCGGTGGGTTTCCACGGTGCGGGGGCTGAGTTGCAGACTCCGGGCGATTTCCTTGTTCTGCATTCCGGAAACCACCAGCTTCATGACCTCGCGCTCGCGCTGACTCAGGCGCGCATAACGCCGCTGCAGCTGTTGCAGGGATGCCTGTGCCGAGCGTCGTTCCATATCGAGCACCAGGGCGCGAGACACCCGTTCCAGCAGGACATCAGTGCGGACCGGCTTCTCGAGGAAATCCAGTGCGCCTTGACGCAGCGAGCGGACCGCCATTGGGACATCGCCGTGGCCGGTCAGGAACACAATCGGGACCTGCTCGCCGCGAGCCAGCAGTTCTGCCTGTACCTCGTGACCGCTCATGCCCGGCATGGCCACGTCCAGCAGTACGCAGCCTGCACAGTCCTGCTGGTAAGCCGCCAGGAAGGATGCGCCGTCGGCAAAGGTCTTGACGCTGAAGCCGGCAATTTCCAGCAACTGGACCAGCGCCTCGCGAATGCCCTGATCGTCGTCGACGATGTAGACGGTCGGCTTCATGGCGCGGCGGGCAGCTCGAAATGGAAGGTACGACCGGAGGCCTGCGATTCGACACAGAGCCGGCCGCCATGCGCCTCGATCAGGCTGTGGCAAATGTGCAAGCCCGGGCCCGGCGCATTGCCCGCAGCGCCATGCAGCGGGTCGAACAGCGTCGCTGCCGCCCCGGCAGCGACGCCGGGGCCGGTGTCGCTCACCGAAACGCTCGCCATGGCGTCTCCTTTCCGCGTCCGCACGCAGATCTCGCCTCCGGCCATTCCGGCCTCAAGAATCGCATTGACGGCATTATGCAGCAGGTTGAGCAACACCTGCTCGATCTGTACCGCTACACCCACCACCATGGGCGCCGGGTCGCACAGATCCAGTCGCAGCCGGATGCCGCTCTGCTCCGCCTTGATCCCGAGCAGGGTATTGGCATGCGTCACCAGTTTGTTCAGGTCCAGCGGTTCGCGTTCGATCTGTCCCCGCTGCATGAAGGTGCGCAGCAGCCGGATAATCTCACCTGCCCTCAGTGCCATCCCGGAAATCTTCTCCAGATTGTCCACCAGCCGCTTGTCATCCGCTCCAGCCTGACCGAGCAGTCGCCTGCTGGCATCAGCAGTCATGGAAATAGCAGCCAGCGGCTGGTTGAGTTCATGAGCCAGCATCGTGGCCAGATCGTTGGCGGTCCGCAGTCGCTGCAGGCGCGCTGTTTCTTCCAGGAGCCGGCGTGCATCGCGCTGCGCCTTGCGCGCCTCGGTGACATCCAGCATGGCCGTGCGCACGACCCGGCGACCGCTGCTTTCCTGCGCCAGCATCTGCAGCTGCACTTCACGGCCCGTGCCCCGGGTATTATTGCGCAGCACCAGGTCGACGCTCTGCTCCCGGCCGGTGTCCAGAGCCTGGCGGAGGGCCGCCAGGAAGCTGCCGCTGCAGCCGCTGTCGAGCAGCGCAACCAGTGGACTGCCCAGCAGATGGGCACGGGTCTTTTCCAGTAACTGTGCGGCTGTCAGGTTGATGTTATGGATCACTCCCTGGTGGTCCAGGGTCAGGTAGCCCACCGGGGCGAAATCGTACAGATCGGCGTACTTGTCCAGCGCAGTCTGGAGCTCCCGCTCCTTGTCGCGCAGCTCGCGGTTCTGCATCTCCAGCTCAATCTGGTGTACCTGCAGATCGTGGCGCAGATAGCGTCCTTCCCCCTCCGGGTCATGCCCTCCCTGCACGGCCTGCATGCGCTGCAACTCCTCGATGAGGCGTGCCTTGCTGAATTTCCGGTAGTCAACCACAGCGCGCGCCCCGGGCCCCAGTGTATCAGTCCTGCAGCAGCCGTTCGGTGGTCGCGACCGCCACCGGTCGCCGCTGTTCATCGCACAGCGCCGACAGTGTCACCAGCACCCTGAGGCGCCCGCCGTCCCTGGTCTGCCGCCAGGTCTCGAACGGCCTCACCATGTCGCCGCTGCGGATGCTTGCAATTTTCCCTGCCATTTCCTGCCGCTGCTCGTCAGGCATGATGATGCTGCTGCTGGCGTCGAGCGCTTCCTCCTCGCTGTAGCCGTAAATTGCCGCTGCCGCCGGGTTCCACGCCCGGATATGGCCGTCCAGATCCTGCACGGTTATCGCGTCATTGGAATCCTCCACGACGGTCACCAGGCGCCGCGCGCGCGCCAGCGCATCCCTCAGTTCGGCGGTCTCCCGCCGTTCGGTGATATCGACGAAGACAATCACCGCACCGTCGATCCGGTTGTCCGCGGTGCGATAGGGCCTGACGCGCATGGAGTACCAGTGACCCCGTACGTCCTGTACCTCTCTCACCTCGGCTGCCAGCGTCTCCATGACCGTCTTCACCAGCTCGCCGATATCACCGGCATCGACATTGGGCCGGATGTCGCTGACAGGGCGCCCGACATCGGTATCGATCAGGTTCAGCAGGCGGTGTGCCTGCGGGGAGAAATAACGCACCACCAGCTGCTCGCTGACCACGATCAGCGGCAGGTCGGCGCTGTTGATCAGGTTGACGAAATCATTGTAGAGCTGTGACAACTCTACATTGCGTTGTTCCAGCGCCTCGTTAACCGTGATCAGCTCTTCGTTGGTGGACTGCAGCTCCTCCTTGGTCGTTTCCAGTTCCTCGTTGGTGCTCTGCAGTTCTTCGTTGGTGGACTGTATTTCCTCGTTGGCTGACTGCAGCTCCTCGTTGGCTGCTTCCTGCTCCTCGATAATGGTCTGCATGTAGGCCCTGGTGGCCTGCAGTTCCAGCGCCAGTTCCGTGATGCGCGCATCTGCTGCGCCGGGCACCGGAGCCGCCTCGCCGGCAGCGTATTCCCGGCCTTTATGGAACAGGACCAGGTAGTACGCCTCGTGCCAGTCCTGTTCAGGAAGCGGCACAATCTCGATCGCGACCTCCTCGATGCAGCCGTTGCGCTGCAGGCGGGCGCCCTCCTGGAGTGCCCGCTGCCTGTCGCGGACAGCGGCATGCGCGGCCACGCGCAGTTCGATGGCCAGATCCGGGTGCACCAGTTTGAGCATATTCAGGCTGGCCGCACCCGGTCCGGGCTGTAGATAATGGCCGCTGCGGCCAATGAACAGCAAGGCCTCCAGCTGTTCATTGATGATGACCCCGGGGGGTGCGTACTGGCTGAGAATGAGGGTCTCGGCAGTGCGCTGCAATCCCGCGGGCCAGTGGCCGGGGGCGTTCGGCCGCGCCCGCGGGTGTATTGCCGGTGCCGGCAGCTGCAGGGCTGCTATCGTGGTATCGGCGCGGGCGCTGACCGACAACCCCTTTTTCCTGTAGATCTTGTATTCCTTGTCCTCCAGCGCAAACAGGTCGGCGGACAGTCCCACCGATTCCGCACTGCCGAGAAACAGGAACCCCCCGGTATTCAGGGCGTAGTGGAACAACTGCATCACCTTGCGCTGCAGCTCCGGGCCCAGGTAGATCAGCAGGTTGCGGCAGGCAATCAGGTCCTGGTGCGTGAAGGGAGGATCCTTGATGATATTCTGCGTCGCAAACACGCACATGTCGCGTATTGTTTTGCAGATCTGGTAGCCCTGCGGAACCTTGTTGAAAAACCGGCTCAGCCGTTCTTTCGAGACTTCGGCACTGATGCCTGCGTGGTAGACGCCGTCGCGCGCCATCCTGATCGCCTCTGCATCGATGTCTGTCGCGAACAGCTGTATCCGTGTTCCTGCCGCCATTTTCTCCAGGTATTCCAGCAGGGCAATGGCCAGTGAATAGACCTCTTCCCCGCTGGAGCAGCCGGGCACCCAGATGCGAACCGGCTGATCAGCATTGCGATCGTGCGCAATTACGGTGAAAACAGTTTCCTTGAGTTTCTCGAAGGCATCCGGGTTACGGAAAAAACCGGTGACGTTGATCAGGATATCGTTGAACAGCGCATCGACCTCGACTGGATCGGAGTCGAGCAAGCGCACGTAATCCCGGAGACGTTCAATCTTGTGCACCAGCATGCGGCGTGCGATTCGCCGCCAGATCGTCGTATGCTTGTAGTCGGTGAAGTCATTGCCGGTGCGGTTGCGCAGCAGCATGAAGATCTTTTTCAGTTCGTTGCCGCGATGCCCTTGCTGTTGATTATCCGCCGGGATGGCGGCATGCATGACCTCCGGGTGTCGGGCAATATGCGCGAGTTGATGCGCGATGTCCTCCGGGCTCAGCACAAAGTCGACGCACCCGGCCTCAATGGCGCTGGCGGGCATGCCTCCGTGCCGTGCCGTTTCCACGTCCTGGGCGAAGGTGACGCCGCCAGCCGCCTTGATGGCCCTGAGGCCCAGTGTGCCGTCTGAAGCACTGCCGGAGAGGACAATACCGATGGTGTTGCTGCCCTGGTCCGTGGCCAGGGACTGAAAGAAATAGTCAATCGGAAGTTGCTGCCCACTGGCATCGCCGGCAAGCGGCATCAGGTGCAGGGAAGCGTTCATGATGCCCAGTTTCGCATTGGGCGGATTGACATACAGGTGCGCGGGCTCCAGCCTGACCCCGTCGATGACTTCAGACACCGCAAGCTGCGTCTCCCGTTTCAGCAATTCGGCCATCATGCTGACGTGATCGGGAGCCATATGCTGGATCAGCACAAAGGCCATGCCGGTATCCCCGGGCAGTTGCCTGAGCAGCTGGGACATGGCCTCGAGCCCGCCTGCAGAAGCCCCGATGCCGACCACGGGGAATTCCGGCAGGTCCCCCCGCGCGGTCGCCGCGTCCGGTGAATTCCCCTGGCATGCGCCCGTATCCGGTGCGCTCGACGCGGAACCGGCCGGCTTCCCGTCAGGTTCCCCGGCCGTTCCTGCTGTCCGGCCGGCAGTCCTGTTTCTGGACGATCGTTTTTTCATGGTGATGCCGGACTGCAGTGGCAGGGAAGAATTGCCCCGAGTGTAGCAGAAAGACGCTGCGGCCAGACGCGCGGTCTTCCCGCTCCCGGGGAGGAAACGCCAGATTGTCTTCCGCAGGGGTGCGGGCGCCACTGGCCCTCTGCAGCGTCGCGGCGCGAATCACGGCCGGCGGCTTTGATCCGCGTGCGCCATGTCATCGGGGGGAGCCGTCGTCAGCGCAGGCAATGCTCCACGAATTCCCGCGCCGCAGTGTCAAGCTGGCGGAAAATGACACCGAAGCCGCTCTCGCAGCAATGCACCACCAGGCCGGGGATGCGCAGTACGCTGTTCAGGCCCCGGGACAGCGCCACCTCGATGTCGACGCAGGTGCACACTTCCGGGACAAATGCGCTGCTCACGAACATGCCGTCCAGACTGATGTTGTCAACGATGCCGCCCGCGGCTTTGGTATCGCGGCTGTGTATCCGGACCGACGCAATAATCCGGCGCCGGCTTCCCTGCCGGTGTTCCATGCCGGCATGTCCCGGAGTGATGGCATTTGCCACCTCATCCTCGCCCTGCGCCACTACCGTAATCCTGCGCCTGCTCAATATTCCTGCCCCGGAATGCCATGCCATGTACAGGGCGGGCCGGGCGCCGGCGAAGCATACCGGCTCTCCCCGCAACCTCCGCCACGGTTAATAAAGCAGGAGTGAACTATAGTCTGCTGCGGCAGCGGCAGACATTGACAAATCGCAATGATCCCGCCCGGGTATTGTTCTGGAATTGACTCTGCCCACCGGCACCGCAGCCGGGTCAACCCGCGAACCGCAGCCACCAATGTACACTGACAACAATTTCACCCTGCCGCAGCGCGACACCGGCAGCAGCACCGGGAATGCCGGGTGACCGCCGTGAACGACCAGCTCAGGACCTATCGCAGCAGGCGCGACTTCGGAAACACGCAGGAACCCGCCAGGGGGGCCGGCCGGCAGCGCGGGGGCCGGCGTTTCGTAATCCAGAAACATGACGCCTCCCGCCGGCGAGTACGGCGCCGGCACGGTGCTGGTGTGGGATGCCGGACGCTATCGCAACCTGCGGGCGCGCAAGGGCAGCAACAGCCGCAGCATGGAAAACTCGCTGGATGACGGCCTGATCGAGGTCTGGCTGGCAGGCGAGAAGCTGTGCGGTGGTTATACCCTGAAGCGCATCGCGGAGGGCGGGCAGCCGCGCTGGCTCATTATCAAGACGGACGACTCACAGGCCGATGCCCGGCGCCGCCCTACCCGCAGCCAGCCGGCATCGGTCAGGAGCGGACGCGGTCTCGTGAAGATCGCCGCGCAGGAGAGCGGAGCGGATGAGTGACTGGCGCGACACGCTGGACCCGGCGCAGCGCGAGGCGCTGCGGCGCAGCCGCATGCCCGGCTGGACGCGGCCCATGCTGGCCACCCTGACCGACGAACGATTCTCCTCGCCGGAGTGGATCTTCGAGCGCAAGCTGGACGGCGAGCGTTGCCTGGTGTTCCGCCGCAAGCGCCGCCTGCAGCTGCTTTCCAGAAACCGTCAGGATCTCAACGCCAGCTACCCCGAACTGGTCGAGGCACTGGCCGACCAGTCCCCCGAACACTTTATCGCGGATGGCGAGATCGTTGCCTTCGATGGCAACAACACCAGTTTCTCGCGACTGCAGGGGCGTATCGGCATCCACGACCCGGCGCGGGCGCGGGCCAGCGGCATCCGGGTCTGGCTGTACCTGTTCGATCTGCTCTATCTCGGGCACCACGACACCACCGGTCTGGCGCTGCGTACGCGCAAGCAGCTGTTACGGCAGCAGTTTGATTTCAGCGATCCGCTGCGCTTCACCCCGCATCAAAACACCTGCGGCGAACAACTGTACCGACGCGCCTGCCGCATGGGCCGGGAAGGGCTGATCGCCAAGCGCGCCGACAGCCGCTACCGGCACAGCCGGTCGCGGCACTGGCTGAAGTTCAAGTGCGTGAACCGGCAGGAGCTGGTGATCGGCGGCTACACTGACCCCGGGGGGAATCGCAGTGGCTTCGGCGCCCTGCTGCTCGGCTACTACGAGGATGGCGGACTGCGTTACGCCGGCAAGGTCGGCACCGGCTTCGATGCCGAAACGCTGGTGTCGCTGGGCAGGCGGCTCGCGAAACTGACACGCAGCACCTGCCCCTATGCCGCCAGGCCGCCTGTGGCCGGCAGCGGCGTACACTGGGTGAAGCCCGAGCTGGTCGCCGAGATCGGCTTCACCGAGTGGACCGGCGACAACCGCCTGCGCCATCCGCGCTTTCTCGGCCTGCGCCGCGACAAGGCGGCGCGCCGGGTGGTGCGTGAGGCAGCGGCGTAACATGGACAGCGCGCGCTTCGGCCGCTACCGCGTCGAGTTGTCCCATACCGGCAAGCTGCTGTTCCCCGACAGCGGCATCAGCAAGGGCGAACTTATCGAATACTACCGCGACATCGCCGCGGTGATGCTGCCGCACCTCGAGGACCGCCCGCTCACCCTGCAGCGCTTTCCCGACGGTATCCGCAAGCCGGGGTTCTACCAGCAGCAGCGCGGCGACTACTTTCCCGGGTGGATCCGCACCCGCAGCACGCCGCGCGCCGATGACGGCGCCGCGGTGCAGCACATACTGTGCAATAATCAGGCGACGCTGGTGTACCTCGCCAACCAGGCGGCCGTCACCCTGCACGGCTGGCTGGCGCGGACGCCCCGCATCACCCGCCCCGACCGGCTCATCGTCGACCTGGACCCGGTGGACAATGACTTTGCGGCGGTACGCCGCGCCGCACGCCAGGTTGTCGAACTGATGCAGACGCTGGACATGAACCCCTTTGTCATGACCACCGGCTCGCGTGGTCTGCACGTGGCCGCGCCACTGCGCGCCGACAGCGACTTCGATGCCGTGCGCGACCTGGCACGGGACATGGCCGCCGTGCTCGCCGGACGGCACCCCGCCGCGCTCACCGTCGAGCAGCGCAAGAAGCGGCGCCGCGGCCGCATCTACCTGGACGTCATGCGCAACGCCTATGGCCAGACTGCGGTCATGCCATACTCGGTTCGCGCCCTGCCCGGCGCCCCGGTCGCCACGCCGCTGGACCTTGCCGAACTCGGCGACAGCAGGCTCGATCCGCAACGCTGGCACGTGAAAAACATCCTGCGCCGCCTCGGCCGCAAGGACGATCCCTGGGCGGGTATCCGCCGGCACGCCACGACTGCCGGTCGTGCGCAGCAGGCGCTGCGCGCACTGCAGGACGGCTGAGAGGCCAGCGTGCGGATCCTGCAAGGATTGCTTCAACAGCCGCCGGATTCTGGTCGTTCACTTCAGCTGCCAGCGGAAAGCCGGATTATTCAGGATTCCCTGTCATTCCCGACGTCCGCATGCTCGCGCCTCCACTGCGCATGGCAGTCGCGCCTGCAGAACCACAGGCGGTAATCCTTCTCTTCCTCTGTCAGGGCCCGTTCGGCCGGCAGCAGCTGCCGGCACATCTCGCATCTTACCTGTTCGGGAGGCTCGGGCTGTGGATACTCATTCGCATCCTAGCTGTTCATTGCTCTCCCCTGTGACTGCCTGCTGCAGTTGTCGAATTTCCGCCACCCGGTTGCGGGTCCCTGCCGGCCAATCCAGTCGGACCGGCGGCACAACCCGCGGCCCGAACGAGCGGGCAGTGCTTCCCGGCATGCAGTTCATTGCCGCTTCTCCCGCCTGCAAATTCCAGCACAATCATCCTGCCGTTGATTGAAAATTCGCAATCACCGTACAGCGATCGTGGCCGGGCTTGCCTGCACCACGGAGCGGCGCCGTGATGTTGCGATATCGCAATGCCGAAGGTGGAACCCGCGGCTATGCTCCAAATACTGGTGAAACGCGGCCCGATCGCGAAACGCGCGGCCGCCGGTAACAGCGGCGGCAAAACCCGAAGCGCAGGCCGTACCGGCACCTGTAGTTGCTGTCGGCTCGCGATCACGCCGCCTGGCCTGGAGCTTGTTATGCATACCGAACGTTACCCCCACAAGGTCGCCGCCGTGTATCAGGACGGCGCGGCCGCTGAAGCCGCGGCAATGGCACTGGAAGCCGCCAACCTGGAGCGTGTGTCGGTTGTCCGGCTTGCGCCCGGCGACAGCGCCGTCGACCTGGCAATCGAACCCGAAACCGTCGGCGCCCGCGGCACTCTGGTCAAGGACACGGCTGTCGGCGCCGCCGCCGGGGCAGCGGCCGGCGCTGTCACCGGGGGCGCAGCCGCCCTGGCAACCCCGGCGCTGTTCATCAGCGCCCCCGTTGTCGGGCCCCTGGTCGTGCTTGGCTACGGCGCCATGATCGGCAGCGCGGCAGGCGCTATCCGCGGCCTGAGGTTGCGCGAAACCGTGCTCGCCAGCCTGGTCAAGGATGCACTGAATGCAGGCTACCACTGCATCATTGTGCATGCCGCGGACGAGCAGGCGCAGCGTCGCGCGCAGTCCGTGGTCGATGCCACCGTGACCGAAGTAACCGCGCACAGCTGAGCGGGAACCCGGACGGTAACCGGCCACGCCAGCGAGACACGGAAACGCCGCCGGCATCCGGCTGCCGGGGCGGCGCAAAACAACCGGCAATGCTACCGCGAGGGGGCAAACCCTCGATCGGTATGAGGCACGCTTATGGAATTCGATCCCCTGGGCACCCGCCTGCCCATCAAGATTGACACGGCGTCGAATGGCGAATTCGCGCCGCGCGCCCTGACCGCCCTGCAGCACGCCGCCAATGCCTGCGCCCGCGAACGGGTCGGCACAGCGGCAAAAAGGACCGGCCTCGGCCGGCGTGATTTTATCAAGACGCTCATGGGTTCCGCCGCGACCCTGCTGGCATTCAACGAGGTGCATGCGCGCGCCGGTGTCAGCGCCGGCACGTTCGCAATTCCCCCTGCTGCCGCCCTCGATCCCGATGCCGCCAGGAGCGTGCTCGACGGTGACGAGTTCATCTTCGATATCCAGAACCACTGCGTCGACCCTTCCGGTTCCTGGACCCGGGGTGCAGACGGCGAGCGCTGGGAGCAGGTGCTCAACCAGGTGTTCGCGCAGCGCCGCAAGTGCACTGCCGGCGGCTACGCCTGCTATTCCGCCGAGCAACTGGTCAAGGAGGTCTTTCTCGACAGCGATACCCGGATCGCGGTGGTGTCGGCGCTATGGGGTGCGCGCGGCAGCAACCCCACGCCCATAGAGTACGCCGCCGAGGCGCGTGCGCTCGTCGACATGCTGGGCGGCCCGCAGCGGGCGCTGATACACGGCGGGGTGCTGCCGAACGAACCCGGCGCCCTGGACTTCATGGATGTCCAGGCGCGCGAATTCGATATCGCGGCCTGGAAGACCTATCCGCAGTGGGGACCGGATGGCAGCGGCTACTGGATGGACGACGAGCGCTACGGCATTCCCTTTATCGAGAAGGCGCGCGAGCTGGGAGTGAAGGTCATCTGCGCACACCGCGGGATCCCGCTGGGCGGGCTGGAATACAAGTATTCCCAGCCGGCCGACATCGCGCGCGTGGCGCGCCGTTTTCCCGACGTGACCTTCATCTGCTACCACTCGGGCTTCGAACCGGGCATCCCCGAGGGCCCCTATGACCCGGATGCCGACCAGGGCGTCGACCGGCTCATCAAGGCGCACCGGAAGTATGGCTTCCAGGCCAACCGCGGCAACCTGTACGCCGAACTCGGCAGCACCTGGCGTGCCTGCATGAGCCAGCCCGACCAGGCCGCACACCTGCTCGGCAAGCTGCTGCGCTACTTCGGCGAGGAACGCATCTGCTGGGGCACCGATTCGCTCTGGTACGGCAGCCCGCAGGACCAGATCCAGGCCCTGCGCAGCTTCGAAATATCCGCGGAGCTGCAGGATCGATACGGCTACCCGCCGCTAACCGACCGCGCGCGGCGCCGCATCTTCGGCCTCAATGCCGCCGCGGCCTACGGGCTGGACGTCGCTGCACTGCAGGTCGCCACCGGCCAGGACCGGCTGGGCGTGCTGAAGGCGCACTACCGCAACCGGCCGAACCCGAGTTTCCAGACCTTCGGGCCGAAGACGCGCCGTGCGTTCCTGCGCCTGCAGCGCACTGACGGCCGGCCGGGATAGGGTGACCGGGCATGCTAACGAAACAGCGATGGCACAGCGGACCGCACGGTTTGTCGGGACCGGCTGATCGGAAAACCGGTGTCCGGGGATGCCGCGCCCGCAGCGGCGGCGACCGTGTGCCGGCACCGGGCAATGCCATGCCCCTTGTCGCGTCCGGACAGGACGAGGAGTCCCCATGAACCCGGTAGTACGAGACGGCGTCAGCCTGCTGAGCGATCAGGATGTCTATCTTTTCAAACAGGGCACGCACTATCGCCTGTATGAAAAACTCGGCGCCCATCCCCTGCGTGCGCAGGACGAGGACGGGGCGCTGTTCGCCGTGTGGGCGCCGAATGCCGGGCAGGTCTCGGTTGTCGGCGACTTCAACGGCTGGCAGCCGGGCGTCCATCCACTGCGCAAGCGCAGCGACGGCACGGGAATCTGGGAAGGCTTCATCCCCGGGGTGGGACCGGGCGCACTGTACAAGTACCAGGTAGAGTCCCGCGGCGGCCGCTACCGTGCCGAGAAGGGCGATCCCTTCGCGCGCCGCTGGGAGCTGCCCTCCGGCACCGCCTCGGTGGTCTGGCAGCCCGCTCACGACTGGCAGGACCGGGAATGGATGGCCGAACGTGGCGGACGCAACGCACTGAACGCCCCCTGGAGCATCTACGAACTGCACCTGGGCTCCTGGCGGCGCGGCGAGGACAACCGCTTTCTGAGCTACCGCGAGCTGGCCGGGCCGCTCGCGGAGTATCTCAACCACATGGGCTACACACACGTCGAGCTGATGCCGGTCACCGAGCACCCGTTCTACGGCTCCTGGGGCTATCAGGTGATCGGCTACTTCGCACCCACCGCCCGCTACGGTCTCCCCGAGGACCTGATGTACCTCATCGACCACCTGCACCGCAACGGCATCGGCGTCCTGCTCGACGTGGTTCCCTCGCATTTCCCCAATGACGAGCACGGCCTGGTGTATTTCGACGGCACCAGCCTGTACGAGCACGCGGACCCGAGGCGCGGCTTCCACCCGGAATGGAACAGCTACATCTTCAATTACGGCCGCAACGAGGTGCGCGCCTTCCTCATCAGCTGCGCGCAGTTCTGGCTGGACCAGTACCATTTCGACGGCCTGCGCGTGGATGCCGTGGCCTCCATGCTGTACCTCGATTACGGCCGCAAGGCCGGTGAATGGATCCCCAACGCCCACGGCGGCCACGAGGACCTGGAGGCCATTTCCTTCCTGCGCGAGCTCAACCAGGCGACGTACGGCGCCTACCCCGACGTGCAGATCATCGCCGAGGATTCCACCGCCTGGCCCATGGTGTCCCGTCCGCTGTATGTCGGGGGGCTCGGCTTCGGCATGAAGTGGAACATGGGCTGGATGCACGACACGCTGGATTACTTCAGCCAGGATCCCGTCTACCGCCGGTTTCAACATCAGCGGCTCGGCTTCAGCATCTGGTACGCGTTTTCCGAAAACTTCGTACTTGCCCTGTCGCACGACGAGGTCGTCTACGGCAAGGGCTCGCTGCTCGGCAGGATGCCCGGCGATGAATGGCAAAAGCGCGCCAACCTGCGCGCACTGTACGGCTACATGTACGGGCATCCAGGCAAGAAGCTGCTGTTCATGGGTGGCGAGTTCGGCCAGTGGAACGAGTGGTACCACGAGCGCAGCCTCGACTGGCACCTGCTGGAGCGCCCCGAACACCAGGGGTTGCAGCGCTGGGTGCGTGACCTGAACACCCTGTACCGTGCCGAGCCGACCCTGCATGCCGGTGACTTCCGCGCCGACGGTTTCCAGTGGATCGATTTCCACGACGCCGAGCGCAGCGTCATCGCGTTTCTGCGGCGAGCGCCCGGTGGCAGCGACTGGATCCTCGTGGCCTGCAATTTCACCCCCGTGCCGCGGCATAATTACACACTCGGCGTGCCGTGCGGCGGCTGGTGGGAGGAAATCCTGAACAGCGACGCCGCCCTCTACGGCGGCAGCGACATGGGCAACTTCGCCGGCGTGGATGCGGCGCCGCTGCCCGCCCATGGCCGCTACCATTCCGTCAACCTCACCCTGCCGCCCCTGGCCGTGCTGTTCTTCAGGCACAGCGGAGACGGCTGAGACAGTCGGGGGACGCCATGCAGCAGGATGGACGCCGGCGTGCTGTCATCGAAGCAGTCACCCCGCAGGTCGACGGCGGCCGTTTCGCCGTAATGCCCGGCACCCTGTCGTCTTTCCCGACGGCAACCCCTGAGTGACCGGTTTTCGGCAAGATGAGCAGCGCCGCATTGTGAAAACGCAATGAGACGGTTGCCGCTGCCGGGCTATATTTCAACCACACGGGGCGGCCCACTTGGCGGGAAGCGCCCGGACGGCACCACCGGCACAACGAACCCCCAGGAGGGATCCTGCCCATGGAGATGACCCTGATGATGCCTGCCGCTGCCACCGCGCAAGCCGAGAGTACGCCAGTTGTCGCAACAGCAGGCCGGGCGGCAGGAACGCCTGCAAGGGCCGTGGATAGATGACCGATAACCGGATACCCGAGCCTCAATGGCGCGAGTTTTGCGAGGATTTCACGCGCCAGCACCACGGCTGGCTGGTCGGTATCCAGCAGCTCGAGACCTCCGCCGTGGAAGCCGGCCGGACGGCGCACAAGCCCGTGCAGCTGACTCCCGGCGATCGCCCGTTGCAGGAACTGCGTGCAGGACGCACAAACGACGTCGCCGAACTCATGGTGACAGTGGGTGAAGGCGTGGACGAAACGTCCTATCTCATCGAGGATGCCGTCGCCCTGTACAGCCGCATGCGCGGCGAGGCGCACCAGGGAGTGCGGATCGACAGCGGCAACGGCACGACCACACTGGTGGAGTTTCGCGTCGCAGCCGCACCCGAGACACTGGACGGACTGACCTGACTTCGGGCCTGAGTCAGCACGGCTTCCGGGAAGCCGGAAACCGGGTAATGCAGGCGCTGCTGCCGGCGAGGCAGCTGACCGCGGGGCCGTCATCGTGGAACAGTGTGACAGGGACATCTTCACCTGCTGGCTCACGAGTCATGAGATTGCGTCGCTGTCCGCTCCCGGCATCGCCCGACGCGGCCCAGGCCACACCGTCTCCCTGTCCATTGTGCATGCAATGACCGGGTTACAGGATTTGACCCGCCTCCCGGAGTCCCTGCCCGAATCGACGTTTATCCCCCGATGGGACCCATGGCAGACTGCAGATAGTTCTGCAAGCCGGTCTTCCCGATCAGGTCGAGCTGCGTTTCCAGGTAATCGAGATGGCCTTCGGTGTCGGAAAGAATGCCTGCCAGGATGTCGCGGGAAACGTAGTCCCGCACCGATTCACAATAAGTGATCGCCTCGATGTAATGTTCACGTCCGCCCTTCTCCAGGGTGAGGTCGCTCTGGATGCATTCCGGAAGTGCTTTACCAATGTGCAGCTTCCCGAACACCTGCATGTTGGGCAGCCCTTCGAGAAACAAAATACGCTGTATCAGCCTGTCGGCGTGATGCATCTCCTCGATGGACTCCTTGTACTCGTGCTCACCCATTGCTTTCAGGCCCCAGTTGTCATACATGCGTGCATGCAGAAAATATTGGTTAACCGCCGCCAGCTCGATTGCCAGGGCCTGATTGAGCAGTTCCAGTACTTTTTCGTCACCTTGCATAGCTGTTCCTTCCCGGTCCGTTGACCTGTTGTCGTGGCCTTTGCGACGCATGCAGGCGCCACATCCATTTCCCGCTTGCGCTGACTTTGAGCGGTCATCTTATGCAATTACCGGGTGTCCGTGCCAGCGCAGGGCTGCCCGGGTATCTGCCGTGGCGCTTTTGCACCCGCTGACAGCGGAAGCCGATCTGCGCGCCTGCGCCCTCGGCGAGGGCACGGTCCGGCATTATTTCTGCCCCGCTTGCGGCATACACCCATGACGAAATATGCCTGTTGGGCAGAGGCACTTTTACAGCAGGAGATGCACAGCGGAGTCATACCCGGGATACTGTATTTATGCTGATACGGGTTTCGAGATGGGTTCTAATCAGGTGCGCCGCAGGCACCAGTCTCAGGGATTACGGGGCCGGGGCTGCGGCGCAAAGCCGGTCAAGTTGTACGGCAATCTCCTCGCTCAGTTGCGTGACGGCCAGGCTGGATGCATTCACGAGGGCCTCGTAGCCGGTGGCGGACACATTTTTCTGAATCAACGAAGACCTTACCATCTCCAGTTTATTGGATGCTTCCGCAATAATGCTCCATTGCGCATCCAGAACGACATTTTCGCCCATTTGCCCGTCAAACCGGTCGACGGTGATTTCCACCCGGTACACCGGTGCGAAGTGTTC
>Ga0055481_10000254_pt1 | contig 16546 bp, 14 predicted proteins | sample Muzzi_PWC_D2_FD_57936 | JGI IMG/M metagenome (GOLD analysis project Ga0055481, IMG submission 57936) | Wetland microbial communities from San Francisco Bay, California, USA, that impact long-term carbon sequestration - Muzzi_PWC_D2 | ecosystem: Environmental > Aquatic > Marine > Wetlands ... | reverse complement strand
GAGTACGGCGGCCTCTCGGAGACCGCGCTCTTCTACATCGGTGGCATCATCAAACATGCTCATGCAATCAACGCTTTCAGCAACCCCGGCACCAACAGCTACAAGCGTCTGGTACCCGGCTTCGAAGCGCCGGTCATGCTCGCCTACTCGGCCCGCAACCGCTCGGCGTCGATCCGCATACCCTATGTCAGCAACCCCAGGGCGCGACGTATCGAAGTGCGCTTCCCGGATTCGATCGCCAATCCCTATCTCGCTTTCAGCGCGATGATGATGGCGGGTCTCGACGGCATCAAAAACAAAATTCACCCGGGTGAAGCGATGGATAAGGACCTGTACGATCTGCCGCCCGAGGAAGAGGCTGAAATTCCGCAGGTCGCGTTTTCGCTCGATCAGGCGCTGGACGCGCTCGACAACGATCGCGAATTCCTGCTGGCCGGTGACGTATTCACCGACGATTCGATCGATGGTTATATCGCGCTCAAGCAGGAAGAAGTCGACCGGCTGCGGCTCGCAACCAACCCGGTTGAATTCGACCTCTACTACAGCGTTTAGTAGTCAGGCTGGAAGCTTCGACAGAAAAGGCCCCTCCGGGGCCTTTTTTGTCTCGACGAGGTCCGCGGAAATTCTTAATCCCATGCAGTTATCGAAGGCCACTTTAGCACCGCCATCGGGTCTCGGCAGCCAGATACTGGATACGCTGAAATCGGCACTGCTGTGCCTCGATTCCGAACGGCGAATTACCTACGTCAATGCGGCAGCCGAGTCGTTGTTCGAAAACAGCGCCACGAATCTCGTGGGTCGTCCTTTCGATACCCTGTTGAGCAGTAGCGAACCTTCGACGATAAGCGAGAAACTGGCGCTGGAACCGATTTCCATGACCGAGCACGGAGCCTTGATTACGCTGGCCAACGGCAAGTCATTCGTCGCCGATTACAGCATTTATCCCGACAGCGAAAGCGATCCGAATAGCGACCTGTTGCTCGAGATTCGGTTGCCGGATCGTCAGGTGCAGATAGCCCGCGAAGAATTCAATCAGCTGCAGCAGCTCGCGAGACAGCAACTGGCCCGCGGCCTCGCGCACGAGATCAACAATCCGCTGGGCGGCATACGCGGCGCCGCACAGCTTTTGCAGCGCGAACTCGACAATCCCGAACTGCGCGAATACACCGAAATCGTCATCAGCGAGGTCGATCGCCTGCAGGCGCTGATCGGCAACATGCTCGGCCCCGAAATCCAGCCGCGGAGAAAGCCGATCAATATCTACCCCGTGATCGAACACATTCGCAAGATCATTCAGGCAGCCGAACCCGAACGAATCACCATTCACCGCGATTACGATCCGAGCATCCCGCAGATGATGGCGGATCGCGATCTCCTGATTCAGGCGTTTCTGAATATCGCGCGCAATGCCGTTCAGGCTATCGACGACAAGGGCGATATCACTTTTCGCACCCGGGTCGACCGAAACTACACCATCGGCCAGACCAACCACCCGCTGGTTCTGAAGATCGATATCACCGACAACGGCCGCGGCGTACCCGCCGAACTCGGCAACTCGATCTTCCTGCCGATGGTTACCGACAAACCGGACGGCACGGGCCTCGGACTGCCGATCGCCCAGGATATCATTCTCCGCCACGGGGGCAGCCTGCAAATGCAGAGCTCTCCCGAGGGGACCACTTTCAGTATTATTCTCCCGATGGAACAATCATGAATTTACCGCATGAAAATCCGCAAAATCCGCAAAAGTCAATCTGGGTCATCGACGACGACCAGTCGATGCGCTGGGTATTGACGAAAACCCTGGCCAACAACGGTTACCAGGTAACCGCTTTCGAATCTGGCTCGGTGGCACTGTCCAGCTTCAAGCGTGCGGCCAGCGAGGAGCTGCCCAGCTTGATCATTACCGACGTGCGCATGCCGGGGATCAACGGTTTCGAATTGCTCAAGCAGGTGAAAAATATCTCCCCGCGTACGCCGATCATCGTGATGACCGCCTACACCGATCTCGATACCACCAAGCATGCGTTTCACGAGGGCGCTTTCGAATACCTGCCCAAGCCCTTCGATATCGACGATGCGATCGATCTGGTCGGTCGCGCCTGCGCCCAGGCGGACGACCGTGGCGCGATCTCCGCCCAGCAGCTGCCGTCGGACATCGGCGACTGGCAATCGCCGCTGCGAACCTGGGCCAAACAGCAACTCTCCCAGGGTGAAACCGACATTCTTAAAAATGCCGCCAGAACCTTCGAAAAAACCCTCCTCGATTGCGCCCTGGAAGCCACGCGGGGGCGCAAGCAGGATGCCGCCCGCCTGCTGGGCTGGGGCAGGAATACACTCACTCGAAAGCTAAAGGAACTGGGATAGCCTCGACCATAGCGGGGACACAATACCTGGTTCACGCGTGAACCGGGTATTGTGTCCCTCTAATTATTTCCGGTTTTCGTCACTCGGAAATACACTTCATGTAGGCCTGCTCCAGCGATTCGGCGCCGTAGCACTGCATGCAATCGCCCGGCGTGCCCTGATACTTCATTTCGCCGTCGTGCAGGATGCCGAAACGATCGCAGAGATCCTCGGCGTCGGCCAGCAGGTGGGTGCTATAGAGTATCGTGCGCTCGGCTGACTTTTCATCCTGCATCAATTGCTTGAAACGGTAACGAGCGCGTGGATCCAGGCCGCTCAACGGCTCGTCGAGGATGATCAGCGGCCGCTTGAGCATGAAACAGCTAATCAGACCCAGTTTTTGTACCATTCCCTTGGAATAGCCGCCGACGCGCGACGCGAGCCGGTCAGGCGGAAAATCGAGACGCTCGGCGAGTTCGGCGATTTCATTCCCCGCCAGCTTCAGGTGGTAAACCGCGGCGATGAAATCCAGGTACTGGCGGCCGGTGATATTCTTTTTGACATCGAATTTTTCGGGCAGGTAAGCGAGTTGTACCCGGCATTCCCGGTCCTGGTTCGGCTTGCCGAATATCTTTATCGAGCCACCCGTCGACGGCCGGATCAGGTCGAGAATCAACTTGATCAGGGTCGACTTGCCGGCACCGTTGACGCCGGCGATCGCGTAATACTGACGCTCGTCGACAGCGAGATCGAGGGTCTTGAGGATATCGAGACCCGCCACGGAGTAATTGATATTCGAAACTGTAAGTGCCTGGCTCATAGAATGGTTTCCGCCGGCGCGGTAGTAAATGATGCCGGTGACAGTATACTTTAATCCCGCTTCAACTGGAGCCGGTCCCGCGCCGATTCGATTCGAACCCCGGGTCGCCACTGGCAGCCCGAAAATACCGGCGCCCCTGGCTTCGATCGCCGCAAAAAAAAGGCCCGCCGAGTCGGCGGGCCAGGAATTGCGGTTTGGCCTGGACTAGAGTCGGAATGCCATGAAATAACGCAGGTTGTCCGTATAGGCGGCGACCGAACTGGCCACGCCGCCATCCATCAGGGCGGAAGTTACATCCGACTGGATGCGACCTGTCGCGGGCGATCCATCATCGAGCCTGGCTTCTATGATCGACGCAATCGGACCCTCGATCGAACCGAACACGGTAACGTGACCGGCAATCAGCAGCGATCCGTCGCGCAAACCGATGTTACCGCCATAAGCGTTGGTCGGCTGGGTATCGTCGTCACCGCCGCCCGGAATCAGGCCCGCGGCGCGCAGGTGCTTCCAGAAGTTGGCGGTCTCTTCGTTGGCAGCGGCCACCCAGGTGCCCTCGATACTGCCATTGCTGTTGCCGTTGATGTCGGCTGCAGCGGGATCGTTTACCGTATCCGTGTAAAGCGAAAAGCGCTGGTCCGCGCCATCGTCGTCTCCCGGTAATTGCAGGTAGCGATCCTGGTAGGAAAACATCGCTGCCGCGATACCCGCATTGTCGCTTTCGATGCGCTTGAGCTTGGCGTTGGTGATCATTTCCTGGCCCTTGAGGACGCCGCCGATCAGCAGCCCCACGATGACCAGCACGATGGCGATTTCTACCAGGGTGAAACCTTTTTGTTTTGCTAACTGCATGGATGACTCCAGGTGTTTTCAGTGAACTTGAGAATATAGGTGCACATTGCGTGCCAAAATAGAAAAACCCTTTATTATTATTAATTTAACTTTCTGGATGCTGATTATTTCCCGGGTAAACGTTGGGATTCGAACAGCTTTTGTTGGAAATCCGACAACTTTCCCCGCAGGAATCGCTGTTCGTCCGGATCCTTGATCGACCCCGATTGCAACAAGGCCTGGATAATCGCAATCGCGGATTCGGTCTCGTTCAATTCGGCAAGCAGCAGGAACTGGAAATCGCGTGCCCAGTGCGGCATCTTGACGCTCGCCGGCTGTTTCGCCAGCTTGTCCGCAAACCGCAGGGCCAGATCGAGATCGTGCAGTTTATGTTTGGCGATCAGGCTGGCTTCGGCAAGGCGGCGCCAGTGCAATTGCGGATTGTCGTCGAAACGGCGCTCGATAAACCCGAGTATCTTGCGCAGCCGCTCCGGGTTGCTGGTTTGCGTATAGATTCGCGAGGCCAGCAGCATCGGATACTCGCTGTCGGTATCGATATCGGATAGCGTCTCCAGCCAGTCCAGGAGCAAATCGTAATTCATCAGGCTGTAGCGAAAATGCTGACCGGCCTGGTTATCGTGCAACTGCAGGCGCAACGAAAGCAGGTAACCGAACAGCCGAAAGGAACCCATCGCCATCCCCCGGTAAACTTCGGCCGAAAAAGGTCTGGTCAAGGGGTGGTAGATGGCTTCGCTGCGCTCGCGGCCGAGCTGATGGTTAACCGCCTGGAGGAGAAACAGCAGCGCGAAACCGACCAGCAGAGGTCTGGGTAACATGCGCATCGGCCGCTCCGTGCGGCGCATCAGAGATTGAACTCCTTACGGTAAAAATCGACCAGGCATACGGTCAGAAGAAACGTCGCGTAAACAATCACCGACAGCAGCTGTACGCCCAGACTGTGGAGCACACCGATATCGACGAAAAAGACATTGTTGTCGGCAAAGGTATCGAGGCCGGGTATCACGAAGAGAATCGCGTTGAAAGTGAACTCGATCGTGCGGCTGGCAACACTGCCCTCCGACATCTTTACCGACTCGGCCACGATCAGCGTGATCAGTCCCGACAACTTGGCGAACAGGTAGACGGCGAGCGCAAAGAATACCGCCTGGGGGATTTTTTCGAGACTTAGAATCGCGAGCAGACTTAGCAGACCGAGTAAAAACAATTCCATCCATAGTGCCGCGGCCCAGTACAGCCCGGTGGCCGCGTCGCTGTAAAGGGCGACCAGCAACGCGGCCGGCACCGCCATCATCGCGCACAGGCAGGCAATCAGCAGGGTTTGCGCGGCGATATACTGCCAGCGCGCCAGCGGCATGGTCAGCAAGCGCTCGAACTGGCGGAACTCGTAGTCCTCGGCAACGCTCGAGGCGATGATCAACAGGGTCAGCAAGGCCAGGCAGTAACGCAGAAAGTCGGCGATGAAGCCGGCCACGATCGCGTGCCCGTTGACCAGCGTCAGCTCGCCGATGTAGCTGCCGAACAAGGCCGCCGCGAGCAGCAGAATCAGCAATAGCACGATGAATCGCCGGCTTAGAATTCCGAGCATCATGAAGCGAAACAGTGATATAGTCTGGCTTGGCATTCGGGCCTGGGGCACCTTGATCAGAGTAAATTCGATACTTCAATACGGCCAGCAAATACTGGCTTCGATCCTGCTGCTTTTTCATGCCCTGATCTGGATGATCGATGGACGTCTGCTGCAGCTCGCGCTGACCTTTATATTGTATGGTCTATTCCTGCTCTGGCAACCTCTGTGGAGCAAGCATGCGCGTGTCAGCCGGCTGCCGGCATTGCTGGTCGCCTTCCTTTTCGTGGTCCTGGCCTACGCATTTCCGAACGAATCGCTGGTGTTTTTCGGCCTGATCCTGTCGGGGCTGATCGGCAGTCGCCTGTTGAGCCAGACCGCTTTTCGTTCCTTCGACCTGCTCGCGCTGCTGATCATCATCCTCGAAATGTCGGTCGGACTGGTTCCCGATACTTTTTCGCAAATCAAGCTGCCGCCGCTGTTCGCCGACTATATGCAAACCCTGATACTGGTACCGGTACTGCTATTCTTTTTCGCACCCAACCCCGATCACCAGACCCAGGGACGCAGCCAGGTCGACCTGATGCACGGACTGCTGGCCGCGACCCTGTTGTTCATCGTGTTGCTGGGCGGCATCGTCATCAACCTGCTCTACGGGGTCGAGTATATCGACGGCCTGCTGCTGACGGTATTTATCGTTTCCACGCTGACGATCGGCATCAGCTGGTTCTGGAATCCCGGCGTCGGTTACTCGGGGATCGGCGTGCTCTGGAACCGTTACGCGATGACCATCGGCGGGCCGTTCGAAACCTGGATCAATACGCTGACCACGCTGATCGAGGAGCGCTACCTGACCCCGACGGAATACCTCGAGGCGGCCTGCGAGCACCTGGTCGAAAACGACTGGTTGAACGCCATCCAGTGGCGTTTCGAGAATTTCACCATCAGCGCCGGCGAGAAGAACGGTACCCGGCTCGAACACCGCCTCGACGACAAGCTGACCGTGGTAATCTATTTCAAGTCCAACCCGGGTACCGCGCTGGAGCAGCATACCATCTTGCTGATCCGCATGGCTTACCAGTTCTACCTGGCAAAGCTGAACCAGGAAAAAATGCGCGCCCAGGAACACTTCGCAACCATACATCATACCGGCGCGCGGCTTACACACGACATCAAGAATATCCTGCAATCTATCAAAACCTCGGTCGATATTCTCGACATGGCAAAAGAGTCACCCGAGTCGCAGCGCCTGCTGCAGGCCAACCTGCAGCAAATCGGCTCGCGGCTCGAAAGCACGCTCAACAAGCTCAGGGCGCCGCGGCTCGATACCCAGATACAGCTGGTCGACTGCCGCAAGTGGTTGGAGCGAATGGCCAAGCAACACAATTCCAGCGACAGAATTCATTTTCACAGCGACATCGAAAACAATATCTCGGTACCCAGCGACCTGTTCGACAGCGTCGCCGAAAACCTGATCAATAACGCGCTGAAAAAGGACACGGCGAAATCCGTCGACCTGCGCCTGTTGTGCAATAGCGAAATTATCGTGTTGTCGGTCTGCGACGACGGCGAGATGCTGTCGGCCGAAATCGAGCGAAACCTGTTTTCCCAGCCGGTATCCTCGGGCAGCGGCATGGGCATCGGCCTGTATCAGGCCTCGATCATGGCACACGCCTTCAACTACGAGCTGGAACTGAGCCAGAACGAACGCGGCCGGGTCTGCTTCAACCTGTTCCAGCACCTCGCCGAGTAAAAATTCTCCTGAGTTTTTGGTCAGATCAAAAAATATCCGGCGCCTGAATCGGGCACGATCGCGGCCGGGTTTTTAATCTGAACAGAAAATTCTCAGGAACATCGTGGCGAGTCTTTACTCCGAGTAAAACCAGGAAACAGGCCGAAAATTCAGATTTGACGCGAATATCGCGATGGGATAATACGGAGGATCGCAGCCGGGAGCTAGGGGAGTTGATCGGCCTCGATCATTTTCGAGAACAGGACACTCGGCGACCCCCAGCGCACAACATCGTCGAAATCGTCAGCAAAACCCGTCGTGCGGCGCACGAAAGTGGTTTCCACGGAGACATCCTTCAGAAAATACTGGTTGCCGCTAGGACCATTGGGCATACCGAGGTTGGTAAGGGATAAATCAGCGCCCCTGTTTTCCAGTTCATCATTTATCGGCGTAGCAGCCCAGTTCTTGCCCATCGACAACAGCACGAACGGCGCACCCAAATAAGGACCACCGGCGCCCGCCGGGTTGCCGAAAACCTCGACGGCACCGGTACAGAGGTCGTCTGTGCTGGTTCCGTAACCATCACAAATCAGGTATTGACCGTCGAGGTCGATGTATGTGTCGCCGTCCGAATCGACCAATCCAATGTCGCGCATTTCTCCTCCGCGTACAAAATCCGACACTCCGTCGCCATCGTAATCCGCGTTCGTCACGTAGTAACGATAAGGATTTCCCCACGGATCGATCAACAAGGTGTCCCGATTCAGTCGGCCGTTCAGGCCGAGTGTATTGACCGGGACGAAGCCGCCGTAGTTGGCACAGTTAGCGGCGCCTCCGCCGTCTTCCAGACCATTGGAATTGGGTATTGCGGGACATGGCAGGCGCCCGTTGACCTGCGCGAAGCCGAGGATGGCCTCGACAATCCTGTCCATATCCTCGTTCGCGGCGCGATACTGCTTCAATTCCTGCTGTCGCGGAAACAAGGCCACGGTATAGCCGAGCAAAATCGCCACGATCAGCAATACGATCGCAATTTCTACCAGGGTGAAACCTCGTTGCGAAATATTAGCCTTCAAAACTCGCTCACCACCAGCAGCTTGTCGAGTTTGGTATCCCCGAGCGCGAGCGGGTCCGCTACCGTGCGAATGTCGAACACTCTGTCGAAATTGGCATTCTCGGGATTAAAAACGTCGTCGACTTCATCCGCGAACGATCCGTTAGCAGCAATCACGGGTTGCGGCGCGACATCGCCGTCGGTCCAGTCGTTTTCGCCCGCCATGACCAACAGCGCCTTCTTGTTATTCGAGATTCCGGGAAAGTCGGAAACTATCTCGAGACAGTCGGTGCCCGCGACGCAATCCCCGGGCGCCGCATCGGGCCGGTAAGCGGGCGCATAGGCAAACTGCACGCTGCGGTGCCAGCGGTTGGTGAAAACCCAGCGGGGCAGCTCGGGGTAGTAACGCAGGCCCAGTGTTACATTGCCCAGGATCAAATCGCTGGTTACGAGGGTTCCGGTTTCCACTACCACAAACGAGGCGTTGTAATCGTCATCGTATTCGTATTTCAGGGTAACCGGCACCGCGATCATGTCGGCCGCCTGGTAGGTCGCGGAGAAAAACGCGTGGCCGGAATTGCTCGGTGCGTTATCCACACTGGATGTCACGGGGTTGGAATAATCCATGTCGAAACCCCCGGCGCCGCTAAAATCGAGTTCGGCGATCACGTGCAAAATTTGTGCCGAATTCTGGTTTGGAAAACCGGGTGTGGGATTGCCCGCCGAATCGCGATTGCAGTCGTCTATATCGTCGCCGCTATCGGGACACAGGCTCCACGTACCCGTTCCAACCGGCGCTTCGTCCCAGAACCAGAGATCTCTCTGAACAGGTGGCTCGCCGCTGCCGGAGAATTGAAGCCGCCCATCCTGCCCCGCGACATTGATGAACTGGACGAGCTGGGGTTGTGTGGCCACGGTCCAGAATTGATGTTGTGCGGCATCATTGAACTGCATGGTACCGGACAGGGCAGAGGGGGTTATTCGATCGAACCCGACCGGCGTGCCGGTCGGATAGGTCAGATTGAAATCGATGAACAGTTCCGATTCGATCGGCTCGCTCGTGTTCTCGGTGAAAGAGTCGCCGAATAAAGACGGCACCCGCCCGGTATTGCCCAGATAGGTGGCCTTTTCAGTAGCGAAACTCGGATCCGCGGGGTAATCGTCAAGGTCGCCCACGTTATAGTTATAAAGCCAGGGGTAGTAGCGGTCCCAGGGCGCCGTCGGCGGTGCCACATCCGCGCTGATTCGGTCGGAGTAGGCCTGTAATGAATCCCGATAAGCCTGCAGCGTGGCTTTCTCGGCCATCGCGATCACTTCGTCGGTCGTTATGACGGCGATCTGGTCATTTACCAGCACCGTGCCGGTCGCGATTTCCTCGATCGGCCCCATCACGAATCCGTTGAGTGATGCGTTTACGAAATCGGCATTGTCGACCGCGCCGAAAAGATCCAGGTAATTGACCGGATCATTGGGATCCGCAGCGCGATCTTGCGCGACCCCGCCGCGGTCGATAGCGGGGCCCGGCGCGATAATGACTGCCGCAACGCCTGTTGCGGTGCCATCGTAAATAATGCCTCCCGATCTGTCCTCGATCGTTATGCTGCCCGCCGTATCGGAATTGACGACCCCGCCGCCGCCAAGTTTGAAGAATTGATCGGAAACCGCGTACCAGAGCCGCTCGTTGCTGGCGTCCCGGGCATCGTAAAAATTGAGTTCGGGCTCGGCCCAGGGCAGACGCCCGACGTTGTCGTCGCATGCCGCTGTAGTGAGATCTTCCAGGCCGTTATCGTCAACGTCGGGACAGGGCAAACGGCCAGGACCCTCGTTAAAGAATTGCGGATAATTATAGGCGTATTGCAACAGGGCCTGTTTTGCCTCCCTGAGAACCCGCTGGTTATGCCGATAACGCTCCCGTTCGGTCTCTTGCTTGGCGCCCCCCGTGAAGCTGGCGGCAACAACGCCGCCAAGGCCCATCAGCAAAAGCAGCATCAGCAACAACGCATAACCGTCATGGCCGCGCCGGAGTGTCACGGCCGGGCCTCCGCGGGCACCATGATGGATATCTCGAGGGTTTCACCGCTGGTGGCGTAGTATTGCTTCCCGTCCGGCGCGGTAATTCTGACCCTGACCTCGTTACCGTCGAGCACCTTGATGCGGCTGCCGTCGTCGAGACGGGCTCCGTCTTCGTAGGCTACCGAGTTGATCCAGACCATGTCCGGACCGGAGTGGGAAACGGTAATGCCCGAGATCACATATTCGAGGGTCACGCTTTCGTAGCTGGTCGGCTCGACCTGCAAACCGGCGACATCCTTGACGACCTCGGTTTGCTGCACGGGCTCCTGGCCACTCCGATAGCGATTCCGGTCGATCAGCGCGCGTTCCTCGGGGGTGGTGAACAGTGTCGCCAGCTCGGCGGCGAGTACGGGGCGCAAAAGCCCGCCGAGTAGCAGCAGGGCGAGAATCAAACCTTTAACCGGCATCGATCGACACCCATCGTATCGTGCACTTGCTGCTCAGATTGCTGCGCTTCGTATCCAGCGATCGCTGGATGCCGCTGTCGCGGCTGAGCGAACAGCTGTCGACCGTGAACAGGTTCCTGATCGACATGCGCAGACCTTCGAACAGCGCAAACAGGTCTCCCTCGTGCATCAGACCCATGGTCAGTTCCATCGGCGAACTCTTGACCTCGACGCCGCGCTTGGCCTTGAAACCCGGGCGTTCGAAATCCTCCTGCGGGCGCAGGTTGTAGGTCAGGAGCGGCAGCCGCAGCACGCTATTGGTGGCTTCCAGGCTCTCGATCCAGCTCAAGCGGCGCTCCTTGCCGACCAGTCCCGAGTCCTTGTAATCGGTGTACAGGCTGCGGTATTGATCCAGCAGACCGATATCGTTGACCAGATCGCGGTAGCGCTGGTGCGTCGAGCGCAGCGAGGAATAGGCCTGCTGGTATTCGCGGTGTTGCGCATCCTCGAACTGCATTCCGACCATCGCGAGCGCCACCGACACCAGGATCGAAACGGCGAAAATGATCAACGGCCCCCTCAGGTAGACCCAGTCGATTTTATTCATCGGCGGCTACCTCCCGAACCACACGGAACGCGAGTTCGGCGCGGACGATATTATTACTGCCGCCGGCGCTGGCATCGCCGCTCAGGCGGTTGTCGGACTCGATGTCCAGCGGCCGCTTGGTAATCTCGACCGAAAAATACTTGCCCGATTCGGACATGGTTCTTTCGAGATCGTCGACCGCGCTCAGCGCATAACGGAAATTACCGTCGAAATTGAGAAATTCGCCTTCGACGTTGGCAATCTCGAAATACCCCTTTTTCGCCTTGGGCGCGTTGCGATCCTTGTTCGAGTTTCGCTTGCGGCTTTGCGTCGCCCGGCCCCAGCTGACCTCCGCCGAGTCGGCGGAGTCCGAATAGTTGGACACGAACCAGTCGAGCTTCTTGACGCGGATATCGGGAAATATGCTGACGTCGTTGCTGATCATGGCCAGCAGTTCCTCCGGATCGCGCAGGTACCTGTCCTCGATCTCGTTAACGGCTTGCACGATGTGCTGCATGCTCATCGTCGAGGTGGTCGGATCGACCCGGTTTTCGCTCAACTGGTTGAATTTCGCACGGTATTTTTGCTCGATGAGCCGGGTTTCCTCGATCGTCTGGTGGTAGAGCCAGCCATTGATCGCGCCGGTCAACGCGAGCCCCGCGCCGACGGCGATCAGGGCGATGCTCGCCGCGCGCAGACCCAGGCCGGCGCGGTAATACTGAAAATAGCGCCTTTCCTTCGACTGCGCGTAATGATTGAGGGCGAGTTTCTTGCTCGCCAGGTAGCAGAATAGCCCGGAACTGAAATCCTGTTCGTCGCTGACGTCAATTTTCTCGCGTTCCAGAAGCTCGTTGATTTCGTGGATCGTGAAGTCGAAGTTACTTTGCTGCCCGCAGCGGATTTGCAGTTTCTCGAAATGGCGTTTGTTGGTCAGGATGTGCACCGCCATGGTTTCGGAACGCTCGACGATGCGCTGGCTGATCAGGTAGCGCTGCGTCGACTCGATGTCGCGCAGCACGTCCGAGGGATAATCGCCCTGGTAAAAGCTCGCGATCGGCACCAGCCGGCTCAATACCAGCTTGCCGTCGACGAATACCGATTGCCGCAGGTTGCTCGGTACCTGCTGGCTGACGAGGATGATCGCGCGGTGCTCGGACTTGAGTTCCTTGACGTAGTCCTCGGACAGCAGCGGCAGGCTGATGATTCCCGAAAGCGGGGTGCGCGTTTCCTCGATAATGTTCAGCCAGGGCTCGAGCAGATACTGGTTGGTCAGGCCGATGAGCAGCAGTTTTTCTTCCTTGCGCGTCTTTTTTTCGACCGACTGCGATATCGCGAACTTGTACTCGGATTGGCGAAAGTACTTGGCGTAGTTGCGCTTCAGAATCGCCTGGCGATCCGAGCCACGTAACAGCGGCACTCGTATCTGGCGAAATTCCTCTTCGATCAGGTCCACCAGCAAGCGAACCGGCTCGTTGCGGAAAGATTTCATGTAGGATGCGAACAGGTCGAGGCCCTGTTCGTCGGGTTCGAAATAAACGCTGCTCGCGAGACGGTGGCCGGCCCATTCCTGCGCGACCATTCGATAACCTGTGAAATACAAAACTCTTTTCATAAACGGGTCGCTAATAATCGATGGTGCTGATGGTGTCGTAAATCGGGCCCAGCACCGACATCGCGAGCCACAGCACGACCAGGCCGATGGTCGCCATCAGGGTGGTTTGCAGTACCGGTTCCATCTTTTCGATGCTGTCGTTGATATCGCGATCGAAGAAATAACTCACGTTGTTCAATGCCTTGTCCATTTGACCACTTCCCTCGCCGACGCGCAGCATGCGCACGACAAGCGGCGGAAATATACCGATATTCTTGAATGCCTCGCTGATGCTGCTGCCCTCGGAAATTTGCTGCCAGGCGCGTTCGATGCCGTCCTCGAGCACCGAGTTATTGACCACCGGCTTGCTCAGGTTGATGGCGTCCAGAACGGTAATCCCTGATGCAAACATCAGCGAGAAGTAGCGCGTAAAGCGCGAAATCTTGATCTTTTCGCTAATCGGCCCGATGAGGAAGAGTTTCAACAGTATGCCGTCGATCCTGAAGCGCGCCTTGCTGCTGGTCTTGTAAAAATGCCTGATCGTAAAAAACACCGCGAAGGGAGTCGCAATCACCAGGTACCAGTAATTGACGAGGAAGTTCGAGGTCGCCATCAGCACCCTGGTTTCGAGCGGGATCTCACCCCCTAGCGAAACGATGGCGGTCATGATATCGGGGACAATAAAAATCATCATGAAAATGATCACCGAAAAGACGAGGCTGCCGATGACCGCGGGGTACATGACGATCTTGCGCGCCTTGGAGAGCAGCTCGTCCTGCCACTTGAGGGTTTCGGTAATATCGATGAGCACTTCGCTCATCTTGCCGCTGCGCTCGCCGACGCGAACCAGGCTGACGAAAACCTCGTCGAAAATCTTCGGATAGAGACCCAGCGCCTGTGAAAAGGAATTACCGCCCTCGATGGCTTCGATCAAACCGGTGATGATATCGCGGAAAGTCGGATTTTCCTCGCCGTCGCGCAGATCGGAAAGACCTTCGAGTATCGGCACGCCGGCGCGCGTCAATTGTTCGAGGTAAAAAGAAAAATTGATCAGGTCGCGGCGGCCGATCTTGTTGCGACCGAACAGGTCGGAGCCGTGCTCCTTCTGCTTGCAGGTGACGAGATCCATCTCCATCTTTTCGAGCCGCAGCTCGAGGTCGTTGACGTTTCCCGCGTCGAGGCTTCCCGAAATGAATTTGCCGCTGGCATCGATCGCCTTGTACTGGAATAAAGGCATGGTTAGCTCATGCGCTCCGTAAGATCGGCCACGCGTCCAACTTCCTTGATCGACGTGATGCCCTCGATGATATGCCGCACCCCGTCATCGGCGAGGGTGAAGAATCCCTGCTTGTAGGCCGCATCGCGAATTTCCTTGGTGGTCGCGCCGTGCGCCAGCAAGTCGTCGAGATCGGAATTCATTTTCAGGATCTCGAGCAAGGCAAGGCGGCCCTTGTATCCCGTGTTGTCGCAGCTGGTACAGCCCTTGGCCTTGTATATTTTTTCCGGCACGATGCCCTTGTCGTTGACGAGCATGCGCAATTCCTGCTCGCTCGGCTTATAGGCCGACTTGCAGTACTTGCAGAGCTTGCGAACCAGGCGCTGCGCCAGTACGCCGATAATATTGCCGGCCATGATTTCCGGGATAATCCCGATGTCGCGCAGCCGCGGCAGTGCGCCGATGGCCGAGTTGGTATGCAGGGTCGAATAGACCTGATGGCCGGTCATCGCCGCGCGAAACGCCATTTCTGCGGTATCCTCGTCGCGGATCTCGCCAACCAGGATAACGTCAGGGTCCTGGCGCATCAGCGAGCGAATGCCGCTGGCGAAATCCACCCCGGCGGCTTCGTTGACCGAAGTCTGGCGAATCAGCGGGAACGGGTATTCAACCGGGTCTTCCAGGGTCATGATATTGATCTGCTCGCTGCTCAGGTAATTGAGCAGCGAGTACAGGGTGGTGGTTTTGCCGCTACCGGTCGGGCCGGTAACGAGAATGATACCCTCCGGGCGCGACATCATGATTTTCAGGGTGTGCAACGATTCTTCCGGCAGTTCGAGCTTCTCCAGCGGGATGACGCCCTTGGCGCGATCGAGTACCCGCAGGACGATATTCTCGCCGTTGATCGTGGGCTGGGAGGCGACTCGAAAGTCGATCTGGCGGCCGACGATGGTGCGCGAAATGCGGCCATCCTGGGGGGCGCGGGTTTCAGCGATGTTCATGTCCGCCATGACCTTGAGTCGTACCGCGATCGCCGCCCAGTAGGTCTTGTGCAGGCTGCGGATCTGTCGCAACACGCCGTCGATGCGGTAGCGAATCCTGAGAAAACTCTCCTCGGGCTCGAAGTGCAAATCCGAGGCGCCGCGCTTGACCGCGTCGGACAGCATGACGTCGACGAGGCGCACCAGCGGCTGGCTGTACTCCTCGATATCGCCCTGGTAATTGGTGTAATCGGCTTCGCCGGTTTCGATCTCGCGCAGGATGCCGTCGATGGAAAGCTCGTAGCCGTAAAACTGGTCGATCGCGTTGGAAATTTCGGCTTCGCCGGCGAGCACCGGGATCAATTCTATATGCTGGCCGATCTGAATTCGAATACGGTCCAGCGTGAACAGGTTGAAGGTATCCGACATCGCGATCGTCAGGCGGCTGCGAATCGGGTCGTAATTCAGCGGAATGATCTTGTGCTTGCGCGCGGTATCCGAATTGATCATCTTGATCGCGTCCGGATCCGGCACCACGCGCGACAGGTCGACGCTATCCTGTTCGAGAGCTTCGCCCAGCGCGGAGCGCATGATCGCCTCGGTCGCGAAACCGAGGTTGACCAGCAGCTTGCCGAGCGGCTCGTGAACTTTTTTCTGTTCGGTGAGCGCGATTTCAAGCTGATCCTTGGTGATCACGCCCTCGTCCATCAGGATTTCACCGAGTCGCTTGGGCTTGTTTTCCGCGTTCATTTTTGTGCCAGTTTCTCCAGGCGACGATCTACCACGTCCCTGCTAAAAGTTGCGAGACCCTTATTATAGTTTTCCAACGCACGTCGGTAATAAGAAACCGCGGCCCCCGGCTGCGAGATATGCTCGAGACTGACGGCGAGATTGTAAGCATAGTTCGGATCGTCGGGATTGTTCTGCAGCGCCCTGTAATAATGGCCCTGGGCTTCCTGCCAGCGGTTTTGCGCCCCGTAGGCGTTGGCCAGCGCGAAATTCAGATACGGGGAATCGGGTTCGTCGCGGATCATCAACTTGAGCTGGGTTTCCGTTTCCCGGGGCGAATAATTGGCGACCGCAATCAGTGAGGCCATGGCCAGTGAATCCTTGGGATTGGCCAGCAGCAAGGTCTGGTAATCCTCGATAGCGGCCGCGCCGTTTCCGTTCTGGACCCGGATCGCGGCCCGGGCCAGCAGCGCATTGCGGTTGCCGGGATCGATTTCGAGCACCCTGCTGTAGCGTTGCAGCGCCAGCGTATCGTTGCCGGACTGGTAAGCCTCGTAGCCCTGGCGCAACAGCAACTGCTTTTCTTCCAGGCGGCTGGCCGTCTGAATTTTCAGGTTCGA